>Ga0181352_1000767_pt1 | contig 13174 bp, 19 predicted proteins | sample Fa13VDMLBSN_FD_130103 | JGI IMG/M metagenome (GOLD analysis project Ga0181352, IMG submission 130103) | Freshwater viral communities from Lake Michigan, USA - Fa13.VD.MLB.S.N | ecosystem: Environmental > Aquatic > Freshwater > Lake | place: USA: Michigan | collected 2013-09-23 | reverse complement strand
GACCATCGCCGCGTCGCTCCCGGCTAGCCCGAAGTTCGCGAGCGCCATCGAGGCGATCTCCGCCGACCGCGCCACGTCGATGCCGCCCGCAGAGGCCAGCCTGAGCGCCCCAAGTGCCCCGCCGCCGACAATATCCTCGACCGACATACCCGCCGCCGCCAACTCGCGCATCGCGCGTGCGGCGTCCGTGGCACTCACCCCGCTGAGGCTGGTATCCATGCCCAGTTTGAGCGCGGTGTCGGAGAGACTTTTGAGGTCGGCTTCGGTGCCACCGGCCACAGCAGCGACGGCAGACATCGCGGACTCGAAGCCCATCGCCTGGCTGACGCTAGAGGCGAGGCCCGTCACTAGTGCCGCGCCCGCCGTGGCAACGGTTGCCATGCCGACAGCGGCGACCTTGCCGAGCGCGCCCATGCTGCCCAGCGACTTACCGAAGCCCTCCAACTGTTTGGAGGCCATGTCTTTGACGGTCAACAGGATGGCGAGTTCAGCGGCGGTAGCGATACCTCACCTGATGGGGGCTAATCGACACACGACAGGGGTGAATCCGTTAGAATCGCCCGCGCGTACATGGGGCGACGTTTGACATTGCGGAGGGGAACAATGCGTACATTCGTGCTTGCCTGTGTGGCCTTCGTGCTCTCGTGCTGCGCCATCAGCGGGATGCTCTCGGTGTGGCTGGCGCTCATCACCGGCACCGGGGCAATACCCCAGCCGTACCATGTGCTGATCGGCCTCTTCGTCGGTGCCATCATCGCCATCGTTCCCGCCCTCGTCGTCGCCTGGTTTGTGTCGCGCCAGCCAGTGTGATTATTCGTCGTCCTCCCAGTACATCGCCTCGTTTGGGTCCAACCCCTCCATGTCGGCCTGCGCCTCGTTGTAGATGCCCACCACCGTCATGTACCACTGGACCTTATCTGCGGGCGCTTCCTCGATTTCCCACGGCGTCTTGCTGTACCGCTGGGCGATGAAGTCGAGGGCTAAGGGCATCGGCATACCTACGTCGCGCTTCTTCGTGCGCTGCGCGTCGGCGAACAAACGAATCTGGCGGGCTAGCCTTTTGGGACCGGCTCGCCCCCGCCCATCTTGCCCAGCAGCGCCATCAGCAAATCGAGCGGGACGTGCGCGCGGATCGCCTCGGGCGTCACCGGCACCGGCTCCCCTGCCTCGTCTTGCAGGTTCCACGAGATGATCAGGCGCGGCAGGCGGTTGATGACCTCGGCGAACGCGCGACTCATGTCGCTCTCGCTGATGCCCGCCCCCAACTCCGTCAGCGCCAGGAACTCCCCGATGGGCGCGTTGGCCCGCATCGTTGCCACCACGCCCGCGAACTCGCCATCGAGGAACACCTGCCGCTCGCGCGGCTTGATGCGGAATCCGTTCGCGGGGAACACCAGCGGCGGCGGCGTGCCGTGCCCGTTCGTCTGCTCGCTGTGCTCCACTTCCATCAGCGCCAACCCTTCACCGCCCAGATAGCCGCTCATCAATTCCCCCAGTCGGGCGGGGGCACCATACCCCCGCCCCATCACTCAGCCGTTAGAACCGGCCCCACGCGCCGTTCGCACCGAACGTGCCCGCGACCGTGACCGCGCCGCCGACTTCCGCGCCGACGTTGTAGTCCACCCACGCCGGGCCATACCAGTACTTGGTCGGTGCGCCGGTATAGTCGGGGTAGAGGTACATCTTAACGCCATCGGTGGAGGCCGCTGCGGTGAACAGCGTGCTGTCGGTGTCGTCGAAGAAGCCGCTGAAATCGCCCGAGATGTCGCTGAGTCCCTGGACATAGGTCTTGTTGGTGTCGCCGAACGACGTGACCTCGATGCGGTCTACCGATGCATCGAGCGACCACGCCGCCTGCGCCCCCAGCACCACCGCCGTGCCGCTGCCCGTGGTGGACATCAAAACTCGGCCCTTACGGGCGGCATACCGTGCTATGTCTCTACCCTTGTCCTTTCCGAATCACCGCAATACGTCGAATATCCATCCGCCTCAGTCGGCGGCCTGTGCAGCACTCCGAGACACCAGCCATGCCTCTTGGAGTGTCGTCACCACGTCGTGCGCCCGCGCCTCGAACGTGAGGTGGGCGACTGCTTTGGGGAGTTGCTTTGCCCGGAATGCTCGCTCTTCATCCGCGTCGGTTAGCCAGTCTCGCACTCCCTCCGAGAGTTCGGCGGCATTGGCGAAGGTTGGAACCAGCGGATAGTCCCGTGTATCGAACACTTCCTCGACTTCCTCCCGGTAATCGCTCAGGGTGAACACCCCGCACGCCGCCAACTCCACCGCGCGAGGGTTCAGGCTCTCGGCGTGCGCGATGTGGTCCTTGCCGTCCCAGCCGCGAGATGTCCTATAAAGATTTAGCCCGATGCGTGCCTTGCGGTAGAGCTGCGCGGCCATCTCGTTGCTGACAATCTTGCCGCGTACGTAGGGGGCGAGCTTGCCCGGTCGGTCCCACTGGCCGTAGAGGCCGAGGTCTATCCCGGTCCAGTCCACCGCCGCCAGCAAGTCGCGCCGCTCGCGGAAGCCAGTGCCGACGAAGACCACATCATGCGCCGGCACCGAGTCATCTACGGGCAAGTCGGGCCGGTGCCGCGCCGGGTCGTAGGCGTGGGGGAGGTAGCGCACCGTGCGGCAGAACTGCGAGAGATAGGGCACACTGGTGCGCTCGTTGGTAAACACCACGTCAACGAGGCGGCAGTATTGGGCTTGCGCCTCATCGTCATACGGCGACTCCGTGAGCATCACCGCGCACGGGATGCCCGCCTTCCGCAGCAGCAGCAGCGCGCTCATGCGGAGATACATCGCGCTCACGGCCAGCACGCCGTCCACGCCGTGCCACACCGCCTGCGCGAGGATGTCCATGCCCGCCCGGTGCAAGATTTCGGCGTCGTCCACCGGACCGAGCTTGCGCGTGCGGTGCTGGTGCTTGATGAACTGGCCCCAGGTGTCGATGCGCGAGTCCAACCTGTACTCAACTACTTCAACGCCGATGGCGCGGAGCGCGGTCAAGTAACCGTTGTAGACATCCGCAGTCGAAAAACTGGCCCCAGGATGGATAAGGAGTAGCTTCACGCCGCCACCTTCCGCCCTTCATACGCCCACTCTTTGACCGTATCGGCCACCCTCACGCGGTCTGCGTCGTTCACCCACCAGCCCACCGGCACCGCCGCAACGTGGCTGTCGTAGTAGTCCGTGCCGGGTAGCGGACCGCTGGGGAACGTGTAGGCGGGGTGCGTGTCGTTGCGCCCATGCACGCGGCTGACGCCGATGCCGCGCTCGGTCATGTAGGCCATGAAGGCGTCGCGGTCATCCACCAAAAGCGCGTACATCCAGTAGGCGCTCGTCGGGTCCGGTGGGGGCAGCGTCACCCCCGGCACGCCCGCGAGCGCCCGGTCGTAGTACGCCGCGTTCTCCCGGTGGCGCTTTACCACCCAGGCCAGGTCGTTGATATTCGCCAGCCCGACCGCCGCGTTGAAGTCGTTCATGTGGGCTTTGGTCCCGGCTTCGTGGATCGGTTGCTCGCACCGGAAATCCGCCTTGGTGCGACGGCTCAAGCCGTGCCAGCGCAGCAGTTCCGCGCGCTCGTGGTCGCCGCAGTTGGTGACGAGCGCGCCACCGTCCACGGTGGACAGGTGCTTGATGGGGCCGAAGCTGTAGCACTGGTAGTCGGCATTGCTGCGGACAAACGGGCCGTGTGCGGCGTCCATGATGCAGGGGATGTCGGTGTCGGGGAAGTCGCATGGCCGCCCCGCCCAGTTGACGCCCACAATCGCTTTCGTCCTGCGGGTGATTTTGCTCGCAACATCATCAGGGTCGATACACCCAGTAATCGCGTCAACGTCTGCCCAAACAATGCTGCCACCGGCATTGACGATTGCACCGCTCGTCGCTGTGCAAGTCATCGGGGTGGCGATGACCTGATCCCATTGCCCTGGTCGCACGCCCGCCAGTTTGAGCGCAATCCCCAGCGCGCTCGTGCAGGAGTTGGTGCTGACGACCTTCTCCTCGGGCACACCGAGCAGCGCGGCGAACTCCCGCTCGAACTGGTCCACCAGCGCCCCTTGCCCGCAGTAGAGTCGCCCAGCGGCGTCGTAGGACAGCACGCGCGAGGCGGCGGCGGCGGCGTTGACGGCCATATATGGACGGAACAGGTCTATCGGTTTCATCGCTGCTCTCCCATCCACCACCCGCACGGCGGTTCGGGCTGTGGCTCGCTGTAGTCGTAGCCGGATAACGAATGCTCCACCCTGACCTTCGGGCGCGTGCGGTAGTGGCGGCACACGCCATCCTCGCCCGTCATCTCCCACTCGCGGTCGTTGTGGAGCGCACACGCGGCCGGGTTGGCGATGAGCGCCCGCGCGTAGACCTCGTGGTCCACCGACTGCACCAGATGGCTCAGGATGCGCCCGCCAAACTTGCGCCCCTCGTGGCCGGGGAGCACGGCGCAACTGCTGACCCAGGTGCCGTCGTCCTGTTGGAGCAATGCCGCATAGCCAACGAGCTTGCCCTGGTAGTAGTAGAGGAATGCCTTCGCCCGATAGCGATGCTCTGCCCACCACTTGCGCTGTCGTTCGGCATCAATTGGCGTCTGGTCGGCACTAAATCCACGGCGCTGCACGTCGCGTATGAAGCCCATCGCCAACGCTTGCGCCTCGTTGACCACCGGCGACGCCACCAGCGTCAGTCGCGTGTCTGGTGGCGTCAGGCGCGGCAGTTGGTCCATCGGCGGCAGCGGCTTCGCTTGCGCTCGCATCTCAGCGGTAATCATCATGGCCTCGCAATCGCAATGTATGTGGTATACTTAGTTTGGCGCATTGGGACGCCAAATTGATACAGGAGGTTGAGTAGATGCCTGCGAAGGGAAGCACCACCCCACTGGCTGATCGTTTCTGGTCGAAGGTGGACAAGTCGGGCGAGTGCTGGCTGTGGACCGCTTGTCTGGACGCAGGCGGATATGGACACATCCAGGTTGCACGTAAGGCAGCGTTTGCCCATCGTGTCTCCTGGGAGATGGCGAACGGACCAATCCCTGATGGTTTGAAGGTGCTGCACAATTGCCCCGGTGGGGATAATCGCGCTTGCGTCAACCCTGCCCATTTGTGGCTGGGGACCAATGCCGACAATAGCCGTGATATGTCCGAGAAAGGACGTTCGGCGCGTGGAACTCGCAACGGAATGCACACCCACCCTGAGCGGCGTCCTCACAACACCGGACCACGCCCCACGATGCGCGGATCCAAAAACCCGCAAGCCAAGCTCACCTTTGAGATAGCCGAGCGGATCCGCGAACGTCACCGCAGCGGCGTCAATCAACGCGCTCTTGCGATTGAGTTTGGTTTCAGCCGTTGGGCTATTCACTGCGTCATCTCCGGCAAACGTTGGATCCATCCCTGATTCCCTATGTCGGGCGGGCGATGGCGATTAGCCGATCCACCCACACCGGCCCCACCCCCACCGCGCCCCACAGCCGCAAGGTGCTTTCGATGAATGACCAGTCGCCCTCGTAGTGCGGTGCCCACTCCCCCAGCAATGAGGGAAGATTGGGGACCACGGCACAATGACCACCGATCAGCCCCTGCCCCAGCATCCCCGGTGCCAGCCAGAAGCATGGCCCGTGGTAGGACTTGAACCGGAACAGCATCGGCACCGGCCGCGCCAGTTGCGCCGCGTAGGTCCGTATCGCCTCGAATGCGCCGCTGGCGTACACGTCATCGTCGTCGTTGAACGTGAGCCATTCGCCCCGCGCCATCCGCATCGCCTGGTTTATCTGGTCGTGCCCGAACGAGGGACGCCCGCCGTCGTGCGCCACGAAGCGCACACACGCACCGGGAGGCGCTTCGGCACCCAACCGCCCGCACAACTCCCGCGCTGCCTCCAGCGGGCCGCAGCGCAGGTCGCCCGCGACGATAATCTCGTCCCCCGCCTGCAACTGGTGCAGCGCGCTCTCCACCGACCGCTTCAGCATGGCGAGGCGGGTGATGTCGCTGGCGATGGTCGGAATAATTGCTGAGATGGTCGTCACCCGATCACCTCCAATGCCAGCGTCGCCACCACCGACGAACCGCCCGCGATGGCGTTGCCCGCGTACCCGGTGATGCGCTTCACCACCGCGTAATCCACCACGCCCCCCAGCGTCACATCGCCCTCAATCGCCGCCTTGATAGACTTCGTACCCGTGGGCGCGAGGTAAACGTCGATGTTGGTCTGCGCGTGCGCCAGTTCGCTCGCCGCCACCGCGACCGTCACCTGCATTCGCCACAGCGTCTTGCCGTCAAAATCGTTGTCGTACTCGCTCTCGGGCAGCGGGAAGGTCCACGCGGCGGGGTACTTCGGCGAGGGCGGCTCGATGGCGTAGGCCGACAACCCGTCGATGGTCGCCAGTCGTCCCTTGATGCCGTTCCGCACTTGCGTCAATGTCGCCGCCATCAGCCTGCCATCCTCGCCACGACCCGCGCCCCGATCTTCGTAAACAGTGCTGTCACCCTGCCGACGTTGTTGTTGAATGCGGGCAGCATGTAAGGCCGAGCACGAGTCCCCTTGCGGCCGATGGAGCGGGCTAACACAAACGGGTCGATGCCCTTCCGCGCGGCCCACCCGGCAATCGCGGCGATCGGTGGCATCTTGCCCGCTGCGCGCCCGCGCTCCACAAACAGCCCGTACTGCACCGATGGCCCGATCTTGCTGGTCAGGTTCGCCCCGCCCCCGCTGATGCTGTGCGTGATGCTCCCGGCCAACCGCCCGGTGTCCTTCGGTGCCAGACCGCGCGCCGCGCCCTCGATGAGCAGGCTGCCCGCCGTCATCGCGCCGCGCACCTCCGTCGCCAGCGTGGCGGGGCCGGATGCGATGCCCGCCTGCAACTTCTCCAAGCCCTCGATGCGTACGTCAATCTGCATGGCTAATAGACTCCCGCGCCCACGCGCGCCACCGCCCGGTACGGCTTCAGCAGCGCCATCACGTCCGGGTCTACCGTGCTGATGCGCGTGAACTGCCCCAGGTCCACCGTCTGCAAGATGCCGAACGGCGCACCACGGCGGTTGTAGAGGCGCGCCGCCTGCAATAAGCACGCTTGCACCACCATCGCCGGGGCCAGCCCGCCCACGACGTAGCCCCAATCGCCGATGACCTTCACCCGGTAGCCCGGATAGAACGCCTGCGACGAGCGGGGCGCGATGACGATGCGGTTGTAGATGCCGGAGTCGGGGAAGCCCTGCAACGGTTCCAGCCAGTAGTCCGTGTTGGCGGCGAGCGTCAGGGTATACGTCAGGTCGCCGAGCTTGTCCACGGTCACGCTGGTCACGGTGCGGATATCGGGGGTGAGGTCGAGGGATTCGTAGCAGGAGGCTTGGAAGTACTTGGTCGCGGCGCTCTCCGCGACGAACTTGCGGCCGGTGAAGAAGTCGATCATCCCGGTGGCGGCGTCCAGGCACTTTTGCAACAGCACCGTGTCGTCTGCGGTGAAGTTCGCCGCGCCATCGGAGGACGCGGACAGGTGCGCTCGCAACAGGTCCAGGTCGGCGTAACTCGCCATCGGGTGCTCTCCTCTCGGTGAGCCAGGGGGCCGGGGAGGCTAGGAGGGTTCCCAGCCTCCCCGGCAAAGTGTCAGCCTATTGAGTTGTCTAGCTCGCCCCAGTGATGGAGCAGAACGCGTTCGGCATAAAAACCGCGAAGGCGGCGCGCAGCTCGGCCAGAATCGTCAGCATGTTGCGGACGAACTGGTCGTCGATGTAGCCGGTGCGGATGAACGCCTGCTCGCGGTCGAACAGTGCGTGCGTCTGCGCGGTGAACGCGCCCACGATGATGGTGCCATCGGGGATGCCGAGCGACTTGGTGACCGGCAGCCCGAAGATGGTCGTCGCGCCCACCTGCGAGGGCGGCCCCATCAGGTAGCTGCCGAGCGTGGCGGTCGCGGCGTTCTCGCGGAGGAGGCGCACCGTCTCCCATTCGGTCGGGTGCATCACCACGTCGGTCGCCATCACCAGGCCGGTGACTTCGACCTTCGTCTGCGCTTTCAGGACCGACTTCAGCGCGTCGGTGTCCCACACCTGGGTCTGGATGCCCTGGTCGGTCAGTCCGGAGATGTTCGGGCTGGTGCCGTCGCCGCTGATGATCAGGTTCTCCAGGGTCAGGTCGAGGCCCGTCATCAACCGCCCGTTGATGATGTCCTGCATCTGCGGCGCGTCGCTGAGGGCGCGCGTGGTGATCGGGATCCAGTGCGCGACCGTCTCCACCGGCATGGTCACGCGCTCGTAGTTGATCGCGGATTCCGGCTTGGTGCCGCTCGTGCCGGTGGTCGCGGTCGCCTCGGCAACCGCCGCCGCGTTGTTGGTGAACGTGATCTCCTTCACCCAGTCGATGGTGTCGCCCGACGTGCGCACCCGGTGGATGAGGTCGAGGAACGTGCGCGGGCGCTGCAACAGCGGCACATAGCCCGGCTGGAAGTCGTTGAGGATGTGCGCGCCCGCGCCGCTGACCGAGTTGCCGACGACCAGGGTTTTGAGTTGCAGGAGGCTGTAGTCGAGCTTGACGCCGAACTCGGGCACGCGCAGGGTGGGGTTGCCGAGCGCGCCCGACTGCATCAGCGCCCTGAACTCCGCCATCTCGGTGAACAGTTCGCCCGGTCGCATCAGCTTGCGCTCGCCGCCCATCGGGCGCTGCTCCGGTTCAGGGTGGCGCATCGGGGTGACGGGGGTGGCCGCGCGGCTCTTCTCCTGAGCGATGCGGGAGCGCATCGTCTCCATCTGGCCGAGTTCGTCGCGGCGCTTCTCGATGGCGTCCAGGTCGGCGAATACGCCCTTGGCACCCTCGTAATTGCCCGTCGCCAGCATCGCTTCGGCCTTGCCGATGGTGTCCAGCGCCAGGCGGTTTAGGGATTCGACATTCGTCTCGGTCGCGAGGGGGTGATTGATGGTGATGGTCATGCCGTCCTCCGCAGTCCCGCTTTGGCGCGGGCCAGTTGCAGCCGTAGAGCCATCTCCGCTACCGTGGCTTCCGCGTCGGGTGGCACGACCCGCAGCGCCCGCAACTCCTCGGCGGCTTCCACCGCTTTGAGGAAGTCATCGAGCGCCGCGTTCGACTGGTCGTTGAGCAAGCGCCCCTCGGCGGCTCGCCGCTCGTGCGTGGCTTTCACCTGGCGCACGGCGACGGTAATCCCCTCGGTCGCTTGCTTTAGGAGCATGTGTAGGGGCTGGTCGGTCTTGAATGAGGTAATCATCGCGTTGGTGTTGGCCGGGATGGTCACGATGCTGACCTCGACCAACTCCACCGCTTTGAGGACGCGCACGCCATCCTCGCGGTAGTCGGCGTCCTCGGTCATGAAGCCGATGGAGAGGGAATCAACGAGGTCGTGTTGCAGGAGTTGGTGCGCCTTTTTCCCGGTGTCCGTGGGGACCAGCGACCAGCGGCCAAACAGGCCCTTGTCGTCCTCGGTGAGGCTGATAACCTTGCCAATCGGCTCGCCCATGTCGTGCTGCCAGAGGAGTCGCACGTTGGGCCGCTTGGCGAGCGAGGTGAGGAATGCGCCTTTGGCAACGATGTCGCCGTAGCTGTCGGGGTCGCCGCCGAACGTGGAGGCGTAGCCCGCGACTTCCCAGCCGTCGCCCGCCGCTTTGAGTTCGCTGAGTTGGAATGGGAGTGCTTTGGTCTCCACCGCGCCCTCCGGGCATGAAAAGAGGCCCACCCGGTAGCGGTTTCGCTACGCATAGGTGGGCCGTCAAGTGCCCGAAGGTTTAGTTGTGAACAGTCTAGGGCTACGCCGCGTCTATGTCAACCTGCGAGAACGGCATCAAGCGGCGACGGGCAGCGATAGCCGCCGCTTCGGCTTCCTCAACGGTCGAGAAGCAACCGACATTATGCCGTTGACCGTTTACTTGCACGCGCACACGCCACTTCTTCAGGCGTGGATACCAGAAGATGCCACGAACGCCACTAACTGACACTTTCGTCGCACCCTGGCGATTCTGCCTATTCTGAGAGGGCGTACAGCGGCGTAGATTCTCGCGCCGATTGTCCAGTCGGTTCCTGTTTTTGTGGTCTACTTCTTCGGAATCGTCAGGGTTGAGCAACAGGCGATGCATGAGCACAAACTTGTGTGCCTGCTCAGTCCTTGCGTATCCGTTCTGGTGGCGACTCCATCGCCCCACCGCCAGTACGCCGCCTAGATCGGCAACATCAATGCACGCCTCACCTACAACCTCACCGTGGGTATTGGTGAGTTCGAGATAAGCGCAGTCGCCTTCTATTCGATATTTGTTTGGGGTATGCTTACGTCCACGCATCGGACTAACCTCCTTGCGTCACTCCGGGGGTGTCATCAGCACCGCCCGGATTTCCTGATTGTAGAAGGGAATTATAACACATGTGTGCCCGGATGTGGGTTATGCAGGCTATGGTATCAGTTCAGAGGTAAACCGTCAATCAAGCGACCTTGTCACACCGCCCTCTCCCCCAGCATCGTCCGTGTCCCGCACCGCTCGCACCGCACCTCTGCGGGCAGGCTGTACGTCCCCTCGCGCCCGTCGTGCCGCACGAAGATGTGCCCACCGTCCCGCACCCCCAGCGTCTTGCCGCACTTGCAGCGCACCGCCGCCGCCGTGGGGCCGGGGTGGCGCGGCAGGCGCGCGGTGCTGGTGATGGCCTGGCGCTCGTAGTCAATCATGCCGCTTGCCTCCTGCCCTGCTCCAACAGCCACGCGAACGCATCGACCCAGCGATGGGCACTCACCTGTAGGTTGTGCTGCTCCACCACCACCCGCCGCAGCCGTCGTGCCAGCACCCCCCGATACCGCGCGTCCTCCACCAGCCGACTCAGCCCCGCCTCCCACTCGTCGGCGGTGTTGGCGATGAGGCCGGTGTCGTTGTGCCGGATGATGCTGTGGTAGAGCGCGGACGTGGCGACGACCGCCGCGCCGCTCGCCCCATACTCCATCGCCTTGATGACGCTCTTGCAGGCGTTGAACGGGGTATCCGCGACGCTACAGCAGCCAATGTCAACATTCACCAGCCCGGCCGGGTACTTCGCCAGTTCGATCCACGGCAGCGTCCGCAGGCGGTCGCGTGGCACGGCATCGTAGAAGAGCGGGGGGCAATGGCCCTGCACGACGAAGCGCACGCCTGGGTGCTTCTCAGCGACCCTGTGCCACCCTTCCGCCATCGCCAGCAGGTCGTCATCCTTGCGGTTCGCGCCCGCCCAACCGATGGTCAGCGGCGGGACGATGCGCTTGGCCTGCTTCTGAATCATCTGCCACCAGTCCCAATCCAGCAGGTTCGGGCAGACCGCGACCGGGATAGTGTTGCCCGTGGCGTGCTGGGTGACGGTCTTCAGCCTGGGGGTGCTGACGATGATGCCGTCGCAGAGCATCACCGTGTGGATGGCTTCTTTGCCCTGCTTCAGCTTCACCGGGTCCATCATGTGGTCTTCGAGGTGCATGAACAGGTCGTCATCGCACTCGAACCACACCGCCAGCCCCAGGCCGTGCAGCATGGCGATGAACTGGCGCGCGAGGCCGATGGCGGCGGCGGGCCACGTCGTGCGAGAGAGGACCACGGCATCGTACCGCCCGAACGTCACCAGCCCGGCGATATCCTCGTAGTCCTTAGAGCAAAAGTGGACGGCGTAGCCCTGGCGTTGGAGTTCGGTCGTCGGCTGCCAAACGCGCCACAGGCTCGAACCATCCGAGCCACCAGTCAGGAATAGCACGCGGGGGGTGCTCATCCTCCGTCTCCAACGACAAAACACAGGCCGCTGACAGGCGTGCTTATCAAGCCTGTTGCGTCGGTCAGACTGACCTCGTAGCGGTAGTCCTGCCACGCCGTCAGCGCCGCCGTCTGCGTGTCGGTCAGCGCCAGCGTCGCCACGCCGTTCGCCGCGTCGGTCAGCGTCAGCGTCGGCGCGGGCGTGATGGCGTCGGTGGTCGCGCCCGGCAAGCGCAGGTGGAAGGTCAGCGTGCAGCCGGTGAGGTCTACCACCGCGCCCGCGTTGTTGGTGATGTCGAGCGTCTGGGTGTAGTCGTCGCCCTGTCGCAGTGTAATGCCCGCATAGGTGGTCATTGCCATGTGCCTTTCGTGCCGCCGCGCCACGCGCCGCGCTTGCTCTCAGCGGACCACGTTGCCGACTGCCCGCCCGCCCACGCGCCGCCTGCTGGTGCGCCCTGGTCGCCAATCGACAGCAGCGCCCCGTTCTCATCCGTGAGCACCGCCCCGTTCTCGTCGGCGAGCAGGATGGGGATGGTGGACGGTTGCCACCCTGCCCGCCGTTCGTCGCCCCATGCGCCGCGCATCGCCTGCCTCCTTACCACTCGCGGCGGCGACTGCCTACGTGTGCCTGCGCTTCAGATGTACTCCACGAACGCCACGCCCCTCGGCGCACCGCCCCCGGTGCCGCCCGCGATGGCGTAGAAGCGCACCACCCGATTCGTCGCGCCGCTCACCACCACGTTCGGCGTCACGTCGATCAGGTGCGTGTCGCTCTGCAAGCCCGACGTAGACGAGCCGTAGACCGTGCTCTTGTCGTCGTTGGCGACCGCCAGTTGGTAGGGGGTCGAAGCGTTGCCGCCGCTGTTCTTGTTGACGAAGATGCGGCGCAGGAATGCCCCTTCCGGCAGGGTGGTGGTGTATTCGAGCGGCCCGCCCGAGTTGGGAAAGTTGTCCGCCGAGGGGATGAGCGGCAATATCTTGATGCTCGCCGCAGGGTCGCACGGCATTCCGGTCGCCCAGCCGATGTCGAAGTCCTGCGCCTGCCGAAACCGCTTGTCGCGGCTGCCGGTGCTGTAGTTCCCGCGCCCGATTGCCATGCCGATATCACCCAGGAAGGTGATCCGGTCGCTGATGTGATCGGTGCTCGCCCCCAGGTTGCAGCCGAGGATACGCAGCACGCCGCCCGTCTGCGGGGAACTGGCCGCCGCCAGCGTGCTCTGGAACTCATACTCCAAATCCTCGAACAGCACGCAATGGTCGAACGTGACCTCCTTGCGCGCGGCCACCTTGACCGCCTTGCGCGCCCCACCGACCACCGTGCCCCAGTCGCAGTTGTCAAACTTCGCCTGCACATGGCCGCTCGAACTCGACAGGTTGCAGATGCCCCGGTACTGGTCCTGCAACTCGAACCGCGCCCCCGAGAACAGGAAGTTGCCATTCCCGACACCCATGCCCGCAGAGTCGGGGATGTTGAGCGCGTAGCGCGG
>Ga0181352_1000766_pt1 | contig 13176 bp, 7 predicted proteins | sample Fa13VDMLBSN_FD_130103 | JGI IMG/M metagenome (GOLD analysis project Ga0181352, IMG submission 130103) | Freshwater viral communities from Lake Michigan, USA - Fa13.VD.MLB.S.N | ecosystem: Environmental > Aquatic > Freshwater > Lake | place: USA: Michigan | collected 2013-09-23 | reverse complement strand
TCACTTAACAATGTGCTAGAGTTCGCCCTAGCAACTTGTCACTCTCTCCTTGGTTGCTATCTCCTTGAACCCCGACTTCGGTCGGGGTCTTTTTTAATCACCGTATGCTTCTGCGGCGGCTTGCTTCAAGTAGGGAGCCAGTTTGCGATCAAGCGATACACCTTGGTGCATTTCATTCGAGATGCGATCACGTGCCTTCACTGATTGGTTGATTGTCTTTTCACTGATCTTTAGGTCAGGGTACTTAGCACCAAGCTCAAACAACTTCTCACGTGCATCCATCATGCCGTCGATGTCGCCCTCACGCATAGCCGCATAGTACTTCTTCAGTGCGTTCTTCTCGATGGACTTGATGGCCTTACCCTTCTCGGTCATGTACGCATTTTCTTCGTACTGTTTCATCAAGTCAGCAGGGGCAAAGCCAAGCACTTGCATAGCGGCGTTATATCCGTTCACATCCCCAACCGCATCACCACGTAAAGTGTTAGCGCCTTCGATTGCATAACGACCACCCTTCAAGATGTTGCGGATACCAATAGGCAACATAGCTTCAATACCGCGCTCATATTGGCCCTCGGCAATCAGGTCTTTACCACGCAAGATACTGTCAGCAATAGAGTATGGCGCACCCAAAAGCGTTTCCATGAATTGAGACAGGGCACTTGCATCAGCCTTGCTACCCTTCTGTTCGCGCCACAACAAGTCAGTCCAACCCACACGATCCGCAATGCTCAGATTGGTAAAGTAGTTGACCGGCCCTTTAAAAAAGAAGTCACCAAGGAACCCACGCATGACCGTATCAAAGTCATCGTCATCGTCTTCTTGGAACATGTTGTAAGCGGTTTCTGCAATCCAATACAGAGGCATACCTTTCACACCTGCAAAGAGCGCGGACATGCCATATACACCTGCAAGTTGTTTACGTGCGGCTTTGATCGCCTCAAGCTGTTCGCCTGTTGCACCTTTGGTAGGGAGTGAGCGTCTCATGGTATCGAACAACATGTAGTACATGCTAAACGCGAAACGCTTAAACACCATCAAAACTTTTCCTACGTCACTCTGACCAAGGCTGGGGCCAGACAGCGTACTGCCCGCACCGTGTGTGTATTCCACAAGTGCAAGAGCCTTATCAATCGCTTTGGCTTGCTTTTCGGCTTCACTCAACTTAGAGTTCTTGAGTTTGGCCATCTCCAAATCAAAAGCGGCAACCGCTGTAATCTCACGGTTCATGCGCTCGGCATGGTGGAACATGAAAGAGCCTACCAACGTTGTGACACGTGCTAGTTTGTTTGTGCTGCCATAACCCGATGAATTATCGTTCTCAGAACGTAGTGCGTCACGTGCGGTGGACGTAACCAGCATGCCACGGTCTTTCATCGCCTCAATAAGACCTTTGTATTGGGTGTACTTGCCTTTGTTGACCCAGTTCTCAATAGAGGTCATGGCCTTCTGACTGCTGACATCGCCAGTCAATTCAGTCACATTTTTAGTTATGCCACTGCTTGTGTAGAGTTTCATGGCGTTCTTCAACGCCTCACCTGCATTCTTAAATCCGTACTCACCACCAAGTTGTGGGAAGACAATCAGCGGTGTCTGCAAAGTGTTGACCAATGCAGAGGATACGTTACCGGCAAGGTTGTAGTAGAACGCAGAAGAACTTGCAAACTGTGCCCAACCCGCCACAGTAGGATTCATTGCAAACTTACGGCGACCTTCAAACTCGTTAATGAGTTCAATACCAAATGTATTAGCATCGCCACGGGCTTGGTTAGCCGTTTCAGTCATGTCTTTTATAAGACGTTGCAATTCAGGGCCATACTGCATGCGGGCCAACTGACGTGCGGTGTTACTACTTACATGATCAAACACATAAGCGGCATTGTCGATGTAACCACCAATACCAGTACGCTTTTGACGGCTCTTCAAAATGCTGGCTTCAGGCATAGCCTTGACAACAAGTTGTATTAAGTCATTGATAGCATCTTCCCCGGCACCATTGTCCTTCATGATTTTCATGATGTCGGCAAGCATAGTACCGGATGGCACGTTCTTGGCCGTTATCTGATCAGCACGTGAGTAGGCATCAAACTTTGTGGCACCACTGGCTTCTAATTGCTTACGCGCAAAGTCACGGTCAGCCTCAGTCTCAAAGGCTTGTTTCTTGACATCATTACCAACGTTGTACTGCAACCAGAACTGGCCTTCGCGGAACAAAGGCGCATAGTGGTCAATACGTACACTGGCGAGTTCTTGCAAAATCTTTTGGTAAGCAGATGCAGACTTGGCTTTATCACCCACCGTAGCCTCGATGTTGCGCTCCAGCGACTTTAAGAACTCTGTGTCAAGAGCTTTGTAGGTGGCAAATAGATCGCGGTATAACTTCTGGCCATTTGATGTAAGTTTCTCAAACCGTGCATGAAGTTTTTTATACTCGGCTTCCTTCTCAGGACTGCCGTCATAAAGTTTTTTAGCTTCTTTATAGGGGCGCACATCGACAGTAGTAGCATCATGTACCAAAGTAGACCATGCCTGATACTCAGGAGTCTGCCTAAATTCAGTCAACCGCTTGTGCAAGGGGGACATGGCTTCAAGCAGTTTCTCTTGATAACCTGCCATCTCTTCTACCGTACTGGCAAAACGAGCACCTGTTTCACCTAAATAGTTCTTAGAGATTTCACCCAAGGCAGACAAGTTAAGTGCTTTGTACATTAACTGACGGCCAGTCGTGCCAATTTTTTCTGCGCCTTTCCAAAACCCAACAGCACCTTCTTTGTTCATAAGAGGTTGCTTGCGGATAGTGTCGCCCATCTTTGTAAACATCTCTTGCACAACATTAGGGTTGTGTAGGGATTGCGCATACATAGTTTCACCCATGCGCTCGGCAGGGGGAGGGCTGATGATGTCATTCAGCATGCGGTCAATCGCATCTAACGCAGTCTCGGTCTTAGGAGGCAAGCGTAGTAACTGACGTACAGAATTAACCAAACGCTCCCAACCAGTGAGTTTCTCGCCAGTGGGCTTGAACTGCTTTAAGTGATTGCGGAAACCATCATTACTCCACGCTTCTGCAGCGAACTCTTGTATATCTTGCGCACCATAAGTTCCTTCAGTGCCTTTCTTCATTTGATTGAAGAGGGTTGTAACCTGACGGGTAACGGGGTGTGAAGGGTTGTCCAAAGTGTGGGACATGGTTGCATGTGAAGACTCATGCAGAATCTCGTACTCAGTAGCACCGTCACGCAGATAGACTGTGTTGGTCTTTGGATCGTACATGGACTTCTTAGCGCCATATACTAGGTTCACATTACCAACTAGTTTGGACAAGTTCTGTGCAAAGAGTTCTGCTGTCTTAGATGAACCGCTATCCGCCAAAGCCTCAAGCGCACCTACCAAGTTGTTGTTGGCAAGCTGTTGGAGAACCACCGGGTGAGCCTGTGTATGTAATGCGGCAAGGTCTGCATCAGCATTGAACCCGCTAATATCAGTGTCAGCAATATCATCTAAATCACTGTAAGGGTCTTCGTTTGACAACTGCTTGGCAAGACGTTGCATTTGAGCTTTACGTTTACCAGCCTCAGTCTTTGTACCCTTGGCGTCTGCAATTTCTTCTTCTGTGGGAGCGTATTCGCCTTCTGCTTCGGCAACAGCGGCTTCCTCCGCAACCTGCGTTTTAGTAGCTTTACGCAAATCGGTTTGAGCTTCCTGACGGCGGCGAATAGAGTCAGACCTCTTCTTTTCTTTTGTGTACTGTGCAATCTTTTGATCCATGAATGCTACAGCTTCAGGAGACAAGTTGGCACGTGCCCATGCTTCGGCATTTTTGGCGTGAATACCGCCTTGACCTTGAAAGAATTTAGCTTCTTCTTTGGTGCCAAACATAGGTTCTGGGCCAAATGGGCTACTCTTAAAGGCTTTCATCTTTGAGTTGCGGTAAGCACTAGGCTGATATACCAAATCGTTAGCGATTGAATCAAGCGCAAGTTCAGGGACTACCTTGCCAAAATAGGCACGGGCATCCTTGGCAATCTGATTTAGTTTGGCCTTTAGTCCACCCAGTTTCTGTTGGATAGCGGGCAGTTCTGCGGATAAATCAGGGCGGTCTAGGACGCCTCGTGTGGCAGTTGTTGCCGTTTGTCCTTGCGCTTCTGCTTGCTGGGTTTGAGTGGTCGTAGTGCCATCAGTTGTGGTTCCTTCAGTTAATGTAGTGGACTGTTGTCCTTTTCGTCCAGTAGCGTCTCCAGCATTCTGCTCAGTAGAAACATCTCCACCTCCGACAGTTGCTTCATCGGTTGCGGTATTTTCAGCACTTGTGGATTGGCTATCCACGCTAGGGCTTCCTCCACTTGTGGTGGTGTCAGGTCTTGTAACATCAGGTACTCCAAATGCAAATTGGCGGGTTTGTTCTTGCTGTTTCTGCTTTGTGGGAGAGATATCTACGGACTGCATCTCAGCACGAGCGGCTTTAACTTCTTCGGGGTCAAAGGTGCTGACAATATCATCGTATGCGGCAGGGTCGATATTGCCCATGAACTCAGGGTTCTCAAGCGTCTGAATAAACTTACGGCGACCATCGACCGTATCAAGATCGGTACCTAATAACTGTAAGCCAACCTTAGAGCGGTCAGACACTTTAAGATTTTTTAGGGTGTCAACTGTAACGGGATCCCCGGGCGTGTTTGTAGTTACAGGGCCAAACGCAAAGTCACGTGTAGCTTGCTGTTGTTCAGCACGTTGCTGTTCCAATGCGGGTTTAAACATACCGCCAGTACCGGGGGTAGGTGGCACTTTGGCAAATGCTGATCCCGCCTGCTTATTACGCAGACCTTCAGCGTATTCAGCCTCGGCTTGTACAAGTTCTTGATTAGCTTTAGCGGTTGCTTCCGCTTCCGCTTCTGCATCTTCTGCTTTACGAGCGGCAATAGCGGCATCTAACTCACCATAGATACGATCATACGCACCGGGATTTTGTTCTTTGATTGCCTCTGCACGTTGTTGCAGTGCGGCAAGTGATACCGCGCCAACATCTTCTGGTACGTTTTTGAATGCAGCGGTTAAGTCTGCTTCACGTTGTTTACGTGCTTTCTCAAGTGCAATGTCGTATTCAGCACGGCGTTCAGGAGTGAGCGTACCGGCTTTAGCCTCGGCATCCATTTGCGCTTTGAGTGCTTCTTCAGCTTCTTTGGTATCTTTAAATTCTTTGCGGGCAGTCAAGCCTTGGCTTGCGCCACCGATAGTACCAAATGCACTACCACCGATTGCACCTTTAACAAATGATTCTTTGAAGCGTTGAATGTTCTCAGGGCCAAACATGTCCTTGGTACTACCTGCAACTTGTTCTGCGGCGGCATTGATAGACTCTTGCGCAGCCTCGGTCAAACCTTCAGACCCTGCGGTCTTAGCGGCTTCTTTGCCGATGTACTTCCACACTTTTGGTGCAGCACCAGATTCTTTGGCCATCTTCTCGATGACCTTCATCTTGCCGTAACCACCAAGTTCACCCAGCAGTTTGGCTGGAACAATAGCGTCTAAGACAGAAGAGAGGCCACCTGCAAGTGCGGCAATCCCCGGCTCCATCTTGTCAGTTTCTTGGTAGATGCTCTCGAACACTTCGGGTGCGTTTTGTGCGAACGAGCCAAGGTACACCCCACCATACATTGCGCGTTTACCTGCTACCTGACCAGCTTGTTTAGCGGCAGTCTCTGCGGCGGCAAGCCCCGCACGGGATAGCGGGCCAGCTTCCAAAGCGGCACCCATAGCACCACGAGCGGCCAAACGGCTACCCAAAGCACTAGCACCTGCGCCGGGGATCAGTGCAGTCAAAGCTGTTGGGCCAAGTTCGCCCAAGGTCTCTGCACCGTACTGCAAGGCTTCGTATGGGCTTTCAATTTCAGTGTATGACTTAAACTGCGTAGGGTACTTGGCTTCCAGTGCGGCACGAGATTCTTGCGCTTCACCCAGTTGACGTTGCGCGTACTCATCAAAGCCAAGCGCAGACGCGCCCATAGCGGGGAGCGTGTCCCCCAAAGCGATACTTGTTTCCCCCAAACCACGCATGAAGCCGCGCTTGAGGAGGGTGCCAATCCCCACCTCTGGCTTTGGCAGTTTGAAATCGTACTTCTGTTGAAGTGCAGAAAGTTGTGCTTGAAACTGCTCGGGCGTTAGATCATCCCGAAAGTTGACGGGGCCGAGCTTGGGCAGGTTGATGAGCATATTTATTGACCCAAAAGAGCATCTGCTGAACGTGCGCTTAAAGCATCTATTGCTTGACCTCTAATATCTGCTAGATAGGCTTGTTTACGTTGGTTAAATATCCGTTGAGCTTCCAAGCTACGTGCGTCTGTAGCAGCCAAGAAATTAGGGCCATAGTCTTTTGCAAGTTGCGCTCTAAGTTGAGCGCCTTCGTTCTGCATAAAGTCACTAAGACCTTTTGCAGTTGCTTGCATGATACGAGCTTTATTTGCGTCATCTAAAGAAGCATACCGTTTTTCTTGTGCGGCAAGCTGTGCTTTAGCAATTGACCCTTGTTGTGCAAGCTGTGCAATGCCCAGTGCGTTACGGTTCTGTTGGTCAACTGCGGACAGTTGTAACTGCTGTCCTTGATTAGTTACAGTGGCTTTACCAATATCACCCTGCTGTTCAATTTGCTGACGCTGTAAGGCTTGATTGTTACCAGCAGTAGCGGCGGTTAAATTTAGGTTTGTATACTTATACAAGTTATCAGCCGCACGTTCACCTGCTGCTTGGGCGGCTTGATAGTTGCCTTTCTTGGCGGCAACCTTTTGTTGTTCAAGATTATCACGATAATCTTCTAACTTATCTTTAGCGGCACGGTTTGCGGCTTCACCACGAATGAGGTCTTCAATACCCTGACTGCCTTCGTTACCCAAAGCACCTGCAAGAGTACGCTCTTTACTACCGGCAATACGCAGACCCGTTTTAATACCGGTCAAAGCGCGACTAATTGCATTTTCTCTTTCAAGGCCAGCTTCCCGTTTGCCAAGACGTTCTTCACGAGCCTCAAAACCGGGCCTGTCCATTTCTTCCAATGTTTTTTGCGTAAGATCAACGGCGGTCTTTGCATCCCTTTTTGCGTCTTCTGGTAACTTTTTAGTAAGCGCATCAAGGTTGGTTAACACGGGAGCCGTACGTTCTGGCAAAACCGCAGGGGTTGGCTTAAACGTCTGCATAGCAGGCATTTTAAAACCAATATTAGAACTATCGGGAGCCGCAGGAGGAGCGGGGGGAGCTGGGGGAGCGGGAGGTTGCGCTTGAGCCGCAGGTGTAGGGGTTGGGGCTACAGCTTGAGTAGGCGCGGTAAAACTAGCAAGCGCAGATGGCCCTTCTGCCGCCAGTTGTTGTAACTGCGGAAAAGATAATTTTGGTAACGCAGCCGCAACAGCTTTAGCCGCTAGGCGTTCTTCATCCGTTTGAGTCATGAACAAACCGGGTAAAGCCGAGGCAGGGCCATACTGCATCTGCAACTTATTACGCAACTTAGCGGCTTCATTGGCCTCAGTAAAATTCTGTCCTAGATTACTAAAGTAACGACCCGCTGGGGTTGTACCTGTATATCCAGTGTTTTGATAACGCTCAACTTTGCCACCATCTTCAAACGCGATGATGCCACCACCGGCATACGACTCGGGCAAGTTAGATGGCAGAGCTTCAACACCCTGAGACTGATCTGCTTGAGCGGCTTGCGCCATAACTTGTTGGGCAATTGGAGCACCACCCTGTTGTGGTTGTTGCATCCCAGCACCGACAACACTTTGCGCCATCTTGGCTTTGGCTTCTGCCAACTTGTTGGTAAGTTCTTGAATGAGGGGAATACCCACATACGGTTTAATTGCACCGCTTTGAACACCCGCAATAAGACTTTTCTGTATAGCTTGAATCTGTTCTGGGTTTCTGGCACCTTTAGCCATTGCCGCCATAGAAGCGGCACGGCGTGACATATCATCTTGTAGGCTATTGAGGCTCATAATTTAACCTTATCGTGGAGTCAAAGCGTTGTTCAATGCCAAGGCACTAACACCGGCTGTACCAAAACCTGCAATTTGATTACCAAGTGTAGGCTGTGCTTGATACTGAGTTGTAGTCTGGCCGGGAACGGCATAACCACGCAACAAAGCGTTGTACTGGTTAAACGCAGTCATAGGCGCTTCTTGCGCTTGCGCGTAGTTTTGGATTGCTTGGTTGATGATCTGCTGTTGCTGACCTTGTTGCTGTCCACCGATCTGATTCTGCAAACCAAGAATACCTGTCTGTGCAGCAAGTTGCTGTGTGCCAAGTTGACCAAGAGTCCCGGCAGCCTGATTAGCTAACCCGTAACCAGCTTGTTGTCCTGTAACACCTTGGAGGCCCACTTGAGCGCCCTGCATACCTTGAGCAGTACCAGCTAGTTGACGATCTACACCTTGCAGGCCCACTTGAGCACCTTGCATAGCAGATTGAGCACCCTGCATACCTTGGGCTGTACCAGCCAGTTGAGTATTGACACCTTGAAGGCCAACACCTGCGCCCTGCATACCAAGACCATACATAGCACCAGCCTGACCTACACCAGACAGTGCGCCTTGCTGACCTGCCAAGGCTTGACCGATACCGGACAAACCAAGCTGACCGCCTTGCAAGGCAGTACCTAGTCCAGATTGCGCACCGCTAAGACCTTGAAGCCCAAGGTTAGAGCCATACTGCATATTTTGCATTGCTCTGTCATAAGCGGTTTGCTGCCCTTGGGCGCGAATCATATCCATTTGTGAAGCCAAAGCACGGTTAGCTTCAGCATTCTCAATAGCCTGACGTGAACCACCAAACGCACCTGCACGAGCGGCGGCGGCTTTACGGCCTTGAGCGGCAATATCCGCTTGACGTTGCGCACCCTGTATTTGAACATCAGTCACAGCGGACTGGTATGGGTTCATGTACTGCTGAACCGCATAAGGATCGGTCATTTGACGGGCGTAATTTTCTCCCGCCATAGCTTGTCTACGTGCTAAATCTTGTGACTGCGCAGTAATACCTTGGCCAGTCTGTTGGGCTTGAAGCGCCATATCGCCAATAGTAGAAGCACGTTGGCCATAACCCAGAGCAGTGTTTGCTAACTGAGCGGCTTGTTGGCCGTAACCTGCACCCATACCGCCATAGTATTGGCCACCTTGTGTACCAATTTGTTGGCCAAGTAAACCGGATTGTTGGCCTTGCAGACCGGCTTGAGCACCCATCTCACCAAAACGTGCACCACCTTGAATACCAAGCTGTTGACCCATTTGACCAGACTGGAATCCTGCATTGCCATAACCTGCGGCTTGCCTAGCAGTGTCTAAACCACCTTGACCGGCGGCGTTAGCGTAACCAGTAGCCTGATTGAACTGGCCGGGCATTTGCAAGTTGGCCGCATTGTATTGAACTTGCTGTTGCAGGGGGCTAAAGCCCGCTACGTATTTAGATGGGTCACTGCTGTAAGGAGTAAACGGTTTAGTACCCGTGATTTCTTCGTTGTAGATTGGTTTTCCGGATTCATCTTTTTCTCCGGTATCAACTTTTCTAGTTTGGAACAGATTCTTACCTGCACCCATAAGCACGTTCTCAACTTGAGGACGTAGCCAGTCAGGCACATTAGACTGTGTAACTGTAGAACTTGTTGGGCCACCGCCGCCACCACCGCCATAAATAATGCGGCCACCTTCTTTGCGGGTTACAGATTCACCAAGGGGTTCACCCATGGCATAAAGTTCTCGGCGGGAATAGCTCATATTAGTACCTCGACTAAGGTGTTGCGCGGTTCAAAGTTATAACGTTTCCACAAGCGCACGATGGCTTCACGGCCACTACCTTGTATTTTCGTTGCACCATGTGATTTAAGCAACTGTTTTAACTGCTCAAAAGTAGCTTGGTTAGAAATCAATTTACCACCAATGCAAGTAACAAACGCTACCCTATGGAGGGGGTAGTTTATAAAAGACACAGTGCAAGCACCGTGGATTTGCTGTTCTTCATCAATGGCAACTAACAAAAGCCACTGCCCTGAAGTTACATACTGCTGTACGTGGTCTATGTTGTAACAATACGCCCAGTCAGGAAAATCATGACCTTTGTTTAACGCATCCTCAATATGCGGCTTTACTGTAGGCCATATTTGATGGATGTAGCTTACATCTACTGAACGGATTGTTAGGCTCATTCAACATCATCCATCAAAGACGCAATGCCACCTTCAGCACGGCGCATCACGTTGGGGGTGCCACGCATTTGAGAAGACCTGCCTACGATTGCTTGGCTTGGGCCGGAAGAAGTGCGTTGAGGCGTAGGCTGTTGATAGCTAAACGGCGACTGCATTTGGTACGGGTTGTACTGTGGTTGGTAGCTAAATGGACTTTGCATCTGAGGCATATACCCACCATAACCCGAGCTATTGGTATAAGGATTGAATGGCTGTTGTGCCTGCATTGAGGGCATAGACATCTGGGGGCTGTAGTTATTTTTCCCGGCCCATGATTGAAAATCTTCTCTATTTACCCCGCTATCGCGCATGAAATTTAACGTGTTGCTTATATCCACATCACGGCCCATGGGATTGGTTCTATAAAAGTTTTCAATAGTGTTATTGATATTCCCACGAGACATGCCGGAGTTAAAAGCTGGCGAGTTCATAGGCTGTGTGCCATACGTACTTACATCAAACTGTGTACTGGGGCGGGCATAATTTTGATATGACGTGTTGTAGACGGGTTGAAAGAATTGATCAGAACCTGCCATAGGTCTACCAGTAGGGGAAGTCATAGCCGCGTTTTGGACTAAGAATCCATAATCAGAATCTGATACGGGTCTACCCTGAGTGGTCAAAGAATTACGAATATCGTTACCGGTATAACCTTGTTGTAACAACGAGTTGTAGTATTGACCTGATTGGTTATAAGGCACACCCCCCATAGCCCTACGAGCAGGGTTGTCAAGACTTATGGGGGAAGTACCATAAGTGTTGCCTGTACCAGTAAAGTTCATACCAGTGATAGAACCACGGTTAGGATTAAATACTGTGTTGCCAGTGTTACCAGTGTTTCTATTGGTAGTTGACGTGTAATCATAGTTAGTACCATCTCCACCGGGAGCGCCGGGGCCATCACCAGTTCCATTACCTGTACCAGAAGCCCCGGGGCCTACAGCACCGCCAGCGGCAGAAGCGGCATCACCTGTACCGCCATCACCTCCAGCACCGCCACCTCCACCGCCGCCAAAGCAACGGCGCACACCATTATGAAAGCCACTAAATTTATTAGGTATCAACATAGTTGTTCCTTATGCGTATGTGGGCATATATTTACGCGGATCAATCTCTTTACCCTGAGACTTACGACCAGTACGCGCAGTGCGCACTTTGTCCATCATGGCGTAAAGTTGTTTAGCACCTGCATCAGAGGAGCCGTTACCAAGGTGAGAGACCACATCGGCGGGAACAACAAACTCTTCAGTGGCTAAACGAGCGGGGCGCTTACCTCCAATGCTTGCAGGGATACTGTCAGACATGCCATCACCCGGGCCTTTGAGCATGCGACCACCACGTGCGTAATCAGAGTAACTACCTAAATTAGAGATGCCACCAGCGGCCATGTTAGAAGAGTACATCGGCTCTTCGCCAACCATACGGTCATAACCACCTGCGGCTAGATCAGTAATGCCACCCTCTGCGTAAGGGGTGACGCCACGATAGTCTGAACTAAGACGGAAACGTTTTAGAGGGCCGTTGTATTCTTCAGGAGAATAAGGGTCTTCTCTTCCCCCCATAGCACCGGCTAGGCCGGAAGCGGCGGCAGTAAAAGGATTAGCCTTTAATGAAGCCATTGGGTCACTGGCAAACTTAGCCATACTTTCACCAAAGGTTGGAGCGGGTGGAGGGGGAACCACTGAAGGTGCGGTAGGTATAAATGGAGAAGTAGAAGCGGCGGGTAGGCCAGAGATGCCCGCATTTGCCGACAATGGAAACGCCTGATTCATTGCCGCATTAACACCAGAGGTGGTGTTTGCCAACTGGCTTGCTTGCGCAAAACTTTGACCCGCTGGAATTGGTGTAAACCCAGTAGTAGCAACTGGGTTAGCTAACATATTTGATACAGGCAAAGCGTTAGACATCGCTGCATTTGTAGCCGCCTCAGTACCCGCAGTAGCCAAAGCCGCTTCTGTACCAGCAGCCGCACTACCACCCAAAGCACCGCCAATACCTGAACCGACACCGCCGGTCAAGCCTCCGAGGAGGGCACCTTTAAGAGGGTCGCCACCAGTCAAAGCGGCAGAGCCACCACCCATTGCCGCGCCAAGCAGCATCGCTTCACCAACTCCAGTACCCATAATAGGCTCCTCTATGTTTTGTCATATTCTAGTACTACAGGGTCATTGTGCCAACTGCCCCAGCCCCAGAAACACCAGTTAAATTCTTAGTAATTGTGCCCCCAACGGCTCCAACACTACCAACCGCCCCTAAACCTGAAACTCCAGTCAATTCAACCGGCACTTTAATACGGAGCATTTGACTTGTGGCTTGTACGCCATCTTGGGTATCCCGATACACGTCGCCAATACGCAGATTGGGTAAATCAGCATCAGTTGGTAGTGTACGTAAGTCAAGATTCAAACTTGCTAAATTAAGCTGTTGTACCGTGTTAATGTTATTAAAAAACAACCGGATCACGTTACTCAGCGCATTCATGTACGACTGGTCATACTCCGCAGGTGCTTGCGGTATGTTTGGCGAAGCCCGGTTCTGAAGCATGGACATAGGTTATCTCCTACCGTCTGCTCTGATATCAAATCTAGGCGCACCCAACTGCCATGTCGTACCAATTTGGTCTGAGGCAATTTTAAATATCATCTGACGACCTCGAACACGAGTGTAAATCTGCCCCGTGTATTCCTCAGTAATGTTGTATGTCGCACCTTTGGTCACGCTTGCACTACCCACATTTCCAGTACCAGAGCCAGAGTTTTGTAGCGGATACAGAGTCATAGCAACTGCGGCGGCAGAACCACTAGGTGTTGACGTAGAGTTTTCAAATGTCAAATCAGGCAATATGCGCCATACATAGCCAAAGTTATGGCCATCACCAATGTCAAACTCAGAAGAAGAAATGTAAGCTGGCAACGCAGTTAAGTTACCCAAAACATAAGCATCTACACCATCTT
>Ga0181352_1000763_pt1 | contig 13208 bp, 14 predicted proteins | sample Fa13VDMLBSN_FD_130103 | JGI IMG/M metagenome (GOLD analysis project Ga0181352, IMG submission 130103) | Freshwater viral communities from Lake Michigan, USA - Fa13.VD.MLB.S.N | ecosystem: Environmental > Aquatic > Freshwater > Lake | place: USA: Michigan | collected 2013-09-23 | reverse complement strand
TGCGGATGGCTGCTTAAAGCAGTGGGGTTTCCCGGTTTTCCCGCGACTGAAAAACCGGGATTTTTTATTTCTAGAATAAAATCTCTACTAAATATTTTTGCCAAAGGATGTTGGATACCACATTTTCTCTTGAGTCTTCGAAGTACCACCCAACAGAAAATTTAGGTCCTCATCCTTTGCGCGAGGTATAAATATCTATGTTCTATATGCTCGTAGGTGTTGATTATTCAATAACTTGTCCGTGTTTGTGTCTTTTTGACGAACGCAGAGAATTTAATTTTCAAAACTGTTTTTTTTATTACCTCACAAATACCAAAAAATTTGCAGATAAAATTTTACCAAATATAACTGGCGAAAGTTTTCAGGAGTACATAGCGGATGTAGATCGGTTTGACAGTATATCCGATTGGGCATCAAACTTATGCTTGGGTGCCTCAGATGTGGCCATAGAGGGTTACTCGTATGGCTCCAAAGGCAAAGTTTTTAACCTTGCCGAGAACATGGGAATATTCAAACATAAGCTCTATAAGGCCGGGGTTCCCGTGACCATCATAGAGCCGTCCAAAGCAAAGAAACTCGCCACAGGCAAAGGTAACGCTGATAAAGTGGCAATGTACAAAGCCTTCTCCGAGGAGACGGGAACAAATTTAATTTTTACTTTTAATCAAAAAACTTTGACAAATCCAGTAACGGATATTGTTGACAGTTATTATATTTTAAAGTCTTTATTGGCTAGCAAAAATTAACGAACGTAGCGAACAGCAGATCCCTTGCCAGCATTGTCAAGTCTTTCGTGGAATCTCTTAGGAACTTGTCCAGATCCCTTGATTCTTGAAATAACTTCGTTCCATGCACTTCCACAAACTTTGGTGGGAGTGAGTGTTGAATCAAAGGCAATAGAGTTTCTTTGAGCACCCCAATTTTTGGTGACTTTCTTTTTCCCACAGTTTGGACATTTTTCCTTTGTGGGTTGGTCGTTCTCGCTCATCTTGAGAAACACTTCAAATTCATGTTTACAGGCACCGCATTCGAATGAATAATTAGGCATTGTTTTTGTTCCTAAAAGTAATTAGCATGTGATCAAACAGGAATCCATAAGAAGGTTCCTTTGGTTTGTTCTTAAGTTGCATCTTAGCTTCCTTTGGAGTTCTATTTCCCTTGGTTGTATTGCAATCTTTACATGAAGTTACCATATTGACCCAAGTGGAACCACCACCCTTTGATCTTGGAACTACATGATCCACAGTGGCTGTCTTTTCACAAAGATCAATTCCACAGTATTGACAGACATAACTGTCTCTGCGGAAAATGTTCTTTCTGTTTGCAACTACCTTCTTGAAAGGAAGTTTGACATAATACTTAAGAATCAAAATTTTGGGAATCTTGACAATTTTGCTGACAGATACCACTTCATAATATTCAGGAGAAGTTTCATCGATCCAAACCTTGTCTTTGGACATCAACTTAAATGCTTTTCCAACGGTAATAATATTAAGCGGTGTATTGTCTTGGTTGAGCAAGAGAACCTGCTTATTCATACCTTTCAAGTATTTATGAAAATCTAAATATTTTACAGCCATGGATAATAACAAAGATAGACAATTTTATTGGGAAGTCAAGGATTTTATGACCAAAAAGCACGAACCCAAGGTGTCAAATCCTTCGTCAAGTCTAAAGAATAGCATAAAAACTGTTCTTGAGCAAAATAATTCTTACGTACAAAAAACATTTGATAAGCATTCAGAGGCTGTGAATGTTGGATCAAATTTTATTGGTAAAAGTTCTGATGCCCAAATGGGTTATAACACTAATTGTCCCGCATACACAAAGAACAAAGATGTTAATGACTTCAATGTAAACAAGTCTATCATGGAACAAGTAGCACCTGGATTTGGTCAACAAAGAGGTATGGGGAGTGGTGGAAGACAATCTTGGCGTGAAAGAAATCCAGAAGCATATGCAAGAAATGTTGCTGCCCAACAAGAGCTAGAAGCAAAGAGAGCACAAAATGTAGCAGCAAGTCGCAGACGCAGAGCAGAAGACGAAGCATACGCCTATAACCAAGAACAAGGAACTGCTGCACAAGGACCAACACCAACAGGTGGAAATATAAGCACTCAATTGGAAATGGATCCAAATGATCCAACAATGCCTATTGACAGTCCAGAGAACAGAGCAAAGTTAAAAACCTTTAGACAACAAAGAGAACTTGAAAAAAAATCAGAATATATGTCTGGTAGAATGCAAGAACTTGCTGCTAAAGATCCATCATCTCTCACATCGTCTGAAGCAGCAGAACTTAGTTTGTTTAAGTCCATGACACAAGGAAAAGTAGCAACTAAGGGTTTAGAAGGAAAAGTAAAAGAAAAATTAATTTCTTCTGAAATTGAGGCAGCAGGAGCAGCAGGAATTATGGGACCAACCCCTGGTGGTGGTAATTTGGCCACTGAAGTTGGTACTCAAACTGCAAAAGCAAAAGATGTTTATGGTAGAACATTAGGTCGTTCACAAGCCGATTTGGTTGCTCAAACACAAGCAAAGGGCCGCGAAGAAGCAGAGGCCAAAGCACAAGAACAAGCTGCCTATGACGCAAGACTTGCTTCCGAAAGATATGCCAAGATGCAAAATGAAATTATCCAAGGCACAAACATGACCTATGGACAATTTAAACAACAATACGGCAGAGATTATGATGCAAGAAATCCAGAAGACTCTGCAATGCTTGTTCGTGCTGCCAGCAACCGTGCTGCATTCAGAGTTTCCCCAACTGCCACAAAGACTCAATCAGCTTCTCAAACCTCACCAAAAACATATCGCATCTAATATGAAAGTAAGAAAATTAAATCCATTGGTTGAAAGCATTCTCCTTGAAAGAAACAAGGATGATGATCGTGTTTACAGAGCATCCCAAGCACAAGCCAAAATGGAACAACCTTGGAGAGTTGCTGCTGGTGTGGAAGAAACAGAAGCAGATAAAAAATTAAAAGAGAAACTTGAAAAAGAACTCAAGAAAGAAACTCTCTTACGGAAAGCACGCGAAGAAAAAATCGTTGGTGCTGGAAAAGTAACGGATGAATCTGTGAGAGATCAAGCACTAAAGGCTGTTTTGTATAAAAATCCAGAATTAGCAGAAGTACTGCCAGAAGCAGAATATACAAGATTAGCAGGAAGTCCAACCAAACCTTTGGTTATTTCTCAGAAAAAATGGGGATACGAAAACATACCAAATATTTCTTCTGAGGAATTAGAAGGAATTGCATCGTTTCAACAAGCTGCACAAGGACCTCTTCCAAGTGGAGAAAATGCCGCAGCAGTTCAAATAGTTGCTCCTGCCCACAGATCATTTAGAGAACGTGGAACTGTTGGAAAAATAAGCACATCAATTGAACAAGCTGCACAAGATCCAGAAACAATAAAAACGGCATTGGGTATGGGTTTGCCCGTTGGTATAGCAAGAAAGGGAGCACAACTTGCTCTTAGTCCAGTCGCCAAAGCACTGGAACGTGGTGGGTCCAAAGTCCTTGCTTCTTTGACAAGAGCAGCACCTGATGTTGCTTTAACCGGAATGTTAGGCTATGATGTTGCTTCTGGTGTAGCTAAGGAAAGAGAGCGTGCAGAAAAAGGATTGTCTGTAACTAAAGGTGAAGAAACTATTGGAAAAATTATTCCAAGTTTGCTTTATGGTATTCCTGGGTTCAAAACTGGTGAAGGTTTATTCGGTACAGTCGGTGCTGCTGGAAGAGTAAGAAAACCATCTGGATTAGTTGCACCTTCAAAGCCGGAGGTTTCTATGAAACCAGCAGAAGCAAAAGCACCAGAAGTAAAATTTGAAGTACCAGCTAAAGAACCATTTGCTCCAAAGATGGAGCCAATGACTGGTGTAAAACCAACAGTAAGAATGGTTCGTGGAAAATTTGGTGAAATTACATTTGAATTAGTTGGTGAACGCGGTCAAATGAAAGTTCCTGGAAAGGAAATGAGAAGAGCCGAAATTTCTCCTAAACCACCTGAATTAACAATTCCAAAGGCTGCAGAAGTTTCTGTGCCTAAGCCACCAAAATATAGTATTGGTGCAGATGTTGTTGCTCGCATTTTAGATCCTCTTGGCTATGCAAAAGAAATGCAAAAAGTAAGAGAAATGTCACCACAACCAAAACAAATCGGTGTCGAAATGGGAGCAGGAGAGCCCACAGCATTACCGGAACTTCCATCATCAAGAAAGCCTTCTGCAAAACCATCAGCAAAAACTGTTGCGGGAGTGTTATTATCTATTCCTGGTGCAAAGGCTGCAGCCGAAGCACCAATAACACCAAAGGGAATGCCCGAAGTAGCACCCGAAGTTTCAAGAATGCCAACAACAACAGAAACTGCTCCACGGATTGTTGTTGAGCCAGGTGTTCGTGCTCCAGAAACAGCAAGACCAAGCACAACACCCTCAGCTGAAACCGCTGCACCCAAAGCACCAAAAATAAGTGTAATGGATTTAGTTACACCCAAAGCATTGGCACAAAAACTTGCTCAAACACAAGCAGGACAAGCAGCACAACCACCAAAACAAACTCAACCAGAAAAAGTAGAAACAAAGACCGTTGATGTTGCAAAAGAACAAATTCCATCAAAGGATCAAGTTTCTGCAAAAGAACAAGTTCCTGCAAAGGATCAAGTTCCTGCAAAGGATCAAGTTCCTGCAAAAGAAGAAGTTCCAGCAAAGGATCAAGTTCCTGCAAAAGAAGAAGTTCCTGCAAAAGAAGAAGTTCCTGCAAAAGAAGAAACTAAGGTTACAGAAACACAAAAAGGTCCACCCGGTACACCTAACATTCCTCCAGTACCACCAACTTTGGGAAGAGTTCCAAGAAAACCAAAACCACAACCAAAACCCCGCAAGGGAGGAATTCCTTTCCCAGCTCTAGGTGGTGGTGATCGTGGTGGTCAAGAGACAGGAGAAAAGGGCGCTTCTCCTAGAATTGATATCGGACTTGTTGGAGATATTCTTCCCGGAGCACAATTAGCAAGAGCATTAAGAATTGCATAATTAAAAATAAGTGCTATACTATACATAAAGTTGAACTAAGTGAATATTAAAAAATTTATACATAAACCTATTGAAATTTCTTGGAAACTTGAAGAAGTAACACAAAACGGTTCTCGTTTCTATCAAACTCCTGGAGGAATTTTTCCAAGTGTCACCACTGTTGTTGGTTGGGAAAAACAAAAGTTTTTCAGTGAGTGGAGAGCAAAGAATCCGGAAGAAAGCAAACGTGTTACAACACGGGGAACAAAATTCCATAAACTTCTTGAAAATTATTTAAACAATGAAAATTTGGATTATGAGAATATGCATTCAATGCAGAAGTCATTATTTTCATTGATTAAACCAGAAATAGATAAAATTGACAATATTGTCGCTTTGGAAACTCCATTGTTTTCAAAGACAATAGGATTGGCTGGAAGAGTTGATTGTATTGCAGAATATGATGGAAAACTTTCCATTATAGACTTTAAGGCTAGCACAAAAGAAAAAAGAGAATCAGATATTGATAATTACTTTGCACAAGCAACCGCTTATGCATTGATGTTCCAAGAAAGAACAGGAATAAGAATTGATAATTTTGCCATTCTTATTGCCTGCGAAGATGGGCTTCGCCAAGTCTTCAGCGGACAGCCTCTTAAATATGTTAGACACTTATCAAATCTTATAAAGAGATATAGAGAGGCCCATGATGTACCAAGAACAGAAAACACTTGAAGATCAAGTAAACACCAAAGGCACAAAACTTTGGATGCAGATGAATGATAACTCCAAGGCCGCAAAATTGCGAGCCTTGTTTGTTCAAAATAATGGAGGATTCTTTATTCAAGAGGGACGTTACTGGATTTGGAAGAGCCCAATAGAAGAACAAAATGGATATTGGTTGAAACGAGTAGATACGGGGGAAAAAGTGTTTTTTACCAATATGACCGAATTTGGTAATAAAAATGGTCTTTCTTGTGTAAAAATTTGTGAATTGATGAATGGGAAGAGAAAGACATACAAGGGTTGGACAGCAGTTGAACTTCGACCCGTAAAAGCCACCGAAGGTGCCAAAAAGAAAATAAAGAAGCCAAAGAAGAAAAAGATTCAAATTACTATGTCTGCCATATTTGTTGACATAAGAACAAATGAACAGATATCAGTATCAAGTATTTCGCAATTTGCAAAGGATAATAATCTAGACTATGCAAATTTAAGAAAATTGGTAATAGGTCAGGCAAAAACCTACAAACATTTAAAATTATATAATCCTTTGGAGATTCCCAACGAATCTACGGAAGGCTAAATAATTTAAGATGAAATTCCCATACTTTTTACAACAATTACAAGAAGCGGCTACAAAAATTGGTGAATCTTTGAGAAAAGATCGTGCCAAAGCATCTGCTACAGATTTAAAGACAAAGGATGCTGCACGTAAACGCGCTGAACGTGCCAGACAGATTCCCAGAGATAGAAAGCCAAAACAAGAATTGGTAAAAGAAGTTATTGCGGTAAAAACCCGCGATGGAATACTTCAACTTATCTTCAAAGATTCTTTCAATCCAGACCTACACGAAAAAGTAGGAAAAGATTCTATATCTTTGGAAGAAGCTCAACAAATTTCTAGAGATCCAAAATTTGAACAAACCCGTGCTTCAAAACTTCTTTTAGGTGATGTAAAGGGGAAAGAAGAAAAAGAAGGAAAAAAGGAAACTAAAAAAGAAGGCTCCAAAGAAGCAGCTGGTGAAGAAAAAAAATCCTCTGAAACAGAAGAGAAAAAGGAATCTCGTCCTAAAGCAAAAAGACTCTCAAAAGAAGAGATATTCAAGGCAATGTCTCAGATGGATGGAAATCAACTTGCACAAATGCCTCTTGATGTAAGACAGGAATACTTTAAAGCAACTAGAAAACCACCAACAAACACAGATTTCGATAACATGAGTTATGAGGCATTGACTGTAAAATTTGCCATCAGTCCAGTCTCCAACTTACCATACAACCAGCAAGTATTGAATGCCTTGATGTTCTTAGCAAAGATGAAAGCAGGTGCTTCAGAACAAGAAATGCAAACTTACAATGCACTGGCACCAACTGCAACAGAATTCACGCGAAATGCATTTAATACTGCAAAAAAGATTCTCTCGCAAATGGGAGAACAATGCATTCAAAACTTAATCTCTACCGTAGAAACAGGTAATACTCCAGTAAATTCTGAAGGTTCTGTTGATATGGAGTGTGGTAAATATAAGTTTAAAGTTTCTGCTGGTGGTGAGATGGCTCTTTCAACAACTCAATTTGATCAAGGAAACAAATCCTTTAAAGGGTTGATTGCATCAGCTTTGATGCAAACTCTGTCTAATCCACAGACATTGCAAGCAGATCCGAGAATTGGACAGATGTTGCAATCTGCAACCGAACAAACCTCGCAGTTTTCAACAATGTTGATTCCAAATGAATTGCTTGGAATGATCAAATCAGACGAGACTTTGGCTTCCGAACTAAAGAATATGAAGTTAAAGAATGCTGCTGGACAAGACATTGGACCTATTTTGGATGAAAATGGAAATCTCAATCCATTGGCTTCTCTTGAGAAATTAAAAGAAACTTGGCTTCAAACAACAAAGGGTATGTTTAAGGGAGGCAAAGGAAGTGGAAATTCTCCTCTTCGTGCTGCAATTGTTTCTAACGTATTAAAAGCCAATCTAAGAGGTGATGGTTTAGTTCCCCCTGAAATGGCTCCGAATCACTTGGTTACAATTAATGGTGTATTCCCGCTATCCGATGATTATTTTAACATAATTGCACAACAAGCAGATGTAGATATAAAACCAGCAAAAGATGTAATAAGTTCTTCTAATATCGGTTCAATGAAAAGTCGTTCTGCTGAAACAATGAAAAAATACAGAACAATTGTAGAAGAAAAACAACAAAAGAAATCTTTGAAGGATCTTTTGATAAATTCAAAGGATATTGACCCAATTCAGTTGATTGTTCAAAATGTTGTTGATAATAATGATTTCTTGATGAACGCAAGTCTATTGCCAGGATTTTCACCTAAAGATTTGAATGCCGTTGAATATAATTACGTGACAATTGGAAAGAAAACAATAAAGATACCAGTAGTTACAAATGAAAGAGTTGCAAATCAAATGGTTCAAGAATCAGCCATTATGATAAATGATTGCTTGATTGAGGCTTTGACAAATAATTTTGTCCTTCAGGCACTACGAAATTCTGAATTACTTAATGATTCCGAGCAAGCACTTTTTGAAACAAATCCAACAATGTTGTTGGAATCCGTAGAAGACGTAACACCACTTAAAGAAATATACAAATCTATTCTTGAAAGAATTGAATTGAATCCTTCGATCTTAGAAGCCTTTATTCTTCAACTTGAGGAAGCTGAAAGAGATTACAAAAAAGAATACAAAAATTACCACGGAAAGCCAAAGCAAAGAAAAGAAAGAGCTGCAAGAACTGCGGCCCGTGAACTAATGATTAAAAAGGGAAGAGTAAAGCGTGGAGATGGCAAAGACATAGATCATAAAAAACCTCTTCGCAACGGTGGTTCAAAGGGTATAAATAATCTACGAGTCAGAGATAAGTCATCGAATCGTTCTGACAATGGGCACAAAGAAGGCGAAACACAGAAAAAAGGCAGTTGGAAATGATATCCAATAAAATAAAGTTGATAACTGAAAAAGTTTACTCAGATTCTGGTTTAGGCAAGTGGTTCAACAAAGAATCTGCTGGTGGTGGTCCCGGTTGGGATCGCTATAACACAAAGGGCGAAAGAGTAGGCAAGTGTGGTGGTGCCAAAGAAGGTGAACCATATGCTGCTTGCCTAAGTCGTCAAAAGGCAGAAAAACTTGGAAAAAAGAAGATAGGTAGTTTTGTCAGAAGAAAAAGAGCAGCCCAAAACAAAGCAGGAAGAGGTAAGAAGGGTGAAGGGAAGAGTGGAAAGAAGCCAATATTTGTAAAGACTGGAGTGACCGAAGTGAAGGAATGTTTTGACTATTTCTTGGTTGAAAATTCCAATCATGTAATTCCGCTGGAGTTCTCAAGCATTGAAGCTAAAGATCTTCTCCCATTTGATTTGATAATCAATGAAAATGGAGACTTTCTTAATGTTGACTTGATCGAAATCTCTGAAGACGGAAAATATGAAATAACTTTCAGTGATGAATTTGGTTGTGAATTGACGGAATCTTTTAGCCCAGACACAACAATGGGATTTGTAGATGTAACTGAGGGACAAGAATACAATGAGTTTGATGAAGTACTTGAACTTCATGAAGAAGAAAAGAAAAAAGTCAAACTAAACAAAATCATGCGTGGCGATGTCAAGAAGTACAAAGTTTATGTCAAAAATGATAAAGGAAATGTAGTTAAGGTAAACTTTGGTGATCCCAATATGGAAATCAAGAGAGATGATCCCGCTCGTAGAAAGAATTTCCGTGCTCGTCACAATTGCGACAATCCCGGCCCTCGTTGGAAGGCTCGTTATTGGGCCTGTAAGACTTGGAGCTCCAAGCCAGTTTCGGCTATGTTGAAAGAATCCGAGATCTTGGAAGAAGGCAAGAACAAGCCAAAGAATCCAAAGAAATGGTCTTCTTGCATTGCCCAAGCCAAACAAAAATTTGATGTATACCCAAGCGCCTATGCCAATGCTTGGGCTGCAAAATGCTACAAGAGCAAGGGCGGTAAATGGAAAAAGTTGACTGAAGACATTGCCGAATATGCTCTAAACAGCATGAAGAACAAAATTTACAATCCAGATTTGTTTGGCTTGATAAAGAACAGAAACAGTAAAAATTAATCTAAATAGAAGAGAAGCCATGAAATTCAAAACTCTACTTTCAAAAATCAACACATTGGTCGAAAATGCTCCTGAACACACCTTTGGTGGCGGTCTTTACATTGGTGACCCCCAAGGAGCTACTAAAGTTTCAGCCCTTTCAGACAAGGGAACTTTCAATCTAAAACTCCCTAGATCAATAGATGCAATCAATGCTCTTCTTCACACTTTTTCAAACAAGGATTACATTGATCCAGATGGTTTGACAGGCATCGTAAAGCAAAAATTGAATCACTTTGGTCTTGACTTTTCTTGCAGTGGAAAGGTCGGGGATGGTGAAAACGTTTATGAGTTAGTTCAATATGGAAGCCCACAACTCGGTGTATATGGTCAAAATCCATATGATGATGTCAACAAGGCTGGATTCAAACAAGGTGATGGTATCAAAGAAAAACTAGGACATTCACTCAATTTGATAGTCAATGTTCAAAGAATGCCAAATGGTCTTCGTAGAGTTGGAATGATGATTGTTCCTTCCGCTTCTTCTTCGTACAATAGTGACATGGCGGATTCTGATTGTGGATGCCAACACTAATTCATTAATGATAGAAAAAATAAACTTTCTGACAGAAGAGAATTTCATAGAATTCTGTCAGAAATGTTATTTTAATCCAGAGTGTTCTGGAAAGAATGAGTTCGTAGATGATCTCAAAAGGGTTAAATACATAAAGAGATTATTGCAGAAGATCCACAAACACAAGACTTTGAAATCAATCAGAGAAAGATTGATAATAAACCATCTAATAATTTTAAGAAATGTGTTTGGAGAGCAAAATTGTTCCCGAATTTTATTTTTCAAGTTGGAACCTAGATTACATTCTTACTTAAAATCTTTTACTGTATTTTTAGAATTTAATATTAAAAATTGCCCTGAAGTGCAATATTCAAAATTAAATACAGATCCAAGAGTTGATAGAAAGCTCTCTCAGACAGAAAACTAAATATTTTAGATGCATTCCTCTAATTTAGTTCCTTCTTTCTACTTTTATAAGTTAGCCGATGCCCTAAGCAGTCCATATACTTCTTTGGCAGCATATTCTGCTGGAATTATAGATTCTGCAGGCAATATAAAGAAACCCGAAAGCAGCATAGATGCTTTTGAATATCTTGTAATCAAATTAAAGAAAATAATCGATCAATTGCCTTATGGAATGACAAAGGCCCAACTTGGAAACTATTTCTCTACACTAAGAATGTTTTCCGAGGAAATCGAACAATTTGATATCTCTCAAGAACAATATCATTGTTTGATTGAAGGTATTGTCACACATCAGTCAAATGGTTCGGCAAGTTATCTTGAATTGCTTGAGGACATGGCAACTGGTGGTGGCGCTGGTGCTTTGGGTGTTCCTGCAGAAGGTGGAAACATAAATCAAGGTGGTGTATCTGGTTTTGATCCACCACTCGGAATGCCACTTCAAAGAAGAAAACAGCCAAAGTATTTTGATACTTGTGAAGTATTTGAAGTATGCCCAGAAGAATTTTTGCAGTTAAAGGCAGCAAAGACTTGGAAAGATGTTCCAGATGGAGATACCAAGAATTACTTGCAACGATTTCAAAGAAGAAACAAAGGTGGAAAAATTGCTGTCAAGTCACTAAATCCACTAAATGCAGAGCATGAATTGCATTGGATTAATTATCCTGCAAAAAATTTTTTAGGTGAAAATAGAGGCGATGAACATTTCAATGCTGCTGCAAATGCTATTTTAAAGCCTTTTGTAAAAAATAATAGAATAGATATTGAAAAAGTAAATCAAATACATTCAGGTAAAATAACTCAAACAGATGCTGAAGAATATGGAAGATTGGCAATGTTTGTTAGTTCTTTGGGAAACTTGAATAAAAAAACGACAACTCCCTTTTTAGATAAAACCATAACAACTTCTCAAAAAAAAGTATCAGACACTTCTGAAGATGGTGTTGGTGTTGATGATGATGGTCGTATGTATTATGGAAATGCTAAAAATGGTAGAGCAACATTTGGTACAAGAGGTGTTGAAAGCGTAGGATTTCCAGAACAGATAATAAAAAGTTTTTATTCTGCCAAACAAGAAAAACAGGGCGCTTCATCTGAAAGAGAAATAAAAAAAATACAACAAACCATGTCAAAATTGAGAGGCCAAGCAAAGGAATGGGCAGAACCACCTTCAAGACAAAAAGCACTTCGTGGATTAATTACTAAACACTTGGATGTTCAAAAACAACCTGTTGTGGCAGTAACACCTTGGGAAAATCCTTTGTTGATTCCACATGAAGGTGTTGTCAGACATATAATGAATCAACCAGTAAGAGTTGTTTTGGGATTAATGGGAGAAAAGAACAGGCCAGAACCACAATCACAACTAACAGGTTCTGAATTGGCAAGAACGCCTTCTGGAATGTCAAAATTAAAAACAAATATAGCATTACAACCAAGACATCTAGTTCCCGATGAAAAAGATATCAGTGTTGCAAAAGATAGAATACATCCAGAAATTTTTAAAAATTTAATGAAAGTTGTAAAGGGATAAAAAAAGCCCCTTTCGGGGCTTTTATCAATCTTGAATAAAGTTTTTCTTCTTGCAACACTTCGGCTTTGTGCAAGAATTTCTTTCTCTGGCTTCATTGATTATTTTAGTGTCAGCGTCTTCCCAACCAGTCTTGTATTCTTTCCAATAAGGATCGATTGAAAAGACTGCTTGATTTGGAAGTTCGCCACCATTTATCCGACAATTAAACCCTTTATCATAACCTTCACCTGGTTTATACGTAGTCATAATTAATCCTTTTGATTTGGGGGCATTGGAATCATTTTAATTTGATTTAAAACCTTATCCAATGCCTTTACATGAGCAAATTGTTCAGTGATAGCAAGATAACCACGGATCTCAATCAATTTCATATATTCGTCTTGTGTAAAATTAACTACGCTAGTCTTTTTGTTATTTTTACGAGATGCTTTTTTATTAGCTTCTTGCTTCATATTCTCTTTCATTATTTCATTTAGATTGAGATAATTTGCAAGATCTTCTAAGCCATCTTCTTTATTCATATTTTCCCACATTTTTTTAAATGCGTCAGATGATTTTGAATATCGATAAAATTTCCATGTATTGAATGGATGATTATTGGGATTATTTGGATCATAATCTCCATTTTGCCATTGTTCGAAATCGTTATAGTCAGAATTATTCATAATTTCCTTTCAGGTGACATCAAAGAACTGTTCGTATAGAACTTTTCCGTGATTGTCTGTGACGGAAAGATAACGAACATGACGAGTCAATGCGTCACTGATATTTAGTGCATCCTTGGAGCCAAAGGATAGGTTCTTTATCCAAGCAGGACAACCACCCAACG
>Ga0181352_1000761_pt1 | contig 13244 bp, 26 predicted proteins | sample Fa13VDMLBSN_FD_130103 | JGI IMG/M metagenome (GOLD analysis project Ga0181352, IMG submission 130103) | Freshwater viral communities from Lake Michigan, USA - Fa13.VD.MLB.S.N | ecosystem: Environmental > Aquatic > Freshwater > Lake | place: USA: Michigan | collected 2013-09-23 | reverse complement strand
GGCAACCAAGTTCGGAGCAGATACGAGCAAATGGAAGGGGCAGAATATCATCCTGTTCTGCGTCTATGGAATCAGGGCTTTTGGCGGTGTAACAAACGGAATCAGAATCAAATTCAACGACTAGAAACTATGGCAATTATCAAAGTCAAAATCGACGTTACGAAAATCGACAAAGAACGATTGTTCGTCGGCAAGAACGGCGCGAAGTATCTGGATTGCACTCTGCTAGGCCGGGACGAGCCGGACCAATACGGCAACGACTTCATGGTTGTCCAAGACGTGACTAAGGAAGAGCGGCTTGCGGGTGTCAAAGGCGCGATTCTTGGCAACGCGAAGCACATGGAAGCGCGGCAAGCCAATGCGCCACGGTCCACGCGCCCTGCTGCCAGTCCATCGGCACCAACCACCGAAGGCGACGACCAAGACGTACCGTTCTGACCTAACCCCCGGCGAGGTGACTAAGCCGGACCTACCTATATGAGTGCATGGACACAAACAGAAGCAATCGAGCTTTGCAGGGTAATTGAACTCATCTGCCCTGCTCATGGTTGCCACGTCGCGCTAACTGGCGGACTGCTCTACAAGCAAGGCGAGCGGAAAGACTGCGATATTCTTTTCTATCGTATTCGTCAAGTGAAGGAAATTGACCAAGAGCGGCTTTGGGAAGCCTTAGCACTCATCGGCTTTGAGAAGCAATCCGGCTTCGGATGGTGTTTCAAGGCGACCTACAAAGAAAAGCCGGTTGACTGCTTTTTTCCAGAGGAACAAGGCGGACCAAGTTACCCCGAAGAAACCGGATTAGATGCTGTCGAGATTAACGATTTACCATTGAAAGTATGAGCGAAATAAACCAACCAGGCGACCAAGGAGGCATGACGAGACGCCCGAAACGCCAAGTCCAAACCGAATGGGATGCGCCACATATCGACGCGAATATGTCCGCTCTGAAACGCATGGTTGACCGCGGCTGGCGCCACTTTTGGAGCAAGCCGGGCCGGGTAGAGCCAAAGATGGACTTCCGCGATTCGGTTCAGTCTGGATTTCGTGAATCAGGATATAAGAAAGGCAAAGCGGTATGAACACCCTAGAACTCCCCCTCTCAAAAATAGCCGAGCGCACGCCGTGGATTACCGCGCATATCGGTTACGTTAAATCTTTCTTCCGCACGGGCGAGAAGTTCAGCAATGACAAGCTGCACGACATCTTTGGTGAGCCGCCGCACTGCAATCATTGGGGTGTGCTGACCGAGGCACTGCGAAAGGATGGATTCATCCAAGAGGCCGGGCGCGTCAAATCGAAGCGGGACAATGCGAATGGGCGCAAGATTACGCTTTGGGAGGTGGTGAAGTGAGCCAGTTTAATACATCATGGTATCTGACCCGACTCGCTAAAAGCCAGAAAGTCCAACAAGCCGACTGCAACGAGGGCGTGGCACGCGAGGCGGACTTGCACGGGCAAATCACGGCAGAGTGCAAGGCGAAGGGATGGCTGGCGTTTCATGGCTCCATGGCGCATCGGACGAAGCGGACGGAAGGGGAGCCGGATTTTACAATCCTTGCCGATGGCGGGCGAGTCTTTTTCATTGAGTGCAAGCGCAAGGGCGGAAAGCTCTCATCCGATCAACAGGCAGTGAAGGCTTGGGCGAAGAAGTTGGGGCATGAGGTGCATACTGTGTTTTCCATTGAACAGTTTAGAGCAATTACAACCCTATGAAAATCGAGATTCAAGCGCATGGAGATACCATATACGCCCTAGCAGAATCACTGCGGGCTATGGCGAAACAGTTCGAGGCCAATCCATTGAACGACAAATGGATTACCAAGGCTTTCGATGGTCCAGATGACATGGCTATCATCTCCGCTGTCGTCGTGCAACAGGAGGGAGAGGAATGAAAACTAAAGTCACTAATACGCATTTCAAATACCCCAGAGAGCTTCCAAACGGACAATACCGCGCTTTATGGTCTGGCTATATTGCTGTGATTAAAACCAACTCAGGCGATTGGATTTTAACCACAAAAGACGGGGTGCGCGGATTAAATATTGATTCGCTTGTTACGATTACAAGTGATGCCGTCGAGATTGAAACTATCAAATAATATGCAACTGACCAAAGAGCAGATTGAGGAAATGGAGCGGGAGGTAAAAACCTGCGACAAGCTAGCCGCCCGCGTGTTGTTCACGCCACAAGAAGCCGCCGAACTCCTTCGTGGCTACCGGGCTTATCTCGCAGAGGTGGAGTTTCATGAGCAAACATACACGCAAGTCATCAAAGGCTTAACCTCTAAAGAACTGGACGGAGAGGATAAAGGCTATTGGGAAGCCTTGGCGTTTCGTTCTACTAAGAGGTATTCGGTTTTGCTTGGAATCACAATAGACGAAGCACATTCCCGCCTCTCATCCTTAAAGAAAGTATCAGAGTGATGAAACCCATAAACGACCTCACAGAGGAAGAATTGACGCGGGAGATTGCGGAGTGGTGTGGAATCGATGTGACTCCATGCACATGCGGAAAGCTGCGGGACAAAACAACGTTCAGCCATATCCTTGACTACCCCCGCTGCCACACCGCGATCGCATCGGCGCGGGAGAGGTTGACATCGTTGCAACGCCACGATTTTGTCTCTGAGCTTCAAAGGATAATGAACACGCATATTGTCTTTGAACTCATCCACGCCTCCCCGCTCATCCAATCCCGCGCTTTAGTGGCAACCATTCGAGAAACTGTCAAAGCGAAGGACTAATTATGCCCGAACTAACCAACGAACATCACGCGGAGTTGAATCAACTTTTCACGGAGGAAAAACGATGAAGGCTCCTAATCTGATAATGATTGTTTGCGAGTTTTTAATGTGCTTCATGGCTGCGAAATACTTTGGGGAGGATATGGAGCGGTCCATTTGGTTCCTATTGGCCGCCATTTATTTCAGCCTGAACAACCGAGAGAAGGAGGCCGCGAAGTGAACGCAAACCAAACAAACGACAATATGAGCGAGACACCGATCATGGACGAAGTAGCTAGAGACTGCCAATATCTCAGCGGACCATCAAATCTTTGGCGGCATCAAGACGCTTGTGCTTTCTACGAGAAGGGGCAAGAACTCGAACGCGAGCTAACCTCCGCCCAGCAAACCATCGCGCTATTAAAGGAGCAATGCCGAGTTGGTGACGTAGCCTTTCAGCAACTACATTGCGCTTCGAGAGGCAAGCCCGTGCCTGATTGGGTGCGGAAAGGACTGCCGAAGATGTATCAAACATTGGAAACCATCGCGCAGAAGGATGGGGAGTTGCAGAGGTTGAGGGAGGCGTGTGAATGCGGATTGAAAAACACAAAGCTACTTCGCTCTGTCGCGCCTTACACTTATATTGAGGATGCAACAGCGGAGGAAGTTTTTGAACAAGCCCTCTCCACCCCATCACCTAGCGCGGTGGTGCCGTGGGAGGTTTGCCATCCGTTCTTAGAGCAAGTAAGGGACTACCTGATAAGTGGAGGTTTGTTTAATCCTGAACATATGGAGCATGACAAAGTGCAGAAGATGATTATGGCACATAGAGATGTTCTGTTGTCCTACGCCCCGAAAGGAAACCAATGAGCGCAGAAGAAATTAAGCCGTGGCGCAACTCAATCGAGTTCGCGGAATTCCTAGCCTCTAAGAACATAATCGACGAGGCGGCGGTATTTGATGAGCAAGGCTACGATGGCGGCGCAACCATGGAGCGAGTTGCGCGGGCTTTCGAGTCGATACCAAGCCGCACCAACATCTCGATGGACACGGCGCAGAAGTTGGCGGATGAGCTATTGAAATGCCAGACCGCATTGGATTCGCTTTACCAGCACAACGCAGCAGTGAGACAGGCTGTAATCCATCACTACGGAACACGGCACAATAAAGAAATCCTCGCCCCCGTCCAATCCGACCTAGACGCCAAGGACAAGCGTATAATCGAACTCATGGAAACTGGCGTTGCGAAGGACTTCGAGCTTCTTCACAAGGACAAGCTCTTGAGGGAGGCGAGGGAGATAATTTTAAGAATCGGGGTCACAACTGCGTGCTGCTGCTCTGGTGACTTAGCCAGCCTTTGCTTGCATTGCTCTAAAAAAACTTGGCTCGCGAGGGTCAAGGGATGAACCAGACTGAATTAGACAACGAGAGGCTTTACCGCCTTGCCGAGCGCATCGGTATAGCTTGCGGCGATAAGAAGCCCACCATGCAAGAGGAAATGTTGGCGCGGCTGACCGTCGCGAAAGAGATGGCACAGATTGAGAAGCTGGCTGAACTTGATGAGGTGGTTAAAGATTGGGCAAAGTGAAACTAAGCGACTTTATCGCGCTCTACCGCTTGCAAAATCCAAGCGAAGCGCATAAGACTCAAGGCGAAATTTTAAAAGGCATTTTGGACCGGGCAGCAATTCAGCTACCGGGACGAGTGGAGAAAAACAACGGTTTATACAGAATCAAAAAAGGCAGTTTTAACCCGCATTTATTGTATGATGAACTTAATTCAACAAGCGATACTGAATCAAATCAAGCCGCTGACAGAGCAAATCGCGTTGCTAGACTTGGAAGATAAGGTGGAGCTTATCAATGAGTTGAAGATATTGCTGCACAAAGTCTCACCTATGAAAGACGAGCCGGTTGATTGCGTCTTGTGGGTCAAAGGCGAGATGGTGGAGGCGAATGATTACAACCCGAACAGCGTGGCACCGCCTGAAATGCAGCTTTTGGCTACTTCAATTCTTGAGGACGGATACACACAGCCTATCGTGACTTATGATGAAAAGTCCAAGCGCACTGTCGTTGACGGGTTTCACCGCAACCGAGTTGGGAAGGAAAACAAGGACGTAAAAGAGCGCGTGAAAGGGTTCCTTCCGGTCGTTACAATCAACGAGTGGCGCGAAGATAAAGGCGACCGTATCGCGGCTACAATCCGGCACAACCGCGCACGCGGAAAGCACAAGATTGATTCAATGTCCGACATTGTTATCGAATTAAAGCGGCGTAATTGGTCAGACGAAAAGATTGCTAGAGAGCTTGGGATGGACCCGGACGAGGTTCTTCGCTTGTGCCAGATTAGCGGCTTGGCGGAGATGTTCAAAGACCAAGACTTTTCCGCATCGTGGGAAATCGGCCTAGACGAACCGCTCGTGACTTTGGAGGATTGATATGCAACGAATCTATCACACTTGGGACAAGTGGGAATGCTATCCAGCAGGGTTTTACGAATCCGATTGCAAGGGCCGTAAATTATCCAAGCTGGAAGCGGAATCAGTGTATCGTGATTTTCTGAAAGATGACGACTTGTTCCGCTTTGCTTTAGAGCGTGTATTAAAAGAGTGGCCGAACTCGTGCGAACATTATCTTTCAAACGAGAATATGAACCGCATCGCTTGGTTAGGACAAGCGTCTGTTTGCATCCATCACGGAATCCCATCTTGTTTTCGCGGTGGTTTCAACCTGCTAGAGAAACACGAGCAAGAAAAAGCCGATGCAACTGCGTTGGAATATTTGAACCACTGGCTTACAGCACACGGCGAACCAGAGCTAAAGCCGGAAGAGGCACAATCTAAAACCGAAGCCAACCTTTACTGATGAGCACACTTAAACAATACCAAACAAAGAACGTGCTGGACGCAGCCCGTGACAGAGTGTCTTACGCCTTTGATAATTTCGAGCGCGTCTATGTCTCTTTTTCTGGCGGCAAAGATTCAAGCGTGATGTTTCACCTTGTAGCGCAAGAAGCAATCAAGCGCGGTAGAAAGATAGGTGTTCTGATTATCGACCTTGAGGCTCAATACGCGCTCACTATCAAACACGTCAAAGACATGACTGCAAAATACAAGGAGCATATCGACTTGCATTGGGTTTGTCTTCCTATGCTTCTGCGTAACGCCGTCTCAAATTTTGAGCCGCGTTGGTGCTGTTGGGACCCGGACGCAAAACAAGGATGGGTGCGCGAGATGCCTGAAAATGTCGTTTCGGATTGCGCGGCATATCCATTCTTCGAGCCTAAAATGGAGTTTGAAGAGTTTATGGTTCTTTGGGGTGTTTGGTATTCACAAGACCGGCCAACATGCGGATTCATCGGTATTCGTGCGGACGAGTCGCTTAACCGATTCCGCACAGTCGCCAGCGGCACAAAGGAAATGCATGCTGACAAACGGTGGACAACAAAGGTTGCTGACAATGTTTACAACGTCTATCCAATTTACGACTGGAAGACGGAGGATATTTGGAGGTTTCATGCTCACTATCCAGAGTGCGAGCATAACGAGGTTTACGACCAAATGCACAAAGCTGGCTTGGCTATTTCTCAAATGCGGCTTTGCCAGCCATACGGCGACGATCAGCGGCGAGGTCTTTGGTTGTATCACATTCTTGAGCCTCACACTTGGTTTAAGCTTGTCTCTCGCGTCTCTGGCGCAAACTCAGGTGCGCTCTACGTTCAAGAGACTGGCAACATGACTGGTTACAACAAAATATCAAAGCCAGCGGGCCATACTTGGAAATCGTTCTGCAACCTTTTGCTAGGCACGATGCCAAAGAAAACCAGAGAGCATTACATAGGCCGGTTTCAGGGATTTATCAAAGGTTGGAAAGGGCGGGGATACTCTGCAATCCCTGACGAGGCACCTAAAACGCTTGAGGATAAGCACTGGGCTCCATCTTGGCGGCGTATGTGCAAAGTGCTTTTGCGTAACGATTACTGGTGCAAAGGGCTTGGACTTACGCAGCCTAAAAGCGCGGCTTACGATAAATACATGACAATCAAGAAAAACAAAAAGGCTGAAAATGGAAACAACCAAGAGAGTTAAAGCAATCGACGTTCGTAAAGGCGACGTGGTGCGAATGAAAAACGGGCATCTGGCTCCTGTTTGGGACATCGCGTGCGGCATAAATGGGAACTGTAAAATCATCTTTGACCGGCCTAGTGTGGTTGTATCAGAGCAGCATGAACTTGATATAATCAGGACACCATGACCCGTCTCACCCTCCTCCTAGCTCTCTACGGCGACACCGAGCTACTAGACGGCCATCCAGTCGAGCCAGAGCCGATTGACTGTAAGCATTGCGTAGATGGGCAGGTGGAGGTTTGCGAGGTTTATGAGTGGCCTAAGAAGGGGTGTAGGTGTGGGACGTATCAGGGGAAGGTGGTTGAGTGTGAGGTGTGCCAAGATTAGACAAAGTAATTATTTGACAAACTTTATAACGTGAGCGATAGAGGGAGTGAGCTGTGACAGGCTTAAATATGACGACTAGTAACAGTAAACCGTGCCGCCAGTCCGTAACCGAGGGTTCTTCTCCGAAAGGAAAAGTCGTCGCCCAATTGTCACCGGTTGCGGATTGGCTGCACTGCTTACAGTTACTATGACTAAAGAAACCTACTACGCAGTTAAAGCCTCAGACGCCGGAATTCTACCGTGGACTATCGCTTCCCACATGGAGGAAACTATATCCTTATGGGAAAAGGCAGTTGGCCTGCCATTTGCCGGGGCATTAGAAGCTGGTGATAAGATTGTTTGCATCACGATTACTGAGTCTCAAACAGTTCTATCTCTCAAAGAGGAATACAAGGTAAACTGCGGCCCTCTTTTTGATGCCATGCACGAAGCCGTTAACAAGGCGGGGTTGTGAGCGGCTGGGTTAAACTTCATCGCAAGCTTTTAGATAACCCTCGTTTTCAGGACGGGGATTGGCTCAAGGTTTGGGTTTGGATGCTGCTTACCGCTTCACATGATGGGGGGAAAACCGTCTTATTTAAGGGTAAACGCATCCCGTTAAAGCCGGGCCAATTTACAGCCGGACGACATCAAATAGCGTTGGCAACCGGCGTTAGCAGTTCGAAAGTCAACCGTGTTTTGTTTGCACTCAAAAGTGAACAGCAGATTGGACAGCAGACTTCCAACGCATGTTCCTTATTCACAATAACTAACTGGGGTTCGTATCAGAAAAGTGGACAGCCAAACGAACAGCCAGTGGACAGCCATCGGACAGCCATCGGACAGCCAGTGGACACTAATCAAGAAGTAAAGAAGGGAAGAATGGAAGAAGATATTAGCGGCGAACCGCCGCAAGATGGACTTCCCTTGGGTGATATTCCGGTGGTCGTGGAAAAGAAGCCACGAAAGCAAGACCCGCTGTTTAACAAGCTGGCGGACCTGTGCGGCATGGAATACGAAAGAATGACCACGCAATCCAAGAAAGCGACGGCGGTTGCTCTGGCTGGTATCCGCCAAGCCATGCCAGAACTGACCGAGGACGATTTGGAACAAGCGGTCGTGAATTACCGCGCATTGTATCCGGGCGCAACCGTGACCCCTAACGCACTTTCAAAGCATTGGCCGACACTGGGGACGGCTAGACAGACAAAATACGCTCCAAACCTATGAGTGTCGACAGAGAACAAATCAAAGCCAAATTTCCCTTGGTTACCGAGCTTGAGAGGCGCGGGGTGGTAGTCATTGGTTCTGGCAACCAACTGAAAGCTAAATGCCCATTCCACCAAGACAACAACGCCAGCCTTTCAATCAATGCGCCAAAGCAAATCTGGAAGTGCTTTGCGGGGTGCGGGGAAGGCTCTGTGATAGACTTGATTGCCAAGTATGACAGCAAGACGCCCGAAGCCGTGTTTAAAGAGCTTGCCAAGGAACTAGAGGGAGCAGAGCCAATTAAGCCCGCCACAACGGAAAAGCCGGTGATAGACAAGATTTACAGCTACACGAACGAGCTTGGGCAAGAGGCGTTTCAGATTGTGCGGCTAAAACCGAAGTCATTCCGGCAGCGGCATATTGGCGCGGACGGTAAATGGGTTTGGAACATGCAGGGCGTCACCCGCCACCTTTACAGGCTTCCCGAAGTGCTGAAAGCTGAAACTGTTTGGTTTGTAGAAGGGGAGAAAGACGCGGACAACCTAGCCAAACTCGGATTTACCGCGACTTGCATCAGCGGAGGGGCAAAGGGATGGTTGGACAGCTACGTAGAGCATCTGTGCGGCAAAGACATTGTTCTGTGCGGGGACAACGATGAACCGGGCAAGGCATTCATAAAGCAGGTGTTTGAGGCTTGTTCTGGCAAGGTGAAGATGGCGCGAATTGTCACCATCCCAGCCCCAGCTAAAGACGTATCGGATTACATCGAAGCCAACCAATCCACTGCCAAAGCTGACTTGGGGAGTATGTATATCCGGGCGCAAATCTTCACCAAGGGAATTGATATTCCGCTTTTCACCATGGCCGAACTTGAGCCACGTTACCGGAGTTTTGCTGAGGGGCTGGAAAAGCAATGCGTGGACCTTGGCAAGTGGCTGCCTAATCTAAACCGATACATCAGGCGTCAGGTCCCCGGCGAACTGGTTACCATCATTGCGGATACGGGCGTGGGTAAGACGGGCATACTCCAAAACATTGCCCTAAGCCAACTACCGCTACCAACGGTCATGTTCCAGATGGAACTACCCGCCGAAATGCTGTTTGAGCGGTTTATTGCCATTAAGACCAAGAATAGCCAAGGCGCAATCGAATCAGCCTATGCGGGCGGATATGACACTCCGCACATTGGCGAAATAGACAAGTGGTTCGCTAACCTGCTGATTTGTGAGAAGCCAAAACTCACAGCGGAAAAGATAGAGGAATACGTTAACAAGGCAGAGCTTAAACTTGGGCAGCGGCCTAAGCTGGTTATCGTGGACTATATCGGATTGATGGCCGGACCCGGTAAAACCAAGACAGAGCGCATTGCTGAGATTGCTGAAAATTTGAAGTGTGTCGCAAAAGCCACCGGAACAGTTGTAATAATGGCGTGTCAGGTTACACGGGACAAGAACGCGGCAACTCCGGAACTCTCACTCCATGATGCCAAAGATTCCGGCAGCATCGAAAACAGCAGCGGTGTATTGCTTGGAGCATGGCGAGACGCTAAGGATCGCACTAAGTTAATCGTCCGCGTCTTAAAATGCACAAAGGGCATGGTAGGCAAGATTACCGACATTGAATGCTACTTTGACGGGCCAACGATGAACATAACCCAAATGTCCCCCATCTCCGACCACGACATCCCGAATTGACACAACCCAAACCAACCCGTAAAAACCAAACAAAAGGCGAATATGAGCGAGACAACCACACCCCACCCGCTCGCGATAGAGGCGGCGGAGAAGATGTATCACCAAACGACTGGCTATTTCGATAACGAGGAATGCGCCACCATCATCCACACCACCGCCCTTGAGCCGGTTTTGAAGGCGGGGGAGGAGATGGATACGGCTTTGGAGAGGATGGTTAAGGAGTGCCTTTACTGCATTGAGCGCGACCAAGTTATTTCAATTCACCGAGTTGAATTCCTTATGGCATCCAACGCACTCACCCAATGGCGCACCCTGACCAGCCCTGAAAAGGCCAATCCTACCACCGATCAAAACCTATGAGCAAACAACCTGAAATCAATTACGCGCCTTTACCTACCTCATTTGACGGGCGAGGCGGGCAAAAAGGCTTCCACTTCACCCTTTTGGACCGCCAAGGCGACTTGGCCCTGTTCAAAAAGCATAAACAGGGGCACGTATCGCCGTTTTATGAATTGGTGGTGGTTCAATATCAAAACGAGTATGAGATTGGCGGCAGGACAGTCGAGGCAAGAGAATGCTTGCCGTCAAGTGAGCAATGGGGTGTTTATGGCTGGACGCTCCTAACCGAGACCGAGGGGCGTGCGGCTTTACTTGCTAGAACCGCAAAACAGCCACTTTGATTCAAAAACAGGGTCAGGACAGCGGGCGGTAAATCAAAACGCCTTAAATCCAATCCTAGGCGCATTAACGTTAACAGATTATGAGCGAGAAAAAGAAACCTAAGACGGGCAGTGTAACCGATTACCCAGTTCGGCTGGCGTTTTGCCCAGCCGACTTCCACGAAGAAAAGCGCAGGGCCGAGGCATGGAAGGCGATGGCGGAACGGCTATACAAGGCGGCATTGTGCGATTGCTGCGAGCATGGCGGCACAGCCTGCCACAGATGCCTTTCCACCATCCAAGCCTACACCAACCTTGAAGCCAAAGAAAAAGGAGCCAGCTAAGGCTCCTGTGAGGGGGTGAGACGGGCGGCTTAGCTCGCCTTTCCACTTAGGGCTTTTTTACATGCCCTTTCCACCTTGCCGCAATCGCTTTCTTCGCAGCTTCCCGTCTCTGCTCAGTCGATTCCGGCGATGGCGTTTTCTTCACCCCCTTTGCCAGTCGGCCTAGGGCTACGGCGATGGGGTTTTTGGGTTTAGTCATAGGGTTAGGAGCTTCCCATTTTAGCCAGTCCTTTGCCTTCTCAAAAGCAGAGCCTTCCTCTGTAGAATAAAAGTCCAAGACCTTCTTGCGCCCCAGATAAGCTGCCCAGTGGCTAGGATTGTCAACGGCTTCTATCCGGGCCTTTGGTTTAGTGTGTTTCGTTTTCGCGTTCATTTTGTTCAGGGTTGGGGTTAAGAAATCAGTTGAGCAGCCCTTGCAGCCTTCAATATCTCACCGCACGGAACAGGCTGGCGAAAGCAGTATGTGCCGCCTGAGAACATCCGCGCATGTCCCCTGTGCTCCACTTCTGACACGTAAGCGCGGTGAAGGTGCCGGATGATTCGCTCCTTGAACTCCAAAGCCAATTCCTCTGGAATGAGCATCATCGGGTTATTCTTCGCCAGCTTCTTCCGGTCTTTTTCTTTCAGGCTTTTAATCCAGATGATAGCAAACTTGAGCGACCACTTTTCAAAGTCGCCCGTTTCCAGTTGGTCAGGCATTTCGCCCAATGGTTCAGCAGCCAACTTTGCATGGTAAGCATCACGCCGACCATGGGCTATTTGGTTGCAATCTTTCGAGCAAGAGAAACCTTGCCCGAATATCAGCGAGCCGGAACTCGCTTCACTGCCGCATATATCGCATTTCATATTCACCTTTTCTTTGATTGTTCAGAGCCTTTCCCGCTCCCGTCCGCCTCCCGGTTAAGAGAGGCGGAGGGGAATCAGTCGGAACTTAAAGCCACAAGTCGTAATCTGACATAAGCATTTTACCAACTGTTTTAATACCTCGAGCTGATGCGGCTTTTTTTAAGGCACGCAATGTTCCCGGCTCCATGCGGAGCTTGTAAATGAACGTCTTAACGGTTTTTCTTTTGGCTTGTTTTGGGCGGTGGTTGGTTAACATAAAGAATGGTTATTTTAACCATTTCTATTGGCTTGTGTTACGGTAGAGCCGTCAGGAAGTGAATAATTCCATGCCCACGCTTGCGCGATGGCATACAAATCAACATGATTCGGCATCTGCTCATAATGATGCTGGACACGCACACCCTTAGAATCTGTGCTGTAAAATAACACAAATAACTGCGGCAACGACTCTCCTGTTAAACCTACTTCGATTGTTCTTCTTACTGGATTTTGTGGTTTCATCTCTTGCCTTTTTGGTTGGTTGTTTTTCTTTCTACTTCCAACAATCTGCCGTAACCACTTCCGGTATGCAACAAGAATTTTGAATTATTTTTACTCGCATCGCAAACACCTTGTGAACATTGGGAGAAATGAATCGAAAATATTTTGATTTATTTCATTTACGGAAAGCTAACGCTGGGCTATTCCTTGTTGTAGGTGCAAATTCCATGTCCCAAGTGCAAGCAAACCATCCGAGTCAACCCGGCGCGGTTGCTCGGCTCTATCAAGTCACGGGCCAAGTCCAAGGCATCACGGGAGAACGGGAAGAAGGGTGGGAGGCCGATTAACAGCCAGCAACAGGAGGATTAGCCATGACCGAACCACAAACCACCTTGCACAGCCTTAGAACGCTCATAGACGAGCTAGGCCAGCCAACCAGCTACAACGCTCTAAAGCTGGCGTCTAGGCTCCGTCACGAGCTAGCAGCCGAACACGATCAATTCGCGGTCAGTCTCGCTCTGGCTCTGCTCACTGCGGAACATACATGCAAGCTGGCTGAACAGAATAGGGCAGCGTTGAATTGAATCACTTGAAGAACGTATGTATCACCTGAACTCAGGAAGAAAAGGACGGGATAAGGAGTGTGTAATGGATTTTACTAAACTTGGGGCTTGAAAAGTCAAGACATTACATATAGGAATTAAAGCTAACGTGAACGATAAAGGTAACAACAAGGCGATACTGTATAACAACAGGACACAGGACAGTGATATTGGTCACTTTAGCGATAAAGTGCCTCATTTTTGTGTCAAGGTATCTTTTTGTCCTATTTTCGATTGGTGTCCTTTTCCTTTT
>Ga0181352_1000755_pt1 | contig 13280 bp, 17 predicted proteins | sample Fa13VDMLBSN_FD_130103 | JGI IMG/M metagenome (GOLD analysis project Ga0181352, IMG submission 130103) | Freshwater viral communities from Lake Michigan, USA - Fa13.VD.MLB.S.N | ecosystem: Environmental > Aquatic > Freshwater > Lake | place: USA: Michigan | collected 2013-09-23 | reverse complement strand
CGGGAAGATGTTATTTAGATTGAATGAACTCATAAGTAAGTAGTCTGAAGGTTACCAAGATCTTGACTGTGAGGTGACGTGGGTGCTGACGGTCATTTGGAAGCTGTCTGGCATCTGCCGCTGGATCCGGTCCCATTCCTCATTCTTCTTTGCTTCTACGATGCCGTAAGCCTGAGCTGCTTTGTCAGCCTGTCCATCCTGGATCAGCCAATCACCGTAGGTCTGCCAGATCAGCGGCTGACTGATCATCTCAGGTACAGGCTGGATCTCCCACTTGCTGGGAGTATCCTCTGGATCTTGCCCTGCCGTGGTCGTAGCAAGGCACTTGTAGTAGTCGCTGGTGCCGGTCAAAGCTCCCGTAGTCTTCGTGTAATAGATGTACTGTCCTGCAACGTAGGTTGCTGTAGCCGAGTACTCGTCGCCCGAGTAGTTGTAGGGGACGCGCCGGTAGTAGATGTAAATCGGGTTTGCCGGGTTCGTGTTGTAGCTGACGTACCCATTGGTGCCCATGAACCCGCCGGCACTCGAAATCATCTGGAACCCATCCTTCGTCACCACAAACCCCTGCCCACGCGGGTAAGTGATCATCGCAGGACTGTCCACCCAAGCCTGGAACAGAACATCAATCTCAGCCTCACCCGTCTGGTCCCACGGAAGAACAAACTGTTGCGGAGATACGTTATTCTGTTGAACGATCAGGTTACCCCAAAGGTACAATCCCTTGGTGATGTCGCCAGCGTAAGAAATCGTGCTTCCATCTGTGCTGATGCCGGCCTTGTACGTCTGGCTGGTGGCATTGGCTCCGGTCTGGTAAACAATGGTGCAGAGGAAAAACCCGTTAGCGCATTGCTGCACATTTGCGTTCTGAACATTGGCTTGCGTGCCAAGATTACCTGTCTGGACATTGAAGAAGGCGGAGAACGTGGTTGTACCATCGTTTACGGCCAAATACAGGTAGTTTCTCCCTGCTGGACGTGCGTAGACACTCGCTTGGTAGGTTGTGGCCCCAAATGCGCTTAGAACCTGGGTTACGTTGTGCTCCGCATTGGTAACCGTCTCAAATACTTTGCTCGCCGTTACCCGGTTGTCCGCAGGGTTGGAAATGCTGTTAGCAGTAACCGTTGCATTCGTTGCCGTCCAATATGCCGTTTGAGAAAGGTCGTTAGGGTAGGTCAGCGAATTGCCCACAAACCGAGCCTCACCCCATCCAGTCAGGTCCGGCCAGTTACCAGCACCCCAGATCTGCCGCACGTTCGCGTTAAACAGATCATTGATCGATTGCGCCGTCTCCGTCGTCAAACGAGACGTGGGCACGCCAATCAGTCCGCAAATGTTAGACAAAGCGCGACTGTATGGGATCGTTCTCACTTAGTCTTTCGTTTTAAGCCATCCACCTGTCAAACCGTGACGAGCAGCGTTAACCTTGGGCCGGTAACCAACAGCGCAGAGATGCGGATTATCCTTCAGATACTCAGGCATCCACTCATGCACATTGTTACCATGCTGACCTTGCAAACGGAAGAACAAGCGGCTGTTAATGCGAGTGCTCATCTGGCCAAGCCCTTCCATTTTCACAGAGCCATCTTCACGCATCTTGGCAGCAAGACGAGCCTGGTCCTCATGGACCTTGGCTTTCTCGTTGGGCAGACCGTTCTGGATCTCCCACCACCATTTGCGGATAAACTCCTTGGGAACCTCTGTGATAATTTGATCGCTGCTCATTAAAAAAAGAAAGGGGCAGAGCCTCGGATGAGGATGCCCCTGTTTGAGATTACTTAGCCGAGCTTCGTCTGATCAGAGAGATCGACGATGTTCAGGTAAATATCCAGAGCGCCAGCCGTCAGGGCCGAGGGACTGCCACCCGTTGCGTTCGTGAAAACAGCAACGAGGTTAACAGAAGCCGTGCCCTTGGTAAGCGTAGCGGTCGTAGGAAGACCGGCAAGAACACCGGCGGTCTTCACGGACTGAGCCGTGACGAGGGCGCTGGTGCTGCTGGTCGTACCAACATTGATGGAGAACGCAGTCGTGCCGGCGAAGGCAGTCGTAACGTTCACCAGAGCATTGTTGATGACAAAGTTCGACGGAAGCGCACCAAGCGTCAGCGTCACGGTGTCGGACGAGCCGGTACCGAGAGCGACGTCAGAAGCGTCAACGTGGAACTTGTTCGAGAAACCGCGAGCCTGCTCTTGCAACGAAAGCTGCGAGGTGTCGGCGCGGGAGATGGTTACTGCTGTATCAGCCATAGTAGTGTCCTTGTTTAGTTAAGGGCTGTGGTTTAGCTGGTGCCAGCAAATTTGCCGAGACCAAGCGGGTTCTTGACCATCAGGGTAAGCGCAGCGAGGATGAACCCACGGCGACCACCACCAAGATCAGGCAATTCGTTCGACTCGATGCCGAGCATGTAGCCGATACCGACCAGCTCAGGATCGATGACGTAACCGCGAGCCTTCTGCTGAGAAGTCGTGGTCGAGGGATCCGCGCCATCAAGAATGCCATTGAACAAGTCAGGGACAATCGTGACGGTGTGGAAGTCACCAACGTACACAGTGACATCAAGGTCGATCTGGTGCTCATCAGCATTCTGCATGACCTGGTAGGTCTTGGTCGTGCCAGAGCTGCCTTCAGACCGCTGGAACTTGCTGATCGCCCGCTTGAGCGAGGGACCGGCAAACAGCGTGTACGAGCGGCGACCGCCGACCTGTTGGAAGATCGACTGGAACACGTCGTTGAACGCGGACTCCGACAGGGAACCAGTCGCCGTGGTGTCGATGTTGGCCGCAGGCGTACGAAACGCCGCAGGAACATCGCTGCCAGGGGTGTTGCTGATCCACTTGCCGAGCGCACGAGCCTTGTAAGGCGCCGGCGGAGCTTCCTGTTGGCGGTCGTTGTCCGAACCGATACAAGCTTCGATGTCGCGTTTGATCTCGCGCATCGCCTTCATCTTGGCGTTCGCGACTTCGCTGGACACGCCAGCAACGTCAGAAGCCTCTTGAAGACGGGAAACCATCCACTGTTCGCGGAACTGCTGGACGTAATTGCCCAGACGAGCGCGGTTGACGGCTTGATTGGAGAAGGCGAGGACGTCTTGACCTTCCAGCACGCCACCAAAGTTGACGGCGGAAAGGGTGTCCACTTGCCATTCCTGATACGCATTCGTCATGCGTTTCGTTTTCGAGAAAGTCGAAATCTTAGGAGTGTCCTCGGGGGCGAGGATAGTCAGAAAGTCCGTGAGATCTTCACGATCACCGGCGACGTTGTAAGTAGTAGATAGGGCCATTGTATAACGAGTTTAACGGTTGAATTTTGCTTTTTCCTTGGCCAGCAGAAATGCTGCTGCTTCGTTTGCCGTTACGCCACCTTTTCTGGACAATTGCGACCTAAGAGCTTCGATTTGGCTGGCAGACTTTGCCGCTGACGGCATACGAACATCGCCACCGTTGGAAGAAACTACTGTTTGGCTAGATGGAGGGCGGTTGCTCATGGCAGGTTTCGGCTTGTTGTCTGTCTTTGCAGCCTTCTGCTTGGCTTCGAGGGACCGGAGTCCTTCGATCTGCACTCCAATAATCCAATCCGCATTGGGCAGATTCTTCATCCAGGGCATCTGTGATAATGCTTGCTGGGCGAGAACGTACTCAGGCGCATTCTTGTCTTTCAGATATGGGAACATCTGATGAGCGACTTGCTGCGACTGCTGCTTCTGCGTCAGGAACTGCGAGCGGGCTGGAATGTCATCATCAAGCGTTTTCTCCGCATTGCGCAGAATCGCCTTCAATTCACTCCGTCCCAGCACAGTATCGCCAATTTGAATCGGTTCAAAGTCATCGCGGTCCAGTTGATCCTGGGCAAAGCGTTTCGCTTCCTTGGCCTGCTGCTGTAAGGAAGACAGTGATTGGAAGTCATCGATCTGGGCCAGTGGCACATTTGCAGGCATCTGAGCCGGTGCGGCCTTTTGCGCGGATTGTTCAGCTTGGGCTGGGGAGTTTGATTGCTCTCCAATCTTTGCTTCCAACTGCGCCAATCGTGACTCCAAAGCTTTGCGTTTTGCGACCTCTTTGCCGATACGCTTGTCGATTTTCTTCTGAAGCTCTGGTGTAATATCCTGAGAAGGAACATCAGCTTCACCATCAGGCGTCTCCGCCTCTTGGCTTGGCTCGGCAGACTCGGCGGTAGCTTCGTCTGGATTGACTGAATTATCTGACGCTTGGGCCGGCGTCTCAGCAGCCTGTTCAGTCGGTCGTTGAGCTTTTGCGTTTTCGGACTCGATGTTAAGGAGCCGTTGCGCAGCTTGCGCGACACTCAGATTGCTTTTCTTCGGTGCATCACTTTTTGCTTCCGTATTGGATACTTCGGCTGGCTGTGAAGGAGCGGATTCGACTGTTTCGTTAGACATGGGATTATAGCCCCCAAGGGCTGTGGACATGGCGGATGCCAAGTATCGGTACAAATGGATCCGCTAACTAGCCTGTCAACATTAAATACAAAATATTCTTACAGCTAACTTGCCTGTATCAAACGCTGCGATCTTCAGCGTCTACTTCAGCCTGCTGCAATTGCTGCTGAACAAAATCATCATACAGACCAATGATCTGAGAATAAGCACGCAGTTCGCCTGTAGAAGCCAGAGTCATGCGTTCATTCTGAACTACAGCATCAGAACAAAGATCAATCATCGTGGAGTGCTGCATTTCGCGCAATTCCTCAATGAAGTCTTGAAAGTTGTCATTACCAACAAGACTGAACATGGCATGACGAAGCCGGGAAAACTTATCGGTCGAAGTCTGATTGGGATTACGGCGCTTCTTCATTTTTGAGCATTTGCTGCGGTGGGATTAGGCATGGCGGCGCCCAAACGACCAATCACAGCATTCTGTTGCTGCTGGATCTGGAATTCGTACTGCTTCTTGCGGGTTTCGAGACGTTCGCGGAACGGCTGGTCTTGCGCGAATCGCTGTTGGACATCAGGCTGCTGCAAGTACTGCTGGATTACTTGCAATCCAAGCTGAGGAGGAGTGCCAGGTTTGATGTTCTTGGAGATGCCGGCAAAGATCTGCGTCAGGTCGTTCTGTTCGTCCTCAACGATCTTCTGCTGGCCTTGTTGGGCGGGGCGGATGATGCGTTCAGCGATATTCGGATCGATGGTGGAGATAAACGCCGTGCAGAGGGCGGAATAATCAATGATTCCGTCGCGGTCGAGGGACTGAGCCGCCTGGATGATGGCAGTCCACTTTTCGCTCATGCGCTTGAAGTCGGTAGACTGCACATCCCACGAAAGGTAGAAATCAAACTCCTCGTTGATGTCGCCCTTGTTGAACAACTGCAAGTTCACGTCCTTTACACCCATGACGCGGAACATGATCTCGTCTTGGCCGTACTGCTTGTAGAGCTTCCAGATCTGGCGGAAGGTGCGAGCGAGGCAACTAAGGAATTTGTCGACCTCAAACTGATTGTAGATGGGGTCAATGGCTGGGTCGCCTTCGCGGGAGGCAAAACCATTGTACTCCTTGAACGACGATTCCAACAACGATTCAGACGTGTTGGTGTTCATGTCAGGAATTGGGCGGTCCGCGTAATGATACTCGTTTGGACGACGCTCCGAGATCATTGCACCTGGACCCCAGCGGCCCGGTGGTCGCCCTTGCGGGTAGCAGATGGGCGGAAGGATGCCGAGGGAGGCTGCGTCAATGCGAGAGTCCTTGTGGGCCTTGATTTGGTCCTGCCAAGGCTTACCTGGCTCAGGAAGGCCACGGGAGTCATGCAGTTTGCGGCTCAGGTACTCGCGGCGGTAAAGAACAAACGGGTATTCGCCGTGAGCGTAACCAAGGAGGCCGGTTTTGGCATAACCCTCATGGTTCTGATCCGGCGGAAGCATCGGATTGAAGATGGTGCAGTAGATCCCAGGCGTGCCATCCTCGTCAGACAAACGCTGATACGCATACACGACGCCAATGCGGTCAGTAAACCGCTGCTGGGTGTAGACGAACGAGCGACTGATCGGCTGAAGGTACTCGCTTGGACTGATCGTGATCAGCTGGCCGCGCACTTTCTGGATTGCAGCCTCAACCCAGTTCTCATCCCAGTTGTCGGTCTGCACCAGAGCACGCAACTGCTCGGCGGTAAAGTATTCTACGCGGTAGATGCCGGGCGTGTGCTCAAGATCCGTCGAGAACGAAGGAATGAAAACGTGTTCGTCGAGGTTGAAGGCGCGAATGATCGGGTAGGACCGCTCTGGACCGTCCATTGGAACAGTGGTCTCGCCAATTTCACGCAACTCACGAAGCATCTTGCTAGCTTTGCCTTTGGAGCACTCGTATTGTTTGACGAAGATCTCCTTCAGGTCATCCGCAGCACTCTTATCCTCCAGCAGAGCCATGATGTCGATGGCTGGAAACTGTTCTTGCAGGTCTTGCAGGCGAACACTGACCATCACCTTCTCTTTGCGCTTCTCCCAGAACTGACCCATGACAGCGATGCCTTTTTCATCCATGAAATTGGCGCACATCTCAATTTCGCGCTCAACTTCTGGAATTTGCGTCTGGATCATCCAACGCATAAAGTTGCTGACAAGCTGACTGCGTGAACCGTCTTCAGAACCAACGGGAACAGCAGTGAGATTGGAGCGTTTGAAGGCCATGCCTTTCATGGCAACCTTCTTGTTGATGATGTTATCAACGAGGAATACGCGCAGATCACTGGCGCCATCCCACGGCGTAGGCGTTACTTTGCTACCTTCGCGGGAATGCTTCTTACCGTCAGCGGACTGGCCGTTCCAAATGGCATAACGAGTCTCGTAGTTAAGCCGACACTGGTCAATAAACGGCTGATTATCACGCACGCAATCCTCGAAGGCTTTCTTCAACAGGTTGAAGCTCGGCCCTTCGTTCTCAGATGGAGCCAATTGCAGTCCTGGATCTGAAGTCATGGATTTGGCGTTGCCGTCAATAGAACTCATAGGCTTAAATCACCACTATTGTAGGTTTTTAATAAATCAAGCAATCAATAACTCCAAGTTCTATCATCAATAGTTTCATTCACGTTTGGATCTACGAACGAACATTGAGACACGAGAAGGTAGCGTAGGCAGTCGATTGGATCCTTGGTGGCTTCTTCCTTTCCTCCCTTTGCAGTGTATTCCTGCATGGCGTAGATTAGGTTCTGGCAACGCTCGCTGATATAAAGTTTAGGACCGTTAAGTGATGAGATGGGTTTGTTCTCATCGTAGGACAGAAGGCCGTTGATGAGTTGTAGACCGTTCTCAATTTCAACACCAGGTGCGGGAAGAAAGACCATGCCTGCGTCGTCCAGTTCGCTGATGATGGTCGTTGCACCGTTGGCAGCTTGCCGTTCAGCGGCGCCAAGGCGGGGATCGATAAACCGCTCAAACACCTTTTCGCCTTCCTCGCAGTTTTTGATCAGTTCGACGTAATCATTGATGCCTTTCTTAGAACCTTTCTGAGCTGGACCTGCTTTGCCTTCTGGGCCGGTGCCGGGAAGCGCCCAATCATCGTAGTCTGGCCACTCGCGGTAAACCCACCAAGTGCCGGCGGCATCAATGGCTACCCACAACATAAACCAGTTTTTAGACCCGGCTGGGTCGAGCACCATGTAGCGTGTCACATTGTAATCGACGTTGTTAGTCCAAGGCAGCTTCTCATGCGGGATAACGTTGATCTCCTTGTTGAAGCCTGGGAAGACGCTGGTCATGCTCTTGGTGGGGACGCCGTAGGCGCGGGCAAATACTTCGTCCTTGGCGCGGCCCAAAAGCTTGTTTCGGAAATCGGACGTATCGATGAAGCTGTTGTCTTCTGTCCAAAAGTAATAGATGATGGTGCCGGGGCGAGATAGGGATTCTTGGACAACGGGAAGTTCACGGCCAACTAATGGAGCAAACCGTTTTTCAATGGTCCGAGTCTTACCCAGAATGTCCTGAACCAAGGGAGTCCAGCCAGTCAGGGTGGTGAACGTCAGAATGATGCGCCCGTGGTAGTCCGTTGTGCGGTATTGCAGCGTCTCAAACATCTTTTGGGGGCATTCCTCGTCACACCAGATCAAATGGGCTTTAAAGCCTTCGGCGACCTGTGCGTCAGCCTGATAGGATCGGTAGTTGCTGAATTTGATGCTTCCCCCACGGCGAAATCCGTTAACGGGGGGAAGGATGCAGATGTTGTCTGTGAACCCATTTTTCTGCGAGTACTGGACGCTATGGTTCAGCCCTTTCTTGGTGGGAAGGTTGCGGATGCCGTGAGGTAAAGCATCCCAGATCATGCGCTGCTGGTCCTCAATGGATCTATCCTCGTTTACGTGGTATGCGCGAACTTCTGCACCGGGAATAGTGCCAGCTGCCCAAACGCATAACCTGCTGGCTATCATCGATTTTGAACTACGGTTGCCACCTAGGATGACGTGATTGGTGTACTTGTCCCAGTTCTTCATCATCGTCTGCCATGACGGAAGGATCCAGCCGGCACCAACAGGGTTCATCAAAGCGTCATGGTTACGTTGCTCACGGAAAGTCAGGTACTCAGCCAACTTTTCTTTTGGCCAACTCATCAGCACAGAATCAGGCGGGTTAGGCACCCACGGAATGCCAAAGTCAGGTTTAAAGTCGTCGCAGAAATGCACGTCACCAAGTGGCATAATGTTATTTCTTCTTTGGTTTTTTCTTACAGGTTGCCAGCAGGGAACTCGTTAGCTGCAACTCTTGCCAAGGGATGGTTCCTTGTCCGTCAATGTTAAGTCCATTGACTTCAGGATAAATGGACAAACGAGCATACTCCCTGGCTCCAGCAATGTCAGGTTCTACCAGCCATTCATTGGAATCGAGTTTTGTAATCATGGCGCACGCTGATCGCAATAAATTGTAATAGCCACTGGTTACTTAGTATAAAATTTAACTATTAGGTCTGCTAATACCAGACCAGATGGTTAATTTTTGACTCCAAAAAAACAAGAAGTGATACAGGTTTAACACATGGCCACAAAACGCATTCTAATCGGAACGCCCCTCAAAGGGGAAATTCCTAAATCTTACTTTCGGACCAGCCTGGTTATGGCGTCCGCTAAAATCCCTGATGTAAAACTAGACTGGATCTTGCTGGACGGTCCAGCAGTGCAGATTGCACGCAACGAAATTGCAGCATACGCAATCGAGCACAAGTTTGATGAACTTATCTTCTGGGACAAAGATGTACTTGCCCAGCGTAACGGCGTGGATGTCACGGATAGCGCTCTGATGCGCTTGATCGGCCATGACTGCGACATCGTTACCTCGGTGTACGCCTCTCGGTCGCTGGACACGCACTGGCACGTCAGTTCCTTGCCCGGGGAAGAACCCAATGAGCAAGGGTTGCAAAAGGTTGAGCGGGCCAGCATCGGATTCTCTAAGATCAAAGTCTCCGTGTTCAAGAAGATTGCTGCGGACAACCCAGACCGCGTTGCCATGCTGATTGACCCCAATCGCGCACCCAGGTCTATTCCTGAGTTGTTTCCAATGGAACTGACTGGGCGCAACACGTCGGCTTACCGGCTGAAGGAAATTAAGAATGCTCTGGCTGAGTGCAAGAATGATGACAGATTGCGCGCCCGCATTGAACGGGAACTTAACGTCCGGTACGACGAACCAAACGCTTTCCTCTCCGAGGACTATGGGTTCTGCAAACTGGCCCGCGAATCTGGCTACGACATCTGGATGGATAGCTTGATGGTATTGGGCCATGAGACCAAGGTCATTGTACCCATTGAGACGCCCAAGCTGATGGAGATGCTGTCCGAGCCGTGGCGCAAAGAGGAACTGGCTGAAATCAAAACCCAGTTGCTGAAACAAAACCAAGCTGCCAAGGAAAAGAATAACAACAGCCGCAACTAATTATGAACGCATCCACCAAACCAATCACCCCTGAACAGCACTGGCACAACGGAAGGCAGGCAGAGGCTTTCTTTGGCCTGCTGGATAAGCATGATAAACTGATGCAGGAATACCTGAAGCTTTCTGAGGAGATGAAAAAGCTCCGCAAAGCTAACAAGGCAGCAACTGCAAAGCCTGCTGTTGCTGCTACTCCTTAACGGCTCCAGTCTTCTTCACAACCTTGGCATCGATGTCATTGGGATCGGCAAGATCTATTGGTGCTGACTGAATGGTTGGTACGCTCGCCTTCCCACTGAGGCGAGCTACAATCTCCTCCTTGCTGAGAGATCCGTAGTTGTTGACCTGGATGTTGACGTTCGCCCCCTGAGTGGCGTTCAGGCCGGCAATCCTTTGCCGCTTGTCAATGGCTACAGCCAGGTTGAACCCCAATGTCTGCAACGGAGTATCATCAACCGTGTCTAGCATACGGTCCACGATCTTGTCTGCCAGGGTGTCTAGTTTGCCGATCAGGCGTTGATTAAATTCTTCCACGGTAATTCCTACGATACGTTGTAACAGTCGTTTGTCTTCGTTGGTAACATTCGCCAAGGCTGGGTGCTTCTTCAAGCCCAATCCCCGTCCCTCCAAGGTAGCCACGGCAAGCGAATTAACCAGCTTCTGAGGGCTGTAGGTCGTCTTGCCATGCTTACCATCTACTTTGACTCCTTTAGGCATAAATGAGTTCCACGGGGTGGTTACGCCCCCATGCCGTTGGCCCACTTAACTGTGTCCGCCCTGATCCTCGCAATGTACTCGTCCGCTGACTCAGGCTTGCGCGGATAGACAGGTTCCTGCTTCAGGAACTGTGGCAACACGGCGCTCCGGTCAGGCTCCGGCGCCGCCTCTCCTACAACTTCCTCAATAGGTTCAATGACATCTTTGATCACGGCAACAGGCGCTTCCTCAGGCATCTCATCGTCCTGCCCCTCCTCCTTCCCTTCATTCACGTCCATCCGCCGCAACACCACATACTCCGAGTCCGTGTCATCTGCACTGACCCACACACGCTTAACCCACACCCGCTCCCCCCTCACCAACCCACTCCGCCACTGCCAGTTCCCCACCTTTGTCCACAGCTCCCCTTTCTCCCCGGACAGCCGCAACTCATTATACTGCTTATTGCGACACAGCTTCCCCACCAACCCCTCCCCTTCCTCCACCCATTGGGAACTATTGTTACTCTGTGTCTTCTCACTATTGTCCATTATCCCTGCTTGACCAAAACACTGTTTTCCCTCCAACTCCCCAGCAGGGGAGTGACCGTGGAGTGGCGGCACATTACTAGCACTGGATGCAGCCAATACCTCCTCTCCTTCCTCCACTTCCGCTTGTGTAGCTACCAATTGCGATACTTCCATAAACGTATCCACACCAATCGTAAGCGATTTATTCGACTGCAAAATTTGATCTGTTTGGGTGGAATTATAGTTATTATTATTCCCGCCGCGCCCTGGAACCCCCTCCCCCCCATCCGCTAGGCGGCGAGGCGAAGCCTGTGAGCCTGCCGCGGATACGGCGAGCTGTGCGGCGGCGGCGGATACGGTATCAGGCGGCACGATACGTATCAGATTATGGCGGACGGCGAAGGCAATAGCCTCTTGGTCGCGTCCGGCGGCGAGGAGGCGGCGTATCCAAGTAGTCCGCCCGGCGAGTTGAGCGCGTGACGGGCGACCGGGTTTTCGGACGGCTGCGCCCTTGCGGGCGGGGGGGAGGGGGGAGGGTTGAGAGGGAGAATCGGACATGGCGGAGGAATTGCGTATTAGTTGAGCTTTGCAAGCTATTAGATGGGCTTATGAGTACCTGGAGGAGGCGATAAATAGTTGCGCGGGGTTGGAGGAGGAGCATGGTGAGGGGAGCTGAGGCAATCCGCTCCGGCAACTAACCAGTAACCAGAACCAGTTATGAAAAGCCTTAAACTGAAAACGTCCCTGTCATCGCACGGTCTCGCGTCCCTACAACACCCGGCTGCGCCGCTCGGAATGCACGGGGACGTCAATACCTACATGGTGATTGACATCCCTGACAACGTAACGGCGGGGATGGTGCTGCATCAATTTAATCAGACCATCACGGTGCGGGGAGAGGTTTACCGTTACCCCACCCTCGGAGTGGGAAAAATCGTTTTTGGGGAGGGCGAGACGGAGGCGCAGGCCGCAGAGTTCGGCGATCACCGCTCCTCTGAGGAAATGTCCGCTCATTACAGGGAGGGCCGCGCATGAGCAGGCACGACATTTCCGAGATTCTCGGATCAATCGTTTTCCTCACCCTGCTTTCCGCTCTCGTTTTCCTTATCCTTTCCCTCTGATTTCAGTTCAAACCAAACCAGTTAAACCAACCCGTTATCATGATTACTCAAACTCAACTGTTAGACGCCGTGGGCGGATTTTCCGCCCCCTCGAAAATGCCATGCCACGGCTATTCTATTCCCGCTCGCCATTGCAAGACGGGGCGGAAGATGCGAAAGGTCAAAAACAGCATTTGCTCTATCTGTTACGCGCTCAAGGGCCGTTACGCGTTCGGCAACGTGCAAACTGCCCTTGAACGCCGTTTCGGTAAGATCACGGGCCGCTCATGGGTTCGCGACATGGTTGCGGCCATTGGCGCAGTTGAGCGCAGCGGATTTTTTCGCTGGCACGATTCTGGGGATTTGCAATCTGTCGCCCATTTCGCGAGGATCTGCGAAATCGCCCGCCAAACCCCTACGGTGCGCCATTGGTTGCCAACCCGCGAATATTCTATGGTACGCGAATATTTAGACAAAGGTGGCGTGATCCCCGAGAATCTGACGGTGCGCTTTTCCGCGCTTATGGTAGACGGCCCGGCCCCGGAAACGCTCGCGAAACGGTGCGGGGTTCAAGTCAGCGGAGCGTGCGAAACGGCGTTTAGTTGCCCCGCCTCGCGTCAAGGCAACGTGTGCGGCTCATGTCGGGCCTGTTGGAATCGCGAGACGTTTAACGTAACCTATAAAACACACTAATCTATGAAATCACCCATGACCAGTCCCGACACGCTTAACGATATTGCCCGCGCTGCGGTCGATTTCATTCACGGTCGCGCCCCAGCCAAACTAAACGACGACGAGCGCGACGATTGGCGTGAAACCGCCGACCAGTTGTTTTTCGTGGCCTGCCAAGCAATCTCCAGCGACATGAACGAAGCGACGGCCAAAGATTCCGCGCTCAGAGCGGTCCGCAAGGCCACAAAATAACCCGCGCCCACCACCACCACCAAGTCGCACGCTCTAACGCCAAGCCAACAAAGGCCGCGCCCCACAAAGCGCGGCCTTTTTCTTTTCCAAGGCCCCGTGCTGGCCCGTGCTGGCCCGTGCTGGCCCGTGCTGGCCCGTGCTGGCCCGTGCTGGCCCGTGCTGGCCCGTGCT
>Ga0181352_1000754_pt1 | contig 13281 bp, 22 predicted proteins | sample Fa13VDMLBSN_FD_130103 | JGI IMG/M metagenome (GOLD analysis project Ga0181352, IMG submission 130103) | Freshwater viral communities from Lake Michigan, USA - Fa13.VD.MLB.S.N | ecosystem: Environmental > Aquatic > Freshwater > Lake | place: USA: Michigan | collected 2013-09-23 | reverse complement strand
TTATGCCCAGCTAGGCCAGCAGGCGGGGATGTTCAATGCGTCCAATCAGCTTCAGGCGGGGCAATTCAATTCCCAGCTCGCGGCACAGCAGCAGGCAGCGGATAGGGGCTTTGGGCTGTCTTCCACGGCGCTCTTGGGGAACATAGCCGGACAGGCCCAGGGACCGCTTAATACGCAGGGGACGGGATATGGGCAGGCCAACACAAACTACCAATTAGCGGCAGGGGCTACACCTTCCTACACGTCCTACCTGGGCTATGGCCAAGACTTGTTTAACACGAATTACAACGCTGGTGCGGCGGCTAACATTGCCGACAAGAATAACAGCGCAGCCACCACGGGAGCCATCATTGGCGGCGTGGGCAAGGTGGGTAGCGCAGTGATTACAGCCAAAATCTTCTTTGCCTGTATCCCGCACGGCCAGATGGTGGACACGCCTAGCGGTCCGATGGCCATCCAAGACATTGAGCCGGGCGACTACGTTATTGGCTACGACGGGTTGCCGGTGATGGTGCTACAGGCCCACCGCTACAAGGAAGACCCAACGGCAGAGCGATTCGTTGATGTTGTGTTCACGGACGGGGCCAAGCTCAGCGTGTGCGACAAGCACCGCGTTGAGGGCATCCCTGCCGGCGAATTGGTGGCGGGCGAGACCATTGGCGACCGCGTTGTTCACGGCATCTCCGTCTATGGCGGGGTGGAACGCAGCTACGACCTTCTGACGGAAGACAAGGGCTATCGCATGGCCGGCGTCCCCGTGAATTCAATGATTGGCGAGATGGCCGAACATATCACCACAACCCTTTCTCACAGTGCCCTATAACCCCGGAGTTCAGGACATTTCCGGCCAACTCTTAGGCCAAGGCATCTCCCAATTCGCTGATGGCGTGGCGGGGGGTATTCAGCAATACGGCCTAAAGAAGAAGGAGGAGCAAGACATCCTCAAAATGGCAGACGGACGAGCCAAGGCGCTCGATGGGCTGGCCAAGGGTTTTGAGGCGTTGGGCATCATGCCGGCAGGAATGTCGGAAGGCATCCGTAAGGCGCGGGAAGAACTCGCGCCCAAGGCATTCATTGCCTTTGCGGAACAAACGTCCCAGCAGCTAGGGCATACGTTGCAGGCGGGGATGCAGATGCAGCAATTGCAGGCCGAACAGCAACAGCTACAGGCCAAGCAACAGGAGGCCGCGCGGATTAACGCGGGCGTTCAAGCGTTCCACCAAGCCCCGGACGCGGCCACGCGCAACCAAGTGCTCTCACGGCTCCCGCCGCAGGTGGCAGAGCAATTGGTGCGCACGATGGCCGATTTGCAGAAGATGTCCACGCCGCCCGACACCGCTACGGCTACACAGAAGAACGTCCAAGCCGCCATTGAGGCTGGGGTAAGGGCTGGCACCATCGCAAACAATCCTTCCGCCATCTCTAAGAGCTATGCGGAAATGATGGCCTCTGCGGCTGCGGGCAATCAACGTCCCGTGCTCACCCCCAAGGAAGAGGCCGATAAAATTGAGCTGACAACGCGCGTTAAAGACGCGGCGGAATACAACACGGGAGTCATTAAAACGGGGCAGGAGGCCCGCGTGGCAGAGCGCAATATCGACCAAGCGTTGGCGTTGCTTGAAGAGGGTGGTAAAACAGGCTTTGCCGAGGAATGGTTCTTGAAGGGGAAGCGCGCCGCACAAGCCCTTGGGTTCAACGTGGACGGGGTTACAAAGGCGGAACAATTGCAGGCGTTGTTTGGCGGTGAGGTGTTCAACAAGATTGCCGCATCTAAGGGGTCCACGTCCGACAAGGAAATGAAGGCATACGCCGACTTTTCCGCCAGCATGGGAAAGACCCCCGAGGGCAATAAGCAAATCCTACTGTTCGCCAAGCAGGCATATGCCCGTTCGCGCGAGATTGCTGCCATGGTGCGCCAGATGCGCAAGGACGGAAAGAGTAGCGAAACGGACATCCAGAACGCCATTGAGGACTATCAGGACAAAAACCCCCTTGTCATAGGCAATCCAGACAAAGCCGGCAAAGGCAAGGTGGGGCGCTTTGAAATTCTGGAGGTGCGCTAATGCCCTCCTATACGGTGCGCGACCCCGAGAGCGGGCGCACAGTGACGATTGCCGGCGACAGCCCTCCCACACAGGCGGAGCTTGAGCAATTGTTTGCCTCGCTGCCCAAGCAGGCCCCGAGTGCGGCAGATCGTCCTCCTGTCCCAGAACTCACCAATCAGCCCCGTTCCATTGCGGACACCTCTGGGCTTACAGAGCTGGCCTATAAGGCGCGGAACTCTGAGCTGGGCAAAGCAGCATTTGGTCCCGGCAAGGCAAGTGGCCTGCAAGGAAGTGGCTTTATGCCGGGGGTGGCCCGCTATGGGCTGCCGGTGGCGGCTGGGCTTGCGACAGCCCCATTAACTGCGGGCATGTCCGTCCCTGCGGCCATTGCCACCACTTCAGGCGTTGGAGCGGGTTTTAGCGCACTGGGCTCTACCTTGGCTCAACTAATGGAAGTGGAAGCCGGGGAGCGCAGCCAGATGTCCGGCAAAGAGATTGCGTCTGAGACCGTGCTGGGCGCTACGCCGTTCAAGGCCACGGGCGGGGCCACCAAGCGCATCCTGGCCAATGTCCCGTCTGCCCTAGCATCCTCCGAAATCAGCCGTTGGCTGGAATTAGGCAATGAGGGCTACAGCATCAAGCCCAAGGACGTAGGTGAAGCCGTGCAGCGTTACGCGCTGCCCGTTGGCATTACAGGCACTCTGTCAGCCGTTGGGGGTAAAGCAGGCGCTATTGCCGCAAAAGGCTCAGAAGCGGACGCAATCCGCAAAGCCCGATTCGGGGGAGGGGTGACACTCTCCGACGTGTTCCCGAACGCCTCTAAGCTGGAGGCTACACAGCTTGCCCGTGGCAGCACGATTGCGAACGACGCCCTCCAGAGCATTGACGTGAACATCGCCGAGGAAGTGGCAAGGGCGTTCCCGTCTGCGCAGAATGATGCCGGGCTAGCGAGCGACCTATTCAAGCACGTCAATTCCCTTGGCCGGCTACAGGATGACGCCGTAAAGGCATCGGAGGCCGCGCAACAGGCCGCATTGCTGGCACAGGACGCCAAACTGAAGCTGGGGGCTGAGATGCCCGCCCTAGAGGCCAAAGCCAGCGAAGCAGCCCTAGAGGCCACGAAACGAAAGCTGCTTTACAAGGCCAGCGTGTCCACCGTCTTTGGTTACGACCTCCCCGACATCTCATCCGTTGCCCAAGGGCGACGCATTGAGGATATGGCGGAATTAGCAAAGGCAGCTAAGAATGCCACCAAATCAGCCATTGGAGAGCTTTACGCCAAGGCAGAGGTGGGGCCGAATGCCCCTGTAGTCTCCCTAGACGCCGTAATGGCGCGAATTGAGTCCCTCTCAGGGGTGGGCCAGCCGCTTGAGGGCAACAAGGCCCGCAAATCGGTCGTGGATGCCATTACTAAGGTGTTCCCGGCAGCCGACGACACGGGGGCCGTCCCCACCATCACCCTTGAGGAATATCGCGGGATGCGGGACAAGATTGCCGCCAATCTGGCAAAGGAGGGCGAAGACCCCAAGGCAGCCAACCGCATTGCAGGAGCCGCCTACGACGCCGTTAGGGGCGCTTCCGACGACTTCATTGCCTCCACCCGTCCCGACATCATAGATGCCTGGCGCACGGCCCAAGCGGCAGCAGCCGGGGAATTCAAAGCGCGGGAAACGAATGCCATTGGGATGCTCGCAGATGGCAAGGCCAACGAGCTTTACGAGAAGATTTTGAACGAGGGCGCTGGCCCTGTGCTGGCGGAGCTGGATGCCTATCGGGGCGTCTTGGCCTCCACGTTCGACCGCACCAACCCCGCGTCTGAGGCTGCCGCCATGAAATCGGCTTCGCTATTTAAGGATGGGGTGAACAAGCTCCTGCGGGATGCGGCGATTGATCGCTCAATTGATCGCAGTATTGGCTTCGACAAGGAATTTAGGAACATGGACCTGCCCAAACTGGTGCAGGAGATGCAGACGCTTTCCTCCAAGGGGTTCGACGTTGCGCAGCTAGGGCTGGGCAGCAAGGAACAGATTGCAGCCCTGTCCCGCGTAGCTGCCAATGCCAAGAACGGGGGCTACACCGTAAGGGAGTTTGATCGCATCCTAAAAGAGCTTCCCTCTGTCGGATTGGATGCCGCAGCCGCACGGGTGGACTACGAGCGGGCCGTGAGAGCGGAAATGATGGCCTCTGGCGTGAATGCGCGGCAGGATGCCGTCAAGCGCCTGTCCGATGCAGCCGGCAAAGCCCGCTTGGATTCTGATGGGGTGAGTGCTGTTTACGAACGCGCGGCCAAAGATCCGTTGGTGCAACTGCTCAGCCGGACGGATATGAAGCTGTCCAAGGATGTCGTTGATAACATCAAGTGGGTGGATAGGCTGCTCACCGTGGGGCCGGAAGCTGCCGCCGACTTCTCCGATGCCATGACCAAGAGCGGTCGGGGCGGGGAGATGGAGAAAATCAAAGCGTCCGCTGTCGCCACCGTCATGCGCCGCTTCTCCCCTGTTGGGGATGGGCCGCAACGCCTCAACCTTCAGCGCATCTCCGATTTCTTCTTCAGCGGAAACAAAGAGGCAGAGATTGGCCGGGAAACCCTGCGCTCCATCATGGGCAGCGCGGAATACAACAACCTCGTTGGCACCTACGCCAAGCCCATCAAGGACATCCTGGCGACACAGCGCCTCTTGGGGCAATCGGACGAGGCCGTTCGCTCGCTCTTAGACCCCAACATTGTCCGCGTGAAGACAAACGTGGGCGGGGCTGGCATGATAAACATTCCCGTTGTTCGGGAGATGATAACGCTGTCCCAAGCGGCCCGTTACAAGACGCTCTACACCCTCTACGTTGACCCCAAATGGGCACCGAGGTTTGCCGCTGCCGGGCGCAACGTGGACAAGTTTGTTGCCTCAAGCCCCGTCAATGCCACTGTCCTGAAGCTGGCTATGGATGAGGACGAGGCGAACATGGCGCGGCGTTAAGCCTTCACGCGATATTTACTGAGCCTGCGTCCGTGGGCTGCACTATGCCCGGTCCATTTATCCAGCTTTCCCGAGCGAAGCCACTTTTGGACGCGGTGCCGGGCACCCGGATAGGACATTCCGGCGTGCTCTGCGTATGAATCCACCGTGAACCACTCGGCCCCCGTTGGCTCCGTTGCTTCCTTGTAGATGGCGTCAAGCGCCGCCCACGGGTCAATAGGCTTTGATTTCTGTGCTTGCATGGAATGTTCCGTTTACGCTGCGTGCTTGGTGGAGTTGATAGCTGCCGTCTTCAAAGAGCCATCCATAGGCGAAGCCATTTCCCCAACGGAGCTTGCCGGTCTTGCGGTTGGCATAGGGCATGTCGAGCTTGGCCAAGCATCCAATGGCGCGGGCCTCTTTCTGGCTTAGCCCAGGCGTCTGGAAGCTCTCAATGGAATGGACGTGCCCGAAGATGACGTTGCCGTAAATGCGGGAATGGGCTGCACAGGCGGAGTTGCCCGTGTGGTAGCCATGGACGACGTTCAGATGCCCGATGGAAAGCACCCCTAGGCGGCTATCGTAGGGCCATAGGCGGGCTTTGTTGCGGCGGGCGACGGATTTGACATCCTCCACCATTTTCTCGCCCAAATCGCGTTTAACGCCATCTGTGGCCTCTGCCAAGTCATAAACCCGCACGTCATGGTTGCCCAGCATCAGGTGGTTGTCTGTGCCACCCTTAAAGAACTTGTCCGCAAACTCCGCTCCTGCGTCAAAATCATCCCGCATGGACACCGCCCGCTCATCCTCCGAGGCCCCCTTGCGAATGGCCCCAAAGTCCCACAGATCGCCGGCAATCACCCGTATTTCCGCGTTGAAGTCGGCATTGAAGGCTAGGGCTGCCCTTACGGCCGCCTCATCCTGTTCGCAGCCGTGAATGTCACTGACTACGATAAATTTCTTAGGGGCGTTCAAGTTGTGTCTTGTTTAGCTGACGTTGCTGGTTGGTTTTGATTTGGTGGCACGGTCGGCAGACCACCTGTAAGCCCTCTTTCTCGCAAAACAGGCGTTCTACGAATCCCGGCAGATCCTCAAAGGCGCGGAGGGAGCCACATTCTACCTTGTGATCCACCTGCGTCTCGCGTTGCATGAACTGCCCACCGCATATTGCGCAGGTGAACTGCCATTGCTGCCGCTTGTTCGGGCCTGAGTAGGGGCTCCGGGCATCTCTTCTTGCGGCGTAATTTGGGGGCCAGCGTGTGTAAGCACGCCGTAAAGCACTTCTGACAAAGGAAAAGAATCTTGGGGTGGTCCATGTGCCGTTTGAGTAGGGGGTGGGCGGCTTTGGTTTCTTGGGCTTCTTCATTCTTCGTAGCGCACGTAGGCTTCACGCCGACGCTCTAATTCGGCCATACTCCATGCATCCCCTATGGCGCGGAGCCGGTCGGGGAGCACGAGGTTGGCCAATGGGGGTTCTTGGACGGGATGGGGATTGTCGTTCATGGGGCGTCAAGGCACTCACACAGCTTCCGAAGCAATTCCGGCTGCGCGGGGTCGCGCCAGTTGATTAGGCCGGCGTTTCCGTCAAGCATGTCTATGGCATCGGCTATCTGCTCGCACAGCTTGGCGTTCTCCCGCTCAAGCTCGCGGGAAAGCGCAATAACCCGCGCGGCCAACGTCTCAGCATCTAGCCCTAAGTGGGCAATTGCGTCTGTCCTTGGTGTGTTGTTCATGTCTTTTCTTCTCTTGCCATCATGGCCAATAGGCCGTTGAGGAAATATCCCCTAGCCCTTACAACGTGTTTGCACATGGTGGAGGGTGTTCCTATGGGGTCGCCGGCTTTAATGGCTGGGCTACGCCTTGTCTCCCAATCGCGGCAGGAGCACCCCCCTTTGCCGCCGTTGGCCAGCAGGTCCACGCGATAGGGCGGATTGTCTGGCGTGTCACTTTCCACAGCATACACCATCCGCTCATCTGTACTTCTCATCGGGGAAGGATGGCGTTAAGCACGGCCTTGATGTTGCGAATGTCCTGCGCGGAAAGCTCTCCCATGCGCAGCCGCATCTCTGCCGCAGACAAATCCCGCCATTCGGCCACGGCTTCAGCCACAAGCTTGTTGTCGCGTGTGTCAGTCTTCATCGGGTAAGGATGTAGCCCTGCTCTTTGGCCCACTTGGGATTGTCGTGAATTATGCGGTGGGCTGTGCTACTAACGGCCATCCATGTGGTTTCGTCCAATAGGTATTTCCCGCGCCCCTTCTTGTGATGAATTTCGGTGGCTGGCATGGAATTTCCGGTAGCAAGAAGAAGCTCGCAATGGGGATTTGACTTCAGAAACACCTCCCGCTGCTTCATGTATTGCTTCTTCAGCGCGGACATTTTCCGGCTTACAGGCTTCAGGCGGGCTTTACGCTTGAGGGGAGAGCGTTTCATACGTCCTCCTCATCCTTGGCTATGGCCCGCATTATGGCTTCCGTTAAAAACACGGCCCCCATCACCAAAACGAAGACGTTTATGCCGTCGAATGGCTTTATGAACAGCATGGCCCCAATCATGAATCCCCACAGTGCGCCAATAACGGTTAGCTTGGTTGTCATACGTCCTCCTGCATGTAATAGCGCGGCTTGGTGAACACGGCCCATCCCTCCACGCCTTCATGCTCATCCCGCGCCACCTCGTAAGGAACCCACCCCTTACGCAATTGGGCTGTAGCGTTGGCCAGCATGTTCTCCTCCTGCGGGGTGTAGGGGTAGGTGAGGGGCTTCCACCCCAATTGAGTTAGTTCTTTAGCGGTCATTTGGTGAGGGATTCGACGTAAGCAACGAGGGATTCTTCGGCTTCCACCGCGCATTTGTAAGAGGCAAGGAAGCCTGATTTGTCATTCGATGCGTCAATGGCCCCGCAGTCAAAGTGGTGATCCACCAGCACCCCGATAAGCCCTTTCAGTTTTTCTCTTTGTTCAGCGTTCATTTGTAATGGATAGGAAGCGTGTTGTTGGGCGATGGAATGACAGCGGCGCTCTGGCCTGCCCCTCTCCGCGCCCCTTGGCCTGAATGGCCTCGATGTAAAGCGTGGATAGAGTGTCATCAAAGGGGTCTTGTAAAGTGTTAATTAACGGATTCTTTTCCGGGGCATGGAGGAATTGAACACGGTCGGCGTCTTGCTCCAGGTTTCCTGATTCGCGCAGATCCGAGAGGCGGGGCGTCCTGTTCTCCCGTTCCACCCCGCGCCCAATCTGGGCCAGCACGAGCACCGGGATATTCAGGTCTATGGCCACGTCTTTAAACGCCATGCTCATTCGCCCAAGAGCCGTGTCCCGATTCTCCCCCTTCTCCTGCTGAGGATCGTAGCGTTGCAGGTAGTCAATAACCACGGCCTTGAGCGGGCGCATCTGATGCAATGCCCGGACACGGGCAGCTACCTGCGCTAGCGTCCTGTCCCGGTCGAAGATGTGCAGGCGCTTCATGCCCTTCACCTCAAGCAGCGCAGCCATGAATTCCCGTTCCGCCTCATGCGTGGCCCGGCCATTCCGCACCTCTTTCCAGCTCACCCCGCTAATCTGCTGGGCGAACAGATGGGGAAGCTGTCCCAAGGGCATCTCACGGGAGAATAGGGCTACATCCCCCTCGTTCTCCCATTTCATGGCGCATTGGCGGGCGGCGCTCGACTTCCCCATGCCGGGACGCGCGGCCAGAATAATCATCTCTCCTTGGCGGGCCGGACCAAACTTGTCGTTCCAATCCCTCCATGGCCATTCCAAGCCCACGTCCTCCTCGTTGCGCTTGCCGGCAATAGCCCGCTCTGCCGTGGCAATGGCGTCGTCTGTGGCCTCTACGAGCGTCTTAATGTTCTCTGTGGCGTGCCGGATGGACAGGATGGCGTGCGTGGACGCAACGTAGTCCTCGACGTTAATAGCCCCCGCCCGTGCCTTGGCTGCGGAAGCCTCGGCATTGAGGATGAGGGCACGCCTAACGTAAAGCTCTCTTACTTGCTCCAAGAAATACGCGAATTGGGCTGTCGTTGGACAATCTGCCGTTACAACGCTGATGCCGTAGACACCCCCCACGTCCTCCAGCTTGCCCACCCGCGTTAGCTCCTCGGCTAGGATAACGGCGTCTATGGGCAGGTTCTTGCCATGAAGCCAGAGGATGGAGCGCCAGAATTTGGCGTGCTGGGGATCGTAGAACGCATCCTCCGTGATTTTGGCATCCAGCGCCTTTGACAGCGCGGAAGCCCCATCCAGAAGGACGCAGGCCAACAGCCCGCGCTCTGCCTCTACGTTGTGGGGGAGGTCAGACATTACGTTTCGAGTCCGTGTGCGAACGCGATGGACTGGGCGGTGACCAGCAGCACCGCCGCCGCCTCTGGCGTCAGAACATCAATGATCACATCATACTCGTCGGCGTATTTCGAGGCCCCCGGCTCCAGCAGCGTTCCAACGGATTCCGGCTTCGAGAGCTTGCGAATCGTAAGGCAAGGGCATCCGTCAGATGTTCTGTGCGACATTGCTACGCCGTAGTCTCCCTTTCCGAGGGTGATAATCTTCGTGTCATTCATTTGCTGCGAGGATCGTATTTGTTCTTGTGCCGCCAGAGTGTTAAGCAGGCTTGGAATGCTTCCCATTCCTGCCGCAATTGTTCAGCCGTGTAAGTGGCCAGCTCCACCCTGCCGGGCTCTGTGGTGGAGATGTAAAGGTTGTATCCGAGGGCGTTCCCACCGATGGGCTGTAGGCTGTCCCCGCCCCAATAGGCTGCGATGTAAGCCGCTATTTGCATGGCGTAAGTCATGCGCGGGGCGATGGGCTCGCCGGGGGTGGTTTTGGCGCTCTTGAAATCCAGGATGCCATGCGTAAGCCCCTTGGTGAAGGGCATGTCCGTGGTGCCGGCGTAGCCATGCCGGGCGTTTACAACCACGCATTCATGGCCTACGGGGGTGATGCCAAGGTCGGAAATCTGCTTGGCTACAGGCCCAATAACATCCCCCACCGGGACAATCAGCCCGCAGGACGGGAAGGTGAGGGTGCGCCGCATGTCGATTGGCACGCCCTTGCCCCAATCTTCAAGGATGGCGTGAATCTCCGTGCCCAGGTCTGCTGCGTCCCGCGTCTGCTCCTGTGCCTTGTCCAGCAGGTAGGAGACATATTCATCCTTCGTCTCCTCCCCGACAGCCGGACGGTCGTAGGCTTCTTCCGCTACGCGCATTTGCTTGTAACGGTCGAGCGCGGGGTTGGCCATCATGCCCGTAATGCCGGAAACGGAGGGCAGGAGGCCCAGCTTCCGCGCATCGGCAATGGTGGTTGGGCGGGTGGGGTTCTTGGCCGTCTTGCTCTTACATGGCTGTGTGTGGCAGGCCTTGCCGTCCGATGAGTACCAGTGGCCCGACTCGCTGCTCACAGTTCACCGCCCGTCTGCTCTGAGGCATCCTTGCCTAACAGCACAGTGTCAATTAACGCACGAATGAGGATGGCAATCATTGCTTCCCCTCCATTGCGTTAGCCTGTGCCAGCATTTTCTCGGCTTCAGCCCGGAGTTGTGCCGCACGGCTTTTAGACCCACTGTTAAGCTGTTCAACAGCCTCTGCCAAAGTGGCGGCAAATTCCGAGTGATACTCGCTGTTGGTGGCGAAAAAGTGCTTGTGATAGCCAGAGCCGAAGCCCACCTCGCAGCCGTAAGCTTCCGCCTTGGCCTTAAACCACGCCACCACCTGTTCATCTGTAATGTTGTCAATTGTCATGTTGTGTATTTGTTGAGCTAGAGTGCTGGGAGTGGTCCCGGCCCGAAAGGCGGCGAACATCGCCCGCCAGTCGGAGCCGGAAATGGTGTTAAGTGATGGCAAGGGCCACAGCCGTCATGGCAGCCAGCGCCCACATTGCTCCGCTAATTCCCGCAAGCACCAACCCCTTCGCCTTAGAAGGGGTTGCCCGCGCGTCGAGAATCAGCACCAGGCCGGTGACGGCGAAAACGCACATGGCCATGGCGGTTTCGCTCACAGCAATTCCCCCGCTTGCAGCCGTTGGCTAATGCGAATCAGCGCAGACGCCTTTTTGTGGATGTATTCTTCCTCGTGTTCAGGCAGGACGCCGTTGCCCACACAGAGCCTTACAGCGCAATTTACGGCCATTCCCACCGTTTCCCCATGGATTGCCCTGGATGTGGGCTTGGAGGGGCTAGAATTGGCGGGAATGGGCGTTTGCGGGGCCTCCTGGGGCTGCCCTTGAGGCTTGTTAGCCATGAATGCCGGGTTGGGCTCATCCCCGCCGATGAACCCCCCCTTACCGTGGCTTACATGCAGCTCTGCCCGCGCCACCCCCTGCTTGTCCTTCCCCTCCTTCAATTCCGTGCCGGAAGGCTTGCCAGAGCGCCGATCCTTGCCTGTGGCGGCTACGCTGACGCTTTGGCCCTTCAGATGGCCCAATTCGTCGAAACCCCAGCAGGAGCAGGGGATTTCCTCGTTGGCCGCGTCTGACAGGATGACGGTTTGAACGCTCCAAGGGCCATATTGCCCTTCTCCCGTCTTGCGGGGGAACACGGCCTTTACGGTGCCCGTGATGTGGGGAACTACGGTCCCTATGGGGAACTTCTTAATCTCTTGGATGGTATGGCTCATTTGATTTGACGGATGACAGTGGAAGGGGTGGGGGGAATCTCGTTGAAATAGCCTTGGCCGGAAGGGCTCGCCTGCTGGGCAAGATAGCCAATGTCATCCAGCTCCTTTGGCAGAATGCCGGCCTTTACACGTTCCGCTGTGGCAATGAAGGCGGCAGCATTGAACAGCACGGCCCCCAGATGGTCCTCTGACGGGTCGTAGTTGATTTGCATGGCATGGCGGCGAAGGGAGGACAAATAGCGACTGAGCGGCATTCCCTTCTCCCAATTGCGATCGCCGTAGATGGCGCTGCCCATTTCAAGGCGGCGGGCCAGGCTTAACATCGCCTCGTAAGGGATGAGATCGAAGCGCCCACGCCCCTCCTGCCGGGTGCGCACGGCTCCCGTGGAAAAGGAGGTGTTGGGTTCGTCGGCTGCGGGAAGCTCACGGCGGTAGCAATCGCTCTCGTCCGCTTCTACGGGAAGGCCCAGAAGCGAAAAGGTTGAATCAACCTTGCCCCATTGAGTGGGCTGGCCATCATATTCTGCCCACTTTACCCAAATCCCCTCTTCAATTCGCTCCCCAATGCCCAGCAAGCGGCTATTGGCGTCTGTAAGGTCGTTTCTGATGGTCATGTTATTCGTCACAGTTGAATTCAATCACCACTTTGCCTGTAAGGCGGGTGTAATCTGTCGCGCCGAATGTTCCGTCGCGCGGCGCTCCCCCAAAAACCAAACCACATATGTCGTGGCCCTTGCCGTGATGCAAAAGTACGCAGTCGCCATTTGCGTTCAACTGAAGCCATATGTGGCCGCATGAGTTTTCCCTGAAAATAGCCGGATACCCGATAGCTCGCTCAACCCTATCCACCTTCACCAATTTCGTTTTCATGGTTCGTTTTTATGTTTTGGCACGCGCTTGGCCTCTACGCTCTTTCTGGCCAGCGCCCTTGCCACTGTGTTGTAATTTACATCCAATTTGGCTGCAATTTGCAGCTTGGATAGTTTGCTGTCGTAAAAGAGGGAAAATATCTCCCGTAGCGTCTCCGGGCTTGTCGCCTTGCCTCTCCGCTCTACGCGGACCACATCCGGCATGTTTAACAGATAGCGATATTTCTCTAGTAGGTGGGTGGCTGTCGCTACGCAGCTAGAGGCGTAATTGTCGTGTGTCACTAGCTACGTAAATTGACAGAAGAATTTACGTAAGCAAGGCGGGAAACACTGTAAAGTTACGATTTATTTGGCCATGTGCTGGGCCTTCTGCAACTGGATCGAATCACACTGCTCCTCTAGGGCTTGAACGTAGCGCAGCAGCTTGGCGTTCTCGCGCTCAAGCTCGCGGGCGAATGCAACAGTGACCACGTAATAGCTTCCGCCGTCACCCTCTGGGTATTCTTCTCTGTCCGTCCTTGGTGTATCGCTCATTTTTTCTTTGTTTTGATTGGCAATTTGAAATCGGGATGGGAGGCGGCAAAGCGCATGGCTGCCGTGATGCTTCTCCCGTAGGGCACGCCCCATGTCTCGCGCCATGCCTTCAGAATGACATTCACATCCTTGCCCACCCAGGGATAGCGGCCACAGATGCGCTCCATTCCCACTCCTCCTTCTGGCTTGGGGCCGGGTTTAGCCATAAAGATTGTTACACTGTTACAAAAAAAGCCCCGTTCCACCTATGGGAACGGTGTTCAAAAGCTACTGCTCC
>Ga0181352_1000753_pt1 | contig 13292 bp, 30 predicted proteins | sample Fa13VDMLBSN_FD_130103 | JGI IMG/M metagenome (GOLD analysis project Ga0181352, IMG submission 130103) | Freshwater viral communities from Lake Michigan, USA - Fa13.VD.MLB.S.N | ecosystem: Environmental > Aquatic > Freshwater > Lake | place: USA: Michigan | collected 2013-09-23 | reverse complement strand
CGCTCTACCGGCAGCAGGGGAGCGCGGGGCGCCAGGTCGAGGGTGAGGGTGCGGTTATCGAGGGGCATGGGGCGATGCCTTCTCAAGGGCCGTGCTCAGTGCTAGCGTGCCGGCCTCGGTGATTGCGAAGAAATTGGGGTAGCTCCGGTGCTGCACCGCGTAGCCCAGTTTCACCAGCGCCTGCATGACGCCGTCACTCGGGCAGAAGCCCTGTGCATCCCGGATATCAAGGCGGTCCCGATATTTCGGGGATGCCTTCGCCATGCTCTGCAGCGCGACCAGCCGCATCTTGCTGATATTGCCCATGGTCTACCGCCTCCCCTCGTTGACCCGCGCACTCTGCCGGCGCTCCACGCGGGGCTCGATACGCATCCGGCAGGGCTCGTTGCGGAGCCCGTTCTCCGCGAGCGGGATGAACAGGTGCAGGATGCTGTCGATGTTGTCGGCCTCGTCGTAGCCCTTGAGCATGTGTGCGGTCACTACAGGGCAGACCGGGCCGTCCGGCTCGTTGTGGAGGCAGCCGGTGCAGACCCGCTCGTCGTAGTCCAGGAGAGACATGCCGCTTGGGAAATAGCCCATCAGCGCCTCCCCTCGTTGACCCGACCCATGCCGACAGCGAGAAGACGGGCCTGCAGTTCGGGGGAGAAGGAACCGCGCTCGACCGGGGCAGGGCGGCGGGTGAAGAGGCTGAGGAACCAGCGCATCATTCGACCCTCGGGCGGCCGGCGATGCCGCAGAAGCCACGACGCATCGGCCCGCGCTCACGCTGCCACAGGGTCTTGTAGCTGCCTTGGTTCTCCCAGCCGTCGCCCTCGGGGCGGATGTGGCTCGTCATGTCCTCAACGGCAGTCTCGGCCCAGCGCCATTGAGTGCAGCGGGAGCCGACGCAGAGCGCGAACATGTTCTCGCCCTTGTAGTGACCGCGATTGGTCGCCGGCATGTTGAGCCCGTTGTTGCACCGGGCATGCGGGCACCACTTCTCGCCAGCCTCTTTCTCTGTGAGGAGCATCACCCGGCCCTCCGGTACAGCGCCCTGCCGTCCTGCAGGAGCATGGTGATGGCGACCACGTCCTTGGACAGGGCCACGGCCACGCGGTTCAACTCGGCCCGCAGGGCGGCGTGGCGGGCGCGCTGAGCGGCGTCGGCATAGTTGCGCGCCATCGCTAGACAGCCGGCCTGCTCGGCCATGAGGCTTTCACGGTAGGCTCGAACGTCGTCGGAAACTGCGGTATCGCTCATTGTCAGTCCTCCGGTGGGGTGGTCCTACGCCCTGATGGCGTGAAGCTGCTTGGCGAGGGACGCGACTTGCTTGGCGACGTAAGCGACATCGCGGTAGCAATTGTCGCGGTCATGGGTCCACGTCGCCTGAGGATGCGGGGACAAGTCGCACGAGTGAGCGCAGTCAAAACCGAACCACCAGACGTGGTCGGGCTCTCCCTCGGCTGCCTTGTGGCAGATGCCCGAGCTTTCCTCGCCGCCGGAACAGCCGTGCGAGAAGGTCAGGCCGCCATGCACGTCGGCCTCCACGCTGTCATAGTGCTGGCCGTGCGCCGGATGGCCCGGGGCGACGCCGACGTAGCCGCAGAGCGCCCCGAGACGGTTGCGCACGATGAGGCACGGCAGCCCCGTTTCCGCGTCCTGCCACTGGCGCTTGTCGGGCTCGTCATCCCACGGGCCACGGGTCCAAGCGGACTTGTCGATGGTGCGGTATTCGATGGTTTCCACGGCTTCGGTCCTCCGGTGGGGTGGTCAGGCCCTATCAAGAGCCTGCTGAAACAGGGTCGCGGCCCTATCCGGCTCGCGTGCCCAGGCGTCGATTTCGGGAGGGGCTTGGTAGAAAACCCCGCTCCACTGATCGCGCATCATGACGTCCGAGATCTCGCCTTCCGGCCCCTCGGCGGGGTCATCGTGCGTCGCGTCGTAGCCCCGCACCGTGATGCGGAACTGCACCACGACATCCAGAAACAGGGGCTCCGTCACGTCGGCCGCGTCCGGGAAAATCTCGAACTCGGTTCGCGCCGTCACCACGTCCCCGCGGTTGAGCGCGTACATGCCTGTCCGTCGCATCAGCGGTCTCCCCCATGCTCGACGCGGAACCATCGCGCGAGCCAATCCGCTTCGAAGGTGTGATGCTTGCCGTCTCGCCGAACGGTGATGTTGATCGCGGCGTAGCCGTGCCGGGTCAGTTCCTCAAAGCGTGCGATTTCTGACATCTCCAGCGGGCCGCAGCCGGCCTCCGTGACCATGCGCTTGACGTTGGCTTCCCCGCGGCGCCGGGCATCGTCGAGCGGCCCGGTGAAGTCGCTGAAGCTGTCCCGGTCAGTCATCGTGCGGACTCCGCATAGAGGGGCATCAGTTCGGCATCCATCGCCGCGAGGGCCTTCGCCCGGATGCCGGCGGCGAGCTTGATGCACTGCAGGGCGATACCGGGCTGGCCGGCGTCGCGGTAGCTCTCGGCGGCCTCCAGAAAGTACCGCTCCGACGCGCGAAAGCTCTCGATCGAGGGCGTCATTCCGCCGCCCTCGCCGCCCAGAACCGGGACCGCCCGTCGTAGGCGTCGCCATCGGAAGCCGGCGCCGCGTTGCACGCCTCGACCACGCTCGAAAGCGGGCTGTCGAGAAGGCCGTTCGCCAGATCCTGCAGCCGGTCGGTTCCCGCCTCACGGTGGAGCCGGTCCCGCAACAGGGCCTCGACTTCCATCAGGAGCGCGGAACGCATCCGCTCGATACGGTCGTAGTCGGTCGCCAGCGCGTTCAGCTCGCGGCCGGTGAAAATCGCGCCGTCCCGTTCGAGGGTGTCAACGATGTCGGCCATGGCTCAGGCCTCCACACGGGAGAGGGGGGATAGCCGCGAGGCGATGTGTTGATCGACACGCGCCTGAGCGCTCGGCGGGAGCGGTATTGCCGGGTCATTCGGGAAGTTCAGCCACGCGAACTCGCCGAACAACTGGCGAGCACCCGCGTCGTACAAGCGGGCGGCTTGAGCTAGTTCCTTGTGACTTCCAAGGTAGAATGTGCGGCCATCTGCGCAGATGTTCGCCTCATACGATGACGATTTGGCGTGCGCAGGCCGAACGCCTTTGTATGGGAGTGCCGCCGCCCGGCGCGGGGCCGAGTTCCACAAATTCTGCTTGTGAGTGCAGGTTCGAAGGTTTGCCCGGCGGTTGTCCGTAGGATCGCCATTGATGTGGTCGACCACGACGTTTGATTTGGGATGCAGAATTTGCCGGTGCAGGAACTGCGTCGCGCTCTGGCCGGCGCGGCTGTAGTTCCGGGAGACGCCGGCCACCAAACCGGTGGAGCGGAAGGTGATGCGCCAGTCGTACGCAAGGACCAAAGGAATGTCCTCGGAATCGACGGTAACCTCGCCGTTTGCAATTAGGATTCTGCGTGCAGTCATCGGGCTGCCCTGCGTTAGAGAAGGCTCCCCCAGGGCTGCCGTTACCAGCGCCCCGGGGGAGAGTTCGCGACCATCGCCCGGGGAGGGAGTCGGGGGCCGCATCAGCAACGCGCTGACAACGACCATTTGATAGGAAAGTTCCTATCCTGTCAATAGGGGTTTTCCGTTCTGGCGGGCAAAAAAAGAGCCGGGCGCGTCGATGCGTCCCGGCTCCAGGCCGATAATGCAGATTATTTGCCTAGCTGATTAGGGGGCATCCCCTGTCAAAACGATTCGATGCGCCGCCTTAACCTGGCCCAAAACAACCTCGATATCGCGCGGCGGGTTGAACTGGCGGACGATGAGCTTCGTCGGCGTGCGCTTCACAAACTGCTTTATCATGGCGGTCTCGTCGTGCAGCTCGACGAGCACCAGGCACGGGGTTGTCAGGTGCCGGGTGGGGTGGACGTAGGCGACTTGTCCTTCGTAGAGGACCGGCTCCATTGAAGAGTCGACCACATAAACAGCATAGGCGTTAGTTACTGCCCTTAACTGTTCGGGCCGCGGGAACCACTCGTGAACCTCCCCATTCATCATAAAGAACCCTTCGGTTCCGCACACGGCGATCCCGAGAACAGGTAGGTCTCGGTCTCCGGGTGGAGGGACCGGGTACTTTGTTATATGCCTTTTATCGGTGTCAATGACGGGCGTCACACCCGAGGAAACGGTTTCTACCGTGGCGCGTAATTCCGATTCATCGATACCTAAAATGCCAGCTAAAAGCTTTCGTTCGTGCTCCGGAAGGTTCTTCGGAGTACCCCTTTGGATGTACTGCTGCAGGTATGCATGGTTGCGCCCGAGGGCGAGCGAAACCTTCTTGAGGTTAAGCTCGGGGTCCCTCGCCTCAATCAATTCTAAGATGCGTTTGCGGATCGGCTCCATCACGCGCCGATCATTTCCGTTCTGGTAGGAACCGTCCAATAGGCTTTTTCCTCTTGCCTGAGAGGAAGAAACCTACTAACGTCCCTATCCATGCACGAGTTCCACCGCGCCTTCCTATCGGAGGTCGAGCAGTTCATTGCCGACCGAAAGACGAACCCCACCGCCTTCGGCAAAGCCGCGGTCGGAGACCCTCGTTTTGTGTTCCAGCTTCGTGAGGGAAGGGAGCCACGGCTCGGCACCGTCGCCAAGGTGAAAGAGTACATGGCGGCGCAGGTTGGCGAGGAAGCCGCCTGATGGCGGGTCCGGTCGCATCCCATAAGGGAGAGGGCTGACAGGTGGGCCGCCTCACCCGATCCGAACACATTCAGGCGCAGCGCGCCGCAGCATTCTTTGCGCCCCTTGGGCCAAAGAAAAACCCCGCCGGACAGGGCGGGGCTCTCAACAACATGAACGGACAGAACATGCTGAAAGTAGCTCATGCGCGACCGCCGGGCAACCCGCCCGCTGCGGTTTCTGCGGCACCGCCGACCATCGACAGCCTGATTGACGGCGCGCAAGTCGCTATCAATCCGGAGTTCGCCCAGAAGATCCTCACCGAGGCGAATTTCGCCGGGCAGCGGCCGGTCAATACCCCGCACGTCATCCTGCTGGCCGACATGATGTCGCGCCGGCAGTGGACGCCGGGAGAGGTTCTGCATTTCGTCCGCTGCGGCGGCCGGCTGCATTTGGTTGACGGCCAGCACCGGCTGGCTGCCGTCATTCACTCGCACTCGTCCGTCACGTTCCGCATCCGCGTGACGGACGTGGCCGACGAAGACGAGATCATCGTCATTTACTGGCGACATGATCGGATGAGCCGCAGGCGCAGCACGCCGGAAATTCTGAGCGCGGCCGGTGTGGCGCAGCGGTACGGCGTATCGAAAACGATGGCGCATGCCGCGTTCCGCGCAACGTCCCTCATCATGATGGACTTCAAGCCGCTCTCGTACATCAAAGACCCGGTGATGGTTCGTTCCGACGAGCGCCGGCTTGAGGCCGCCATTGAGTGGTGGGGCGCCGCTCAGGCTTACGAGCACTGTCTCGCGGAGTGCCCGAAGGTGTTGAAGGCGCGCGTCCACGGCGCCGGCATCACTGCCGTTGCTCTTGTCACGCTGAAGTATCAGGCCGAGCGCGCCATTCCTTTCTGGACCGGCATTGCCGAAAACAACGGCCTGACGAAGGGCGACCCGCGCCACACGCTGTTGCGTGACCTGCACGAGCGCGGCGTCGGGAGCGGCAATCTGGCGCTTTGGGCGCGCGTCGTGGCGACGGCATGGAATGCGTGGTTCCAAGGGCGACAGCTTGCGACGATCCGCGTCTTCGCCGACTCGCCTATCGACATCCTCGGGACGCCGTTTCGGCGGCAGAGGTAGCCCGCAATGCCGCTGGCGACGATCCCCATTGAACTGGTCGCGCACGACAAGCGTTTGCGGCAGGTAAGCCCCGAGCATGTCGCGGCGTTGGCCGACAGCATCCTCGACGTGGGGCTGCTGAACCCGATCACCGTCTATCGCCGGGATGTGTTCCACGACGGCGCCACACGGCCGGGCTATGGGGTCGTCGCCGGCATGCATCGGCTGGAAGCGTGCGCCAGCCTCGGGTGGGTCGAGATCGACGCGAACATCGTCGACCTCGACGACCTCCACCGCCAGCTCGCCGAATGCGACGAGAACTTGCGCGGCCCGTCGCTGTCGAAGGCGCAACTCGCGCTGTTCACCCGGCGGCGGAAAGAGATCTACGAGGCGCTGCACCCGGAAACGAAGCACGGCACCAACCAGCATGAGAGCAGTCGCAAAATTTGCGACTCCTCGACCGGGGCCGATCGCTTCTCGGCCGACACCGCCGCGAAAACGGGTCGCAGCGAGCGCTCGGTCCAACTCGATGCCGAGCGCGGCGAGAAGGTGGCCGAAGACATCCTCGCCGACATCGCCGGCACCAGCCTCGACAAGGGCACGGAACTCGACGCGCTGAAAAACCTCCCGCCTGCGGAGCAACGCGCGCTTGCCGATCAGGCGAAGGCTGGTCAACAGGTGAGCGCCCGCAAAGAACAGAAGCCGGTGAGGCTTGCGCCGGACCCGCTGAACGATTTCGAGACGAAAGAAAAGTGGATGGCCTCGATCATGGCTGTCTGGAACCGCGGGTCAAAGGAATGGCGCGAGGAATTCAAGGACCGGATTGAAGGCGTCGTCTTTGATTCAGGGCAGGCCGCCTGATGACCATCCCCGTCGAAACCCTCGCTGCTGAGTGGATGGAAGACGCCGACTTCGTTGCGGAGTTCGAAAGGCTTCGTGACGAGTACGAGAGCGAGGGGGCCGACTGACCATGCTCACCGCCGCCCTGATTTTCGCTGTCCTCATCCTCTGCCTAGCTCTGGGTGGGCTTATCGCCTTTGCGCTCTGCGGGGCTAACGACTTCCCCGAGGATCAGCGGTGAGCGCCCTCGGCCAGCGAGTAGAGGTTGCGAGCTGCAGCGATATACGCGCGAGCCTCGCACGGGTTCAGGTAGGCGACATCGGCCGCGGCGTGCCTCAGAAGGCGCTCGGCGGTCAGCAGGATTTCTCTGGAAACGTCCGCAACGCCCGGCTCGGCGGGGAGGGGTTGCAGCCCCTTTCCGCCATCAACGCCGGGGGTGCGAAAGCTCGGTCTGATGAAGCACTCGGTTTCCATGCCCTCAGTGTGCATGCGAGGCCGTGTCGTGATCCGCAAAACCTTGTCGCAAAATTCTACACGGAGTGTGCAGTTGTCGCCTGACGCCTGCCTTGAGATGGTGCGCGATGCCATCCCCATTCTTGCCGAGCCAATCCGCCCGGGCGAGAAGGTTTCGGGATGGATGGACCGCGCCGCCCGTCGTTGTGGCATCGGTGCCGAGCGCCTGACCGCATTTTGGCATCGCCGGGTTTCGCGCCCGTATGCCGACGAATACATCGCCATTCTGGACGCCGCTAACGCTGAATTGCGCCGCCGCGCCGCTATTGAGAGCTTGGAGACCGAGATTGAGGTACGGGCGGCGCTTTTGCGCGCGGACCATGAGCGGCTTGTTGATGGTCATCCGGTACTGGCGCGACTGGTGCCGCGTCCGCCGGCTGCAACGCAAGCTGAAGAAGCTGCGCCGGGCGCGGTAGTCCGCCGCCGTGCAGGGGGAGGGCGCTAGCCCGTGCTCTCCATCCTGTCCCTCTGCGATTTTACCGGGGAGTGGTCCCGCCCCTACCGTGAAGCGGGTTACGACGTGCGCCAGGTGGATATCCGCCGCGGCGACGACGTGCGGCTGTTCGAGGCCCTTCCGTACCCCGTCCGCGGGGTTCTCGCCGCCCCCCCCTGTACGCATCTGGCAAGCTCCGGTGCGCGCTGGTGGGAAGGGAAGGGGGAGCAAGCCCTGCTCGACGCGATGGCGGTTGTCGACGCCTGCCTCCGCATCATCACCGTGCATCGCCCGCTCTGGTGGGTGCTCGAAAACCCAGTCGGCAGGCTGACGCGGTTCCTCGGCGATCCCCGCATGGCATTCGATCCGGCGGACTATGGCGACCCCTACACCAAGCGGACGCTCCTGTGGGGCGATTTCAAGTGCCCGGCCAAGCGTCCTGTCGAGGCTGTCGACGGGTCAAGGATGCACAGGCTCCCGCCGTCACCGGAACGGGCGGCTCTGCGCTCGGTCACGCCGGCCGGTTTTGCGCGGGCATTTTTCGAGGCCAATCCATGAAGTGGAACGACATCCGCGACGCGCGCTTGTCCGCGATGTGGGCTGCCGGAAATACCACCCGGGAGATTGCCGCCGCGCTCGGGCTGAAAAATCCCGGCAACGTCTCGCTCCGCGCCAAGAAAATTGGTCTGCCCGGCCGGCAAGACGGCGCTCGCCCCCGCCCGGAGTTGCGCCACAACCTCCTCGCCCTTCTCGGCCTTGGGCTCACGCGGGTTGAGATAGCCCGGCGAATGGGCGTGTGGCCGAGCCGGGTGACTTACCTGTGCCGCGAACTGGGCGTCAGGCCTGGCGGGACGGAGTTGCCGGGCGTGCAGCCTCGGGCCGTGCGAGGCGCGCGATGAAGGTGGGCAGGCCGCCGGACTTGGAACAGCGAGCGCTTGTTGAGTCGCTTCTCGACAGCGGCCTGTCGCAGGAGAAGGTGGCGATCGTCCTCGGCGTAACGCCCGCAGCCATCTCGACCATGTGCAAGCGGATGGGGATTTCGGCGACGCAGCGCGGGCTGATGAAGTCGCGCGGACGCCCCCCGGCAACGTCTACGAACACAAAATCAGGAGGTTCCCGCTGATGCCGATCGGGATGGTCATTCGGAAATTCACCCCGGCTGAGATCGACATCCTCCGCGAGCGGTGGCTGGCGGGCGACACGCTTGAGGCAATCGGCCGCCGGCTCAACCGCAACGCAAAGGTGATTGCGGAAAAGCGCAGGTCTCTCGGCCTGCCCGACCGGGATGTGTCGGTGGTCACGCAGAACCGCTTGGCGGCGCAGTTCCCGGACATGATCTTTACCGCCGAGGAAGATGCCTTTTTGGCCTTTTGCTGGCGAGCCGGCCACGGGCGCGAGATGATCGCGACCCTGTTTCAGCAGCAGTTCAAGCGGCCTTTGACCTGGCGCCAGGTCGGCCGGCGCATCGCCAATATCCGCGACACTCACAAGCTCGACCTGCGAACCGGCGGCGTCCGCATTGCCTCGGCGCAGGAGATTGCCCGGCGCATCGCAGCGGCTGAACAGCGGCGCGAGGAAAAGGCCGAGGCGGCGAAGGCGGATCTTCTGCGAGCGCGGCAGAAAGATCCGGAAGTGGTCACGGCCCTTCGCGCCTTCCTGCCGATTGATCGGGCCTATGGTGGCCTGTGGCTCGTCAACGGCGCGGACATTCTCACGCTTGCGCAGGTCGAGGGCCGGCTTGAATGGGAACGCCGCCGGGCTCGTAGGGTCGCCGCATGAGGGCCACGATTGATCGCGCTGCCGTGGTCGCGGCCTATGCCGGCGGGGAAAGCGTCGCGTCGATCATGGCGCGCACCGGACATTCGCAGACCGGCATTTACAACGTGCTCGGCGATACCCCTCGGCACGTCCCGCAGCGGGCGCATTACGCCTGCTGGACCGCTCGGCAGCAGGGCGAAATGATCCGCCTCTATGCCGCCGGCCTGTCCCTCCGGGAGATCGGCGATCGGCTCGGCAAGAGCTGGACGGCCATTGCCGCGAAGCGCAAGGCGCTAGGCCTGAAGCGGCCCGACAAGATCCAGCGTTTGCACGCATCCCGCGCGCACAAGGACGTCTGGACGCAGGCCGACGACAGGTCACTGACGCAGCTTTTTTACGCCCGTTACCTCTACGCCGACATCGGGAAAATGATCGGCCGCACACGGATGGCGGTGCAGCAGCGGGTGATCAAGCTCGGGCTCAAGCGCGCTCGCGCCGGGGCGAAGGTCGACCGGAGGGCCGCATGACCCGCGACGAGGAGCTAGCCGCGATTGCCGCTCACATTGCCGAGCGTGGCGTAAGCCGTCCGCCCCCTCGCGGTGACAGCGTGCTGCCGCTGGCGAATGTCGGCGAGGCGAAAGCGTGGGCACTCAGGCACGGTATCGGGGTCCGGCATCACAAGGGCGGCACGATTTCGATCCAGAACGGCCCCCCCGTCCGGGCATGGCGGTTCGTGTGCCTGATCAACGGCTTGAGGGATCGTCAGCTAGGCAGGGCCGTGCTCTCCGAGGTCAGCAGGCTCCCGGCGAGGAGGTCGGCATGAGAGAGCCTGTCGTCATCGGGAACGCTACCCTTTATCTCGGGGACTGCCGGGAGATCCTGCCGACTTTGGGCAAGGTCGATGCGGTGGTGACGGACCCGCCGTATGGGATTGGCGCAGACCGTGGCGCGGGCAAGTCCGCCGTCAAATGGGATGCGTTTACCGGCGCGGCTCGATGGGATGAGGCGCCCCCGGACGGCGAGGCGCTTGGGGCGCTTGTCGCGCTCGGATCGCACGCCATCATCTGGGGCGGGAACTATTTCGCCCTTCCGCCGACTTCGTGCTGGCTCATTTGGGACAAGGAAACGGCGGGGATAACCACCTTCGCCGATGCCGAGGTGGCTTGGACCAACCTGCCGAAAGCGATGCGCCTCAAGCGTCACCTTTGGTCCGGCCCTTACATGAAGGTCAAAGAGGAACGCCACCACCCGACGCAGAAGCCGCTCGCCATCATGGAATGGTGCATCGGGCACCTGCCGGCTGATGCGATGACAATCCTCGACCCTTACATGGGCGCGGGCACCACCGGGGTCGCCTGCGCGCGGCGAGGAAAGCACTTCGTCGGCATTGAGCGCGACCCCCGGTATTTCGACATCGCATGCAAGCGCATAGAGGAAGCCCAGAAGCAGGGGGACTTTCTCCGCGACCCGCCCCGCGTGAAAGCGGTTCAGGAGGTGATGCTGTGACGGACCAGTACGACCCCCACCGCGACGCCTACGAGTCATGGCTGGAAGCCCTTCGGGTTCTCGCCGAACAGAAGCGCCGGGAGCGCGAGGGCAAGTGAGCGAGCCTGTCCGCATCGTGAAGATCGGCGACGCCATGCTCTATCAGGGCGATTGCCTTGAATTGCTGCCGACCTTCGCGCCGGTCGATGCCATCGTCACTGACCCACCGTATGGCATCAACTACGGCAAGCTGCTGAAGGGAAAAGGCGACGGGGCCGGCGGGGCGGATGCCAACGGGTGGAAAGACTACGGCGACTTTTCGTGGGACGAGGAACGACCGGGACGCGGCGTCTTTGATGCAATTCGCGCCACTTCAAAGCTGCAGATTATCTGGGGCGGAAACTACTTCACCGACTACCTGCCGCCGACGATGCAATGGCTCGTCTGGGACAAGGGCCAGCGGGATTTCTCGCTAGCGGACTGCGAGTTCGCATGGTCATCGCAGAACTGCGCCGCCCGCATCTTCGACTACGCGCGCGGCAAGGCGGTCAAGGACGGCAAGCAGCACCCGACGCAGAAGCCTGTGGCGCTGATGTCGTGGTGCATCGAGCGCCTTCCGCCGAAGGTCGAGACCATCCTCGATCCCTTTATGGGGTCAGGCACCACCGGAGTCTCATGCGCCAAGATGGGCAAGCGGTTCATCGGGATAGAGCGCGACCCCCGGTATTTCGAGATAGCCGTACAGCGCATCACGGAAGCCCAGCGGCAGCCGGACATGCTCATCGCGCCCCGTCCGAAGGCCACGCAGGAGGCCCTTCTATGACCCTCCCCCGCATGTCCTCCGAGCAGTACCGGGAGAGCGCCGGCAAGGTCACGCGCAACAAGCTCGGCAACGTGCCTGTCGTGGTCGACGGCATTCGGTTCGACAGCAAGCGCGAGGCTGCCCGCTGGCGTGACCTCTCCCTCATGCAGGCTGCCGGGGAGATATCCGACCTCAAGCGGCAGGTGCGCTATCCCCTCCGCGGGGCGAATGGCGACCTCGTCAGCGTGTCCGGCCGGACCCTGAGCTACGTCGCGGACTTCACGTATTTCGACCGCGCCGCCGGCCGCCAGGTGGTCGAGGACATCAAAGGTCATCAAACGGACGTGAGCAAGCTCAAGCTCGCCATCATGGCAGCTCAGGGCCTGCCGGTGAGGGTGGTCAGATGAGCACGCGCAAGCCCGAGGAAAAGCCGCCCGCTCCGGTTTCCGAGCGCGCCGGCTACATGCGCCCGATCGGCGAAATCGTCGGCGAGATCGTCCGCAAGGTCCAAGAGAAGATGCGGAGCCGCGATGCCTCTTGACGAGAATACGCGACCTGTCGCCGAGGCGGCTGAACAGGCTTTGCTCGGCGTGCTTCTGCGCGACAACCGCGTCTACGAGCGGGTGAGCGACATCCTCCGGCCCGAGCACTTTTCATCCCAGCTTCACGGCGAGATGTACGCGGCGATTCAGGCGCGGCTCGGCACCGGCCAAGCGGTGGACGGGTTCCTGCTGCTGCCGATGTTCAAAAATCATCCCGCTTTTGCCGACAGCGACAAGCCGAACCCGGCGCTCGCTTACATGGCCCGGCTACAGAACAGCATCGCCACCGTCTCGGGCGCGCTGGACTACGCCAAAGCGATCTTGTCCGCCTCCCAGCGCCGGGAACTGATCGTCATCGCCGAGGACGTGGTGCGCGACGCGCAAGACCATGCCGGCGCCGAGCCCGAGAAGATTATCGAGGGGGCCGAGAAGCGCCTGCAACTGGTCGCTGACGGCACGGTGACATCCGGCCTGGCACCCGTCGCGGAAGCCGTCTCGACCATGCTCGACCGGCTGGACGCGGCGCACCGCAATCCCGGCAGCATCGGCACGTCAACGGGCCTGGCGCAGCTCGACAGGGCGATCGGCGGCTTGACCCCGTCCGACCTGCTCATCCTCGCCGGCCGCCCCGGCATGGGCAAGACCGCGCTTGCCATGAACATCGCGTTCAACGTCGCCCGCACGAAGAAGCGGCGGCTGGAGAACGGCGACGACGTGCCCCCCGGGTTCGTCGCGGTCTTCTCGCTTGAAATGCCGAAGGACCAGCTTGCACAGCGGGAAGTCGCCCGCATGGTCAATATCAGCGCGACCCGCATGGACGAGGGCCGACTGTCGCCAATGCAGTTCGACGACATGGTGGCGATATCCCAGGAAATCGCCGCGCTGCCCCTGCATATCGACGATCAGGAAGGGCTGTCCCCGGCACAGATCCGCACCCGAGCCCGCCGGCTGAAGCGCCGGAAGGGGCTAGACCTGATCGTCATCGACTATCTCCAGCTCATGCGGCCGGACCACGGCAGCGGCTCGGCGGGGCGGGTCGAGCAGGTATCGGAAATCACGAAGGCATTGAAGGGCATCGCCAAGGAACTGGACGTGCCCGTGCTGGCTCTTTCCCAGCTTTCCCGCAAGGTCGAGGAGCGCGACGACAAGCGCCCCCAGCTTGCCGACCTGCGGGAATCCGGCTCGATCGAGCAGGACGCGGACATCGT
>Ga0181352_1000752_pt1 | contig 13295 bp, 11 predicted proteins | sample Fa13VDMLBSN_FD_130103 | JGI IMG/M metagenome (GOLD analysis project Ga0181352, IMG submission 130103) | Freshwater viral communities from Lake Michigan, USA - Fa13.VD.MLB.S.N | ecosystem: Environmental > Aquatic > Freshwater > Lake | place: USA: Michigan | collected 2013-09-23 | reverse complement strand
TAGACATTGTCTGGTGCGATGAGTTAGTGCCGCAGGATTGGCTGAACACACTTCGCTACCGTTTGATTACTAGGAACGGCAAGCTGATAGTTACATTTACGCCAGTGCAGGGATATACTCAGGTTGTTAAAGAGTTTATTACTACAGCTAAAATAACAGATTACAAAGAATCTGAGCTTTTGCCGGAAAACAACGTGATTAGCGTGCCAAAAGGGCACATGCCGTACAGGGCTGAAAGTGTCTACGGCAAGCATGGGTGCATCTGGTTTCATTCTAAGCTTAATCCCTATAATAATTGGGAACGGCATAAACAGGAACTCAAGGGGCGCAGTACTCACGAAATTAAGATTCGTGCGTATGGCTGGGCTGATCAGACAGCAGGCAGCCAGTTTCCAATGTTTGGTGATCAGAACATCTTTTCAGACAATGTTCTGACTGCCGCGCCACAAGGTACCAACTACATGGTTGCAGATCCGGCAGGTGCCCGTAATTGGTTTATGCTTTGGTGCAGGGTAGATCAGCATGGAATTATCTGGATTTATCGTGAGTGGCCCGACGCAAGTTATGGAGAATGGGCGCTGCCTTCAGACAGGCCCGACGGAAAACCCGGCCCTGCTCAACGCAGCGGAGCTGGCAAAGGTGTCAACGAATACACAGATTTGATTTGGCAGCTTGAGACACACGAAGACAAAACAGAAGACATTGCCGAACGCTACATTGACCCTCGTAGCGCAGGTTCAGAAGTGACCAGTAAAGAAGGTGGAATTACTCTGTTAGACCTTATTGCTGACGCTACTAATCCTGTCTATTTTCAACCTGCTGCTGCTGTTACTGTTGAAGAAAGGGTTTTAATTATCAACGACTTATTGTGTTTTGACAGAGATCACCCAATTGAAGTTGGTAAAAATCATCCAAAACTAATGGTTCATACGTCTTGTCAAAACCTTATTTATAGTTTAAGGGAATGGACTGGGGCTGATGGACAGAAGGGTGCCAGTAAAGATCCTATTGATGCTTTAGGCTACCTTGTGGTCATGCAACCCAAGCACTACGGCGGCGAACAATGGGAAAAGCAAATGAAACAAATGGCTCAATGCGGCTCCTATTGAACTTTAATTATCTATGTATTCAGCTTCTTCTGATCCTTTGGCAATAGCAACAGCAGTTCCTGACGTTGGGGACTTGTTGAGTGAATACAATCGCGCCATGATCAACTCGACGCAGGGTAACCTGACGACAAAGTTTGATGATGTGCGTTTTGCCCGGTGGGCTGGTCAGAGTGATGACGGAAAAAAGCATAGTAATTTGCGTAACGAAGGCGACCCGGCATGGCCGTTTGAGGGTGCAAGTGACGTTCGCAATCGGTTGATTGACTCTACCTGTAACGAGTTGTCTGCAATGCTTGTGACAGCTTTTGAGCGGTCTAACATTCGTGCTAGTGGCATTGATCTAACAGACATGTCTATTAGCGGAATTGCTACAACGCTTTTGCGCTGGATCCGTGACAATAAAATGCCGCTTGAGCTTCGCCGGGAAGCTGAGCTTGGTGCTCAGTACGCTTTTCAGTATGGCTGGACAGCTTTTTTTATTGGCTGGAGACAAAACATCAGCAAGCGCGAACAGCCTGTAACAATGCAGGAGATTATAGTGCTTGCGCAGCAGTCTCAAAGTCCAACTTTAATGCAGTTGCCTGACTTGATTATGCAGCAATCTGATGAGGCTGCTGCAATCTTGCAGGCTACTATTCCAGATTTAACCGAAACGGATGCCAAACGCATGGTCAGAGAGTTGGCTGAAACAGGAGAAACTACACGAGATGAAGAGTATGTTAGCAAAAACCTTCCTGAGATTATTGCTCTTAAACCTTGGGATGAAGTTCTTTTTCCGCCTGAAACAGCAGACCTACAGCGTTCACGAGTAATCTTTCGCCGGACATGGATGTCTGAAGTAGAGATTCGCGAGAAGATCACTACAGAAGGCTGGAACAAAGATTGGGTTGAACTTGCAGTACAGATGGCTGGCAAAAGCAGCACGATGTACAACACAAACATTCTGCCTAGTACTGAACTGCTTGTCTATAACGGCCTAAATTACCAGAACATGATTGAGGTGGTGTACTGCTACACCAAGAGTTTAGACGGTAAGGCTCCGTGTATTTACTACACTGTCATTTGTCCACAAGCAGCAGTAGATCATCGTAAAGAACAGATATCTTACGCTATCCATGAAAGACTTGATTACGCGCACGGGGAATATCCGTTTGTGGAGTTTCGTCGCGAGTGCATTCGTCGTGCCATTACTGATACTCGTGGTGTCCCTGAGCTTGCTCACACAGATCAGGACGAGATTAAAGCTCAACACGACTCCATCAGGAATCATACTGCCTTCTCGACTCTTCCTCCCATTAAAGTTGTCAAACGAATTGGTGCCATCAATCGAGTTGGACCGGGGGTTCAGTTACCTGTCGTAAATCCTGCTGACTACACGTTCATGGATCCGCCTGCTCGTGAGCCGAGCGTGGCGTTTAACTTGATCAATCGTGTTGAAGCAAATCACGCAGCATACTTTGGAACGCTTAATACAACTGTAGACCAACGTAAAACGCAGTTGACGCAGCAGATGCTGATCAACACTTGGCTGCTGACTTGGAGAGCTATCTTTAGACAGATGTTTAGTCTGTGCTGTCAGTACATGACACCAGAAGAAATTCAGCGCATCACAGGCGGACAATTGCCGCAAAACTTGTCTGAAATTCATAACGAGTTTGATCTGACCGTCAAATTTGACGTCAATGATCTTGATAAAGAATATATCGCGCAAAAGATTGATTTCCTTACCAAAGTTGCACAGCTAGACACTGGCGGAGTTATCAATAGGAACAAGCTTACTGAGATGATGATTCAGGCAATTGCGCCTGAAGTGGCCGCAGACTTAATTGTCAATCAGCAGCAGGCTAGTGCGCAAATGTTCAAGGATGTTCAATCAGACATCGGCATGATGCTGCTTGGAAACGAGGCGCTGTATCAAGAGAACGATCCTGCTGCACAGACTAAACTTCAGTACGCCCAACAGGTATTGCAGGCCAACCCAAAAGCGCAAGCTGCACTCCAGCAGGATGAAAACTTTAAGGCGCTGTTTGAAAACTATATCAAGAGCTTGCAGATGTCTGTGATGCAACAACAGAACGCGCAGATTGGCCGGATTGGTGTAACTCCAGTAGCGCAGCAATTACAGCAATAAAATGACTGACAATCAAAAAACAGCTTTTGGCTTTGCAGGCAAAAACCTGCTTTGGAGCGAGCTTTTACTGCATTTAAATGAAATTCAGACAAACTTAACGCTTCAAGCTATTTCAATATCCGCCAAAGCAGAAGATAGAATACATCTGTGTGGACAAGCTGATGCAGTTAATTATGTTATATCATCTTTGATAAACATCAGACAAGAGGCTAGACAATTAAATGGCTTGACTCCAAACGAAGATTTGGCATAACGCCACTAACGGACTTCACAGCGTTACTGTGATGATTAAATAAAGGACTTGCTACATCATAGCATGAATAACACAAACTCACAGCCTGATGCCGGGAGTCAGGAGGAAGGTAGTACACCCGTTGCCCTCGGAAGACTTGATGAATACAGCCTAGCTGATTTCGTTAAATCAAATTTCCTTGACGAGGAAGGGGCGGCTCCAGCCAAAGAGGAGCAGCAGGCAGAACCTGAAGCAGAGACTGAGGAGCCAATTGTGGACTCGGAAGTGGAAGCTGAAGAAGAAGCCGATCAGTCCACCGATGAAGAAGGTGAGCCTGAAGAAGAGAGTTCTTTGAGCCGAGGCGTACAGAAGCGCATCAACAAATTGGTTGCTGCGAAGAAAGCCGCTCAGGCGCAACTTGAAGAGAGAGAAGCCAGATTGGCGCAAATGGAGCGCGAGATTCAGGCGTTGAAGTCTGTTCCGCAAACCAGTGCCCCAGTTGTATCTGATGCTATTCAAGCTTTAAATTCACCTGAAGAGGTGAACGCAGAACTTGAAAGAGCAATACACGTTTTGGATTGGTGCGATGATAATCCAGATGGCGGTGTAATTACCGATTCAGATGGAAACGAAGTTGAATTAGATGTTCAACAAGTACGCGCCATGAAAAAATTGGCAAGACGTCGAAAGGAAATTGAGTTGCCGTCGAGATTGCAATACTTGAACCAAAAATCTCAAGTAGAACCAATTTTAGCAACTAAACATCCTTGGATGCGAAAGCCGGAAAGCGAAGAATATAAGGTAGCACAGCAAGTATTGCGTGACTTTCCTGAAGTGAAGCGCAGGCCGGACCATATGCATCTTGTTGCGGCGTTAATTGAAGGGCTGAAAGTAATGGCAGAACGAGATTCTGTTAAACATAAGCCTCAACCAATTAAACGCGCCCCAGCACAGCCAAGCGTCAAAGCTCCTCCTAAAGTTGATAAAGACGACACTTCTCGCGCACAGAAGTCCTTTCTTAAGGACACTTCAAGCAGAGATGGATTGAGTGACCTAGTAAAAGCAATGGGGTTTGTGTAAGCCCCGAATTTAACTCAGTAACCTAACTTAACTTATTTAGTATTATGCCACTTCTAACTGAACCCAATCTTAGTGGTCGCGGTAAACGCGAAGACCTCATGGACATGATTGCGCTTGTCGATGCAAAAGACACGCCGTTTACGTCTATGGCTCGTAAAGGCAGCAAGCCGGGAAATATGTATTTCCGCTGGCAGGCTGATAGCAATCCTGCTCCCAAAGTAGGTGGTACGGTTGACGGCACGGACGTCAGCGCATACACCAACTGGGATGTAGGCTATCGTGCGGAACTTGCGAACTACGCGCAGGTGTTCCGTATGGACGCTGTGCGTGTGTCTAAGCTGTCTACGGACATTGCCCAAGTGGCTGGTGTGCGTGACGAGCTGGCCTACAACGTCAGCAAGTCCATCCTTCAGTGCAAGCGTTCGATTGAGACGACTCTCTGTTCGAACCAGACTGCACAGCAGGACAACGGCTCTGTTCCTTACCTCACGGCAGGGATTCAGACATGGATCAGCACTGCTGGTACGGGCACCCCAACTCCCGGCGACATCCCTTCTCAGTTCCGTACTCCTACGGACTCGATCCTCACTGGCGCATCCAGCGGGTTGACCGATACGGCTGTACAGGGAATGCTCAAGAGCATCTACAACCAGACTGGTCAGTATCGCTCGTTCGACGCCATTGTTGGCACCGATCTGAAGCGTGCTTTCACCAGCCTGCTTGGGACCACCCAGTTGACTACGACCTCCACCGCTGGAGTTCTTGGAGCTGGCGCAACCAAGGTGCAGACCTTCCAGCGTGACGCTGCTGCCGAGGCTTATGTGCAGTCGGTCGATGTGTTTCAAGGTGACTTCGGCACTGTGAAATTGCACCCCACGGTGTTCCTTGGGACGATCTCTGGCGGCGCATGGACGGTCACCCCGTACAAAGGTCTTGTCTTGAACATGGACTTGATCGAAGTTCGTTACGGTGGAAACGTCGCTGCTGTCCAGTCGCTGCCTGATTTCGGCGGCGGTCCTGCTCGCGTCGTGGAAGCTGTCTGCGGTCTGGTTGTCGGGAACCCATTGGGTCTTGGCAAGTTTGACTTCAGCTCGTAAGCTTGATTGCTGACTGTGTGCCCGTTCCCGCAGTATACTAGGACGGATCGAACGCCGGAAGCCCGCAGGCGTGACACTCTGGAGAGACAGAGATTTAGCTCGTCTGCCATGTGTAGAAGGAGTAACAAGGTTACTTGTAGCCTTAGTTTTGCGACACCTGCCTCTGGCTCCATGCTGGGGTGCACGGACCGGGATTTCTTGGTCGCCGTAGTGGTGTGACTAGATGGAGAGACATCCTCGTCGGCAACGCGACATGAGGCGTTGTGGTGAACGCACACCGTAAGTGGCGTGACACCTCGGAGAGACGAGGACAATTTTATGCTCAACATTGACCCTAGTTTAGCAGTGCAGATGGAGACTGAGTTTCGTCGCGGTTGGCAAATGAGCCGCGTTCAAGCCGAGATCCATTCAAAGCAAGCTGCTAAGTACACCAAGATGCGGCACAAATCGATTGAAGGACTTGGACAAAAAGTCGCCAACATTCCGGGTGAAGCCTACCATTTCTGGGGACAAAAACTTGGCTATCAATGCTGGGATGATAAGCAGTTTATGAAAGAATTTTTGCGTGATAACAGTCAATGCAAAGTAAACTCTGGCGGCACAAAAGAAATTAGTGTAGGCTGGGTTCCGTCTACTAACGTCAAGTCCCGCACTGTTTACGCATGAAGACCGTTCCATTTAGCGATCTACTGTCTGAAATATGTCAGCTTATTGGCTTAGACAGAACTACGCTGAATGAGAAAAGCTTTAATGCTATTCGTGACTTTACGTCTCGCAGGATAGGCACAATATGGGATCGCGAGGAGTGGCCTGATGTCAATAGGTTTATCCGTACATTTCCCGGCAATCCAATTCAAAATGTAGAGTTTGTTAATCTGCCATCTATAACCACAGAGTCAGGTGTAGATATTGTAACCCAAAGCAATGAAGATTTGTGGGTTCAAACAGACGCAAATGAACAGCAGTTGCAGGTCTTTTTAGACACTAATTTTCCGAGGGTATACACGGCAGACTTTTCTGGAGATGCCTACAGACTCGGAACCATTGCAGAATCTGAAGTGCAATTTCAAAACCCATTTTACTACACATTTGATGGGGAAAAGAAAAGCATGGCAGACATCAAGACAATGTCTGATTACGAATTTCAGACAGACGAAGTCGGCGATTATATTTACAGTGTTTTTATAGCCCTTCCGTATGGTTCAGTAGTTGACTTTCCTACAATTTACGAAGGTGCAAACGGCAAACTTACGACAACCATAACATTTGAAAAGAACCCAAAGCGGATTGTTCAGTTGCCTACAAATTCAGTGCAAGGACTTTCTGCTTGGCAGGTAGATCCACGCACGACAACTCGCGCTGTGCCACTAGACTTTATGGTTGAAGACCTCTTTAACTCTAGGGTTGATGAAATGACTTATCTCAGGTTTTTGCAGAATGGAGAAAAGTACATTCAGTACAGGCTTAGCGCACCAAGGTTGAATGGAACGCAATACCTTGATGGACTTGGTTATTATTATGGATCTCAAGTTTACTATGATCCAAGCCAAGAATCTTCTGATTTTAATCCAGTAGATATAACAAAAGCAACCAGAGGAGATTTCTGGAATTGCATTCAAGATGACACTTATTTTGCTCCATCTTATCCAAGCGACTTTTGGTCGCAGGCTTCCATTCCATACAGGTTTAAAGATTACCTTGTGAATGGAGTTAGCTCTGACTTTTTGAAGTCTGAAGGCCGCGCAGATGAAGGTGCAATGTTTGATCAGCTTGCTGAGATAGCAGTGCAACAGCAGATTGATGTTTTAATTCGCCAGCAAGGCCAAAACCAAAAGCTAAACATGGCTTACACTTACTAAGATGATTGGAAAATTCCTTATCAAAAAAAACGGTACGCCAGCAGCTCCGGGAGTAAAGGTTGTTGCGCGTATTGGCGTTAAAGGAAATAAGGAGACTTTTAAATTTCGAAAACAAGCATATAATCCGACTCCTGTTTTACAGGATCTCATATTGACTGAAACAGGGGATTATCTTAACAACGAACTTAGTGAACGCATAACCACTGGTTAATTATGGGCATCAGAATTACAGATTTAACGTCAGTATCCGCCGCTGGACTTACCGATACGCTTGTTTTAGTCCAAAGTGGAAACACAAGAAAGTGCGAGGTTTCGCAGGTAAAGACAATTAACGCAGCAGATCTCACAACCGGGATTCTTAATGTTGCCAGATTGCCCGTTGTACCAGTGTCACTTGGGGGGACAGGATCAACGGACGCTGCGTCTGGATTGTCTTCGCTTGGCGGTCAGCCTGCACTGACTTCCGCCGCCCCGGCTTCGATTGCACAAGGTGGTACAGGATCTACAACGGCTGTAGCTGCGCTAGATGCGCTTGGCGGGATTACCTCTGCTGTAGTGCCGTCGCTAGTGACAACTCAGTTGTCTGCGTATGCGCTGACTAGTCAATTGGCTTCATTGCAAAATAGCAATCAAGTGCAAGCCTTGACGACTGCCCAGTTAAGCTCAATCACATTTAGTGCTGGCACAGGGCTTGTGGGCGGTGGAACGCTTGCTGCAAATAGAACTTTTGCACTTCAGACAAGCGGTGTATCTGCCGGAACATTTGGCAGTTCAACGCAGATTCCAGTATTGACTGTAGACGATAAAGGCAGAATTACGGAGGCAACTACCAGTCAGCTTGTGGTGAATGCTGCTAATATTACAAGTGGCACGCTTGATCCAAACAGATTAGCCACAAGCGGAGTGTCTGCTGGCACGTTTGGGTCTCCTGTAAGTGTCGGTAAATTTACGGTTGACAGCAAAGGAAGAATTACAAGCGCAGTTGAAGTTGGCATTTCTGGATCTGCGGGTGGAACGGTTGTAGCTGTGGGCGCAAGCTCCAGCACGCTTGCAATCTCCAACAGCCCGATCATTTATTCTGGCGCATTACAGATTAACCTTGCCACAACTGGAGTGCCTGCAATTACAGCAGGCTCAAGCACACAGTCTGCGGTTATCACCGTGGATACTTATGGTCGAGTGACTGCGCTTCAGACGCAAGGAATACAATCTCTTTCTCCAAGCGGAGTTGTTTCTGGTTCTTACGGCCATCCTGAACGAGTAGCTCAGTTTACGGTTAACGTAAATGGAATTATTACTGGTGCCACAGAGGCGGCTATAGCCATCCCGGCTGCCGCAGTAAGTGGACTAGCTGCTTCTGCTACCAGTGATACCACAAACGCTGGGAATATCATTACTGGCACGCTTAGTTCAGCTAGAATCTCAGTTCTTGCGTCTTCTCAGATCTCTGGCATTTCTGCTGCGCAAGTTTCAGGCACTATTACATCAGCTCAGATTACAGGCATTGGATCTGCACAGATTAGCGGCCTCGCTCCTTCCGCATTTACGGACACCACAAATGCTGGCAACATCCTTACTGGCGCGCTTAGTGCTTCAAGACTTCCGTCTTCTGGAGTAGTTGTGGGCACATATGGAAGCACATCTCAAATTGCAGCGTTAACAGTTGACTCAACTGGAAGAATTACATCGGCATCAAGGGTTACTCCAATTTTTGATAGATACAAAATTGTATCTACAACTAACATTACAATGCCAGCGGCTCCAACTTCTGGGCCGTATCCAATAGTTACGTTTACTTGGACAAGATTGGCTGACGACATTGTTTCTTGGGGGCCGCAATCTCCAATTACTGCTGTAAACAGCTCAAGTCAATATATGTCTGGGTATGTTACCTCATACACAGAAGGTGCAATTGGCGGGCCTAGCTCATTGGTTGTTTCCGTGTTTTTCTCGACTTCTCCGGGATCTACATTTAACTCTTGGACATTACATCCGGGCACTCGGCCAGTGTATATTAGTGATTTGGTTGGGATACAATCTTCTGGCGCAACATTGCTAAAAAGTGGAGGAAGTATTAATTTGTATTCACTACTTGGAGATGCTACTGGGCTTGCCGGATCATCTGTAGTATTTAATAGTCAACCGTCTATTAGCGCACCTACAATTAATGGATACACAGAAGGAACAGTAACGGTTGGCACTGTTGGAGCTACCGCAACACTAGCAATTACAGCAGGAACGGTTTTAACAGCTACGCTAACGTCTGCGACGCCATGCACATTTACTATGCCTGCGGTTGGGGCTGGGAAATCGTTTGTGCTGTATCTTAAACAACCAGCGGCAGGCACGCCAACTACAGCTACATTTACAGCGGTTGCTTGGCCCGGAGCTACCGCTCCAGTTATAACTGCTACACTAGCAAGAATGGATATACTGTCGTTTGTTTCTGATGGAGTGAAGTGGTATGGCAATATAGTTCAAAACTTTACCTACTAATGTTTGCTTCTAGATTTGCAATTTCCTCAAAAGCAATTACTCCGCTTGCTGTAAATTATTTAATATTAAGCGGAGGTGCTAATGTAACTTATCTTGTGGATGCTGATTCCCCAACTGGCGGCGGGGGAGGCGGAGGGTATTTGCTATCTTCAACTACATTAACAGCAAAATACAACACGATAGTTGTAGGATCTGCCTCTACTGGGTCTAGTTTAAATTTAATTACTTCAGCAGTAGGCGGAAATGGAACTCAAGTTATTGGCGGCAGCGGAGCAACAGGAGGAGGCGGCGGATTTTTTAATGCCGACACTTTTGTTTTTGGCGCGCAGCCCGGTGGAACTGGTTCAATAGGCGGAGGTGGAGGGACTGGGTTTTATAGCACAACTGCAAAAGCAGGGGGCGGAGGTGGTGGACTTGGTGGAGCTGGGGCTGCTGCAATAGTGTCAAAGGGAGGAAATGGAGGAGCTGGATTAAGCGTGTCTGTGGCTGGGGTAGCTAGGCTTATTGGCGGGGGTGGCGGAGGTGGAGTTTCATCTAGTGGAACAGTTTCAGTTTCAACTGGAGGAACTGGAGGCGGTGGAAATGGAGCAGCAAATGGAACTGCTGGAACAAATGGAGCTGCAAATACTGGAGGTGGTGCAGGCGGCGGAGGAAATAGCCTTAATTACGGCGAAGGAGGGTCTGGAATAGTTTGCGTTTGGTATGCTGGCACAGTTGAAAAGGCAACTGGCGGCACAATTACAAAACCAACAGGATTTGTGCTTCACACATTTAATACTTCTGGGAATTTTATAATTCTATGAGTCATTTTGCAGAGATTAAAGACGGCATAGTCCAGCGTGTAATTGTTGCAGAACAAGATTTTATTGACTCTGGAGCAGTATCTGGAGAGTGGGTGCAGACAAGCTACAACACACGCGCAGGGCAACATCCAGAAGGCCGTCCATTGCGCAAGAACTTTGGCAGGGTTGGATCTGTCTACGACAGTGTGCGCGATGCTTTCTATGCTCCGCAACCATATCCGTCATGGATCTTAAATGAAGAAACTTGCATCTGGAATCCTCCCGTGGCATATCCATCGGACGGCAATAAATACAAGTGGGATGAACCTTCTGTTTCTTGGGTTTTAATTAGTTAATCGTATGGCTGACGTAAAAATCTCTGCACTTCCAACAGCATCAGTTGTAAATAACGCTGATATTGCTGTTATCAATCAAGGCGGCACAACTAAAACTGCTTCCAAAGCACTTATTGTTGCTGGACTTGCTACCACTGGTCAAATCTCTGGACTGGCAACTACTTCGCAATTGTCTGGTTTTGCTACTACTGCGCAAATTAGCGCGTTTCAAAATAGCGCACAGGTACGAGCTTTGGCTTCTGCTCAGATCTCGGCTATCACGCCAGCGTCTATCGGCGCACTGTCTACGTCTGCCGCATCTGGGTTTGCTACAACGACTCAGATTGTTGGGATAGCAGTTACCTCGCAGCTCTCTGGCTTTGCAACGACTGCTCAGATCAGTGGATTCACAAACACTGCCCAAGTAAGCGCGATTGCATCTGCACAGATTGCCGCAATTACCCCGGCTTCTATTGGCGCGTTGTCTACAAGTGCAGCGGCAGGATTTGCAACAACCCAACAGATTATTGGCTTGGCTGTCACTTCTCAGCTTTCTGGGTTTGCTACTACCAGTCAATTGTCTGGGTTTGCAACCACCACAGACATTCAAGGGATTGCGTTTACTTCGCAACTGTCTGCATTTACTAACAGTGCACAGGTTGAAGCACTGGCATCTGCTCAGATAGCTGCCATCACTCCAGCATCATTGGGCGCTGTAGCAACAAGCGATATCATCGGAATTACCAAAGGTGGCACGGGAGCTACAGACGCTCCATCTGCATTGTCCGCGCTCGGAGGCATTACATCGGCATCATTGAGTGGATTTGCTACAACAGCTCAAGTAAGTAGCCTTACAAGCGCACAAGTTGAGTCAATAACGTCTACACAAATTGCTGCACTCGGAACGGGACTTGGTGCAGGGCAAAAGTACGTTGCATTAAAGACGTACTTTGTTGGCGATGTGGTGTCGGCTGAAGGGACTTCCAATGTTTACGTTTCTCTTGTTGATAATAATGTTAATTTTCCATTGTATGATACTAATTATTGGAAATTAGTAGATGCAAACGCATTGAAATTACAAGGATACGGAATTTCAAATTCGACTCCGCAAAACGGTCAAGTTTTGAAGTTTCAATCTGGATACGACATTTGGGTTCCCGGTGAAGTAAGCATTACATCGGCACAGCTTCCATCAAACACATTAGAGGCAATTGGTGGAGCGCCATTGGCAGAGCCAATTTTCACAGGATATGGGCCACAAGGACCAACAAAATCCTTTGGCACGAACAACAACTACTTGGCTACTACTGCGTTTGTTAGGCAAAACAGTTCTTTGTTTAAATTTAGCCCTGCCGGACAATCTCAAGAAATTTCTGTTGGCACTAAATATATTTTTGCCACTGATCTTTCATTTATTCCAAAACAAGCAGTGCTGCTTTATGCAAACAGCTCGAATTACATGACTGGTTCTATTGTTTCGTACGATGGAAATCAGCTTGAGATAAATGTTACAAACGCAGTTGGAAGTGGAGTTTATGACATTACTATAACTGTGTCTCCAGAGGTTACAGGTGGTGGTGGTGGTGGCGGCTTAGATAGCGCACAAGTTAATGCATTAGTTACCGAGCAAATTGCTGCGCTTGGCACTGGGTTGGGTGCGGGACAAGTTTGGAACTCATTAAAAACATATTCGGCAGGCGATGTTGTAACCGCAAACGGAAGCTCACTTACTTACGTTTCATTTCAAAACAACAACACTGGCAATTCTCCTAACGCTGGATTCCCTTGGGTATTTGCTTCTGCAAATGCAGCATTAATTCAAGATAAAGGCGTGGCTATGGGAACCCCAAGTCTTGGGGATGTTCTGACATACAATGGCTCACAGTGGGCTTCTATTGCTCCGGTGTCTGGTCTTAATAGCGCACAGGTGGAGGCGTTGGCTTCGGCGCAGATTGCTGCAATCACACCAGCTTCACTTGGCGCTGTGGCCACGAGCGACATTATTGCAATCAGCAAAGGTGGAACTGGATCAACTGACGCCGCAAGTGCGCTGGTTGCACTTGGAGCTGCTGCTTTAGATTCTCCTGCCTTTACTGGCACACCAACAGCTCCAACTGCTGCTGCTCACACCAACACTACACAAGTGGCCACAACGGCTTTTGTGATGTCTAATT
>Ga0181352_1000751_pt1 | contig 13298 bp, 23 predicted proteins | sample Fa13VDMLBSN_FD_130103 | JGI IMG/M metagenome (GOLD analysis project Ga0181352, IMG submission 130103) | Freshwater viral communities from Lake Michigan, USA - Fa13.VD.MLB.S.N | ecosystem: Environmental > Aquatic > Freshwater > Lake | place: USA: Michigan | collected 2013-09-23 | reverse complement strand
GATTTGATCATTTGTTATTTAATATTTACATATAATGGTACTTTTTCTCTTAAAGTCAAGCACTTTTTTACATATAAAGGAAAGGTTTCCATTCTTCTCTAACATCTTGGATATCTGGAATGAACACACCGGAATGCATTAACTTACGTGGTTTTACCTCATTACCGTTAATATCATAGTAAGGAAAGATGTTATCTTTCTCGCTATTACATTTACGACAAGCTAGAACCATATTAAAATCGTGATTAGTACCGCCTTTAGATTTTGGATAAAGGTGGTCCTTAGTAGCATGACTGAATGGTATCGGCTTTAAACAAAACTGGCAAGTGCCTTTATAGATATTAAAAAGATTTTTTAGCGAAACGTTGTCTCCTTTACGAGGGTGAAAACCGAAATGATTGGTACAAACTAAAACAGTAGGTATAGCCCATGTTTGACTTGCACTACGTAGAGCGGGCTGATCTGCATGAAGTTGAACATAAGGGGTGGACCAGGTATCAAATTCGTGAGTATTGTTTTCTGCATCTAGTCCTTTTACTTTACCAGTCATAAAATGACGAATAGCCGCCCGAGCCGAACAAAAAGCAAAAGCTTGGTAGTTACGGTTGAGAAGAAGACTAGTTTTAGCGTCTGGCTGTACAACTTTCATTTAAGCTATTCATTTTGAGCTATTTTGGCTCAAAAGCAAGCTTAAATTATTATTTTAATGTCAATAGATACTTTAACGTGTTACATTGACCTTTCATTTCATCTCTAATGTTGAAAAGATCAGTATCACTTTCTTCAAGTTCGCTCTCGTACGTTTCTAGATAAGTGATAAATTCATCAATAGTTTTATTAATATCATTACCTTCTAGATTGTTAAGAGTAATAGTATAGTTGCCTTCAGTCGATTTCAAGCGCCCGTATTTGCCCATAAAAGTTTCAACGAAACTATCAATTAGTTCATCAAGGGCTTCATAAGCTTTACCTAAAGCTTTATGCTGAGCATAGCTCTCAGTTTGCCAATGAAATATCCTTAATTGCTGTTGGAACTGTACTAAAGGTACAACTATCTTCATAACTATACTTATAAAACTAGAATTGGATCTCTCCAACACCTACATTGTTACCATTAACTTGGATATATAGAATTTTAACTGGAGCTTCTTTTTGCAAAATACGAGCCTTTTCTATAGCTGCTTCGGACGTATTGTACACATGCGCATGATTACAATTACGAAACCAGTTACCAGTACCGTCGTAAAAAAGACCTTCTTCTAGAGGATTTCTGGCGTTCATATACTTAACAGATTTATCCAATATGTAATAGCCTGTAGTCATCGTATTTTAGAACGCTTAGTTAAGTCCCAGATTTCAGTTATATTATTATCAAAAGAAATAGTAAGTGTGTTCCCGTTTATAAAAAACGTATGTACCTTACGATTTATGGTAGAAATATAAAAATGCGGGGTGCCAGTTAAAGCATCAAATATTTGTATGCCGTTTGCAGGGGTTTGTCTCGCTGAGTATGCCATAGTTATCGAAGTTCAGGTTTAAGTAGTCTCCAACTTGGGCTGTCTATAGGTTGAATACCGCCATCAATATTGGTAATCATTTTAAGAACATCCTCGATGGTGTTATACATATATTTATATTTAAGTTGCCCCATAAGCCAGAGAGGGCATTTTTCAATACCTCCTTGTATTACTGTAAAAATAGGTTTACGAGCAGCAACTGCAGTAGATAATTCTTCAGCAGTTCCCCAGCTAGCAGTAGATGGTATAATATTTGCAATAATAAAATCTGACCGATCAACAAGATTAAGATCGTAACGACGAATATCTCGAGCCCATTGAGTTACTTTTTCATATTCTCCTTTTAACATATGCTCCCGCATCCGCTGTCTTACGTCTGGAGATTCATCACAGTCATTAATAAAAGGCTTTTTATACGGGTTAAAAACTGTAATGCCTCGAGGCTGAAGAGTATTTTCTACAAGCTCGCGCCAGTTGATACCGCTAGCGTATTCCATAGCGCCAATTGTATAGCATTTAGTTTTATATAATGTATTCATACTTGTATTACTCGGTTATTTCCAGAGTTTTTAACTGCTTTTCGATCTGCAAATGCTTGATACTCATAAGATTTTTTTCAATGTTACGAGCCGTCTTAATTTTCATCATTAAAGTATCAGTTCTATTATTAACATAGTCCTGAATATCGAGTGGTTTAATGTATTTTATACCTTCCGGGCTATCAAAATCGATACCACGGTCTTCGCATTTTTCCGCGATAATTTCTACCGCTTCAAGCAATGCAGCCCATCGGGCGAATTCGTACATCGAAATGTTTTTTGTGTTAGTATTAGAGTCCATTTGTAGAAGAGGTGTTAATAGCAGGTGTAGAATCGTATTTAGGTTCAGTGGTTACCGCGGTTTCTGCAAATAAAAATATAGAATTTTTTGTGTCACAATGACCGCAAGTATAATAATTTGGTTGACCAAACTTAACGAGTACTTCACTTTCTTTTTTGCAAGCCGCGCACTCAACAGTAACTGTATTTTGCGCCATAATCTCAGCCTCCTTTAACTGTAAAACTCGAAAATCTCGAGCGGCTTTATACTCTATAAAAGTGTTGAGCAAATAAAACAAAGCGTATTGAGCTGCCATGCCTACAGCAAACCAAACAACGATATTGCCCCCAAGCAAAAACCCAATACCTGCAATAATAAATGATATTAATGCGGTTTTTACCGATGATATAAGAAACACTTTTAACGAGTCATTCATATGACCCGTATTAAAGTGCCTTATCGTCTAGGTGCAAGTGAAAAGTTGTCTAATTGAGCAGCTAATTTCTTGCAAGTCACCATTATACCGTTAAGCTGACGACGAAACGCATCTAGTTCTTCTTTTTTAGTCTTAAAAAGAGGTAAAACTTCGGCATTTTTCGCTTTATTACGTAAGTCTTGAGCTTTCAAATAAAGATCTGCAAGTTCTCTTACTGAATCTTGCAATGGAAACGGTAATTCTTGCGGGTTTGGTATGCCTGGTTTTTGATCTTTAAGCGTTCCTAGTTTATTCAGAGTAGGAACACTGTCTTTTGCAAATTCATATGCTGAAGTTGTCTCAGGAGATTGCTGTCCACTGTAGGCTCCAGTGTAGTACGAGGCTTCGTCTAAGAGTTTTTTAGTTTTTCTTCTTTTCACGCTCTTCTATACTTATTGTTCCAATCTTAAATCTATTAGAACATCTTGAACAAATCCAATGTGCCTCAGTTACTATCTGTGTTCCACGTGTTACTTTCATAACTCTCGGATGAACTGAAGGTTGACCGCATGTATTGCATGTTTCTGGCCGTGGAGCTACTGTAGTATACATATACTATACTTACGAGAATACCTTAAAATACTCGGTCAAAACATCCGCGGTATTTTTTTGGTTAAAAGCTCGCTGCCAACTTGCAAATTTATCAATTATAGACGCAAATTCATAATTTTCGCAAATTTCCTTAAATTTAATAAATTCCGGCTGGGTGTTTTTAAGGGTGCTAACCTGCTCAGTATAGAGTTTTACTTCTTCCGGAAAAGTATTAACCCCGTAAGTTAAATCTATGAGCTTAAGGTTATTATAAACCTGCTCTTTGTACGGTGCTATAACGTTTTCGTCATTAGCTTCAAATGCTTTTGCAAGCTTAACTCCTTTAACCTTACCGAAACCCTCAATACCAGTAATATTGTCTGATACGTCTCCAATAATAGCTTTATAATAAAGAAATTCTTTAGGAGACATATCATAATGCTCTGAAAAATTATTAACATCTATTAAAAATTTCTTAATAGGGTTATAATAACTTACATTTTCAGAAATAAGCTGAATAAAATCCTTATCTACACTCACTATTACTTTTTTACCGTTTAAATTACTAGCAAGCCACCCGATTACATCATCAGCTTCTAGTTTGCCGGGGAATATATTTTTAATACCTAACGCGGTTGTAGCTTCAATAACAGGGTTCATACTGTCATAAACGTTTTTATTACGTTCATGGTCGCGATTTCCCTTATAACTACCCTCGGTAAGTTCTTTTCTAAAGTTAACCTCATTAGTTAACTTACGATCCCAAGCGATATAAATGTCACTAGTGTTAAATTGCTCTGCGTAAGACTTGACAGTCTTTAAAAAGGTAAAAAGACACCCAACATTTTCTCCTTTTGAATTTATTAATTGGCGTCCAGTATTATTTGCTACCCAATGCGTCCTGTGCAAGGTGTTGTTCCCATCGATTAGTAGTGTTGTTGAGGTCGACATCGGTTTTTTTATGGTTATACTCAGCTATACAAACATTGTACACACTTTTAGGTAATACGTCAACTGGTTCTAGTATTTTATTTGCAATACCCCAGTTAAAATCAGCTTTTTTGACAGTTCTTATGTGTTTATCAGGTAAAGAAAAGAAGATAATTGAGTCTTTTTCTTCTCTTACCTTAATTAACCATTCTCCCTTAAGCCTTCCTTCTAAAACTACATATATGTAACGGTGTTTTGGAAGAAATAATAGCTTTAAGTGCTTAATTACTGTTGCCAAACGGGTCATCACCATTGGAATTAGTAATATTTTGATTAATTTTAAACATTACCCTTCTAAAACGCTCAAGTAACGCATCGTTTTCAGCTGCAGAGTTAGCTGATACTATCTCAACTGGGTTATTGTTCAAATCATAACCAATAAGCATATAAGAACCTAAAAACTCTTTAATTTGACCGTCTAGTGACTCAATTTCCCGTCGTTTTTCTCTTACCATTTTATTTTTTAACTTATTATACTCTATATTTGCAAGCATTAGCATTTCTTGCAAGCGTCTCTGCTCGACTTCAGCTATTATAGCCGCGGTAAGAGAAGGATTTTGAGTGGATAGAGCGGCAGCCGTTGTAGGCGGCGTTACAGCCGTAGAAACAGTCTTTTTCTTAGACTGTTTCTTGTTTTTTTGTTTAGCTGCTTCTTTATTGGTATCAGCCATTTATATTATTTACTACTACGCTCTGCAGAAGCAATAAAGTCGTAGAATTCTTTACGAGCGGCCCCTTCGTTCATAAAACTACCAGAGAGTTTCGAGGTAATCATTGAACATCCATGGTGTTTTACACCGCGGTGGCAGGCACAGGTATGCGAGCACTTAAGAACGACTGCAACACCCTGGTTACCCCTACAGAGTTCATTGATAGCATTATGAACCTGTACAGTTAGACCTTCTTGAATCTGAGGACGTCGTGCATAATGTTCGACGATACGATTTAGTTTAGAAAGCCCAATAACTTGACCATTTTTATCCGGAATATAAGCAACATGTGCAACACCGGTAAAGGCAAGATGGTGATGAGAGCACATAGAAGTAACCGGAATATTCATCTGACTCACAATACCATCATAGCCGTCAGAAGGGAAAGTAGTAATCTTAGGCGGGCCTTCGTAGCAACCCTTAATAAGATCGCAAACATAAGACTTAGCAACGCGACGTGGAGTGTCTGCGCTATTTACATCGTTACGCCAATCAATGCGCAGAGCATCAAGAAAGCCTTCATAAGCTTTAGCTGCTTTTTCAATAATATCCTTCTTTTCATCGTCATTAACGAGCATACTGCTATTAGCAGTAGGAAGAAGAGGGTGTTGTAGTCCGTTTTTGCTCATGTTAGTAAAATTATACGTTTGAATTCGACTTGCTGTTGTAGTTGTCTGATTTGTTATTAATTCCATATTTAACTAAGTAGCTTATTATAACCTCAATTGAGTCTGTCTTCAACTTAAACTTTTCAGGTATGTACTGACCTCCGTCGTAAATTTCAAAATAAGTATCTCCAAACATAGACTGATCATTGACATAGCACGTACAAAAAATAGATGCATTACCAGGATCAATCATAACAGTCCAAGAACGAGGGTCAGCCTCTCCGTATTCATCAAATATTTTGTATACGACATACCCGCTATCTTTGAGTCGTTTTACAAAATAGCTCTGTGTTGTAATTTTATTAGCCATTACTTAACTAAACCTGAAATAATAAACTTAAATTCTGTTTCGTTAGTTGGTTTGATAAAAAAAGAAAGCACTTTAAATTTGAGATTTATACCAATACGAGCTTTCTCAAAGCGAATACCGGAAATTACTCTAAAAATATCTAGGTTAAATGGTATTACTTGAGATAGAGGTTGACCTTCTATGGTGTCGCAAATTTTAAGTATAATGCTGTCAGTATTACTCTTTTCTTTGTCTCCAAGTTCGCAATAACAACCATCAGTTTGGCCGAAAATATAGATTTTATTTGTATCGGTAGTAAAGGAACTAGCCTTAAGAATCTCTTGAAACTTTTTATAGTCAAGCTCAAAAAAAGTATCAAGCTCTAGATTTTCTATTTTTTCTTTCTTAAGAGAAACTTTAGGCACGATAGAATCATCTAAAAAGTGATACTTAAACTGCACGCTAGGGGATTTATAAGTTAAATTATTACTGTTTATCTTGAACACTACATTCTCGTCTTCAATACAATCTACAACTCTAAGTAATTTTTTAATATCCCCTATATTAAGAGTAACCTCTTCAGTAAGATCTAAAGGGGTATTGTATTTACCGAGAAGTATAATACTTGTATCGGGCTTATTACAAACCGTATAAATACCACTTGAATTTGCTTTTATAGAAGCAATATCGACTGTTTTGCTAATAACATTTAAGAAGTTATCCGCAAAATCTTTTTTAACCAATTTAAGTTCCATGTTTTAGGTTCGTTACTAATTTTTTTTTATCTTCAATAAGAAGATCAAGCTTTTCATTAATTATGATAAGCTTTTTTTCTAGTTTTTCAATATGTTCAATAACTTCTTCGTAACGAGCCTTTCTATCAAAATCAAATTCTAATTGCGGATCCGTATTAACTACCACCGGTTGTACTACAGGCGGTAAAGCCATCTGCGGTATCGCTGGTGCTAATGGTGGATTAGTAGGCACAGCTGCCGGTATTTGTGGTATAACCATACCGGCAGCCTTGGCGATACCTGACGGCATAACTTTAGACATATCCACATCACTAACTTTCATATCGCCTAAGCCGGCTTTTTTAATCGTGTTTACGTCATTTTGCACCACTTTACCGAACATAGCAATGGCAATCATTTGCTCTTGCGTGAGTCCGTTGTTGCTGCCTGCCATTCTCATAGCATCAGCATCAGAAAGAGAGGGCGCAGCAGGCGCCTGAGCCTGCTGCCTCATTTTCATAATCTGGTCTCTTCTTTGCTGTTCAGTCATATCTTAAAGCTCGTCTAAGCCGTTAAGAATAGCCATGACTGCTTCGTCATTTGATTTAGTACTCTTTACCTCAGGCTTAGGGGCAGTCTTAACTGGACTGGGAGTTGCTACAGCAGGCTTAGCAACAGCTTTAGGGGCTTCGTAAGGTACATCTTCTTCAGTATCTTCTACAGGCTTTGCTGCAGCTGCTGGAGTTGTAGCAGCAGCCTCTTGACCGTAGAAGTGTACATTAATAACCTCTTTCAGTTCTTCAGCCGATTTATGATCCAAGAAGGTTTGCAGGTCGTAAATATTGTTGTAAATACCGTTAATTTTTTCTTCATCAAGCCCGTCGATGGTGGCAGGACTGAGAAACTTTGATGCTGTATAAGTAGGGTACTTAGGTGCACCAGGCTTATCAGACACTAGCTCGGCCTTAATGCGTAGATTACAGCCATTCTCACTAAGATCAAAGATCTTAGCACCGTACTCAGCTGCGTCATCGCCACTAATAGCAGACTCAATAATCTTATTGAGCTGACGACCATAACGGAGAACTTTAATAGTACCATTATTCTCGGGGTTCTTAGGATCGCTAACTACATAAACATTAACCATCCAGTTTTCTTTACGCTTAAGATGCTCTTTAGCGCGGTTCTTTTCTTCATCACTACCTTCACGGAGAATCTTAAAGTAAAGCTCGCTTACAGGGCAACGCTCACCCCAAGTAGACGGGGAAGTTACACTAAAGTACTTACCAGTAGAAATACTATTCCAGCCATGGTGATAGTAATGCAAAAACGTTTCTGCAGGGTTCTTAACGTTAGGAAGCAAACGCACCACGTAAGTAGCAGGCGCCGCAATCTGTAGAATATTCTTATAGCTAGCTCCGTCCCCTTGCTTATTTTTAGCATTTTCGAGCGCGCTCTTAATGCTTTCGAACATATTAGTATTGAATGTAGGTTTCATAATTAGTAGTTTTGAGTGTTTTTAGTTAGTATTTTGAAACCTTCGTCAATTAGGTTCTTCGCTCTAGTAGACATATTCAATCGCAGTTTGAACTTACCGATGCTATTGTGTATGTTTTTTAGGTAAAGCTCCTTATCTTGAAGGTTAAAAGAGTTTATCATACTATCGAAAGAAGGCAACTTAATCAGTACGTAAATATTAATTCGCTTGTTACTGTAGTCAATAATGGGGGTGTATGTATATCCGTTTTTTTCGTAGCAGTACTTTTCAAAAGATATTTTACGTTCTAAACATGTTAACCCGATATGTTTGAGACTTTTTTTGATATCATCAATTTGATTCTGAGTATCCGGGGATTCTTCTAATTTTTGTTTCTGTACTGTAGAATATACTGCAATTGCTTTTTGAGTGGTATAAAACTTTAAAGGGAAATGCTGCTCATCTTTGTATATAAGATAAGGGGCATTAAAAAATTCCTTTACGTCTATCTGTGGAAATTTTTTAAAAAAAAGCTCTAACTTTTTACAAGCTACCCCATCAATTGTAGTATCGAACCCTTCGAAGTCTTTACGAGCACGCCACGGTTTATTCTGTAGCCCTCGCGAAACGCTTAGGTAGGTGTTGTAAATGTAGGGTGCGTTCATTAATCATCATGATTTTAATACCTCTCGTACAACTTTGCTACGGCATAAATTAGAATTATACCTTAAAAACACGATAAAAGCCTCTTTTTCATTATCGATCTGTATCAATTTCATGAATATCTTTTTATAGATATTATTTTTAACTATAAGTGTAAATACGGCAACACTATTTAATTTTTTATTATGCAAAATAGAGCAGAAAGAGCAAAACTTTAAAATTTCATATTCTGTTTCATCCTTAGTAATACTATCCAAAGGATTATCTACAACAGCTTGTTCTAATGCTCCAATTACTCCAGACATATTATCCTGTAATTGGGGTTAATTGTTTAGCAAAATCCATAAATTTTTCTGAAATCTTGCCGCCTGCTGCGTATTCATGTCCACCACCACCGCATAAATATTCAGCTAGTTTAGCTAAATTTACATTACAGCTTTTCTTTTTTCTAAAAGAAACATGAGAGCTATCCGTATTAACAAAAAATACAATATCTGAATTATAAGTCTTAAGAAGATAATCACAAACATCGTTTACATATTTGGTGCCCATAGTACCGGTAATGAGTAGGTTTTGTTTGCTTATAGGCACATTACCTGAATAAATTTGTAAATTAGATATAGCCGTGTCTCTACCGGTAGTGTATTCTTTTATAATATTATTTTCTTGTAAAGTAAACCCGGTAAAACCATTATAAAAACGCTCTAAAAATTTATAGGTCTTATTTTTACCTAAACTTTTTTGAGAATTAGAAAAAGCACAATTAAGATTATACGACTCGGTTAATTTAAAAGCGTAGCTATCATAGTCATTAGCTAACGCTATTAAATATTTTTGCTCATTGCTTAATGAAGTTAATTTATCTTTAAAGTGTAGATAAAGTAGCTTTGCGCATGAGGTCGTAACCACTACATTAGAAGTAGCGTTTTTATATTTACCCGTATCATGAGTTTCATGGTGATCTATAACTATAGACTTTTTGTTGTCTATTAAGTCAGAACTTGTACTAGTATCTAAATCTAAGAAATATACTGCATCATAATTTTCTATACTATTTTCAGCTGCCCAAAGCAAAAACTCTTTTCTAAAATTCGAAACAGTAACTGTTTGAAATTTTATGTCGCCTGGGTTGGCTTTAAAAGCCCAGTGTAAAGTTAGAAGACTAGCTGCCCCGTCAAGATCAGAGTCTGTAAAAACAAATATCTTTTTTGGATCCACTTCTGTATTTAACCGGCTATGAAAGTTTTTCCAGTTTTGCTTCTAAATTGGATATCTCGTTAGAGTCTTCTCCGTTCTTAGTTAATCCTATATAGTCTTTTTCTTCAGAAAGCGAAAGAGTTGTATAATCAATACGCATTGCAGTTGCGCCATGTTTAGGTCCTAAACGGTTCTTGATACCTCCAACCTTAATTATACCTAGCTCTTGATCTCCCTCTTCTTGATGGATAGACCAAACTACATCTGCTGTAAACGCTACACCTAAAGATTCTGATACGGTATCTAAGCTTGGATTCTCCATACCTTCTCTATTAGTCTGTATAGCGCTTACTACAGGCATATTAAAATAATAAGATAGTGCTCTTAGTTCTTCTGCTGCTGCCTTGCCTTGAGCATATGAATTATCTCCGTCATTGGATTTGATAAGCCCTAAATAATCAATTACTAGTACTTCAGGCTTTATACCTGCTTTTACAAGAGACTCTATGTATGCCTTAATACCTCCAACTGTAATGCTTTTAGGAGGAAACTCTTTAATAATAAGTTTGCGCTTATGAGTATCTACGTTTTCTTTAAAAAACGTTTCCAGAGAAGATGTCTGCTCTTGTATATTATTAATTGGTATTTTTGAAAGATGACTACTGATTCTCTTTGCGTACATCATTTCAGGCATTTCTAAAGAAATAAGTACTGTAGTTAATCCTCTTTGGGCCATATTACTAGCTACATTACCTAAGAATATACTCTTACCTACATTGGTAGGGCCTAAGAATAAATAAAGTGCCCGGCCGTTTTTCATTAAGCCACCACCAATTTTACTATCTATAAAATTCCAACCAGTAGGTATTACCTCGTTTTGTACGCTTAGTTCTCTAATTACTTTTTCATAGTCTCCGTAAAAATCTAACCCGATATCATTTACTAAAGTAATATTACAGGCTCGTTCAAACCAACTTAAAAATTTACTATAATCTGAACGTTCGTTGGTTACATCGTCTACTATTTTGAGTACTGTATTGTAAACAGCTCTTTCTTTAAAGAATATTTCAGTGTTAGCAATAAGCTCATCTATGTTAACACTGGTATCATATTGTTTGTAGGTTGTTACTGTTTCTTTAAAGAGCTTGAGATCTTCCTCTTTTGACAAATAGGTCTTAATCTCGGTAAGCGTTGGCAAAGATCTACGCTTACCGAAGAAATCCTTAATAATAGTGATTACTAGTTTATTACCCGCGTTTTTAAAATTTTCTGGGTTGAGGTGATCAAAAACTAAAGATGCATAATATGAATTAGTTAAACACTGACAGGCTACAATGTTCTCAAAGAAATCAGTATTAACTCGAAGTTTTTCTTTCTTCATAACATTATTATAGTGTATAAACTAAAAAAGCTAAGGTTGCCCTTAGCTTTTATTTTTAGTTTTCTGTAGGTTCAGTCTCTAACTCAGGCTCTTCAGCTAAAGTAGTACCGTAACATACTTTCTCTTTAAGAACCTTTTCAAGTGCAGGCAATAACGTCTTATCCCATAGCTCAGTATCATTCTCCCAATTTTTTCTATAACCTAACTTCTGATCTCCGATAGTATAAGACTTGTCTCCTTGCACAACACCCATAGCAATTGCCATATCAGCAAGACCCGCATAGCGAGTCAAACCAGTACGGAAATTGTTGTATAGCTCAGCTTTAAGAAACGGAGGTACAAAGCGATTCTTAACAGTCATTGCTGATAATGTAACCCCACTTACATTATGGGCTACCCCGATAGCTTCTTGTCCTTCATTCTTATCAATCTTTTCATTACGAGTTGCTAACTGTACTAGAAGAGAAGCAAGATAAACCGGCCCTGAACCGCCAGATTGCTTTTTAACCAATTCAGGATAAAGCGAGGTAGGATTATCGTAGATATGGTTAGTAAACAGAATTGGTACACGAGCTTTAGCTGCCTTAAAGGTAAGTGCTCGCATCATAGATTTCATGGCTTTAGCCTTGGTACCCATATCAGCTGCGTCCTTGCCTTCAGTTACATCTCGAAGCTCTTTAGCGCTAGCAAGATTTCCTAGACTATCAATAGCAACAATTACCTTGAGGTTCGGATCGTTTGCTGCAATAATCTTATCAAGAAACGTAGCAATTTGATTGCGACAATCTTCCACGGTTTCAACAGGATAATATTTAACCCGTGAAGGATCAATACCAACACCTTCTGCAGACTGACGGTCGACGGCTGCTTCGGTATCCCAAATAGCCGCAAAATAGCCTTTCTTTTGCGCATTGGCGATGATTTTGTTAATAATAAGTGTTTTTCCAGCGCCAGAAGGACCAGAAAAACCGGTAACCCTACCAACAGGCACACCCCTATAAACTGAACCGGAGAAAATGGCGTTAAGAGCATAAGAACCGGTATCAATCCAATCGCTAACGATAGACAAAGAGTTCTCCTCTGAAAGAAGAGATGCATCAGTATTTAAAGCATCTACAGCCTCAAAAATATCCTTGAGGCTGGAAGCTTTAGTTTCTTCGTTGTTGCTTTTACGAGCCATATTAGTTCTTTTCGTCAGCGTCAAACAGCTTGATAGTAGGAGCTGGCTCGTTCTTTACTACCTTAAACATTTCATTATATTGAAGGATCAAATTAGCTTCAAGATCAAGATTATCAGTAGTAGTGACTGCAGTCTTACTGTATGTCCATGTCGGGAAAACATCTCTATCCTTCAAAAACTCTCTAAAAATAACAGGATAAAGCTGTACCTGAAGCTTCTTTTCAGGGGTAGGACTTACATTAAGAATAGCAGGCTTAGTTACTGTAATACTAGTGCCATTATCAGAAACAAGCGTAGCTACGATAGTACGCTGAATATTATCAAGAAATACAATAATTTTATTGTCCATATAGTTATATTATAATGTTTTTAATTATTATCAAGTTATTGACGTAGAAACTTAAAGTAAGGTGACTTGGGGTTAATAAGATTACTATCAAGCAAACTTTTCTTATTAGCGCGAGTTGGAACAATGTCCCACCCGCCGCGGCGAGCGTAGAAGCAAGTTACAAGAAGTTCCTTAGGCTGCAATACATCCCAGAGACGCTTATAAGCCGCTTCACAAATTTCTTCATGGAAGTGACATTCGTTGCGGAACGAAACAATCCACTTAAGAAGAGAGTTAGCAGTTACTTGCTTCTTACCCTTATAATAGATATAGATGTCT
>Ga0181352_1000750_pt1 | contig 13309 bp, 16 predicted proteins | sample Fa13VDMLBSN_FD_130103 | JGI IMG/M metagenome (GOLD analysis project Ga0181352, IMG submission 130103) | Freshwater viral communities from Lake Michigan, USA - Fa13.VD.MLB.S.N | ecosystem: Environmental > Aquatic > Freshwater > Lake | place: USA: Michigan | collected 2013-09-23 | reverse complement strand
TAAGCAAGGTTGAAAGCGGTAAACAAAAGGCGCATAGGGTAATAAAAAGAATAATAACAGAATCTGAAGTTGTATCTAATGAGCAAAAAGAAAAGTTATTAGAAGACGAGGACTCTTATTATATGGTTCTTACAACAGATATGATTAAAGCGTTGTCTAAAGAAATAATAGATAAATTAGGAATTGACGAAGCGTTAAGAATAGTCAATGATAATGACGAGAACTATTCATTGCCAATAAGAGGCATGCTGATGGGGCAATTGATATCGCACTATCAAGAGCAATACAATAAAATAAGAGGAACATCTAAAGTAGAAGAAGTAAGTGCGGCAGAATTAGAGATTGGAGAAAAGCTACACACATTGCAACAAAAACTCGCTAACGAAGCTACATTAGCAGGACAGTTTATATATCATATTAGGACAATATATCAAATGAGTGGGTTTGCAATAGAAACAAAGGTTAAGAGAATGATAGATGAATCTAATAAGGCAGATGGGAAGGACGCAGACAAAACAATAAAAGAATTAAGAGAATTGTTGATGGACAAGAAAGCGGCAATAGAGAGTGCGCTTGAATCGTTCCAAAAAGAGCAAGAGGGAGAAACCAAGTCGCTAAAAGAACAAATACAACTTCTTGAAAAAGAAATAAGCGAACTAAAGCTAAAGGCAGACGGCAGAGATGTATCAAAGAGAACAGGGGCAAAGGGCAACCCGATTAAAATAAAAAGATACACAGACAAAGACAAGGCGGAAGAAATAAAGAAAAAACTATTTGGGAAAACAAGGATAGGCATTGGCGATTTGGACGAATTAGGCTACTTGTCATTATACTACATAGAAGAGTTGTTAAGTTATGGTAGTGCAAAGATAGATGGGGTAATCGGCAAATACGACAAAAGGTACTACAACAAGAATAAACAAGAAGTTATTGACGCATACGTTAATGCAAGAGATGTAGCTATTGAACAAGGAGTTAGCGAAGAACTACTAAGCACAGACGAAGAAATAACCGATTACTTGGGAGCGCAAGAGCAAGAGAGAGTGGCAAAAGAAATAGCAAAGAAGCAAGCGCAATTATTAAAATTAAGGAATAAGTTAGCGGCAGAGAACAACCCTGATTCGGCAAGAAAACAAGCCCCAGTAGAGGCGGCTAAAATGGTAGTGAGTGACACAAAAACAATTCTTAATTTAAAAGATACAAAAAACGAGGGGACTTATCTTAAGAAATTAGTAAGGCTACTTCACGCAAAGGCTAAAGAAAAATATAAAGAAAAAAACAAGAAAGAACCAAAGTCAATATTAGAAACCATAGCATTTGCATTAGAAAACGCAAGTAGCCAAAGGGAGTTGTGGGATGGACTAATTAATAGTATAGAGCAACAGATAGACAATGATGAAAATTTAAGCGAAGCAGAAAAAGATAGCGTAAAAGACTTTATAGAAACATACGTGGAGCAAATGATAGATACGCTTGTAACAGAATCGAATCAAGAAAGATTAATAAACGAGATATTGAAAGAAAAATTTGGTAAAGAAAAGAAGTTGCCAACGCCAATAAGCAGAGAGGAAGCAAGAAAAACGCTATCAAATAAAAAAGCAAAACTTGTAGATGAGAATGGAAGCCCTATTACAACAGCACAACAAATAAATAGCGCAAATCAAATATTCAAGGTAATAACAAGTATAGATTGGAAGGATATATTAAGAAACGAGAATAGTATAAATGAAATAAATGATAAGATAGACGAGGTAATAGATGGAACTGGAATAACGGGCGCTGAAGTAGAACTATTTAAGCAGAAATTAAAAGATAGATTTGCTTTAAGGTATCAAGATGTAGTAGAGAAAAAAGTAGCACAGTTCCTAAATGAAAGGAATAGAGGTAAGTTGCCAAAAGCGTTTTCAGGATTATCGAGAAATGCAAGGAAAATAGCCAAATTAGAATCGGCAGGTATTCTTAGCGACGATAGGATTAAAGAAGTGTTGCAAGAAACATTAGGCATACGCTCATTAACAGATGATGACGTAAGGTATATCAGAGATTTAGTTAATAGAATAAAGACTGAATCTAAAATAATGTTCTATAAAGAAAAACTCGAAGAGGAGTTGCAATACTTTATTAAAAAGAAAACAGACAGCACGATATGGGGATTCTTGAATGACCAAACCGCAGTAGGGCAGTTTGGTTCAGCAACAAACTTTGTACAGAACTTGTCTAACGTGTTTGAGCAAATACCTGTAATAGTTAGAACAATTGCGGCACTTAAGAGTCCTAAACTTGCCATGCAAATATTGGCAGAGGCGTACAAGGAGTCAATGCAAATATCTAAGACGATATTTGTTACAGGCGATGTGGGTAGAGGGGTTGCGTTTACAGATATACTTGGAACAAGGGAAGGGCAGCCAAGAGTCAGATACTTAGAATATTTTAAGCCAACAGGAATATATGGGCAGATGTTTGGCAAAAAAATAAACCTACTGCCAACGACAACAACAAAGAACATAAGCAAATATGTATTGAGGCTATTTGAAGCAGTGGACGTTTATACATCAGCAGTAGTTGCACAGATGTCAACAGCCATATACTTAAAGAAAAGGTTGATGGCTCAAGGAATGACAGAAGCGCAAGCTACGAGAAAAATAAGGGCTATGTACCTTGAAAATAATTTTGCTCAAGATATGAGAGATTCAGAGAAGGAGCTAAAAAAACAAGGGTTAAAACAACCGACACAAGCGCAAATTAAAAGAGGGGCATACGAATTAGCCGAGCGTAGAAGAAACGAAGAGGATGAAAATAAATTTGCAGTTAGGCTTGGCGAAACATTAGGACAAATACTAACGGGTAAAAAGACGCAAACAGGTTTAATGAACTTGCCATATATTGCCGCAGATGCGGTTATGAGAAAGTTCAAGGGGATAAAAACAGAAGGGGCTAAAGAAGAGGTTGGCTCAACATCGTGGAGAACGATTAAGGCAGGAGGCGGGTATTTAATAGACAGAGTTGCGTTCCCTTTCTTTAAAGCAATATCGAACTTTACGGAATTGGCGATAGAGTGGACTCCATACGGTATAGCTAAAGGCGCATTTTATTCAGCATCTGGAATAGCGAGGGCTAAATACTTTAAGACAACCCCATACGAAATAGCCGAAAATCAACATTACGCAGTAAACGTAACCGTAAAATCAATAATGGGTACAGTAATATATTACGCAATAACTAATATGTTATTTGGCGGTGGAGATGACGAAGAGGATAAGATGAAAATAAACGCACCGAGTTATGGGTTAGACCCATATCAAAAAGAAAGGGTAGAAGATTTAGTTCAAGCCCCAAAGACTTTAGGAGTAAAAGATAAGACACCAATACCATTAGATATGTTTGGCACGCTTGGCGGAGGCATGTATATGTATGAAGCGGCAAATCAAGCAATACAAAAAGCAATAGATGACGCATATTCAAGAATAGGCGGCAAGGATAACATAAAAAAGATGAACGAAGAGCAAAAGCAAGAATTTGAAAATATGAAAATGGAGATGGTTTCAAAGTATCTATTTACAGCTATGTCTGGAGTAACATTCGATTTAAGGGATTCCTATTTTAGAAGATTAACAAAGCCAGATATGTCTATAATAGGAAAGCCTCTTGGCTCTCTCGTCGTGCCACTCAATGCGGTACAAAAAGAAATAGGCATGTACATCAACCCATTAACAAGAGAAAGTAAGGGCATGGCAAACTTTGTGAACAACTTTAGTATAATGAAAGCGTTTGACACATCAAAGCCAGCACTTGATTGGAGAGGAAGAGAGTATAAGCAGTATGAGGTATATCCAAATAACGTGATAGGGCTGTTCAATATGATGAAAGAGAATAAATACACAGATGAACTTGATATAGCTTTTGCAGACATGGGGATGTCGCTAAAAAACAACTCTCAATATACGATAGATATAGAAAGAAACAAAGTGACGATAAATGGGCTGCCATTGACAGATAGGCAATTTGAAATGTATGATAGGGAGTACAAAATAGCAATTGGAAAGCAGTTAAGCAACAATAAAAATCAAATACTATATGATTATAGAAATAAAAAATATGATATAGTAGACAAAAGATTATCTATTTACAAGCAATTAGCAAGAGCAACCGCACTTGCGAATGTGAAAAAAGCTGAAATTCAATTAAACAAATAGAAATAAAATAACAATATGGCAAAAAAATGTCCCGTGTGTCCTCCTGTGATACGTAAGTAGTAAAACATTTACAATAAATATTCGTAATATTGTTGTGTTGCAGTTTATTTAAAAGTAAATAACAAATAAACAATAGAATTATGGCAGCATCAATTCAAACAAGAAATACTATATTTGGTATAGGGAGCCCAGAAGTAATACCAAGTTATCCAGATTACTATAACCCAGTATCGTTAACGGGCACATTAGACTCGGACGGAGTTTATGTAAAGGGAAGTGGTACAGCATTTTTAACAGAAATAGCCGATGTTGATGCAAATGGCAATCAAAGAGCCACCGATTTGGGGTATATATGGGATGGTGGGAATGGAGTGGTTAAAGTGGTTGGTGTGATAGATGACGAAACACTTGTGCTAAAAAATGAGCCGTTAAGTCCATTTAGTACGAGTAGTTGCACTTGGCATAGAAGTCCAAAAATGAAAGAGATAACAGTACTTTCCGAAAGCGGTTCATCTACCAGCACATTGAATGGCATACCAATACCAGCAGGGGCCAGTGTTACATTTAGACAAGATTATAATGGTCAATTGCTTGAGCCTATGGTAGGACAAGATGTTATCTACACAATAAGATGGTAGAGTAAATGGAGGGGGTTCAACAAATACTACACGAAATAAGGCATCTGTCAGAAAAGGTGGATAAGCTCAACACGGCAGTAGTTGGCGATGAAGAATATGGATATAAAGGCATAATAGACAGAGTGAAAGAGATAGAACAAAAGCAAAGTAATCATGAAGATGTAATAAAAAAGGCAAAAATATATGTGGCAGTAGTTAGTGGCATAACAAGTTTTGTAGCATTAATAGTTTCATACTACAAGAGTCTATGGCAATAAATCTCAACAAAGGAAGCAAAAGGATAAAAGTATTCATAGTACTGTTGGTGGTTAATATATTATTTGGCGTTGTCCCAATAATATTTACGCATATAACATATCAAGATATTGTAACATACATAGGTATATTAAATGGACTTGGTGCAGTTTATATAGGGGGAGAGTCAATAAGGCCATCAATAATAGCCAATGATAACAAAAAAAGAGAAAATCTATAACGCATTAAGTAGCGACGAAAGACTACTTGACTTGAGTTCAGCTCAGTTAAAAAAAATACTCGACATAAATAATGACAGATACATAAGAAAGATAATAGCTGAATATAGAACAAAAAATAATACAAAAAGAAGTTATGTGAATAAAGAAACAGAGGATGAGATATTGGATAATAAAAAGTATGACACCTTATCATATAAAGAGATAATAAATAATATAAAAAATGCGCAAAGTGCATACAAGAAATCAAGCAAAAGCAACAAGACAGCAACAATATCAATAAAAACAAAGAGCGATATAATCATATTGCAACCATTATCCGATATACATATAGGGGCTATGGGGACTAATTATGAGCTAATAGAACAATACACAGACTTATTAAATGCTATACCGAATTTATATACATGTTTTATAGGGGACTTATGCGACAACTTTGTAAACTTTAAAAGCGTGTCAGCAATGCATGGTCAACTAATACCTCCTGCCATCCAAGCAAGGGTATTGGAGGAGTGGTTAATGGATATTAACCACAAGATACTATTTAGTACGTGGTCAAATCATGACCAAATGGAGGAGAATAAGACAGGATACAACACCATAAAAAGAATACTCCAAGACAAGACGTTGTATTTGAATACAATAGCCAAAGCAGAGATATTTATAAATGACATATTGTATAAAGTAGGGGTAACGCACAAAACAAGGTATTGGAGTTCGTTTAACACAACGCACGGATTAAAACAATTATCAAGAAAAGATTTACCTAATTTAGACATATATATAGCAGGAGATAGACACGTCCCAGCATTTGAGTGTGCTTATGAACAAGGCATGAAGCAGACATATATTCAACTTGGGACATTTAAAGAAGAGGATTCATGGAGTAATCAGTATTTTAGCATAAGCACATCAACAGCTATGCCTTGCTTAACATTAGATACAAGAACGCACAACGTAACAGTATTTTGGAGCATAGAAGAGGCAATACAGTTTTGTAATGGTGTAACCTTAAACAACAAAACGAATGACAAAGTTGGAAATAAAAGACCTATTAGTGGGTGAAGCATCAGAGTTAGACGAAGAAAATAATGTGGTGGTACATAACGTATACGCAAGCGTGGATTCAACAGGGGCAACACTATATACACAAAGCCAAAACACATTAATATCGGTATGCGATATAGATGCAGAAGGGTTAGTAAAGCTGTACTCCGTATTCATTAATCTATACAAAGAGGATATATTTATGGGGAGTTCAATAGATGGAATGAACAAAAGAAAATACAATTAGCTATGTGGATGCGATTATTCAATTTAGATTTCGCATCGAAAATAAAACGATTAAGAAGAATGAATAAAGGTCACAACGTAGTACAATCAGCAATGGGTGAAATAGGAGAAAAAGAATCTCCACCAAACACCAACAAGACCAAGTATGGCAAGTGGGCAAATTACGATGGCGTAGCGTGGTGTGGCATATTTGTATCTTGGTGCTATGAAAAGGCTGGCGCACCATTAGAAAAGATAGGTTTTAGATTTAATGGTTTTGCAGGATGTCAGACCGCAGTAGCTCATTTTAAAAAGACTAATCAAATAACAACCGACCCACAGCAAGGAGATATAGTATTCTTTGACTGGAATGGAGATGGCAGATACGACCACACAGGGATATACGTAAGAGATTTAAAAAATGGAGATATACAAACCATAGAGGGCAACACCTCAATGTCCAATAATTCTAATGGAGGCAACGTAATGTTGAGGACAAGGAGTAAAAAAGTGTGCTTATTCGTTCATCCAAAAGTATTAAACAATTAAATGAGATATGTAATATTGATGTTTTTGCTGTTGTGCAGTTGCACGGCAGAAAGGCAACTAAAAAAAGCCATAAATAGATACGGACAAAAAGAAAGTGCCGTGTATCTTCTATCAAACTACGGAGAATACATCCCCAAAAAAGACACAACGATATACATTACAATAAACGACACTATAATAAGAGTATTGCCAGCAGATACAACAATAGGTCGCTTTGACTGTAATGAAGATTCATTTTTGTTGGAGAACGAGAAACTCAAACTCCAATTAGTCAGGATAGGACAATCAAACCAATACGAAATAAAAACAATAATAAAAGCTGACACTATATATAAAGTGTTTACAGACACAATAATAGTAGAAACAAAGTTAGGCGGCAATGTAGAGGTAAGCAGAGATAAGTGGCGCAACGCAAATAGCCTTTTAAATAAAATAATAGTATTATTAATAATAGTATTGATGATATATTGCTATTTTAAATATATTAAAAAGTAGTCTCCTGTGTTGGAGTCGAACCAACTATTCCAAGTCTTGCTAATCATATTTACCACAACACTCAAAGCAAGTCTTATAGGGGCGTTTTAACAAATAAACTAACAGGAGATAAGCCTTAATCGGCAGTAGCAAATATATACTTATTCATATAAGCCACCAAATCTAATTTAGCATTTTCTTTATCGGTAAACTTGTTGTTGCTAAATATGGTAACGTTGTTGTAAACGTCTTCAATAACCCAAGAAAATGAGCTATATGACGAGTACATATCTTGTTCAATAAATAATGAATACCCCATATATTTAGCCTCAACAGAAACACCATCATCGCAATGTTTCCAATCAATATTGTGTGTCTTGTTCATCTTTCAACAAAATTAATTTAATATTTTCTAAATGTAAGTAAATGTTCATCTTCGGGTATGATACAGAGCTTTCCGCCATAGCGTGACAGTCTTTGCATAGTATGGCAATGTTCCTTGAGTCGTATCTGAATTGCGGATATTTGCTTTTAGGTAGTATGTGATGACTACACCATCGCTTATCGTGTAAAGTGGTTGCATTTATACGAGCATTACAGTTCATGCAGAACTTAACATTATTGCCCCAGAGTTCGGTATAGAACTTGGCATCTTCTTTTAGCCTAACGTGATTAAATTTAGTGGCTGTATAAGACTTATATGCGCAAGGCTTGCACCTACCTTTGGAGAAAAGATAGGTGTCCTTGCCACACTCGGAGCATTTCTTTAATTTACGTTTAATCACAATCTTAATATTAGCAAATATAACTGACAAGAAACTTTGCTAATGCGCATTATTAAATATCTAATCATAATCAGAGTAGAGTTTTAATGTTCCTTTTAGTACTGTCGCTAAGGGACTGCCTTAAATTGTACTTCTCGCCTCTAAGGTCTTCTCTTCGTTCTTGTATGGCTCTTCTTGCTCTCGTAATTACATCAGAGTTGGCAAACTTGGAGCTTGGCGTTAAGTACAACTTCATAAAGTCAACAGCACTCATTGCATTTAGGTCAAAGTTGTTAAGTTTAGCTTGATTCCACCATACAAGGCATACAAGTCTTGAGTCGCTATCTCTTGACTCGGCATCGTGCGTTAGAACGGTAGTAACCAAGTCGGTTATAGACCTTATCTTATTTATTGGGGTGTTTATCTTTCTCATTATTTGGTAGTTTTTCTATAACCACATTGACAACAACATAAATGATGGTCATGCTAAACAGTACTGAAAAGCCAAACTTTATATCGTCCATATTGAATGATGCGGTTATTTAAGTTAAAATTAAGATTATTTATTAATATTAAACACTTTCCCACAACATGGACATTTAGCCATAGTATTGTGTTTGGTGCTGTCATTAGGGCGTATTAATTTGGTAGCTGATTCAATCTTGTCAACCTCGCTCCTTATATATTTAGCCCATTCATTAAAGGGTAGTGTTTCTGTTTTATTGTTCTTCATAGGTTATGTGTTTTAAAATTCTTAAATTATTATCGCTTGGTATCTTGTGCCTGTGCTGTGTGACAACGTGCCTAAACCAATCATCAACCTCGTCATCAGACCTTAAATTGGTGGCGTACTCACAACCAACATAGTATTGCTTTCCGCCAACAATCATGTCAATGTAATAGAAATATTTGCCGTTGCCTTGTCTGTTAGCGCATTTAGTCAGAACATATCTTACCATAAGTTACCAAGATGAATGGTAAATAAAATCAGACTCATTATCATCAAGGTGTGGAGACAACAAACTTATAGTGTCTTCTATATCTTGCAAATAGTATTCGTTGTATTGGGTATTGCCAAAAAAGAAGCCATCGGTAGTAGGTAAAAGTTCAGAAGCCAAATCGGTATTGGAATAGAACTTAACATCTTGCATAACATTGCTCACTTTCCCGTTATTTACAACCATAACTTCTTCAGGTTCGTTGTGATAGCCAGAGTTAATTAAACTATCTCTTACTTTTATGCAAGTGTCAACAAGTTGTCTTAAATCTTTGTTGGTTAAATAATAATCTTTGCATTCATCCTCTCCATTCTGCACATTATCTACAAACCACTTATGTATTTGGTTAGCCTTTCTCCAATAGGCAACCTCTTCATACAGGTAAACCAATTTATTAGTGTTGATGTTGTTGCAAGGTTCACCACCTTTTTTAACAGTTATTTCATACGCTTTATTTGGTTCAGTGTGCGACCAATTTTTTACGTAAATTCTTTTGTAAAGATACATGTCAAGTCCCATAGTAATTAATTTGTTTTTAGTTAGTTAAAGATTAAAAAGTTAAAAAATGCGTTTAGTGGATGCGCAACCCCCATATTAAAATTAGTTGTAGGCAACAGCCTTATCGTCAATAATTTCCATCAACAGCTCATAGGTCATGTTAGATAGCTTGTACCCATTACCATTCATTATGTAATCTGTTTTAGCGACATCAGACTTGGGTGCGCTTATGTGGTTAGTGTAACGAGTAACAGCGTTAAATAACCCCCAAGCAGTATTGCCTTCCAACTTAATTTCAGTGTCCAAAGCACCGACAAAAGAATCAATTTGGTTTTTCTTGCGTGTGCTTAAATTATTTGGCAGTGCATCATGTTCAACGTCGAACACCTTATTAATAACTTTTTGAACCCACTCATCTTTTAATGGGGTGCTGTCCATAAGTTTAAAGTTATCAATCAATCTTGTATCAGATAGTATTGCCTTATTCATATCGTTAGCAAGGTCTTTAATGCGCTCCAGTGCGTTAATAGAATGTTTGAACTTACTCATAGCACGATAAGCCCTAAAAAAAGTGTTGTTACAGATTACAACAGTGTTTGAACTGCCAAAAGATATAGCGGTACTTCCATCGTGCGAATTTAAGGCGGTAATGTAGCGTTTAATGTCTGATTTCCCTATGTGTTCATCAGGTAATTGTGCTTGCAGGTAGACACGTTGCCCCCTGTTCAACTCTCCTCCTCTTGTGAACGTTACCCCGATATTATCAGAAGCAAGCAATAAAGATTCAGCAAGCTGATGGTTTTGCATCACGCTATACCTTTCACCAACAGCGCCTAAAAATTGCCTTGATGTTTGTTTAAAGACTCCATAAGCGTTCGTTTGAGCGTTATCAATAGAACTAATTAAAGGCTCTTTTGAAACGTTCCAGTTCAAATTTGTTGACTCTAATAAGTCAAAGATTCTTTGATTCATGTTATTCATTTAAGTTTAATTTAATATGCGTTACGGATGCGCATCCCCCTGTTTAAAATTAGTTATTTATCAGTTAAGGTTTTGAGTAGATTGAGAAACAGCCCACACGTATAGGCCAGACTCTCCACGTAAAGGGAACGAAATAAGAATAACCCTGTAATAGTACTTATAAAGTTTATCCTGATACCGTTCAGCGTGGGAAATACGTTGAAACCTTTTACTTATCTTCATCATTGGCAATGTTGCGTTCATCTTCTGATAATTGACAGTAAAAAACAGAAAATAAGCAAAGCAAATATGCACAAGCAGAACAGATAAGGTTTAATATCAAAGTCGTTTTTATTCATCATTTAGTCGTGTTTTAAGTTAATAAAAAAAGCCCCTCGTTACTGATAAGCAACAAGGGGCAAATAAATTAGTTAGAATGGGTAATCATCATTCCAGTTGTAAGCGTATTGTTTAGCAGTCCCATATCTCGAATAGTTTACAATATCATCAAAATTAAGACTGTTGCACTGTATGGAAAGCTCGTCAACTTTGTCTAAGAAGTCGTAGGAAGTAGAACTAACACGCAAAGAATCAGCAAGCGTATGTATGTTGTGTTTTGTTACGTTCTCGTAGTGGGATAGATACATTTCAACATCATTAATAGTCAATTCGTCACCACCAACAGCGCAAGAGTCAGTACAGCCCCAATCGTCACTATATACAACTTCATTACCGTAATATCTGAAATTATTAACAGACTTGTATGAGTCGTTGCTGTACCACGTATCACCAACCCAATGGCCTGATTTCTCGTTAATAATAGTATGAACGTTGTTTGATTCCAAAAATACAAGTTTAGAGCCGCCAATATAATCACGCATCATCTCTTTAGTCGATGAACAGCGCAAAAAGTCGTGTTTAAATGCTTTAAGCAATGAATTGAAATAATAAGTATCGCTGAATTCATTATCTCCAAGTCCAGAAATAACCCCGTTGTGGACAAAACCTGTATGTTTGTTCACTAAAAAAGGGTGTAAATTAGCTTTACTCTTGAAGCCAGAAGTAGCTATGCGAAAGTGTAGAACTATTTTTCCAACACCAGACAAGGAACGCAAGCGGAAATATTCTGATAAAAATTGATTATATTCATAAGTTTTGAATGTGTGTAGCTTGTTGGCAATAGTGTAAAGTAGTCCCGCACCTTCGGGGTTGTTCTCCCAACTGTTGTATATAGTTGATTCGGGTAATGTTGATTTCGTGTTTAAGATTGCAATGCACATAGTTAATTAATTTAATTTGTTAAGAAATTGTGTAAAAAATGCGTTGTAAGGATGCGCAACCCCCTAATCAGTTAATAGTTTATTCGGGAATGCCTTGTAATTCCATCTTCTCGAATTTGGCAGTCATTTTAATAATTCTATCAGATAATTCGCTGAAACGTTCCCCGTATACTTCAAGCAATAGGGGCTTAAAAATTTTATGAATATTGTAAAATGCACGACGTGGGCATGATGTCCTGTTGTTCATTATGAGTTCAATTAATTTGGTACGCCATATCAGATTTTCAATATTCTTGACTGCGCTAACGATTCTGTATTCGATACGATTAGAATGAATAGCAATACTCTGATATTTGTCGCTGCTATCTTTCAGGGTATCAATAGGCTTACCAGCGCAATAGGTATTATCTATTCGTCCATAATATAGGGCATGGAAAAGTGGGGTATACCCTTGTATCTGCTCGTATAATTCACGACCAGTCAGCAATTCGTCTGATACATTAATATGGCCACCGCATGACTTTGAATAGTCAGCATTAATATGTTGTTTTAACGAATTTGGCAAACTATTAAGATATTCAGCAACCTTCACAGCGTTTAATTCAATAGCAGGAGATACGAGCTCATAGCCTGATTCGGGGTTCAGACTGCCGTCTTTTTCTTTTCTCCAATGAGGAAATTCGCTCTCAAAGTCGTCAATAAAAATAGACTCTTTTACAGCAACATCTTCCTTTTCAATTTCAAAACCTATTCGAAATTTTGCGTTATCTGAAAAATTAACGTAGTGCGTAACCCGATTCCCGTCATGATACTCTCTGATATACTCTTGTTGTGGTTCTGGTTCGTAGTGGTACTCTCCATCACTCTCCCAATAATAGACATCGTCAATATGCGCAATTTCTCCGTTGACGTCGAAAAGGAGGTCATAATGAGTCATAGCGTCAGAGGTGTAATAACTACCGTTGTAATAATAAGCGTTGTCATTAGCATTATCTTCGCTCCAGTATTGCGTGCGATAGCTCCTGAGGCCTGTATGCACTTCGACAACATCCCCACTAATATAGACATCGGCATACTCACAATAGTGTGCATCATCAACATGCATAATTTCCTGAGTGTCATCGGTGACAACATAGTCACCTCCATAGTAATAGCCATCGTGTTCGTTGGCGACGCCTTTAATGATGTAATTAATATGAGCATCGTAATT
>Ga0181352_1000748_pt1 | contig 13320 bp, 13 predicted proteins | sample Fa13VDMLBSN_FD_130103 | JGI IMG/M metagenome (GOLD analysis project Ga0181352, IMG submission 130103) | Freshwater viral communities from Lake Michigan, USA - Fa13.VD.MLB.S.N | ecosystem: Environmental > Aquatic > Freshwater > Lake | place: USA: Michigan | collected 2013-09-23 | reverse complement strand
GTCAATCTCCGCCTGCTGAGCCGCCCGCTCCGGCGATAGCGTCAACGTGCCCGCCTTGGCCGCCTCAATCGCCGCGTTGACCGCACTGCGCGGGTCCGCTGCCTTCCGGCGCTGCACCTCTTGCTGCAAACGTTGCAGCGGCGTCAGGCCCGCCGCCCGCCGCTTCGCCTCGGCCTGAAGTTCTTCAAGCGTTGCCATTACTGCCCCGACCTCGCCAATGCCGCGGCGATCACATCATCCGGCAGGCTCATCACATCAACACCGGCGATCCATGCGTTGAAAGCGTCCTGCGGCATGGTGGCAATCGACGCCGCCGTGACCGATGCCGCCTTTGGCGCAGTCGTGACCTGGCCCCCTGGGCTTCCGCCGTTGCGCGCTTGGGCCTCCAGTTTTACCACCCCTTGCTGCACCGCTTCATTGAATTCATCCAGCGCCGCTTTGAAATCCTTGACGCTCTGCGCTGAATTCATTCGGATAAACGCCGCTTCCGCCCTTTGACCCTCATAGTCGGTGATCGCACCTCCACCCTTGAGCAACTGCCGAGCCTGCAAGAACGCGCCGCCCTTAAGCTGATCCATCATGCTTTGGACGCGCGCCGCATCCTCCGTCACGTTCGGCAGACGGCTGTCCACCGGGCCGAGCATCTTTTCCAGATAAGGATCGTTTTTCAGCGCCTCGATCTGCGATGCCACCTGATCGGCCAGACCGCTTGCCGATGGCAATTTGGTCAGCGCGTCAACAACCGCCTCGCCAGCGCCCTTGCCCAGCGCTGTCCCCTGCGCGGTTTCAAAGGGCTTCAACCCCATATCCGCCGTCACGCCTTCCGGCATAGCAGTGACCACCGCCGTTCCGTCTTTGCCGAGCTGCATGATCACAACATTGCCGTCTTTGTCCCGGCCAAGAATGGGGTTAAGCCCAAACTCCGCCCCGCCGCCCGGTGTCGTCAGGTTCCCTGTGGCGATATATGCCGCATACTCCGGCGTCCCAGGGCGCAAGCCGGCTTCCGCTGCCAACGCCTTGCGCTCCGTCAGGGTCTTTGGCACATCCACTTGCGGATTCTGCAACATCTCAAGCTCAACCCGCTCCCGCTCCAGTTTCAGTTGATCCATTTCCGACATCGGTTCCGGCGGAGTAGCCTGCGCCACCAGAAGATTGCGGATTTCCGGTGGCAGCATCGGATTGGACAGCAGCGCGGCGATTTCCGCAGTCATACCGCCGGTCGGCTGGGCGCCCGTGTATTGCGCCGAACGCTTGGCCACGTTCTCCGGCGCCGGGCGCAGAAACTGCCGCAGAATAGCGTCCGCCGCGCTGGCCCGATCCGGGGCCGCCATGATCGCGCCGCCCGCCGCCGCTTCCGGCCCCTGCAACTCCTGCATCAGAAAATCAAGCTGCACGTTTTCATCCGACGCCGGGACGCCGCGCTGGGCTGCAAACCGTTCCAAGGCCACCCGCCGGGGGCCGGTCCACTGTGCCAGCCCAAACCCGCCGCGCGAGCCTGGGACCATCGGCGCAGCCTCGTTGATGCCCGCGTTGAGCCCGCTTTCGTCCTGAAAGTTGACCACAAAAGCATCCGCCACATGCTCCGGCAACCCGCGCGCGATCAGCCCGGCCTTGATGCGCATGGATGTGTCATTCACCGCCGGGCGCCCAAGCGCGGCCATGGTGTCATCCGCAATCCCCTGCGGGCTGTTCGGATCGGCGCCAAGCCCGGTTGCGCTGATCCCCGGCGTGCTGATGCCAGCCATGCCGCCGCCATAACCGCCACCGCCCAGCGCCGCAGCGATCTGCGCCTGCATTTCGGCTTGCAGTTCTTCCTCGCGCGTGCCGGCCCGCTTTTCCCTGCGACGCGCGCCCAGCGCCCGCCCCACCGCCGCCAAGCCCTCGCCAACGTTGCGCGGCGTCGCCATGTTGGCCTGCCGCAGGCTGTCGGCTATCGCCTTCTGCCGCTGCAATTCCTCATAGGTCCAGGGCGTGTTGCCGCCGAAGATGAAAGACTGCATCCCGGTCATCAGATAAACCCTGTCGCAAAGCCAAACAGGCCGCCCAGCAGGTTCTGCTGCTGCTGCAACTCCGCCAGATACTGGTCATAAGTCTGCGTGTAGTTCGCGTTGATCAGGCCCGCCGTGTCCGTGGTTGGGATCGTGGACGGCTGATTGGTCGCGAAGTTCGGCATGACAATCTGCGAGCCGCTCAAAAGCGCCATGATCTCGTTGATCGGCTGGTTGCGCTGCATCATCATCTCGTTCAGCGCCTGCGACCGCCCGGTCAGGGCAAGCTGGTTATAGGCGTCATTCTGGCGTTGGCCGAAGTTCGCCATTTCCGCTTCCCACGCCGCAGAGCCCGGCGTCAGGCCCTGATTGGCCAGCCGGGTCTCCATCGCCGCGCGTTCCTGCTCGAACTGCGGATTGAGCCGATCCGTGCCCAGCCCAAACAGGTATTCCTCGACCGCCGCCGTGTCGAAATTCGCCGGCTGCGCCATGTACTCTTGCAGGTACGCCGCCTGTTGTTCCGCCGTCTGCCCCAGCGACGATTGTGCCGCCTGCGTGCTGTCAAAAATTGCCTGCTGTTCTGGTGTCAGCGTCGTGGTCGCGGTGTAGTTTGGGATTTCATAGGTCTGGCCGGTGTACGGGTCGGTGTAGGTGGACGTGCCCGACTGGGAATAGGTCAGCGATCCCGTGGGGCCAACCTGATTAACGTTGCCGAGTTCGGTGTTGGCAATGGCTGTGCCGACGCTTGTGCCTGTCGCCGCCGCAGCGGTGTCTTTCGGGTCTGGCGGCGGGGGGGGAGCGGGTTTGCCCATAGTGTTCTCAATCCTTGCTGGGGAAAAGAACGGGGGCGCTGTGCAGCCGTGTCAGCGCATCTTAAACCAAGTCGCGGACCTTGGCAACAATCGGCGCGGTGAACCGGCTGGCCCGCCAAACATCGTCATAAAGCACGTTGATGATTTCCGCCTCGGCCCGGCCCCGAAGCCGTGGCACCCGGTACTGCTCATAGCCAAACGCCTTGGCGATCCGCAGCATCACCGCATTATTTTCCGACACCTGCAACGCCACTGCCTGGCATCCGATCTGGTCAAACGGATATTCGTGCATCCGGTACAGAACTTCCCGTGTCAGCCACCGCTTGCTGTCAGATGCAGCCGACATGCAGATCGTCCCGGCTTTCGGGTTCCAGTCGTGATAGGCCACCACTGCGACAAGCCGCTCATCGAACACCGCCATTGTCGTGAAGTGCTGCCAAACCCGATCCATGTCCAGCTTGGCGCAGAGCCATGCCCCGCAGGCTTTGTTTCCATCGCTGCCCCCGGCGAAAAAGGCCGACTTCAAAGAAGCCCGCCCTGCTGAAATACCAAGTCCAGCGCGATAACCTCAAGCGTCGGGGCCACCGTCCGGTTGCTCCTGATCCGCACCGCGGGCGCAAGCGCCGATCCCTGCCCGGTGACGCCCTGCCATGTGCTGACCGCTTGTGTCTGGCCGCCCCATGTCATTGTACCCCAAACCCCCGTGCCCCAGACGTTGTTCAAGTCCGAACTCTGCGCCGACGCGACAATCGGAATCGCGCCGATTTCATAATCGGCAAAGCACGCAAAGCCGATGTTGTAGCTTTCCGCCGCCCGGCCCCTGAACCGCGCGTGAACCGCGAATTTCTGCGATCCATCGCCCGTGTAGAACCGTGGCACCCACAGCCCGTCATAGGCCACCCCGGCATCATTGCCAGTCACCTCGCCCCGATAGATCGTGGCCGCCGCCGTGCCGAAATAAAGCTTGTCGTCAAACACCGCGCTCGTCTGTACATCCCAGCCTGTGTACCTGCACCACGCCCCGGTGCGCGCATTGGCGACAAACGCAATGTCATTGTCTTCGTCGATTGCTGGCACGCCAATCATCAGCAACGTTTGACTATGCCAGAGCGTGACGGTGAACGGGTATTCGCTTTCCCGGTTGGCAATCGCCTGCTGCCATGCATCTTCAATTGGGAACGTGATCGCCACGCCTTGCAGCGCCGCACGATCCTTGCTGATCGCCTCGGAAATCGGGATAATCCCATCCTCGGTCAGAATGGCCAGATTGCCGCCGGCTTTGAACCACCCGTTCTTGCTCAGCGGCCGCCCCATGCGATACACGCCTTGCAGACCCCATGTCGTGGAGCTTGACGGATCGGTGCCGGCGTAAACCGCAATCTCGCCCTCGGTGGTCACGAAGATGCAAACATCGTCCAGACCATCGCCGCTATCCAGCGACCAGTTGGCCCCGAACAGAAGCGATCCGCCAAGCTGGAAAATGCCCTTGAGCGGCAGTTCCGTCGCCGCCCCGGCAACGGCGTTCACCGCCAGATACCAAACCGACAGCGTGTCCTTCTCCACAAACCAAAGCCGCTCTTTGAACGCCCAGACCTGCGACAAAAGCGACGTGGTGACGCCGGTAATGGCCGGCACTGTCCACGCCGAACCGTCAAAGTTGCGCACCGTGTCAGATCCATTTGCCAGAACGCTGAATTCGCCTGCGCTGTTCGCAAAGTTGGCCACCGACCAATCGCCGCTCGTCAGACCTGACACCGCCGCCGCTGGCGACACCGCCGGATCGGCTGGCGAGGTAATGTCATAAATGGCCGAGGCCGTCGCCGCGAACATCAGTTCGGTTGCGCCTGACTTCCATGTAAACAGGTGCTTTACCGCCGCCGCGACGGTCGCGTGCAACTCGCAGCCCTTGCGCAGCCGCCCGCCCTGCGCCGTGGGGAAGATGTTGTCCAGCACGTCTGCCGCGCCGCTCACATCGTCCAGCAGGGATTGGTTCTTCACCCATCCCTTGTTCGGCGCCTTGAATGACACCGTGGTCGATTTCAGCGAGCCCCGTTCCGTCTTGGCAAACATCATGAGGCTACCCTATGAGCTGGGGATAAAGTCCGGCACTGGCACTGCCATCGGGTTGCGCGCAACCTGCGCCGCGCCGAAGTTGATCGGGCCGCGACCGCGCATCCGGTTGACCTCGGTGGCGATCCAGCCCTCATACTCCGCCAGAATGTCGGCAAATGGCAGGCCCTTGCGCTTGCGAAAGCGCCAGATCACGCCCAATTCCAAGATCCGGCGCGGATACAGCACCACGTCATCGGCGTCCGAAAACACTTTGCCCTCGACCCCGGCGCTGGACTTCATCCAGATGTTCGAGACGTAATGCACCGTGATGGAATCACTGGCCGCCGGCTCGCGGTAGAGGTCTATGGTGTAGTTGCCCTCATACCCTTTCACGCGGTAATAGCGCGACCCGCCGGCCGAGCCGATATCGGTCAGATAGGTCCAAGCGCCGTCGCTGTTGACCGGCACGCCAGCCCGGCGCGTGGTCGTGGTCTCATAGACCGCCATGTCATCATTCATCAGGCGCACGAAGTCCGCCGGCAGGTTGTAGTTCTGATCGCCGGTTCCGGTGATCGTCGTTTGCTTGCCAATCGGGCTGGACCAGTCAATCCGCTTCTGCAACTCCGCGATGGTCTCTTGCAGGAAATCATCGCGGATTTCGGTGATGGCAACCGTGGTATCGGTAATCCACGAGGACGGCGTGGTCACTGAGCAAGCGCGCGCCGCACGATCCAGAACCTCAGTGACCTTTGCCATTTACGCCGCCTCTTCGGTCTGGGCGGGCTTGCGGCCCGGCTTCCTGGCCGCGCGCATCTCTTCCATCTCAGCGCGCAGTTCCTCGAGAAGCGCCATCGCGGCATCCCGCTCTTCCTTCGCCTCGGCCATCGCCTTGGCGGCATCGGCAGCACCATGGCCAGCAATATATTCCTTGGCCGCGTCACGCAGACGGCGCATTCCCGGAAGATGGATTTTGCCCAGCACCGTATCATTGGCGTCGGCAAGATCCTCAACGGTTTTGAGTTCGTGCCGGCGCAGTTCGTCCGCCTGCCCGCGAGTCACACCGGCCCAAGCGGCCAGCGGCGTCCCGGTTTCCGGCATTTCCATGCCGGCTTTCCAAGCCTCATATTTCGGGCCGATGAAAGACCAGACCGCCTCCATGTGAAACTGCTTTGGCCCTGCATCCCGGTTTTTGCGGGCCGGCTTGGGTCGCATCCGCTCCACATAGGCCCATGTCTGCGAATCCTTGACGTTGTGCGCGGGGGCGTACAGCACCATGTCGCGCGGCTCCCCGGACGAATAGTCCGTCTGGAACTCAAGCACGCGAATGTCCATCTTCATCGTCTCACCTCGTTTGCTCTAAAGAAGGGTTTGGCGGGGCCATGACAGCCCCGCCTGTTAGATTACCACGGGAAATCGCACATAATGATCTTCGCCGAAGCGTCGACCGCATATGCGCACACTGCGTCGGTGACGAGCGCCGAAACGTCCAGCGTTCCGTCGGTCGATCCAACCGGGGTCAGCGCGTTGCCGTCCGCCCCAGCCGTCAGAGCCAAAGCCAGCGTTGCCTTGCCCTTGATCTGAACCCAGCCGTATTCGCCATCACCCGGCGCCGCCATCAGCACGCCGGCACCAAGCCCCGCGCTGTCCGACAGGTCCGAGGTGACGGTCGTGGTCGACCCCGCCGAAACGCCGCTGGGCGCGTAGTAATACGCAACCTGCGACGCCACGGCAGCGACCGATCCGGCGCCCGTGTCATAGAGGACGAACTTGTAGATTTTGCCGTCCTTGTCCTCGTAGTGATCGCCAAGACCGGGGGCACTGCCCAGCAGAAGCTGGGCCGCCGTATAGGTCTGGGTCAGGTTTGCACCAATCGTCATGTCATGTTCTCCTTATGCCGCATCCAGCAGAACGCCCTGAAGCGAACGCTGAGTGCAAACCAGATTGCCCATCCAGTAGATCGGCACGATGATCGCGTCCTGATTGGTCGGGCGCTTTTCCTCGTCCGGCGTCCATTGCGCTTCCTTGTGCTGGAAGAGCTTCAGGTAGTCGGTGTTGAGGAAGTACATCTTCTCCGCGTTGGTCGCGAAGTTGGTGTTGTCATCAAAGATGACATCGGCCGTCTTGTACTTGAGGGAGGTGAAGCCCTCCGTCGCGCTGGCCGCGTCGGTGTAACGCGCACGATCCTGAACGCCCGCTTCGAAAAGCGAGTACAGGTCATGCGAGGCCACGATCAGATCGGGCTTGTCGGCGCCGCGCACCAGCGACAGCCAAAGCTCGTTCATCTCGTTTTTCAGCGTTGCAGCGGTGTACGCGCCCGTCCCGGTCATCTCGTTGAACTGGTTTTTCCACCAGGTAAACGTCGAGGAGTTGATGCCCCCGACCGTGCCGGTGCCAGCGTCCTGGATGATGTGCGCCAGCCCGCCGATCTGGTTCGACAGCGCGCCGTCGGAGTACAGATCGATGGAAAACTGGTTTGCAGCCGTGCGCAGCGCGTTGCTCTTCCGCTGTTCAACCAGATTGATCATGCGCTCTTTCGAACCCATGTTCATGCGCACCTCTTTGCCCGAGGCCACGACATGCAGCGCCACTTGCTGCCAGTCGTACTTGACCGTCGTCAGAACGTCGGATGCTTCGGTGTTGAGTTGCTCGTAACCAGCATAACGCTGGAACGTGCCGTTTTCGCCGTACTCAATCGGCTCGGCGATCTCATAACCGCCGGAAACCGTCTTAACGCCGCCCTTTTTGTTGATGCGATTCAACAGGGCGTTGTGGGCGCTCACGTTGTCGGTGACCTTGGTGCCCCAATGGCGATCCGTGGTGGTGACCAGCTCCGTGAACACTGAGGATGGGGTAGCCATCTTGGATGCTCCTTACTTTGCCATGATCCGGTCCCATGCCGCGCTCATCGCGTCTCTTTCAGACAGGGGCGTGCTGGTTCCGGGGCGTGAATTGACATTCGTGCCTTTGGCTTTGATCACCGCTTCCGCTCGCCGAGGGTTCGGTTGTGCCGGGGTTTTCACCGCAGGCGCCGTCGCCTTCAGGCCGGAACGATCAACAGCCATTTCGTATGCCGCCTGTAGAACGTCCGCATTGGAGGCTCCGGGGCTCGCGATCTGCTGCGCCGCTGGAATGAACGCAGGCACGAGGTGTTCCACCGCTGCCCAGTGTTCGCGGCCAGCCGCAAAATTCTGCACGACTTGCAAGACCTCACGGCTGGCCATTTCCTGCGAAACAACCTGCCTCACCTTATCAGGGTTGCCCATCTGTTGCAACTGCGCCTGCATCTGGGCGTTCTGTTGCCGCAATTGCGCGATTTCCGAAGTGACCGCGCTGGGCTGCGCCGCCGGGGCCTGCCCGTTGAAACGCGCTGCCATCTTGTCCAGGACGCCCATGCGCTCGGCAACCTGATACATCGTGCCGACCGGATCGCGCATCAGGTTGGCGCGGGTATGGGCCAGTTCAAACACGTCCGCCGCGATCTGCGCCGGGGTCTGCTTGCTCATTTCCGGGAATTGCTGCGCCGCCTTGATCACCGCCGCTGCCACCGGCTCGAACGCCTGCGCCCGGCGGCCCATCTCGCCCAGCTTGGTGGACAGGTCCAACTGCGCCTTGGCAATCGCGTTGCGGGCAGGCTCGGGGATCTTGTCCCACTCCTTGCGCACGTCATGCGGCAGATAGGACGGGGCGCCATTGCTGACCGGCGCGGGCGTTTCTTCCGCAGCTCCTGCATCGGCGGCGGGGGCCTCTGCCTCGCCCTCGGTGTCATCCGCGTTCTTTGCGACAAACCGCCCCTTTTCGTCCCGATCCGGCCCGGCGTCCGCAGCATCGCCATCTTCCGCGTCATCATCGCCGCGCGCCATGATCCGATCATAGGCATCGCTCATGGCCTGATCATACGGCTCTGCCGCGCTTGTATCCGGCGCCGGGGCTGCGCTCTCTTGCGGTGCGGGTTGCGCAATCTGGTCGTCAGGCATCTGATGCTCCTTTGGCTGCTGTAGCGATGTCTCGGAATTCTTCACTGACCTTCATGCCGCGTTTTTTCGCCCATGCATGGTTTTTGATCTTGCCGCCCATCGGCTTGGCAATCTCGTTGTATTCAACGCAGCCATGCCGCGCCATATTGGCGTTATGCTGGCCGAGCGTGCGGATTTCCTTGCCGGTGATCGGGCAGTTGTATGCCTGAAAGCCCATGACCTGCGGCGCCTGCGGCCGTCGCGCGCGCTCCTCGGCGCTCAGCATCGGCTCGCCCGTGGCCTTGTCCACCATCTCGCCATTGCGCAAAACGAATGTCGCCATGCCCCTATTCCTGCTGGTCAGCCGACACACGCGCGCCAGCTTCCTTGATCGCCACCTCACGGGCCTTCAGCGAAATCTCCGCAAACGCCTTTTCGCGCTCAAACTCAAGCCGCTGCCGGTCCAGTTCGATCCGCGCCTTGGCCTCTTGCGCGCTCGCCTGCGCCTCTGCCTGCGCCAGTTCCTGCTTGGCCATGTCCAGTTGCGCCCGGCTTTGCACCTCTTGCGCCTTCATCTGCATTTCCGCCTGACGGCTCTGCATGTCGGCCTGCGCCTTCTGCCCCTCAAGCTGCATCCGCGCCTTGGTCTCCTGGCCCTTCAACTGAATTTCCGCCTGCTTGGCCTGCGCCTCGGCCTTGGCCTCTGCCGCCCTCGGGTCCTGGCGCTTGCCCGATCCTGCGCCATTGGCAATCTTGCACATCTGGTCAATCGCATCCTCAGCTTGCTTGCCAAGGTTGAACTGCCGGGCGAACGTCGCATACAGCCCCGTGATCGGTTCCGCCATTTGCGGCGACTGCTGGACAACCGGGGCCATCGCGCCGAAGAACTCCGCTGTACCGCGAAGGAAGCCTTCCATTTCGCCGCGCGCGCGTGACAGGTCCGCTCGCACTGTGGAATCACTCTCAATGTCGATCCGGTGTTGCTTCAACCCGCCTTCCAAAACCGCCACCATTTCGGCAGTCACGTCCATGCCGGTGACTTCCTTGAGCGTCTGAATCGTGAAGTTGTTCGCGATCACCTCACTGGTCAGCACAAACAAGTCCCGCACATGCCGCTCGACCAGCCGCTGCATCTTCTTGATGCGCACCGACCCCCATTGCGTCTTGATCTGCTGCGCCGTCGCGGTCTCATTGGCGTTCGAGGCGCCCCGGATGATGTCGCTGATCCCGGTGATCTCATAGATCAGTTGCTTGATCTGGTCCCGCGCGATGTACAACTCGCGCAGCACCTGAATGGCCTTTTCCACCGGCCACCAGATGATTGCCTTGTCCAGACCGCCGGTCACCGCCAGCCCCTCAACGTTCTCAATCGCGACCAACTCGTTATCGCCGGCCTCCGCCACGGCCTTGATGTTCTCCACATCGCCGGCAACGCCGCCCCGCACCTTCAGGCCCGATGTGATCGCCTTGATCCGCTTGGTGACAGAATCCAGTTCCTCGGCCTGCTTGCGATAAACCTCATAGGGGCTGAACGGCACGCGCTTGCCCGTCACCTTGATCGGCTGGATCGGCTCGGGGATCGGGAAAAACCCCTTCAGCCCCAGCGGATCGTCGCTGCGCTGCAATATCACGCCGTCGCTTTCGCGAATGAACAGCACCTCGCGCTTGGTCTTGCACCAGACCTCCCACACCGTGCGTTCCGCCGGCTGTTCACCGTCCTGCGGCTCGTCGTCCAGCGACTGCGCGTCGATCATCGCCACGTCAAACCGGCCTTTGATCTCGTCATCCGCGACGATATGCCGAAACGCCACCCATGGCACCGCGTCAAATCGCTTGGCCGGGCCCTCGCGGTAATCGCGCCATGGCACCGCCTCATAGCGGACGCGCTCGTTGCTGACCGTCTGCCCGTCAAACTCTTCTTCGACCAGCATCCCGTCCGGCCCGATGCTCTGCCGGATTTCGGTGAAGGTCTCCACGTCCGCATCCAGCTTGACCCGGACCAGCCCGCGACCGGCCAGAAAGCCGTCCTGCGCTGCCGCCTCCATTTCGGTGTCCAGCGCGTTATCGTCGATCTGAACCGTGATTGCCCGCTCAAGCAACTCGGCCACGTCCTTGTTTGTGGTATCCGGCGGCGGGGCTGGCATGGCCGCGGGCGGGCGCGGCATCTGCGGGGGCATTACGGGCCGCATTCCACCCATGCCGGGCGGCATCCCTTGCGGCATCTGCGGCGGCGGCATCATCCCCGGCGGCGGTTGTTGCGGAGCCACCGGCTGGGGCGCTGGCCACTTCTCGCGAATGTCGGGGACCGGCGTGGAGTTGTACACGCTCGGAACAATCGTCTCGACATTCGAATGCAGAATGTTGAACTCGGGCACAGAGCCGTGATTGCTGTTGCGATCCGACGTATAGGCCGCCTCTGCCGCCTCGGCGTCCTTCAGCCAGTGTTCCTCGCGCTTCTCCGCAGAACGGATGCGATCCATCCACTTGGCACCGAGGTCGCGCAAGTCCGCGCCGTTGTATTCTTCCGCCATGACCGCCCCTAGCCCTCGTTCCGCCTGCGCCTGACCATTGCATCAACGGCTTCTTTCACCGTCATGTTGCCGCGCACCCGCCCTGCTGCGTCCACATGATAGCCCAGTTCTTTCGGCTTGTCATTAGCAGGTGCCACCGCCGGAGCATCCCGCCATGCCAGGCCAAGATACCGCCATGCCGACCCGATATGCTCGGACCAATCCTTGACCGGGTTTTCGCGGAAGGTTTTCATCTCGCTGTCCCATTCGCGCCGGTATGCCTTCAGCCCGTCAATGCCGATCTCGCACTTCACCGCATCGAACGTCGCCGCGTTGATCGCCATGCGCCCGGCCTGCAAGCCATCGGCCACCGAAACGCGCGTAATCCGGCGCGGGTTCATTTTCCGATCCCGCAGGCGCTCGATCCGGGTTTTCTTGGACCCCCATTCCGTCACCATGATGTCATGCGGCACATAGGTTATGCCGTTCCAGCCCCGCGCCCTCAGATCGTTGCACCAGTCGTCCAGATCGTCAGTGGCCGGTTGGTAGAAGTCCACCACGCGCAGACTGCCGTCGATCACCTGAAAGAGCCATACCGGGTTGTTCTCTGTCTTGCCCAAGTCCATGACGCAATGCACCGGATGCTTGGTGTCGATTGGCACATCCCCCATGCGCCCCGACTTCTCGGCCTTCGTCATTTCCGACCCGAAGTAGGCCCCGACCATGGCTCCGATGAACGAGCAATGATATTCCTGCTCAAACATCGCTTGGCCCAGCGCATCGCCGTAGAGTGCCCGATACTCGGCGAGGCTTTCCGAAAGCTGATCTTCTGACAACGCTTCCGTCATTTCGATTGACGAAAGCTCCGCAAACCATGCCGGGCTTTTGACCGCCATGTCATACATGGCCTTGCAATGGTTGTTACCGCGCGGCGTCGTGATGAAGGCCGCCCAGCCGTTGTTTTCCATCAGCATCGGGCGATGGTAGCCCCATGCCGCCGGGTTCGCCAACGCCCATTCAGAATAGGTGATCCCCGCCACGCCCGCGCCAACAGTGGCGTCATACCGATCCGATCCGATCATCTGCCATGTGGAGCCGTTCTTGAACTCAATAAACATCTCCTGGTTATTCGTCGAGGCGCGCAGTTCCATCGGAAACGCCTCCTCAATGCGCTTCTTGCCGGTATGCGGGTTGACGGCGGTCCAGAGCGCCTTGCGGCACTGCGCGAACTCGGGCAGGCAGTGCCAGTATGATCCGACGCGGCGATGCAGCAACTCGCGCGTGCCGGACAGGACCACCTCGTCCTTGCCCCAGCGCCGATGCGCGATCTCGATGAATCGCTGCACCTTCTGCGCCAGAAACGCCTCGTGAAATGGCCTCTGATACCACCGGCAACGGAAGTTGTATTCCAACCGTCAGTCCTTCTTGGGCTCATAGTAGGTGTTGAAGATCGGCCTCATGCTGCCGTCGCTTGAGGTGTTGTCAACTGCCACCTTGTCGCCGTACTTCTTCGGCTGCATCCGCGCCAACGCCCACTTGCGCGCGTCGATCCGCAGAACCGACCGGCGAATGGCCTCGCCGTTCTCGCGCCAGCCGGCCGACTTGCCATCATCGCTGCGCTGCTCCATCCAGTCGTTTTCGCCGTTATCCGCGATGTCCAGCATTTCGTCGAAAATCCGATCCGCGCGAATTTCACATGCGCGCGCGTATCTGTCTGCGATGGCTTTGTCGCTGGCCAGCCATTCATAGACCACCGATCTTGCGGGCATTCCTTCGCTCTCGCAGATGTGCTTGAGGCTTTCGCCTGCCATGATGCGCTTGCAGATGGCATCGAACATCGCCGGTTTGAAAGCTGTCATTGCGTTCTTTGTCCTTTCTGGTTGCCAAGGCCCCGCAGGAGGAACACGGGCCTTGGCCTACGCGGTTAGGGCGCTATGCAGCCCGGCACTCACGCATTATCCGCCGGCTTGCCCTGCCGGTCAAGGGATCGTCATTGCGGGGCGCG
>Ga0181352_1000747_pt1 | contig 13333 bp, 17 predicted proteins | sample Fa13VDMLBSN_FD_130103 | JGI IMG/M metagenome (GOLD analysis project Ga0181352, IMG submission 130103) | Freshwater viral communities from Lake Michigan, USA - Fa13.VD.MLB.S.N | ecosystem: Environmental > Aquatic > Freshwater > Lake | place: USA: Michigan | collected 2013-09-23 | reverse complement strand
GAGCGCCCCGGCATCAAGCACGTCGGCGGCATGAAGTCCGGTGGCCGCGCAAAGAAACAGGTCGGCGGCGGTATGGGCGTTCCGATGCCTCAGCCTTTGCCTGAAGAAGTGCGCAACGCCCGCGCCATGGCGCGCCAGCTCAATAGCATGGATGTTCGCCCGTCTGACGCCGAGCGCATGAATGCAATCATGCAGGACAATGCCCGCGCTCAGGCGATGGAAAATGCCTTTGAGGCCGAGCGCCGTGGCATGCGCAAGTCCGGCGGCCGCGCCAAGAAGGCGTTCGGTGGCATGCCAATGCCGCAGGACGTAACCAAAAACGTCATTGCTGGCATGATGTCCGGCAAGGGCGAGGTCGCCCGCAAGAAGGGCGGCAAGGTCAATTACGAGCCGTCATGCGACCTGCCTGAAGAGAAGGCCGTGACCAGCACCAAGGGTCAGGAAGCCATCGAGAAGGCGGCCGCCAAGCGTTCCGAGCCCAAGCGCGCCAAGGCCCAGCATTACGCTGACGGCGGCATGCCGAACCAGCCCGACCCTCGCATGGGCATCGTCAATAAGCAGTTCCTGAACTTTGGTTCGGGCGCGTCTGGCTCGCCCTACAAGAAGGGCGGCAAGGCCAAGCACCCCGACGAGGCAATGGACAAGGCCCTCATCAAGAAGATGGTGAAGCCGTCCGCTCGCACCAACAAGAAGGAAGGCGGCTTCCTCCGCACTCTTGGCGACCGCGTCGCTGGCGACCTTGTTGCCGACGAGGCCATGAAGCTGAAGGACAAGATCCTCGGCGAAGAGGGTCTTGGCTCGATGCTGAAGCGCGGCGGCAAGGCCGAGAAAAAGCGTCCGGGCAAGTTCTACGGCGGCGCGATGGGTCCGGGCACTGCTCCGCAAATCACGCCTCCCGCAGCGCAGTCGGGCATGCCCCCGCTCCCGCAGCTGGGCCGCAAGGCTGGCGGCCGTACAAAAGGCAAGGGCAAGACCAACATCAACATCGTCATCGCCGCTGGCAAGCCAATGCCGGGCATGGACCAGCAGATGCCTCCGGGCGGCATGCCGGGCCTGCCGGGTGGTGGCGCTCCTGCTGGTGTGCCAGTGCCCGTCGGTGCTGGTGCTCCTCCGGCTGCTGCCCCAATGCCGATGCCAGTCCCAATGCCGATGCCAATGCCTGCCGCTGGCGGCGCTCCTATGGCCCGCAAGGCTGGCGGTCGCATCAGCAAGGTCGCCTCGTCCTACAAGGACATGACGGCTGGCGCTGGTTCGGGTGAGGGTCGCCTCCAGAAGACTGACATTGCCAAGCGCGGCGAGCGCAAGGCTGGCGGCAAGGTCTATCGTTCCTACAAGGACATGGACGCTGGCGCGGGCTCTGGTATTGGCCGTCTGGAGAAGACGGAGATCCAGAAGCGCAAGTAATTCGCGGCGGCCTCCTACAGAAGCCGTGAATAAAGGGTGGCTGGCACTTTCCCCTCGTGCCAGTCACCCGCATACATGAGGGGACACGAAGAGGGGAACCTTTGTGCTGACACATAACATGCAGTTCGAACGCGAACTGAAGCAGCTGCTCGAACAAATCATCGAGGAGCGCAAGGAGCTGATCTCTACAGGTCTCTCCACGGTTGATTATCCAACCTACAAACACCAAGTCGGAATTATATTCGGTCTTCGGCTCGCACTTGAGATGTGCGACGAGGCGAGGCTCGCTGTTGAGCGTCGTGAACGCAACTAAGAGGGGAATATGTCTACAATTCAAATGCTGCACGAGGTCGACCCGAAGGAAGCTTTGCTGAAGCAAATCGGCGACAGCTACAAGGACTTCGACATCTTCAACACTCAGGTGTTGTTGGCGGTCTACATTCGCCCTGAAAAAACCAAGGGCGGCATCATGCTTGCCAACAAGACGCGCGATGAAGATCGCTATCAGTCCAAAGTTGGGCTGATTTTGAAGAAGGGGCCGTCTGCCTTTGTCGATGATGAGGGCAAATGGTTCAATGGTCTGACCATTTCTGAGGGCGATTGGCTCGTGTTTCGCCCAAGTGATGGTTGGAACCTAACAATCAATGGCGTTTTGTGCCGTATGCTCGATGACACTTCAACACGCATGCGCATTAAGCACCCTGATGACGTTTATTGAGGAGAAAACTCATGTCTGGCAATGAAGAACAGCTCAAAATTGAGCTTGAAGTGCCTACAAAAGAAGAAAATGACGAAATTGAAGTCATTAAAGAAGAAGAAACACCAAAAGCTGCCGCCATTGAGCCCGAAGAGGGCATCAATGACCTCAAAATGAAGCTCGAACAGGAGCGTCAGGCACGTTTGGAGGCTGAAAGGCAGGCCCGCGCGGCTGCTGAGGCCGCTGCATACGCGCAAAACGAGGTGCAAGACACCAATTTGCAGCTCGTGAAGAACGCAATTGAGACGGTTAAGCGCAACAACGACATCCTCAAGTATAATTACAGCGAGGCAATGGCCGTTGGCGATTACGCGAAGGCCGCCGAGATCCAAGAGAGCATGTCGATCAACGCCTCCAAGCTCATGGAGCTTGAGCGCGGTCGCTCGCACATGGAAAACATGCCGAAGATCGAGCCCGTACAGCCCCAGCGCCCGTCGGACCCGGTCGAGGCACTGGCCTCTCAGCTTTCTCCACGTTCTGCCGAGTGGGTTCGCCGCAATCCGCAGTGCGTGACTGACCCGCGCATGTATCAGAAGATGGTGGCGGCCCACAATTTGGCGATGGCTGACGGCTATCAGCCCGACACTGACGACTATTTCGCCTTTGTCGAAGACACGCTGAAGATCAGCAAGCGTGTCGTCATTCAGGAAGATGATGATCCAATGTCAGGTGCTGCCAAAGTCACTCAGCGCCGCAGCCCTCCAGCCGCCCCGGTCTCGCGTAACAATACAAGCACGGGCTCGCGCCCAAACTCTGTGCGCCTGACGGCAAAAGAGGTCGAGACGGCTCATGATCTTGGCATGACGCCCGAAGACTATGCCCGCAACAAGCGCCTTCTACAGAAAGAAGGCCGCCTCTAAGTTTTAGGAGAAAGACCATGAGCACCAATTTTCAGAAAAAGGTGGCCAGCAAGGCTGCCAAGCCAATGACAGAGACCAATTACACCACCGACAATCCGCCCGCGAGGCCGCCCGTGCGTGACGAAGACCCCCGTGCGCGCGCTGCGGCTCGTGCGGCTCAAATCCGCGACCACATTGGCGATCTCGACGGCGGCACTGACGAGTTCTACATTCCGGCGTCGTATGTGCCGGACGGCTGGACCTATGAGTGGAAGCGCCGCACGATCTTTAATCAGGAAGACCCTGCCTACACAGTGCAGTTGGCTCAAGAGGGTTGGGAGCCCGTGCCCGCTGGCCGCCATCCTGAGATGATGCCGACCAACTGGGACAAAGACACCATCGAGCGCAAGGGCATGATCCTCATGGAACGTCCGCGCGAAATCTCGGAGGAAATCCGCCAGATCGAACTGCGTCGCGCTCGCCAGCAAGTCCGCATCAAGGAAGCGCAGCTCTCCGGCACGCCTGAAGGCACCCTGTCTCGTGACGACCCGCGCGTGCGTCCGAACATCAAGAAGTCCTTCGACATGCCGATCCCAGAAGACCTTTAATGGTCGCGCCCCTCACGAACCTTGTTTGTGAGGGGCATTTTGCCCTTGTAGCACAGCGGTAGTGCAGCGGTTTTGTAAACCGAAGGTCGGGAGTTCGATCCTCTCCGGGGGCACCATTTTGCTTTCCGCAACATTTGTTGTATATTGTTCGCACAGACGACTTATGTTCGTCCCACCCTCCCCGGCGTGAGGGTCCACTTCCCCGGTTCCTAGTGCCCCCGGCGTGGCATGATTGGGACTTCCTGTAAAAAGGAGGCACCGTCATGGCGAATACCAATGCGCCTTTCGGTTTCCGTCAATACAGCGGCACGGGCTCTGCCCCGACCTATGAACAGGTCGCCGTTTCTATCGGTTACAACACGACAAACATCTTCTTCGGCGACCCCGTAGAGCCCGTGAACGACGGCACCGTCGCTCAGGGTGATGGCACGACGGCTGCTGCTGGCATCGCTGGCATCTTTGTGGGCTGCCAGTACCTCTCGGTTTCGCAGAAGCGCACCGTGTGGTCGAACTACTACCCCGGCGGCACGGACCCGGCTTCGGGCACAATCGTTGGCTACATCGTCAACGATCCGAATGCCAAGTTCCTCGTTCAGGCTGACAGCTCGATCTCTGGTGGCATTGTTCAGGCCGACGTCAATGCGACGGCGGGCTATACGATTGGTTCCGGCAGCACTGCCACTGGCATTTCTGCGGCCACCCTCTCCGGCGTTGGCCCGGCAACGGCTACGCTTCCCTTCCGCATTGTTTCTCTCGTGACGTCGCCTCCGGGCGCGAACGGTACTGAAATTGCCACGTCTAACTATGTGATCGTGGCGTTCAATAACGTTACCACGAAGAACCAGACTGGTATCTAAGGAGTAAGGACCAATGGCTGTTAATCTTTCTGCCATCAAAGACCTTCTCCTCCCCGGTCTCCGTGGAATTGAAGGTCAGTACGAACAGATCCCGTCGCAATACGACAAGATCTTCACTAAGCATGACAGCAAAATGGCGCTTGAGCGCACTGCTGAAATGCGCTTCCTTGGCTTCGCTCAGTTGAAGACTGAAGGCGGTCAGACGGCGTTCGATAACAACGCTGGCGAGCGTTTTGTCTACAACCAAGAGCACGTTGAAATCGGCCTCGGCTACGCGATTACTCGCAAGGCTGTCGATGACAACCTCTACAAGAGCCAGTTTGCTCCGTCGAACCTTGGTCTGATGCAGTCCTTCTCGCAGACCAAAGAAATCTACGGCGCAAACGTGCTGAACACTGCAACAACGTATAATGCGGCTGTTGGCGGTGACGGCAAGGCGCTTGTCGCTTCGGACCACCCCATTGATGGCGGTGTGATCTCGAACTACACCACGAACGACCTGAACGAGAGCACGCTGCTGACCGCGATGATCGCGATCCGCACGAACTTCAAAGATCAGGCTGGCCTCAAGGTGTTTGCTCGCGGTCGTCGCCTCGTCATCCCGCCTGCCCTTGAGCCTGTCGCGATCCGTCTGCTTCAGACTGAACTGCGCCCCGGCACGGCAGACAATGACGTGAACGCCCTGAAGGGGACAGCAGGTGGCCTGTCCGAAGGCTACATGGTCAACGATTACCTCACCAATGCTCGTGCGTGGTTCCTGCTCACGAACATCGACGGTCTGTCGTACATGGAGCGCGTTCGCTTCGAAACCGACATGCAAGTTGACTTCACAACTGACAATCTTCTTGTGAAGGGTTACGAGCGTTACAGCTTTGGTTACTACAACTGGCGTTCGGTCTACGGCGCGATCCCGACCTAATCGGGTTAGGGCGGGGTCGAAAGGCCCCGCCTTTTATCTAGGTTTCATTGTCATACAGGCCGACCTAGCGGACGCTGCACAGACTGTGTGACTTACTCGTGCAGGAGGTTCCTATGGGAACAACCACATTCACTGGCCCGATCAAGGCTGGTAACATCCTCAACACCAGCGGCACAACGCTGGGGACCGACATCACCAATGTTGGTTTTGTCGTTATGGCCCAGTCTTCTGCGGTCACGCAGGCGAGCGACGCAACTTCCATCGTCATTCCCGCAAACAGCCAGATCCTCAGCATCAGCGTGATGGTGACGACTGTGTGGGACGGCGCTGCCACCACCTTCGGTGTCGGCACGACGGCTTCTGCCACGTTCTTGACGGCGGCAGCTGCTCTTGATGGCGCAGCAGTTGGCCCCCTTTCGGCTACTCCCGGCACTGATGCCACACGCGCAGGCAACTGGAACGATGTCGGCACAACTGATCGCAAGATCGCCGTAACATCGACCAACACTGGCGCAGGCGTTGGCGTCATCACTGTCACCTACATTCAGGCTCGTGACCTGACTACCTAATAGGAGAAGATCATGAAGGGTAAGGCTCCCAAGACTGGTGCGATGAAGCACACGGCATATGCAGGCGGTGACAGCAAGGTCGCTTCTGAGGCAATGCAGGGCACCAACGGCTTTAAGCGCGGTGGCAAGACGATGGGCAAGGCCGAGGGCGTGATGTCCAAGGCTCACGCTGGCCGCAAGCCACGTAAGTCTGGCGGCGGCGTGTTCTCCTCCGCTGGCGGCCCCGGCACGCCTCGCGGCAAGGCCGAACACTACTAAGATTGCTCCTCCAGAGCTTTTAGTCAGCTACGGGGGCCTCGCGCCCCCGTATTTGTAATGGAGCACACAATGCCCGGCGCATGGACACGCAAAGAAGGTAAAAACCCCGAAGGCGGTTTGAATGAAAAGGGCCGCGCATCTCTTCGCGCACAGGGCCACGACATCAAGCGCCCGCAGCCCGAAGGTGGCTCACGCAAAGACAGCTTCTGTGCTAGGATGACTGGCATGAAGCGCAAGTTGACTGGCTCGGCGAAGGCCGCAGACCCCAACAGCCGCATCAATAAGGCGCTCAGGAAGTGGGATTGCTGATATGGCAGACAAACCTTTTTGGGAAAAAGATGCTCCAAAAGATGCTAAGACAAAGCATCTGAACCGCAAGCAAGTTCTGTCGGCCAAAGCAAAAGCCCGCGCGGCTGGCAGGCCTTATCCGAACTTGGTTGATAATGTTGCGGCAGCCCGCAGCAAGGGGAAATAAAATGCAGTATCGCACAATCTCTCTGACCGACGAAGGCCGCAGCAACATCGTTGTTGTTGATGACTTTCAGACACCTTTTAACCTCGGCATCGCGGCAAATATCACCGCTGGCACGCCCACATTCAGCGTGCAGTATTCGCTCGATGATCCGAATGCAGTTGGCTACGACAAAGACACGGCACTGTGGTTCAGCGTGACTGGCTTGTCCGGCGTTTCTGCTGACACTGCCGTCGGCATGACAATTCCATGCCGCGCCATTTGCATCTACATGGCGAGCGGCCAGACAGGCACTGTCGAAGTCAAGATCGTTCAGGCAGGCCCAGCGTAAGGCGTAACAATGGCGACGACTGGCACCTACACGTTCAATCCTTCGCTCGGTGAGCTTACGCTCTATGCGTATAATCTTATCGGCGTGAGGAATACTGCGCTGCTTCAAGAGCACATGGAGGCCGCTCGTATGGCCTCTAACTTGATGTGCTCGAACTGGAGCAACCGTGGCGTGAACTTGTGGGCTGTTGATCTTATTACAGTTCCGCTGGTTCAGGGGCAGGCCACATATTCTGTCGACGCCAATACCGTCATGATCCTTGATGCGTATATGGAGATCGACAACGGCGGCGGTCAGCCAATTGATCGCATCATCATGCCAGTCAGCCGCACGGAGTATGCGAGCTACCCAAACAAGGAGCAGGAAGGCTTCACGACCACCTTTTGGTTTGACCGCCTGATCTCCCCAACAATCACGCTTTGGCCTGTCCCTGACGGCTCCAGCGCGCAATACCTCAAGTATTATCGCGTGCGCCAAATTCAGGACAGCGCCCTGCAAAATGGGACGCAGGTCGAGATCCCGTTCCTGTGGCTCGACGCCTTTGCCTATGGCCTTGCGGCTCGCTTGGCCGTGATCTGGTCGCCCGACAAGGTCGCGATGCTCAAGCCTCTGGCTGATGAGGCTTATCAAGTGGCCGCGGAACAGAACATCGAGCAGGCGCAGCAATATATTACGCCACAGATCACGGGCTATTACAGGCCATAAGGAGGCTAGATGGGTTACGCCTCTCGTTCGGGTCGCGCGAGTACAAATGCAGGTAATCCGCAGGCCCATGCCATATGTGACCGCTGCGGCTTCCGTTATAACCACGTCAATTTGAAGTGGCAGTATGACTGGCGCGGCGCTTCACTGCAAAATATTCGCCTGCTCGTCTGCAATAGCTGCTATGACGAGCCGCAAGAGCAACTGCGCGCGATCATCGTGCCCGCAGATCCTGTGCCGATTTTGAACCCTCGCACGCAGGACTTTGTCACTGCCGAGAGCAATACGCGCGTCACTTCTGGTCAAAACGCGGTCGATCCTATTACAGGCATCCCTGTTCCGGGCGGCAATACGCGCGTTACACAAAACAACAACACGCGCGTCACGCAACAAACTGGCGAGCCTCCGGGCGGTCTCAACACCGAGCCGGGCACTGATCCTACAGTGCCTAATGATGCTGGTGGAAACGATCCGGGCTTGCCGTATAATAACACCACAGTTCCCAAGACAGGCCCGCTGACATGAGCAACGTGCAAATACCGAACCTCGGCCCGGCTGTATCTTTGAATGGCACGGAGCAATTTGAAGGCGTCCAGTCTGGAACGTCAGTCCGCATTACTGCGCAGCAGATTGCGACCTATACGGCGTCTGCTTATCCAGCTCCGGGCATTACAAGCGTATCGGCATCTGCGCCCATTTCAGCCAGCACTGTGTCTGGCGCGGTATCCCTCAGTCTTGATCTGCAAGGCGTGACGAATGCTTATCTCGCCACTATGGCGGCAGGTACGGTAAAGGCAAATGTCACGGGCGGTTCTGCTGCCCCCTCTGATGTGACGCCCAGCGCAATTTTGGACACGTTTGGCAGCACGAAGGGCATGATGCTCTATCGTGACACATCTGCATGGGCTGCGTTGACATCTGGCACCAGCGGTCAAGTTTTAACTGCCAACGGCACTACAGCGGCACCGTCTTGGCAAACCCTGTCTGTTCCTTCTAGCAGCATTGCCCCAACAGGTGTGACGGCTGGAACTTATGGCACGGCGTCCATTGTTCCAGTTTTCTCTGTCCTTGCCAGCGGTCAGATTTCTAGTGTTACCAACACGGCGATTGCTATCAATACGTCTGCAATTTCTGGTCTGGCACCTTCTGCTACCATCGACACGACGATTGCTGATAACATCACATCTGGTCAGCTTGCTGCGGCACGGTACAGCCCGACACTTTCTGATGCGATGGATGCTGCTTTTAACAATACGCAGGGCAGCCTTGTTTATCGTAACTCATCTGGCTGGTCTGCTCTTCCGCCGGGTACTGCGGGCCAATTGCTGCAAACACAAGGAACAGGTGCCGATCCGGTATGGTTCTCCGCAGGCTCTGGTTCGGTTGTTCAGGTCAACACTGGCACAGGTCTGACTGGTGGTCCTATTACAACAACGGGCACAATCAGCATTGCCAATACTGGCGTGTCTGCTTCTACCTATGGCTCATCTTCAGCGGTTCCTGTATTTGCAGTTAACGCACAGGGTCAGATCACATCTGTCACAAACACCACGATTGATGCGGTTACGCTGACAACTGGAACGATCAGCACATCGCCATCTAGTGCAAACGACATTGCCAACAAGGCATATGTTGACAGCATTTCGGCGGGTTTGAACTTCCATCAGGCCGTTAACTATGCAACCACAGCCGCGCTCCCGGCGTTTACTTACAACAACGGGACTGGTGGCGTTGGGGCAACAATCACAGCCAATGCTAACGGTGCATTGGTCATTGACGGGCATACATTTGTCGCTCCGACTGATGTCGGGCTGCGTGTTCTCATCAAAAATGAGACAAGTACTAATGCCCCATACAATGGTGTGTATGTAGTTAGCCAAACTGGTGATGCTGGCTCGCAGTTTATTCTGACCCGCGCTACTGACTTTGACACATCAGGAACTGGCGTTAACGAGATCAATGCTGGCGACTTCTTCCTTGTCATCAGCGGCACATTAAATGCAACCACTTCGTGGGTTCAGCAGACTTCGTTGCCAATTATCGTCGGCACAACTTCCATTACCTTTACTCAGTTCGGTGGCAGCGGCACCGCTTATTTTGCAGGAACAGGTCTAACTCTTGTTGGTACAACATTTGATATTACCAACACTGGAGTGACAGCATCGACCTATGGATCAGCATCAACAGTGCCTGCCATAACTGTGAATGCTCAGGGCCAGATTACAAGCGCCACTGATACGTCTATCGCCATCAATGCCAACCAGATTACATCTGGCACGGTCACGGTGGCTCAGGGCGGCACGGGAGCTGTTACGCTCACAGGCTATGTGAAGGGCAACGGCACAAGCGCCATGACGGCGAGTGCCACAATCCCGAACACGGACATCACTGGCCTTGGCACGATGTCCACCCAAAGTGCCAGCGGCGTGGCGATCACGGGCGGCAATATTGACGGTACCATTATTGGCGGCACGACCAAGGCTTCTGGCGGATTTACCACGCTGGATGTCACTGGCAATGCGTCCATGTCCACGATTATCGCTGGCACATGGAATGGCAGCACTGTTGGCATTGCATATGGTGGTACGGGCGTTTCTACGACTCCGACCAACGGCCAAATCCTGATTGGCAATGGCACTGGCTACACAGTCAGCACAATCACTGCGGGTGCTGGCATTAATATCACCAATGCCTCCGGGGCAATTACCATCGACAGTTCCGGCGTCACGGGCCTTACTGCGGGCACCAACATTAGCCTGTCCGGCAGCACTGGCTCCGTAACCGTAAACACGGTTAACAATCCAACATTCAGCACATCTACGACCACGCCAATCGTTTATGGCGGGACATCCGCATCATCAAGTCTTGTACTTCAATCAACATCTGGTGTTGGCACCATTGATGTCATTGAAATGCGTGTGGGTAACAATGGGGCTACAACAGCTCTGAGCATTGCCAATTCTGGAATTGTATCCCTGCCAACAACTGGTGCGGTTACTGTTCCTGTTGGCACAACGGGTCAGCAGCCGACTGGCGCGACTGGTATGCTGCGTTTCAACACGACCACTGGCAGCTTTGAAGGCTACAATGGGACGGTTTGGGGCAGCATTGGCGGCGGTGCGGTTAATGGCATTTTCTGGGAGAACGACCAGACCGTTACGACCAACTACACCATCACAGCGGGCAAGAATGCTGGTACGTTCGGCCCGATTTCAATCAACAGCGGCGTGACGGTTACAGTGCCGTCAGGCAGCGTTTGGACCATCGTGTGAGGACGTTATGCCCATTAAACTAAACAGCACTGGCGGCGGTTCTATCACTTTGGATGCGCCCAATACGGCATCCGACTACACGCTGACCTTCCCAGCGCAAAACGGCACGCCCATCACAACGCAGCCGAGCACGGCAGGCAACGTGCTGACATCTGACGGCACGAACTGGGTGTCGCAGGCTCCAGCAACTCCTGCGGGCGTTCCAACTGGCGGCATTATCTATTATGCATCTACAAGTACCCCATCTGGGTATTTGAAGTGCGATGGAACGATCTACAATCGTTCGTCTTATTCCGCGCTTTCTACGGTCATTGGCTCTCCGATGCTGCCGTCCAGTGAGACGTTGCGTAATTCCAGTTTGGCAATAGCTTCTGGTGCAGCAACAGCCGGGCAATATATAGCCTCTGTCAATAATGTTGTGTTTATGAATGGTTCTGCAAACGCACCAGTATTAACATCAACTGCAAATGCTCTTCGCACGTCAACTGACGGCATTACATTCACACTGCGAACTGCTGCTGCGCCGTACATTAAGGAAGGCACAGTTACCTACTTTGCATCTACTTATGTGATGCTTACAAAAATGTATCCGTTAGTTAACTCAACGGTTAACTATCAGACAAGCACCGACTTGGCAACTTGGACACTGAGAACATTTACGGCTGGAACAAATGCTGGTTCTGCATTGGCTATTGCAGGAAACCAGACATGGGGCCGTGGCATTATCCATACGGCTACATCTGTTAATAATGGCTGTGAAGATGTTTTTACTAACCCCTACTATTGGTACTATTCCACCAATGGAACAACATGGACGGTTGCTTCGTCGCCGCCAACTAACACGCTTGCGTTTGAAGCGCATTGTGTGCAGGCAGGAACCAGCAGCGCACTTGCTCTTTATCAACCGGCGCTAACAACATGGCAGCTTTGGTATACCGCAGACGGAAATACATGGAGCAATGTGACTTCAAACATCACATCATCGTTCCCTAGTGTCACAAACATCTACAAAATCTTCTGGACAGGGACGTACTTCTACGCACTTTGCAACCTTGGGATTGTCCTGCGGAGTACCACAGGCGCTAGTGGCGCGTGGTCTCAAACAACCAACACGCTTGGGCTTGGCGTTACAACTAGCACAAATCCATATTCTCAACTTTACGATCAGTATAGGACTTATTCCACTGATGGAACGTATCACATCATTCAAAACGGAAACGCGGGGCAATTTTTCTATTCTTCTGATCTTGTAAACTGGGGATATATCTCTGGTCTTTCGGGCTATTATGGTGCTGTCTCTGGGTCAAACTTTGTTGGCCGAACCTTTACTGGAAGCACTACTAGCACCTACACGCTTACAGGAACTGGCTACACGACCGCAACTCAGTTTCCTGTTCCTAATATTTTGCCTGCTACTGGAAGCTCATTTGGTACGTTTGCGCCAGCTCCTATTGCATACATCAAGACCTGAGGTGAGCCGTGTCTAACACCTATCGCATCTACCAGTATGATTATGCCGGGTATTACCACGGCATCTATCAAGACATCCCAGAAGGGCAAGGGTACCAGCCCGGTCCTTGGACCGATGTTCCTGTTCCGGAAATTCCAAATGGACAGTTCGCTGTTTTTGATGGAACTGGATGGTTTCTTACTTCAGAGCAAGAACCGCCTCGGCCACCTGAGCCTGAGCCTGAGGTCACAGTACTAACTGGTCCTGAGGCAACTGGCCCAACACCTACGGTGATCTGATGAACGTGCAAATGGTGACATTTGGCAAGTTGAACGGTTCTATCTACGATGCCGCCGCAGCCGGTGACATGTTGCCAATGCACGACCATGATGAAGCAACAGTACACATCACCATCGTAGCGCGTGGCTCGTTTAAGGCGCATGGCGATGGCTGGGAAATGACAGCAAAAGCAGGCGATGTGATCGACTGGAAGGTCGGACAGCGCCATGAACTGATCGCATTAGAACCAAACTCTCGGTTCGTCAACATCGTGAAGGGCTAAGAGATGTCCACGATTAAAACAATCAACGTCATTCACCCCACTGGGGTCACAAACAACATTGTTAATGACAACGCTGGGAATGTGACGGTTGGCGCGGCTCTTACAACTACAACTACGCTGACGGCTGGCACAACTGTTAGCGACAGCAAGGGTGAAGTTCGTTCCGTGCCAGTGAACAGTCAGACTGGTGCCTACACGGTTGTGTCAGGCGATGCTGGCAAGTTCATCAGCATCACCACTGGCGGGGTTACTGTCGCCACGACAACTGCTTTCACTACGGGCCAATCTGTGTCGATCTACAATGACAGCGGCTCTTCGCAGACGATTACGCAG
>Ga0181352_1000746_pt1 | contig 13340 bp, 16 predicted proteins | sample Fa13VDMLBSN_FD_130103 | JGI IMG/M metagenome (GOLD analysis project Ga0181352, IMG submission 130103) | Freshwater viral communities from Lake Michigan, USA - Fa13.VD.MLB.S.N | ecosystem: Environmental > Aquatic > Freshwater > Lake | place: USA: Michigan | collected 2013-09-23 | reverse complement strand
GAGAGCGTGAGCCGCAAGGCGGTGCGCGAGTCTCCGAAGTTGGCGAAGCGCAGCGACGCGTCAGGTTACGAGGCGTTTCGCGCGTCGATGGCGAAGCGATCCCGCGATCGAGCGGAGAGCGGTCGCGACATCGGCGAGCTTCCGCCCGTCGTCGATCCGGCACGCAAGGAAGCCTGCCGGCTGAACTTCCGCCTCTTCTGCGAGACCTACTTCGCGGACCAGTTCTACCTGGAGTGGTCGGCAGACCATCTGGAGATCATCGCGGCGGTCGAGGCCGCGGTGCTCAAGGGCGAGCTCCTGGCCTTCGCGATGTCGCGAGGATCCGGGAAGACGGCATTGATCGAGGCGGCTGCCCTGTGGGCATTGTTCTACGGCCACCAGCAGTTCGTCGTCATCATCGGGGCGACTGAAACACACGCGTCCGAGATGCTGGAGAACATCAAGGTCGCTTGCGAAACGCGCGACATTCTCGCGGAGGACTTCCCGGAGGTCGCCTATCCGATCCGCAAGCTCGACCGCATCACGCACCGAGCTCGAGGTCAGACGTACCGCGGCAAGCCCACATTCATCCAGTGGAAGGGCGAGAACGTGCAGCTGCCGACGATCCCCGGCTCGCCGGCTTCGGGCGGCATCATCCGGGTCCGCGGCATGACCGGCAGCATCCGCGGCATGGCAGTCTCGCGGGCAAGCGACGGGCGTCGAGTGCGTCCGTCTCTGGTGCTCGTCGATGACCCGCAGACCGACAAGAGCGCCCGCAGCCCGTCGCAGGTCGCCCAGCTTGAGAAGGTGTTCAAGGGTGCCATCCTCGGCCTCGCCGGCCCGGACGTGCAGATCGCCGGGCTGGTCACCGTGACCGTCGTTGCCCCCGACGACCTTGCGGAGCGGCTGCTCGACCGCGAGCGGAACCCGGCGTGCCACGGCCGGAGGATGAAGCTCGTCTACGAGTGGCCGACGGAAGTCGAGCTCTGGGAGAAGTACGCGGAACTCCGCAAGGCCGGGCAGCGAAGCGGCGCCGGGACGGGCGTGGCCAACAAGCTGTTCGCCGACAACCTGGAGCGGATGACCGCCGGGTGTCGCCCGGGGTGGCCGGCGCGGATGAAGGCCGGCGAGATCCACGCCATCCAATCGGCCTACAACCTGCGAATCGACAAGGGCGAGGCCGTGTTCGCGGCCGAGTACCAAAACGAACCGCTGCCGGTGGTCGATCGCACGACGGAGGAGCTCACCGCTCCCGAGATCGCCGAGAAGATCAACCGCTACCCGCGGCAGTTCGTTCCGCTCTCCTGCCAGTACCTGACGATGTTCGTCGACTGCCAGCAGCACGTCCTGTACTGGGTCATCTGCGCGTGGGAAGAGAACTTCACTGGCTACGTCATCGACTACGGGGCCTACCCCGACCAGCGGAGGCCGTATTTCACGGTCCGCGACATCACGAAGAAGCTGACCGACGTCAGCAAGGCGAAGAGCATCGAGGGCGCTTTGATCGAGGGACTCGACGCGCTGACGTCGCATCACCTCGGCCGCGAGTGGAAGCGCGAGGACGGCGCGTCGATGCGGATCGAGCGGTGCCTTGTGGACGCGAACTACCGCTCCGACACCGTGTACCAATTCTGCCGCGAGTCTTCCCGGGCCGGCGTCGTGATGCCGAGCCACGGCCAGGGCGTGAAGGCTTCGAGCATGCCGTTCGCCATGTATGCCAAGAAGCCGGGCGACCGCATGGGGCACTACTGGCGCGTGCCGAACGTCGCGAAGAAGCGGGTCATCCGCCACGTCCAGATCGACACGAACTACTGGAAGTCGTTCATCCACGCGCGGCTCGCCGTGCCGCGGGGCGACCCTGGGTGCCTGTCGTTCTTCGGCGAGCATCCGGAAGCCCATCGCATGATCGCCGATCACCTCGTCGCCGAATACCGCGTGGCAAACACCGCGAAGGGTCGAACGATCGAGGAGTGGAACGAGCGACCCGGGAAGCCCGACAACCACTGGTTCGACGGACTCGTCGGATGTGCGGTCGGGGCGTCGATGCTCGGGGCAACGCTCGACGGGTCGGGAGGCTTTCGGCCGGCCAAGAAAAAACGGGTTTCGTTCGCCGACATGCAACGACAGCGGAGAAGCGCCGGATGAGCACACCTTCGGATGCCGGAATCGCGTGCCCGCGGTGCGGATGTCGCGACCTGCGGACCAGGCGAACGATGCGGGTGCGAGACGGCATGATTCGTCGGTATCGCGTCTGCCGGCACTGCCGACGACCGCTGACCACGCACGAGTCGGTTGCCGTGCCACAGCCGCGGTCCGGACGGGCATAGTTTCTACATATAGAAACTTGGCGGTTACGCGCCGCCATTTCGCCACGAAAATTTCTATATGTCTCCCGAGGGTTCATCCTCTCGGAGAGACGGCACGGTGGCGGACGAGCAGATTGCCGACGCGATTCGCGAGAACGCCGCAGGCCCGGTGAAGGCCAGCGGCGATAGCGGTTCGTTCGAGCAGCACTCGATCGCGGACCAGATCGCGGCCGACCGCTACCTCGCCAGCAAGGCAGCGGCGAAGAAGCCGCACCGCGGCCTCCGATTTTCCCGCATCGTGCCCCCGGGGGCCGAATGATGGGGATCTTCGGCGGGCTGTTCAAGAACCCATTCGCCGCGCCGCAGCGTGTCGTGCGGCGTGCCATGCGGATGATCCGCGCCAGCTACGACTCTGCACGCACCACGGACGACAACCGCCGCCACTGGGCAAACGTCGATCACCTGTCGGCGAACGCGGCACTGTCGCCCGCTGTGCGTCAGACGCTCCGGAGTCGGGCACGGTACGAGGTCGCGAACAACTGCTACGCCGCGGGCTTGGTCCGCACCGTCGCGAATGACCTGATCGGCACCGGCCCCACGCTCCAGATCGTCGCCCCCGACGGGTTCGATGCGAGCCCGATCGAGGCCCAGTGGGATTCGTGGGCGAAGGCCGTGAAGCTCGCCCGCAAGCTGCGGTGCATGCGGCAGTGCCTGAGCCGGGACGGCGAGGCGTTCGCGGTCCTGGTGTCGAACCCCAAGCTCAACCACCCGATCAAGCTCGACATCCGCCTCGTCGAGGCCGAGCAGGTCACGACCCCGACGCTGATCGGCGAGAACGCCGTCGACGGGATCGTGTTCGACGAGTTCGGCAACCCCGAGACCTACCACATCCTCCGCACCCACCCCGGCGACGTGCTCCACTCGATGGAGTACGACGAGGTGCCCGCGGAGTTCGTGATCCACTGGTTCCGGCTGGAGCGTCCCGGGCAGAAGCGTGGCGTCCCGATCCTCGCGCCGGCCCTGCCGCTGTTCTCCAAGCTGCGGCGGTACACGCTCGCGGTCCTCGGGGCAGCTGAAGCCGCGGCCATGCAGGCCGGCGTGCTCTACACCGACGGCGCCCCGAACGACGAGGACAGCGTCGAAGGCGAGGCATTCGAGGCCGTCGAGTTCGAGCGGAACATGTTCACGACGCTCCCCGGCGGCTACCGCCTGGAGCAGCTGAAGGCCGAGCAGCCGACCACCACGTACAGCGAGTTCAAGGCTGAGCTCATCGACGAGGCGGCGCGGTGCGAGAACGTGCCAAGCAACATCGCCCGCGGCAACTCCTCGTCTTACAACTACGCGAGCGGCCGGCTCGACAACCAGATGTTCGGCCGGTCGCAGCACGTCGACCACTCCGAGGTCGAGGAAGAGGTCATCGACCGCATCTTCGCCGCGTGGCTCGACGAAGCCGCCCGGGAGCCGGGCGTCATCCCCGACGGATTCCCCCCGCTGGCCGAGTCGCGGCACCAGTGGATTTGGGAAGGTCGCGAGCATGTCGACCCGAACAAGGAAGCGAACGCCCAGGCCACCCGCCTCGCCAACCTCACAACCTCGCTCTCCGAGGAGTGGGCAAACCGCGGCAAGGACTGGGAGCAGGGCGTCCGCCAGATCGCCCGCGAGCGTGCCCTGCTGGGTGAGCTCGGGCTGTCGCTCCCCGACGGCACCGCGGTGACGACCGCCGCATCGCAAGCCTCGGCCCTGTCCGACATCGCAGATCAAGCGGCTCTCCCGGCCGCAGGAGGACGATGATGGACCGACGCGCCCGCCGCCGCCGCGACCGGATGCTCCTGGCGTCCGCCGTCAAGCCGTTCGAGCTCAACGCCGCCGCCGCCGTGCAAATCGAGGCCGCGGCCTCCGATCCCGCCGCGCCGGCAGTCGTGACGATCGAGGCATACGGTGGCGGCGTGATGTCCGTTTCGGGCATCGGTCCGCTCGTCTGCGACGTGAACGGCATCGAGGCCGACGGCCGAGTCGTGCTGCTCTCGGGCCACGACAACACGCTGTCCTCGACGCTCGGCTCTGCCACGGTCCAGGCCGTCGACGGCCGGCGGCTCATGGCGACCGGGACGATCTCCCGCACGAATCCGATTGCCGCGACGGCGATCGAGCTCGCCCGCGACAACGTGCCGCTACAGGCGTCGATCGGCGCCGAGCCCATCGACCCGCCTGTGAAGATCAGGGCCGGGCAGTCCATCGACGTCAACGGCCGGACGATCACCGCCGGCCCCGCTGGGTTCCTGCTCTTCCGCCGGACCCGTCTCCGTCATATCGCGATTCTGCCCAACGGGGCGGACGCAACGACCAGTGTCTCTATCGCTGCGGCCGCTGCCGCCAACCAGGAGGGTTCCATGGATTTCCAGAAGTGGGTCGAGTCGCTCGGGTTCGTTTACGCGGACCTCACTCCCGAACAAGTCGCCGTGCTCCAGGTCGCCTACGACGAGGCGACGGAGAGCGCCGACGCCGCCGCCCCGGCCGCCCCGGCCGCCGGCGACGAGCCCAAGACCGTCGCGGCTTCCGCGATGGGCACCATCGCCGCGTCGGCCGTCGCCCAGATCCGGGCCGAGCTCGCCGCCGAGACGACCCGCGTCAACTCGATCCGCGCCATCTGCGGTGACCGCCACGGCGACATCGCCGCGAAGGCGATCTCCGAGGGCTGGGATACGACCCGTGCCGAGCTCGAGGTGCTCCGCTCGTCGCGGCCCCGGCTGCCGGCCATCCACACGAAGGAGTCCGGAACCGTGAACACGAAGGTCATCGAGGCGAGCCTGTGTATGGCCGCCGGCATCAACGTCGAGAAGTCCTACAACGATGAGACGCTCGACCGTGCCAGCAAGTTCCGCCGGCGTGGCCTCCGGTGGCACGCGGAGCAGATCGCCGCGTCCAGCGGCAAGGCGATCGACGCCGACCCGGGCACCCAGGAGTGGATCCAGGCGGCGTTCTCCACGAGCGAACTCTCGGGCATCGTGGGCAACGTGGCCAACAAGGCCCTCCAGGACGCGTTCGCCATGGCTCCGTCCGTGGCCGAGCAGATCACGGCGACCCGCAGCCACACCAACTTCCAGCCCAACACCGTCTACAGCCTCGCGCTGAACGGTGAGCTGCAACTGGTGAGCAAGGACGGCGAGCTCAAGCACCTCCGCATGAGCGAGGAGAGCCGGACGCGCCAGGTGCAGACCCGCGGCGCGGTTCTCTCGATCACACGGGCCGACCTCATCAATGACGACCTGAACGCTTTCGCCGACAACGCGAAGGCGCTCGGCCGCAAGGCGGTCCACAGCCGTGAGAAGACGCTGTTCGCCGCACTCAACGCGACGGGCAACGGTGCGTCGTTCTTCACCTCGGCCCGCGGCAACTACTTCGAGGGTGCGGCCACCAACCTCCAGTCCTCCAGCCTCGCCACCGCGGTGCAGATGTTCCGCGACCAGGTCGGCCCGGACGGTCTGCCGGTGATGGTGGATCCCACCATCCTGCTCGTGCCGTCGGCCCTGGAGCAGACGGCGAAGGAGCTGATGAACAGCCAGTACGTCGTCGGGCCGACTTCGGCCAAGACGCCGTCGGCCAACATCTGGCAGGGCGCTTTCCAGCCGCTCGTCTCGCCGTGGCTCTCGAACTCCACCCTCACCGGTGCGAGCTCGACGGCCTGGTATCTGCTCGGCAACCCGGCCGATCTCGCGGCCCTGGAGATCGCCTACCTCAACGGCCTCCAGACGCCGACGGTCGAGTTCTTCGGCATGGACACGAACCCCGAAGTCCTCGGCGTGTCGTGGCGGGTGTTCTGGGACTTCGGCGTCGCGCTCGCCGAATACCGGGCCGGCGTGAAGAGCAAGGGTGCGGCCTGAGCCGCCCCTTCGCTCGTCTGATCGAGACGACAACCTCAAACCCAACAACCTGACCCAAGAAAGAGAGAGCAGATATGGCAGTCGCCGACTACGTTTCCGGACCGGACACCATCGACTACACGCCGGGCAGCGACACGGTCGCCGGCGCGGTGGTCATCCTGTCCACGGATCATGTGGGCATCACCAAGGTCGCGATCCCCGCCAACGTGCCGGGAACGCTTCATGTGCAGGGGGTCTACGACATCGACTGCGCGAGCGGCACGACGTTCTCGCAGGGTGCGAAGCTCTACTACAACGCCGGCACGGCGAAGGTGACCACGACCAACACCGACGTCTACATCGGCCGCGCCGCGGCCGCGAAGGTGTCGGGACAGCTGAAGGCTCGTGTCCGACTCAACGCAGCCTGATCGGTCGCGTGACGTTTCGTGACGGGGCGCCGCGCAAGCCCAAGCCCGGCGCGGCGCCCCGTCAACCATCGAATCCGTTGGAGGACGACCGTGCCGAGCGCATCCTGCGACAAGAAAACGTACCGGCAAAACCCGGGCGTAGTGCCACTGGAGTTCGTCCAGGGCAACCGTCTGCCGGTCCTGTGTCGCTTCAACCGCGATTTGACCGGCTACACGCTCTCCGCATCCGTCATCTGTGCCGAAACGGGCCTGACGGTCTGCACCTTCGCGGTCACGAAGACCGTGGAAACCGTCAACGGCCAGACGTCTACCCGGGTCGACCTGGTGCTGACCGAGCAGCAGACCGCGTTGCTGGTGCCGCCGGTGACCTATCGGTGGGCGATGGACTGGGTCACGCCGGCCGGACACACCCGGACGGTCATGGCGGGCCGCGTCGTGGCTGCGAGGCGCTGACATGAGCAACTGCGAAAACGTGGCCGTGTCCTTTGAGGTCGAGGACATTTCCGTCGAGGTGGTTTGCGTTGAGCCGCAAATCGAGGTCCACGTCACCATGTCGCCAACGTGGGCAGACGTTGCCGACAAGCCGGCCGCATTCCCGCCGTCGGCGCACGCCGCGAGCCACGCCGCCGGCGGGTCCGACCCGGTGACGCTGACCGTCGGGCAGGTCACCGGCCTCCAGGCGGCCCTCGACGCCAAGGCGACGCCGGCGGACGTCACGGCGGCTGTGGCGGCGGTTGTGGACGCGGCTCCGGGCACGCTCGACACGCTCAACGAACTGGCGGCCGCCCTCGGGGACGATGCGAACTTCGCCTCGACCGTCACGACCGCCCTCGCGGCCAAGGCCCCCCTTGCATCGCCGACGTTCACGGGCACGGTGGGCGGCATCACGAAGGCCATGGTGGGCCTCGGAAACGTGGACAACACGGCCGACGCGGCGAAGCCCGTCTCGACCGCCACCCAGGCGGCTCTCGACGGCAAGGTCGGCACCTCCGACGCCCGCCTCTTCGACGCCCGCGAGTGGTCGGCGGCCACTGTCACCCAGGCCGAGGCCGAGGCCGGCACATCGACCAGCCGGCTCGCGTTCTCACCGCTGCGGGTGTTCCAGGCGGTCGCGGCGTGGTGGGCGGCATCGGCCGCGAAGACGAAGCTCGACGGCATCGCGAGCGGTGCCACGGCGAACGCCACCGACGCGCAACTGCGGGACCGGGCCACGCATACCGGGACGCAGACAGCCTCCACGATCTCCGACTTCGCGACGGCCGTCGTGGCGGCGGCTCCTCCGACGACCAATGCGAGCCTTCTGACCAGCGGCACGCTCGCCGACGCGCGGCTGACGGCGAACGTCGTGCTCACGGGCGATTCGCGGCTGTTCAATGCCCGCACGCCGACCAGCCATGCGTCCACCCACCAGACCGGCGGATCCGACGCGATCGCGCCGGTGATCGTCACGCCGTCCAGCCTTTCGGCCAGCCAAAACGACTACGCCCCTGGGGTGTGCGACATCATCCGGCTGTCGAGCTCGACCGCGATCGACATCACAGGCCTGGTCGCCCCAAGCGTCGACGGGGCGATGCGGCTGATCATCAACACGAACGCCTCGGGCGGCTCGTCTATCACGCTCAAGCACGAGTCGGCATCGAGCACGGCGGCCAACAGGTTCCGCAACTCGACCGGCGGCGATTTCATTCTGCCGGCTGACGGCGGCTCGGCCTTGCTCACCTACTCGTCGGCGATCTCGCGCTGGAGGATTCTGTGAGCCGCTGGCAGCGTCTGGCCTTTCGTTCGAGGCAGTTCGACCCGCGGACCATTCCAGGGCTGAAGCTCTGGCTCAACGCCGCCAACACGTCTTCCATGACGTTTAATGGCTCGACCGTCTCGCAGGTCAACGACCTGTCTGGGAACGGATTCCACGCCACACAGGCGACTGCCAACAACCAGCCGACGTATCAGGCGACCGGGTTCAACGGCAGGCCGACACTGCTGTTCGATGCAACAGACAGTATCACATCGTCCGCGACAATCGCCGACTATTTTCTGACGCCGACGACGAGCCCAACGTCCGTGATCGTCATGGCGTGCTACATGCCGTCACTTATCCAATCGGGGACTTTTATCTTCGGCTCAGATGCACAAGCGAACGGCCGAGTGTTTTTCAGCAGCCATTTCGGCGGCAGTAGTCTCATTTTCGACATCGCCAACGTAACAAACGGACGCGTGTTGGCAGGCTCGCAAACAAACACTGGATGGACAACGCCGCACATTCTGACGGCGTATCGAATCGGAGCGATCATGTCAGTCCGCCGCAACGGAGTCGAAATTACCGGAAAGACAAACGCCAGTGGAAACTACTCTGCGACCACGGCGAAACTGCAAATCGGAAAGTGTGACGGCGGCAATTTCAATCAGCAGTACGTCAGCGAGTTCGTGGCGTATGGCGCAGCATTGACGGCGACGCAGATCAGCGCGGTCGAGCGCGGCCTGGCGCGTAAGTGGGGGGTGACGCTGTGAGATGCTTCCGCACGGCAAGCGAATCGCTCTACGAGTCCATCCGCCTCCAACTTGATGCGGCATGGGGCCACCCCAACCCGCAGACAAAGACGATTACCTGCTTTGATCCGGCGGACGTTGCCCCGCGAGATAACGCGGGCCGCCTGCTCCTGGCGGTGAACGACGAGTTTGCCACATGGGAGCCAGCGTCCACGCTGCTTCCGCAACTGATCGCCAGCGGTGCCGTCGAGGAGATCACCGCGGCCGAGTACCAGGCGGCGATCGAGCAGCCCACCCAATGACCACCCCAACCCCCGCCGCCGTGCTCCTGGCCTACGGCCGCTGCTGCGGACGGCGGTGCGTGCAGTGACTATGGGAACCAACATGTTTCGCCGTGCATCCGATTGGCTCGACGCCCAGCGTCACGAGCACGCGACGAGCCCCGTCATGTACCGGCGCGGCGACCGGATGGTCGAGCTCAACGCGACGATCGGGCGCACCGAGTTTCAGCAGGACGACGGCTACGGCATCGTCGTGCGGTCGGAGTCACGGGACTACATCGTCCGGGCGTCCGACCTGTCCCTCGACGGCGTGCCGACGCTCCCCGAGGTCGGCGACCGGATCGAGGAGATCCAGTGCGGTGAAACCTACGTGTACGAGGTTCTCCCGATCGGGGCTTCCCAGCAGCACTGGCGGTTTTCCGACCAGTTCCGCCAGACGATCCGGATCCACACCCGCCAGATCGGGGGCGCCGCCTGATGTCGAGCGTGATCGTGGACGTGGCCGGCGCGGTGATGGGCGAGCTCGAGGAGGGCACGTTCGCGATGCCGTTCACGCTCGCCCGGGCCTACACCCCGATCTACGACCTCAAGGAGATGGACGGAGTCCGCGTGACCGTCGTGCCGCGCGAGAGCGCCATCACGAACCTCGATCGCGGAAGGGTCTCGAATGCGGTCGCGGTCGATGTCGCCGTGCAGCGGAAGGTCGCCAGCGTCGAGCCGGCCGTGATCGACCCGCTCATGGGGCTCGTCCAGGAGCTCGGCGACTTCCTGACACGCCGCAAGCTCGCCGCAGCCCCCGACGCCCGCTGGACCCGCATCGAGAACGGGGTCATCTACGCCCCCGAACACATGAACGAAAAGCGGATGTTCACGAGCGTTCTCACAGTCACGTATCTCGTCAGCCGGTAACACGGAGGTTCCCATGGCCGTCGACACCAACGCCCCAACCGCAGCCGCTGCCGACTATGGCACGCTGGCCCAGAAACTGACGGCGTTCATGGCGACCGCGAAAGCGGTGGCCGCGGACGGTCTCACCTGGAGCGAGTTCGGGGAACTGCTCCTCGCCCTGCTCCGGATGGTCGTGACGACCCTCGACAAGGTCCAGACGCTCACCGGCGAGGAGAAAAAGGCCGTCGCCATGGGGGCGGTTGCCAGCCTGTTCGACCTCGTCGCCGACAAGGCGATCCCGGCGGCGGTCTACCCGCTCTGGATCGTGATTCGTCCCGCCGTCCGGTCGATCGTCGTGGCCCTCGCATCGGGCGTCATCGAGAAGCTCCTTCCGATGGTGAGGGCCTGACATGCTCGACAACGTCCGGCTGCTCGTGGAATGGGCTCCCCTGCTCGGCTACGGCCGGCGGCTGTCGGCCGCCGCCGACGACGGCCAGCGGGCCGAGGTGATCGCCGACGCCCTGGAGTGGCTCGCGAGCCGGACCGGAAACCGCCTCGACGACGAATTGGCCCGCCACCTGGCGGCCGTCCTAAAGACTCCGCAGGGTGCGGCCCTCGCGGGGTTCATCGCCGACAAGGCCGCCGACATGGAGCAGACCCAGTGAACTACGTGACCCTGGCCCAGATCGTGATCGCCGTCGGCCTCGTCGGCTACGGCGTGGTGGTGGGTGTGCAGCAGCTCCGCGGCCGGCTTGGCCGGCGGACCCGAACGCCGGTGGACGACCTCCGCCTGGTCATCGACCTCGCGGCCCGACTCCGCGACAAGGGGCACACCGATGCCGTGGCCGTGTGCGAGCAGCTGACGCATGAGCTGCTGAAGCCGGAGGCACCGCAGTCGTGAGACCGCTCGCCTTCATCGCCGCCGGGTTTTTGCTGCTGACGCTGCCGCGCGTCGAGTGGGGCCGCGTGGACACGAGCGGGTCCGCGACGGCGGCGGTCTACGTCTACGAGAAGGACGACGGCGGCGTGCCGCCGTTCGTGGCCGTCGCGGTCAACCGGCTCAACCGTGAGCGGAAGGTTGTCGCGACGCTCCTCGAGGACGACACGACCGACGGCGACGGCGAGGTGCCGGAGCAGTATCGCTCCGCCCTGGATGCGGCCCGCAAGGCGGGGCTTCCGGCCGTCGTCGCCCTGGCCGGCCGGACGGTGCTCCGGGTGACGCCGCAGCCCGCGAGCGAGGCGGCGGTGATGGAGGCCGTGCCGTGACCATCGACCCGCGCCTGATCGACGTCTTCCCGGCCGAGCACGACGGCTACCCGGCGAGCCTCGCGATCGAGGACACGCCCGACGCCCTGCGCGATGCCTGCGGCGACGCCTCGCGGGAGTTCCCGGATGCCCTGTGGATCGAGCCGCGCGACTGGGTCGAGAAGGCCCGCGAGAACGACGCGGCCGGATCGTGGGGGCTGAACTACCTCGACCGGTTCACCAACCAGGGGCCGGGGGATGGCCGACGCGGCACCCACGAGTGCACCTGCCACAGTCTCCGGGCCAACGTCGAGGCCGCGCGCAACCGGGCGCGGGGCGTGAACTTCGGCGGGCCGAAGGTGGACTACCGCTACCCCGAGTCGCGCGAGTTCGGATCCGTATGGCTCTCGCCGCTCTCGGTCTACGCCGAGGCGAATCCGCGGCAGTGGGGCGGGGCGAACGTCCGGGCGGTGCTGGAGATCGCCTGCCGCCGCGGGATGCTTCCCGAGACGGTGCAGCCCTACGACTACCAGTTCCGCCACGCTCTGCCGGGCACTGCCGGCAAGGGCGGATTCAATCAGGCCCGCGGGCCGTGGACGCCGGTCTCGCGGTTCCCCGACGGGTGGGAGGAGACGGCCAAGAACTTCCGCCCGCTGGAGGTGATCTTCCCGGAGTCCTACGAGCAGGCCGTGTGCCTCGTGCTCCACGGCTACGTCGTCTCGGTCGGTCGCAACGGCCACGCGGTGCCGTGGGCGCGGTGGATGCCCGACCAGCGGCTCATGGCCTACCCGGACTCCTACGACATCGTCCGCTACGACTCCGAGCGGACCGCCAAGTCCGCGTGGCAGGGATCGTTCGCCGTGGCGTCCGTGACTCTCCCCGATGACTGGAGCCGGCCCGCCGGGTGAAACCCATGAAATCCCCTTTCCTCGCGCTGTTTTTCGCCTTGTTCTGCGCGACCGCCGCGGCCGCCCTGTGCGGCAACTGCCACGGCGACCGCGTCGTCGGCCCCGGCCCGGTGCGGTTTGCCTGCCCGGTGTGCGATGGTGCCGGCGAGCTGCCCGACCAGCCGGCGCCCCCGGCCCCGGCGGCGGCCGCCGCCCCCGGCCCCCGGCCCGCCGTCTGCCGGATCGAGTGCGGGTCCGGCCCGTCCCGCGACTGCGGCAGCGGCGTGCTCGTCGAGGCCCGCGACGGCCGGGCGAAGGTGCTCACCGCCTGGCACGTCTGCCGCGGCAACCGGGACGCCGTCACGATCCGCTGGCCCGACGGCACGAGCGGCCCGGCACGCGTGCTCGCGTGGGATTCCGCCTGGGATCTGGCGGTCCTCTCGACCGCGGCCCCCGCCGCCGCCCCGGTGCCGATTGCGGCCAGGCCGCCGGCCGTCGGCGACCGGCTGACGCTCGCCGGCTACGGGCCGGTGCCGTTCACCTACCGGGAGGCGAGCGGCGAGGTGACCCAGTTCGTCGGGCCGACGGGCCGGCACCCCATGCACATGGTCGAGGTCCGGGCCGCGGCCCGGCAGGGCGACTCCGGCGGCCCGATATTCAACGCCCGCGGCGAGGTGGTCGCGGTGCTGTGGGGATCGACCGGCGGACTGACTGCCGGCAGCCATGTCGCCGAGATCCGGCGGATGTTGGGCCAGCCGGTGGCCGCCGCCGTCTGCCGGGACGGGAGGTGCGAGCGATGACAGCCGACGCCGACTACGTCTGGGCCGAACTGGCCCGCCATCCGATCCGGCGATCCATGCTCGGCCGCGAGCGGTGCGACGAGATCGTCGCCACCGCCGTCACGCTATCGCCCACCGGCCGGGCTGCGGCAACCGCCAACAACCGGGCCGCCATGCGGAGGCTGTGGGAGGGTCGCGTC
>Ga0181352_1000745_pt1 | contig 13341 bp, 12 predicted proteins | sample Fa13VDMLBSN_FD_130103 | JGI IMG/M metagenome (GOLD analysis project Ga0181352, IMG submission 130103) | Freshwater viral communities from Lake Michigan, USA - Fa13.VD.MLB.S.N | ecosystem: Environmental > Aquatic > Freshwater > Lake | place: USA: Michigan | collected 2013-09-23 | reverse complement strand
CGTTGTTTTCCTTGTTGCCGTTTTGAATGTAAGCGTAACCAGCCGAGCCGCCAGAGAAGTATGCCCCTGTTACTGGCTGATATGTCGCCAGCGCAATACCAATTCGCTTGCGGCTACCTGCGGGGTTAGCAGTTGTTGGGGCAAACTCAAAATACCATTTGCCGCTAGACACGGCGATTGTGCTGACGATGTTTGATTGCGTTGCGCCACATGTCCAGTCTAGATTGGCATTTGTCACCGTCATGCCGCCATTTGCCAGCGGATTCAGCACCGCATAGTTGCCCCGCGTCACCGCACTGGTGTCCGTCGTCGTGCTGTAGCCGATCCACTGGGTGGGAACATCCAGCATGGAGTCATACGTAGACCCAGACGTTAGGGAGATGTTGTTGGCGGTCCAATTGTTGGAGTTGCCGCTGTAGTCATACCCCAGAGTCGTCGTGCTGGTGTTGTCTTTGAAGTTCAGGTAGAAGCCGTTCGTGCCATACGTTCCCGTATAAGGCAGGGGCTCCCACACACCAGTCAGAGGATCAGTCGTGCCAAAGCTGCTGGGCGTGAGGGCTTGGCCGTCGATGAAGTTGATCTCGGTCAGGTATCCGTCGAACGGACCGGAGTTGTCCCAGTTTGCACCAACTCGGTTATTAGAGTTTGGGTAGGTGAACGCCGTAGCCAAGTTTAGCGTCGGGTTGGTCGCGGTATCAAACGCCGTCACTTGCACGCCGTTGATGTACAACTTCACTCGGTTGGATGCCGTGGCCTGCGTCGTGTCAATTGCCAAAACAATGTGATACCAAGCGGACGGATCACGAAACACCTGCGTCGTAGTGATGCGCCCCGACCCCGAAGGACCGCCGTATTCCGCCCACAGCTTGTCGTTCTGAAACCAAATGCCCGCTGCAAGAGCAGAAGTGCCATCGTAAGCGGCGAATATGTATCCCAAGGTGCCAAGTGTGCCGCGCTTCACCCATCCGCTGAACGTGTTGATCTTGTTGTTTGTCGGCGAAGTGGCGTATGTACGCGAAAAATACGCAGACGCGCTATTCCGCAACCGCACCGAGCGGCTGATGGGGTTAGGCACCCCAGGGACAGGCCAGTTGTTGTTTCGGATGGCTGCCGCTTGCTCGTTGAGCTTCCACACCCCAGATGCCGCCTGCTGAGTCGGAGTGACCGGGGTCTTGCGGATTACTTTGCCTGAGTACTGGGTCATCACCGTGCCCTAGAAATGTTGAACGGATTCTCCGCGAAGCAAGCATAGATGTAGGTGTAGGTGCTTCCGTTCAGCGCCGCCCCGGATTGCCGAACCTTAAAACCGTTTGACGTAAAGTCGAGCGATCCAAAGGTGCCTTCCGCCGTGGAAACGTTTGGTCGCAGATAGTTTCCAACCACGTTTGTTGTGTCCCTAGCGCTGTCAAAGATGTACCAGTCGTCGGTCGTTCCGCTTGAAATTTTGATCAATACAAACCGCGGCCTGAACCCCAAATATATAAACGGGCCATCCGTGCTTCCATTGCCGGTGTAGGTTCCGAAAGCAGAGTAACCCGTGACTGCGGCGAAGCAGTAGGCGATGTATGTTCCAGAAGACCTATTGGTATCTTGCGCTGCACCAATACTAAACACGGACGATGTCGGTGTGGTGCTATTCCATATGTTCGCCCCAGTTGCCGCCGCTGCTGTGCTGTTTAAGTACAGGTATTGCGTGTTTGCCAATGACGAACTGTAAACAGTCCACGGGTCACCAGCAGTGCTTCGGCTCTTAACGATGATCAGCCTAGGCACAACACCCAACCCATGCCCCACAGTCGCGGCAGAGCCAGTACCCGTGTAACTCACGATACTGAAACCAGCGGTCGTGTTGGCGCTCACCGTGCTAGTGATGGTGCCACTAGCGTTGGAAGAGGTGGTGCCCCTACCTGCCTGCCACTGCCAGCCAACGTAGGTGCGCCCGGTGACGTTGGGCGAGTTGGTGCCCGCACGGATGTTGAAGCCAGTGCTGGTGAACCCAGTGACATCAGTGTCGAAGGCCTCAGCGCCAGTAGTGTTGGACGCCAAAGTCCCCAAGACCGTGCCGTTACCACCACGAACAGAGTCACTCAGGCGGTGATCTTCAGCGTTGCTGCGGCTCTTCGTCCACAGGAAGTCAGGCTGCATCAGACCAGAGTTGGTGATGGTTCTTGCAGCTTGGTCACCAGTCCACAGGTTGATGTCCATGTACTGGCTACCCCTCATGATCGTCGGGGTCGGGAGATTGAGCGTGTTCAGGGCCTTGTGGTCAGTAGGCGGGGTGTAGGTGAATGAACGCTGGCCGAAGTTGACATCATAGGTTTTAGTGCCCGCGACGTTATCGGTGTAAAGAGCTGGGACAACTTGTTGAGTTGCTGTGTAACTCAGCGACGGAGTAGCACCTTGCGCCACACCGTTCTTGTAAAACTGAACGGTTCCAGCGCCAGCATCAACAGCCACGCCAATAATGTCACCAGACGTATATGTCGCGCCAGAGGTAACCGCTGTGCTGAAGTTTGCTATTTCACCGTTGCTTCTGTAGTACGCAATCTGACTAATGCTAGACGCAGTAGCCGATGTGTCAGGCACTATTCCAATAAGGTTTGAGGCACTAGTAGCAACAGCGGTTGCCGTCACTTCCCAGTACCATTTTCCAGACAAGGGAACAAAAAATGTTGCAACAGCGTTTGCGTTGGAAGAAGATGAATAAGATAAAGTTAAGTTAGCGTTGCTGTAGGTAAAGTTGTTTGTAAAAGACTTTATCGGATTCATCACGGGGTAGTTCCCCCGCCCATTCCCGCCATCAGCGCCGATCCAGTTAGTCGGGCTGTCCAGCATCCAGTCGTAGGTCACACCTGCGGTCAGGCTGATGTTGTTGGGCGTCCAGTTGTTGCCGTTACCCGAGGTGTCCTTGCCCAGGGCCGCAGCAGTCGCAGCGCTGTTGTCAGAGAAGGTCAGATAGAAGCCGTTGGTGCCATAGGTGCCCGTGTACGGGAGCGGCTGCCATACGCCAGTGCTGTCAAACGCACCGAAGCTGCTGGGGGTCAGCGCTTGACCATCAACCCAATTCAATTCTGCCAAGTAGCCATCAAAGTAGTTATTGGCGTTGGCGTTATCGCGTCCGATAGCGTGAGCAGCCGCACTGTTGAACGGGAAGTTGTAGTTCTGGCTCGGGTACGTTGCAGTGCTGAACGATGTGATTTGACTGCCATTCACATACACCTTGATGCGATCACTTGCGGTGGCTTGCCCGCTGTCAGCGGCGATAACAATGTGGTACCAAGCAGAAGGATCACGGAATACCTGAGTAGAAACCAAGTAAGCGTTGGTTGATCCGATATAGGAAAAGAGTTGGAAGTTGTCGCCAGAAATAAATTCAAACGACGCAAAGTTTGAGTTGCTTGGCCCAGCAAAAAATATTTTCTGTTGTGCGCCAAGCGTCCCACGCTTTACCCATCCACTCCAAGTCCACTTCTGTTGGTTGCTGGCGGTGCTAGGAGTGCGGTTGAAGTACGCAGAGGCGCTCGAGCGCAGGCGAACGCTGTTGCCCACAATCTCAGGCGACCAGACGTTGAAGTTCTGAAACTGTTGCTCAAGCGTCCACACCCCACTCAAAGAGGCAAGGGTAGGCGTGGTTGGGTTGGCGGTAATCACCCCGCCGAGATAACGCTGAGACATCGTTAGATCCTTAGTTGATCTCTTCCCACGAGGTAGTGACGGTCAGATAGTTGGCCGTACCCGCCGTGGCGCCAATCGACTGGTTCTCAAGCAGATAGAAGCTCGTGGTCTTGTCCGTCACGATCAAGCTGGCGTTTGCCGGCACCGAGATGGTCGAGGCAAGCGGATACGCCGTGCCACCCAGCGAAGCAGCCGAGTAGGTGTTGATCGTGATGTTGGCAGCAGCCGTTCCGTTGGTGTTTGCCACCACGATGGAGTTGACCTTGTACACCTTGCCACTGGACGCGGCATTGTTCGCCAGGGAGGTGGCAGAAGTGGTGCTCAACGAGACCTGCGACGAGTTGCCGTAGATCGTAGTAACGTTGACGATGTTTGGGTTTGCCATGGTTTATCTGCCTTTCAGATAACTGATTTCTTTGAGAAAAATTTCGGGGTTTTCATTGGGCGTCACCCGCCGAAGATCATCGACATTGCGATTGCCTTGCCGGTGTTAATGCCGCCAAGCGCAGTCAGCGCAGCGGAAGCAGATGTTTGACCAGTACCACCCGAAGCGATTGGCAAAGTACCAGTTGTCAGTGCAGAGGTGGACGTTGCATACACAGCGCCACCAGAGGTGAAGGAGGTCAGGTTTGTGCCGCCGTTGGCAGTCGCTAGGGTTCCCGCAACAGTCACCGCGCCCGAAGTCGCAGTCGCCGGAGTCAGGCCGGTAGTGCCAAAAGAAATCGTGTTGGCCGTTGAAGCGTTGCTTGCCAACAGCGTCACAACACCAGCGTTGTTCTTGTAGTACAGCTTGCCATCGGTGATGTTGATCGCCAGTTCCGCGCCGTTGGTGTTATCCAAATTCGCTGCCAAAGGAACGGCAGAAGCCGTCGAACTGGCATAGAGCTTGATCGGGGTGTAGCCTGTTTGAGCCATCAGAAAGTTCCTCCAGAAATACCACCAGTCAACTGGCCGGTACTGGGGTTGCAGGTTATTGACGAGTTTACCAACTGGGGTAGGTTTCCGGTAGTAGCAGACACGAACGTCAGGTAGTTAGTCGCGTTCGTTGAGTTTGCCGTGATCTCCGTATTGGTGGCGTTCGTGGCGTTCGTTGCCGACCCCACCGAAAGCGTGCTCTGAGCCACGTACTGAGGGGCCGAAGCACCAGCGGTCAGAACAAAATTGGTCGTGCCCAAGGCCAGCTTAGACAGGGCCGAGGTTCCCGAGGCATACAGCAGGTCGCCAGCCGTGTAGGAGGTCAGCCCGGTGCCGCCATAGAGCGCATCAATCGTGGAGGCGTTCCAAGTGCCCGCGGTCAGGGTTCCAACGCCCGTGATGCCGGTATAGGAGCCGCTGATGTAGGCAGAACCCACGGTGCCAGAGGTGATCTGGTTGCCGTTGATGGCAATCGCGGTGTTGCTGGCGCTGGTGATCTGGCCCTGAGCGTTGATCGCAATCGTCGGGACGCTTGAGGCCGATCCGTAGGTGCTGGCGCTCACGCCTGTGTTGGTGATGCTGAAGGTCGTCCCCGTCAGCGTCAGACCTGTGCCGGCAGAGTAGGCCAAAGAGGCCGAGAACTGCGTGAACGTCAGGTTGGTCGTGCCGATGATGATCGGGTTGCTGGTCGTCAGCACATACGACTCACCCGCGCCAGTCAAGCCTTCTTGGACAAAGAAGTAGTCACCCTGGCCTAGGCCGGTGGTGCTGTCAGGCCTGAAGGTGTTCTCAGTCGTGGCTCGAGTCAGAACCCAGTTCGTGCCGCCAGGATCGGGCGTGCCCACCGTCGTGACGGTATAGACACCGTTCTCAAAGGCGTTTGCTTGGTTGTAGACCAGAACCCGGTTCGTCAGGGACAGCGAGATCCCGTCGATCTGGATTGCTGCCTTTGCCCCTGCGTTGGTGAGAGTCGCCCCCACGCCAGCATTGACCAAGCCGGCAATCGTCAGGCCCGTCCCGTTGGTCAGGGTGGTGATCTCCGGCCCGCTATAGGACAGAGACAGCGTGACCTGATTTCCCGCCGGCACCGAGTACACGTAGTACGCAGTACCCGCAACGATGCCGTTGGCGGTGGACGAAAAGACGATCTGATCATTAACAGACAGGCCCGGAGACGTAGAGAACGTCAGCGTCGTGCCGCCAACAATGGTTGTCACCGTTACTGCGGTTCCGCCCGGTGTGTACGTGGCATTGAGCGCGGTGGGGGTCTCGACCCGAACCGGCGCATGAATGGTGATGCCGCTGGAGACAGCATCGTCCACATACTGCTTGGTAGCCAGTTGAAGGGCGCTTACAGGGCCTTGGGTGACCGCAACAGAGGTCAGGCCCGCCAAGGTAGCGCTCGAGGCCCCAAGAGCAACAGAGGTCGATCCCAGCGTGATAGAGCTGTTGGTCAGCGCCACGTTGGGGATGTTCGTCAGCGTGTTCGTGGAGCCGCTGATCGACTTGTTCGTGAAGGTCTGGGTGCCCGTCAGCGTGGCAACCGTGCCATCAATGGCAATCGTGACCGGGCTGGAGCCGTTGTAGCTGGTACCCGAGAGGCCCGTGCCAATGGTCAAGGCGTTCGTAACAGAAACGGTCCCCGAGATGGCGCTAAACGGGATGGTCGTCGAGGCGGTCATTGCCGACGTACCGTTGCCGTAGACGTAACCGGTCAGGGTGGAGGCTCCAGTACCACCATTGGCGGCGTTGAGCGTCCCTCCAAGGGTGATAGCACCGCTAGTCGGCGAAGCGGGCGTCAGGCCGGTAGATCCGCCGTTGAACGAGGTCACCCCGCCCGCAGTCGAGAACTGCGACCAAGAAACCCCGTTGTAGCCGTCAAAAGTCTGGGTGTCCGTGTTAAAGCGGATCTGACCCGAGGTTCCCAGCGGCTCTTGGGCTGTAGTCCCGTGCGGAAGCACCACGCCACCGGTGCCCGGAAGCACCGCGTCATCAGCAATCCCGATGGTCGGGTTGCCAGGGCCGCCGCCGTTGGCGACATCAATCTCACCAGCGGTTCCCAGGATGTCAGCCGCGGTTGCTCCGGTACCAGACAAGGCAACGAAGCCAGAAGACCCACCAAGGGCCGCTAAAGCCGCTGCACGGCCATCCAAGGCAATGGTGGGGTCACCGGACACCCCGTTGCCATTGGCGACCACCAGACCGACTCCAGAGGCTGTAATGGTGCGAGACGCGACCGTGGAGGTCGAGGTCTTGGCCATGATGCCCGCAGCGGCGTTCTGGAACTGCAAAGCAGCCCCGGTGAGCTGCACCGTCATCGCGGCTTGGGCACCGCCATCGACCAGCGTCACGCCGTTGTTACCGGCCAGCGAGCGGCTGTTGGGCAGCGAAGGCGTCTGATTGACGGTCAGGAACGTCTGGGTCAGGTTCGGGGACGCAGCAATAGCTTGGGTGGTGGTCTGAACCGTCACCCCGCTTTGGACGATGGGAACTAGCTCAGTCCCGGTGATCGGGCCGGCTGCCGGCAACTGGGAAATTTGAATGTTTGGCATATCAAACCGCTATTCCATCAAGGTTGCCGTTATTTTCCGGCGTCTGTGTGTTCTGCTCAGTCGAGATCGTGAACCCACCAAAACCACCGCCGGAGACTAGCAAATCATTCGGGTCCGTCGCCACGCTGACATCCGGGCGCGGAAAGCGTAGGGCAATCCGCTCCGTCTTCCGGGCCGGCAGTCGATACGGATCTTTCTCATCAGCACAGTTGTTCTGGCATACGCGCAGCCCCGGAAAGTTCGGATCAGGCATCTGCTCATCAATGGCTCGCTTCATCTTGCAGCGGTCGCAGACGAAGATCGCCAGTGAGGCATTGCCTAGAGTATCCAAAAAACGGGGCATGGCTTACCTCGTGTAGACACCGATAGCCGGTGCATAGTAGATCGGCGACTTGTCGCGCTCTTCCTGCTCGGCTTGATTAAAGTGCTTCTCGGCCTGCCCCTCAAGGTACGTGATCCGGGTTATGTCCACCCCAGGCAGCTCCAGGCTCATCTGGTGAGCCAGCATGGACTGAATCGCCAGATACCAGCGCTGGGGGATCTCTAGCTCATCCGTGAGGTCGCCCACATCCATGATCTGGCGCGAGTACCACACCGTCATCTGGATGAACGGGTCGCTAGGCGTGGGCCACAGCGTGATCGTCGCCTGCGGGATGGTGCGGTTGAACCAAAACTGGTACGGCTGGTTGGCCGTGAAGTTCTTGTTGGGCAGGTTCGTGTAGTCGTCGCGGTTCAGGCGAGCCATGGTGATCTCGCGGCTGTTATTGCCGACGTAGAACTCACGCACCTGAAGGGTGTTGCCACCCGTCTCACGCATCCGGTAGAACTGCTTGGAAGCGCCGGGGTCAATGTCGTACCACAGCCACTCATTGTTGACCCAAGTGGTCACACCGGTGTCTTCCAGCAGATCCCAGGTCACGCCGTCGGTCGAAGTCTCCAAAAGGATGTGAAAACTGCCCGAGACACCCGGCAAAATGCCGATGGAGCCAGCGTAGATGTCGTTGTTGGTGCCGTAGTTGACGCTGATGTTGCCGTTTGGCGCAGATTGGACGCAAACGGTGTCAATATCGTTGTCAAAAGCGTTGTTTGCCACGCCAGAGGACGCCGAATAGCCGCCCGTGGGCCGCTGCATCTGCCGATACAGCACGTTGAGCACATCATTGCCGCCAACAGGCAGCTTGTACTCGTACTGATCCGCTTTCAGGCCATAAACCTTCTTGTCGATGGCCCAATATTGAATGCCGATGTTGATCAGGTTGCTCAGGAGGTAGAAAAGCGACTCTCGAGCGCTCAAAACCTGCTCGGAGGTCAGCTCTTCAGCCAGTTTCCCCGACCGGCGAGCGCCATGATCAATCAGTGTCTGCACACTGATGACGGTTTGACCGACTGTTCCGCTGTAAGCCATGTTTACCTCACCATCCCGGACAGTTCCAGCGCTTCATGGAGGCCCTAGAGCGGCTTCCCTTCTCGCTTTTCTCAGCGATAGACCCCATTCTCGCGCAAAAGGAGTCCCTGCGGGCGCCTCCTTGAGGCTGCGGAGCCTTCAAATTGGACCCTGTCTCGCGGTTGTACTTGGCGCGACCCTTGGCAGTCAGTCCTGCGCCTTGTCCCGCCGGAAGTTTTTCGCCACGCGAGATAGCCAAGCTCGGGCCGCCCTTGCCAAATTTTTTATTTTTGTCAGCATGCACAAATTCCTTCCCTACTTTTTGAGGAACCCCACCAAAGCCGCCCTTTGTGTGGGCAGCAGCTTGCATCAGCCGATGCTGGGCAAGGGACTTGCTCGGCATGATCAGTCCGGATTCTTGATCAAGATGCCACCAGCGTACATGCTGCAAGTCAGCGGACCACCAGAACTGGACTTCACGCAAAACTGAATGTCAGTTTTTTCGGTGTGAGCAATAGGCGCAGTAAACGGAGTCTCTTGCTTTTGCACGAACACGGTTTGATGCGTCACTGTGATCGCACCTGACACGTTGTCCTTGTTGTACTCCTGGGCCGTCATATAGGCACTGGAAGTGAATCCGATTGCGGCATCGTACTGGGTGTACGACAAGTAGAAGGTGTAACCTGCGGGGACGGTGTAAATAGACATCTGCGTCTGACCAACACCAGCATTGATCTGCGCGTAAGTAGTCGAACTGATTTTTGCAGTGATGACCCCAACGTTCGTGCCGTTGGTCACATACATCCCGTTGATGCGAAGGAAAGAGTTCGTGGTCGTCACATTGGTTGTGCCATTCAGTGCAATGGTCTCAGTCAATGGAACAAAGTTTGCTCCGCAACCTTCAATCCGCACACTCAGTGCCGTGGTGTCGGATGCAGAAGTGCTGACCAGCACCAGCGGTGCGGCAGAAGAAGGCGGCGTATACAAACCACCCGATTGCGTCTGGCCTTCCCACATGGGGCCAGTAGCAGTGTTTGCGATGTTCGGCGTGTAGCCAAAAATTTCAATGCCAATGTGGCCATCAACTTGACCGCGAGAAACCTGAAGGTCAAACGGCTCGTAGGCACCTTGGCGGGTAGCGGAAGAGTAAGTTCCCATTTTTCAATCCTCAAGAAAAGCGGGGGCCGAAGCCCCCACCTTGGTTCAGCACTTCACCGCACCGCCGCGCTTCTTGGCAGGGGCAACAGTCACAGACTTCTCAGTCTTGGTGACGCTGCCCGAGGGCAGATCAGGCTTATCGCCCACTCCGCCAAAGAAGCCCTTGATACGCTTGATGGCTCGCCCAGGAGCACCAAGAATGGTGTCGCGCATGGCTTCATTCTCTTTCTTCTGGTCAGAGTAGAAGCGGTCATACGCGCCTTTAGACAGGTCATCCATACGCTCGCGCTCATAGTTAGAAACTTGACCGCCGCCTTCGTACTTCTTGACCTTGCCGCCCTTCTTGAAGGTGCCGGACAACGCATTAATGCTCACAGGGGCGGACGGTTTTTTCTGGCCTTGGGGCATCTTGACGACATTCCCAGAGTCATTGACCGCGCCACCCCTAGCAAACTTTTTTGCGGAGCCGCCTTTCTTGTAGCCGCCAGCATTGCCCTTGCGGACTTCGCCCGTCGTGGTGTTAGACACGCCAGGAGGAGTCGTAGAGACGTTGCCCTCGACACCACCGCCCTTGGCATACTTACGGATGTCGCCACCCTTTTTGTAGCCACCAGCGTTGCCCATGCGGACTTCGCCGGTCTTCTTCGGGGTGTGATGCTCACCTTCAGCGGTACGCATCTTGGTGTCGCGGTACTCACCACCTTGGTTTTCGGTGTTGATGATGCCGCCAGCCTTGTAGCCGCCTTGCCCCATCACCACGCCACCCGTAGCCAGACCCTTGTGGGCCTTGCTGGCGGGCTTTGCAGCGTGCTTCTCCAGCTTCTTGTCCATGCCTTTGATGGCGGACATTTCAGCCTTGTGCATCGCAGGGGTCTCCATCTCGGCCTTGCCACCCTTTTTCATGGGGGGCATGGACACGGCGGGAGGAACAGCCATTGCGCGGCGACGAGCGGCCATCGAAGGACGCATCGGACGCTTTGCAGCCATCATCCCACCGCGGGCCGGAGCAGACATGGGAGCCATAGCGCCCATCATGCCGCCGTCAGCCTTCTTGACCGACCCGCCCTTTTTGAGCTTAAGCTCAACGGTGGGCTCGGTGGTCATCATCTTCACCATCGGTTTGAATTGACCCATGATTAACGCTCCTTCGCAACGAAGATGTAATCAACAGTCATTGTCTTGGCAACAGCTTCACCGTTCTGGATCGCAAAGGTCACAGTCAGGTCTTCGTCGTCAGGCAGGTTGGTCGTCACCGAGGTGCCGAGCACAGAGCCGTTCACGGAGTACTGAATGGTCGAAGCGCCATCGTAGTAGAAGCCCAAGGAGATGAATGTGTCATCTGCCATGGTGCCAACAGAGGTGGTGGTAGCGGTGTTGTTCTTCTCAACGACCAAGCTCACGGTAGTAGAGCCGTCGGCCTTGATGAAGAAAACACCATCGGTCACATCCAGAGGGGATGTGTCGGTGATTTGCAAACCAACAACCAGATCGGACTGAGTCGCGTCGCTGACCTTAAGGCGAGCCTCAAAGAACAACTCCTTGCCGGAGGCAAAGCGAAAAGATTCGCCAACCTTCTGCAAGGACACGAGATCATTGTCTGCGGCTGTGTTGGTAAGCAGAAGTAGACCGCCGTCACCGTCCGTCAATGCCTGAGTAGCACCAGCCTGAGTCTCAGTTACTGTCCAGTTTCCGGCCACATAGTAGTCGAAGTCTTCCATGTAACTGTGAAACTTGGTGGGCGCTGGCATTGCCAGATCAGCAAACAGCGAATCCTCACCCACATTGGTAACACCATTTGGGAAGCGAGTTACTAGTAAATTTGCCATTGTCTTTTCTCCTTAAAGGAGTGGGAGCCGAAGCCCCCACTTTGATTAGACGCCGGGGGTACCGTACATCGCACGAGGATCGGTGAAGCCAACGTCGTAACGCTCGGTGGCCTTGTAGCGCATCGAGTCGGTTTCGAAGTCACCTTCCATCGTCTTCTCCAGACCACGGCGCATCAGCAGTTTCATGCCTTCAGGCGCGTCGGTCTGAACCCACCAAGCGGTCGGGCTGGTCAGACGGGAGATAACAGCGGCACCTTCGTCCAGCAAGCCGATGGACTTGACGGGGTTGATGTCGTTGTTGGCGGTACCGGAGCGCAGCACGGACTTGAGCAGCACTTCAGCTTGGAAGACGTTGCCAGGAGCGACCACCAGTTGGCGGGGCACCAGACGGATCTTCTTGCCGTTGTTGTCCACAGCCTGACGGATCTGGATCAACATCTGCTCAAGCGAGGTTTGCGACAGGTTCGCGGCGGTGGTCAGCAGGTTGCTGAAGGTACCGTTCACGATGGGGTGCGAGGCGCTGTTCAGCGCGACACCGTCGCCACCAGCCGAAGCACCGCCGGTGAAGGCGTTGTTCAGCACGTTGGCGCACAGGGTCTCTTTGGTCTCAATCAGGGACTGAGCCAAGTGACGCGCATAGACCTGACCGATACGGATATGGTCGCCGTCCTCAACCAGCACTTTGGTCAGGGCGAAGGCGAGGCCATACACCGAGTACACATAGCGCTTGAGGAACAGCACGCCGCCCTGCTGATAGGTCACCGGGGTGCCATCAGGCAGTTGGGGAGCGGCGCCAAAGCCGTACAGAACGGGCTCTTCGTGGTAGTTACGGGGAATGCCTTCTTGCTGGCGGAACACACGGCTCCACTCATCGGCACGCTGATCGTAAACGCCGTCAAAGCATTCGTTCAGGATAGGTTCAACGATTGACCGAAAGTCGGTACTACGCATTGGGGATGCCATTTGTCAGCCCTCCTTAGATTGCGCCGCGGTCGGCGACATATTGATGTTCAGAGATCTGCACCTGAACGATGGTGTAGGCATCTCCCCAAGCATTGCCGGGAATCGGCGCGAGGTTGACCACGCGCATTTGCTTGCTGTTGCCAGCGCCAGCGGCGGTGGTTCCCAGCGTGCATTGGCTCAGACCAGTGACGGTCGAACCGGCGGTCTCGTTGGTGATGTCGAACTGCTCACCGATGGCGGCTTGGGTAAGCGAGCCAGCAGCTTGCATTTCGTACACGACCAGCGGGTCATCCCACACGTAAGCGATGCACGAACCGGTCTGGTAGGCGGTAGACGCCGGCCAGTAGTTCGACACGCGACGGCGGCCAGTGGTATCAGTCCACTCAACGCCATCAAAACCGCCCAGGAAGGCTTCGCCAGTAGCAGCGGGTTCGATGTTGCCGGCGGTAACCAGTTTGACCGGTTGGCCCTTCAAAATTGCCGAGGTGTAGCCCGACACGATACCGTCCACATATGCGCGAGCGCGATCCAGACCGGAAGGGTGGAACGCAGGACGCATACCAAACGGAGCAGAGGTTGCACTCATAAGAACTCCTTGTTAGCCCTCAAAAATGGGGGCGAGGTTGGTTTGCTGTTTGTCAACATTACCCAAGCCATCACCTTCAAGTCGCACAAGCGATTTGCCGTTGGAGTCACGCGCACCTTGGAGATTCTCAATTTGCACCTCAACGCGCTGGGCCTCCTCGCGGGGCTTGTCGAAGTGGTACTCGGCCATGACCGATTGATAAATTTCCATGGGGAGCTTGAACAGCAGCATCTCGTTGCACGAGATTTGACCAACATGTTCACCTGCCTTAACCCGATGATT
>Ga0181352_1000744_pt1 | contig 13347 bp, 25 predicted proteins | sample Fa13VDMLBSN_FD_130103 | JGI IMG/M metagenome (GOLD analysis project Ga0181352, IMG submission 130103) | Freshwater viral communities from Lake Michigan, USA - Fa13.VD.MLB.S.N | ecosystem: Environmental > Aquatic > Freshwater > Lake | place: USA: Michigan | collected 2013-09-23 | reverse complement strand
GTGTAGAAGAACCCCGCTGCCAGCACGATTGACGCCACCACGCCAAGCCACTGACTGATGGTGAGCTTGGCGGTGACTTCCTTGTCGGCTGTGATAGCGTTGCTGGTCTGTAGAGTGGTCATTGCGGTCCTCAAGAGTGTTGAACACGGTTGACGAGTGCGGTGCCTTCCGGCCCGATCCATTCAGCCAGCTCCTTGGAGTTGGCCTTGAACGCCGCCGCCACTTCGGGCGACTTGAGTTTCAGGATGTCCATTGCATCAATGATGCGTGCGGCGATGCGTTCCTGATTAGCACGCTTCTCGGCCTCGGCCTTGGCAAGTTCGTCGGCTGTGGCGGCGCGTGACTTGGAACGGCTGGCACTGAACAGGCCGACGACGCCAGCGAGTAGACCGCCAATCGTTGCTACGCCGGGGATGCCTGTGCCTTGGGCAATCTGGGCAACCTGGCTCACGCCACCCAGCCATGCGGCCTGACGTTCTTCGGCCATCTTGACCGCCGCTGCGGTGGTGTCTCGAAGGGTAATGGCTTCGGCCTGCGTCTTCTCGACGTACTCGTCAAGGCTCGCTTGCAGGTCTGACAGACTGATCTCGTATTCGGACTCAAGGCGTTTGGCGTCAACCTTGAACCTACGGAGTGCGGCTTGTGCTTCGCTCTCCTTGGCCTTGGCGAGTGAGTCGGCTTCCTGCACAGCCACCCAAGCAGGCACCGTAACCGCTGGGTTCTTCGGTGACGGTACGCGAGGTTCACAACCAGTCAAGAAAGCGACGGCAAGACCAGAGGCCAGTGCCGTCGCCACAAGAGGAGAAATGTGCCGCTTGCTCATGCCGGTAGTGTATCCACTACCCGTCTATCTGGTAGCCTCAACAACCACCGTACATCGTCAACCGATCTGGCGACGACGTACACCCCGCCGTACATACGCCAGCGATGCTCGAAGTCTTGCTGGTCGTCAGTAGGCTTCTTGCCGTTTGGTGCCTTCACCTCAACGGCCAAGGCGTACCCACGGAACACACCCAGCAGGTCGGCCGTACCTGGTTTGGCACCGTGGATGAATCGGTTGCCAGCGTGAATCACGCCGGTCTGTACCCGCTGGATCTCAGCACCGTGTGCCGTTAGGAACTCAACCACCGACTTTGTTACGGCGTTTTCTGCTTTTCCCATAGACAACCTGCGGGGTGAACTTGTCGAAGTCTGCCTTGTGAATCAGGATGGAGCGATGCAGGGTGGTGAACCCGATCTTGCCAGCGTGAATCCAACGGTCCAAGGTGCGTACCGACACACCCTTTGATTGTGCTGCTTGCGTCCGAGTGTAGAAGTCTTTGATGTCTATGCGGCTGAATGATATGTCTACTTGACTGTCCAGCAAGGTGTGTTCTCGACAATCGCCAAGATTGTTCCACGCTTGGCACCACGCTGCTTCCATGCCCGTGCGTCCTTGGCTCCGATAGGCTCGATGACCTTGACCGTGATGCCGAGCTTGTGGATCGCCTTGGCGGTCTGTTCTGCGCCGTACTGACCTGGCCGACACTGTGGACAGAACTGACTCTCGCAGAACGTGCATGGCCCACGGCCAGAGTCTACGTCGCTCACGATGACCACCATGCCGGGGTGGATCTTCTTGACCATCTCAATCAGCAGGTCGTTGCCTGAGTTGCACGACGGCTTGCCGATGGCGCACAACCCCATGTCCATGAGTGCCGCCGCGTCGGTCGGTCCCTCGCACACAAACACATCACAACCCGGCTCCATCGACCCATAGAACAAACCCGAACGTGAGCCATACACGGCCCATTTGTGGCCATCCTTGGATCTGAGCCTGACCCCAATGATGTTGTCGCTGGCGTCACGCATCGGGAATGAGTACGTTCCTTCAAGGTACTGGCTGGCCCTGCCCACACCTAGACCTTGGAGTGAGCTTGCTGTCACACCTAGTGAGTCGCCAAGGGTCACATAGTCGCCGGGAGTCATGGCATCCTGGTATTGCCTACAGATGCCCGTAGCGTCGATTGTGACGCGGCGTGGTGGTTGGGTGGGTAGATAGGTGGGTGCTGCGTCAGTGTGCCTGTGGAGGTATCCAGCCTCGCCTACAAGCCTTGCACTCGGCACCCTCGGACAGATCGACGCCGACCCGTCACTTGCTGTCAGGCACCAGTCTCCCTTATGGCACACGGGGCATGGCCTTGACTTGGTGACTCGAACGAATCCTTTGGGTATCATCGGTCGAAGTCCTTTTCAATCTGCTTGATGACCTTTGCGGTTTGCCCTGAGAAGTCTCGCTCTCTGAGTATTTCACGCGGCACTTCATCTGTGATGACTGGCCACGCAAACACATATAGCGTACCGCACTCTAGACACCTGCCACGGTGTACCGTCTGCTCTACGCGAAATCCAATCAGATCAACGCTGATCTTGACTGGCATGAGTTCAACTCTTGATGGTGCGATTACCTGAACAGTCTTGTGTTCTCCACGCCACCAGTCGTATGAGTGAGATACCTTGTCCTTCTGGCACTCATCACAGATGATCTTTGCCATGCCTTTGTGATTCCAGTGTGGCTTGGCGAATCCTGTGATTGTTCTGTGGTCGTTTGTCACCGCTGCACCATCTTCCTCGCATCGTCCTGCGATATGAGTTCCTTTGGATCTGCGTATAGGTACTTGCCCGGCACGGTAGGGTTGAGAAACCTATCGACCGGCTCCACTTCCCACATCCCGAACGTCTTGTCGTTTGCGCGTCTTGTGACCCTTGCTCGGATGTACACAACCTGGCCCTCTCGGAATGGCAATTGTGGTCGCACGGTGTACATCCTTGATCTTCTTGGCCTCGCGGCGTTCCTCGATACTCGGGCCGGGTCGTTCGCACAAGCCGTTGATGAACGTGGCCGCTTCGTTGATTGCTTGCTTGAGATCCTGAGCGGCGAATCGCTGGTGATCCAACGATGACTTTCCGATGAGTTCGCTGGCTAGGCGGTGTGCGTAGTCAGCGATCATGGATACCTGGGTGATGGCGGTGTGGTTCATTCAACCTCGTCGTAGCACTTGCCACACAGAAGAAGCACGATGGCGATGATGATGAGACAGAGTGGTAGCATCCAGAGTGTAATCATCCCCCCGCCTTCCTCACGGCCTCTGCCGCGATTGGGTTGTTGTTCACCGCGTCCTGAATCTTGCGGCACACTTCGCACTTGCTTGGATTGCTGCACATCTCCATGTCAGCAGCCGCCGCCAGCACAGCTACCGCTTCCTCCAAGGCCGTGATGCGGGTGTCACGGTTTCGAATCTCATCGTTGACGCGGTTGACGTAGTGCCGACGCTCAGTAATCCAACGTATCGGGGTTGGGCACTCCGCACTGATAATCGCTTCAAAGTCCATCCTTGCTCCCTTCGTTCGCCAGATCGGTAATCAGACACCCAACGCTCTCGTATGCCGTGTGGTACGAACTGAGCCACGGTTTCACGTTTACGAGACGTTCCGCCGACAATCGGCACACGCCACGCAACCGTTCAATATCCCCCGCCAGTTCGTTGAGCGTGTGCCCCACGGCCTCGGGGTCTGACGTGCGTGCGAACGCTGTCCACTTCTCCAGGTTGGTTTCGTTGTCGGTCACTTGCGTCCGCCTTTCGTCCAGACCTTCATGTCACGCATGATCTTCGCGTACCGTGCATCTGCGTCATCTTGCTTGTCCATTTCGCGCACGGCATACTTGGCCCGCATGGTTGCCCATGTTCCAAGGCAGTATGCCACGATCACGAACAACCAGATTCCGCCCATCACGATCCATTCGTTGTTGCTCACTTGCACGCCTCCTGAATGGTCGCCTCGGGAACGCCGACAGCACGCAGGGCGGCGAGGCAGATTGCCAGCGATGCCGATTCGTTCACCGCTAACCAACTATCGCCTTCGCGGAAGTCCTCTACGACGATTTCCACGCTGTCAGTGTGGTCAATCATCGACACCAGATACTTGCGTCCACCGTCATCATTCCGCTGCTTCCGCAGATGCTCGACAACCTCCCACGCTGCCGCAATCTCGCGGTCGAAGTGCGGGCCGGAATCAAGCGGCACACTGTGGTACTGTCGTGCCAGCGGCGTATCGCGGTTTGTTGCCCAATGCGGAGGATCGCCGTCCTCGGATTCACGCACCGTCCACCCAAACACCCGCTCGCCTACCAGTCGGTTGATACTCACGCCTTGCCTCCTTCCATCGCTATTACCATCACCAACGCCACCTTGCATCCAATGTGCAACGCCTGATCAGCGTTGATTCCAAACCACTTGCGGCACTTGCCGAAATCAATCAGCCAATGGGCGACAGTTTCAACCACGCCGAACCACCAATGACCAATAGCCAAACCAACGGCCAGCCCGTGAATCGCCGCGTGTGCCGTGAGGCAGTGCCACCACGGAATGCCGCAATGTGGCTTGCTGAAACTTCCCTTGCCAACCGCTAGGAAGTCGCCTTGCAATGGGTAGTCGCAGAGGAAGTGAAGACCGACCAGAAGCATGAGTAGTTCGGAATTATCCACGGGTGCCTCCTTCCATCGCGGCTCTGGCTGCTGATTCGGTGGAGTAGCACTTGCGCAACTTCATCCACTGGCCAATCCAATGCTCTCCCGTGAGTGCCACGAGCATTCCCTGCTTCAGGTCTTCGCGGTCCATGAACACATAGTGCCCCACGCCGACAACTACACCTTCTTCGGTCAGCGGCAACGTCCCCAGCACCCGCCTCACTACCGGCACCTCGCCCGTGCAGTCGATGATGGAGCCGCGTGCCGATTCGGTCACCGAACGCCTCGCAGCCTCCAACGCCGCGACGATGGCTCGCTTCAACGCGACCCGATCGTTTCCGATGCGGCTGTCCATCAAGATCGACTGTGCCGTCTGTTCATCCGTCATTGCCAACCTCCTTGCACGCCGCCGCGAGGGCCGCGACGAGTTCAACGTGTACGCTCACCACATCCTCCCAACCGTTGCACGCTGTCACCGTGTACCGCAGTTGGCTGTTCTCGTGCGACTGTCGTTTGATTTCAATGTTGCGACCGCACAGCCACGCCGTCATGCTGCCGACGAAGGCGACTTCCAGCAGGTTGTTCTTGTAGTTGTATTCCTCGCCGTTCACCGTGAAACATCGGTACGGCGTTTCTCCAGCGTATTCGTACCAATCGAACTGTTCCGGCCACGCCTCCCGCGGCACATCACGCACGATTTCGTAGAGGTCAGTTGCCGTCATTGTTCACCGTCCTTTCAATCCCCACCACACCCGGTCACTTCCGCTTGCGGCTTGGCCGCTCAGTCAACCGGCTCGTAGGTCTTTGCGAAGATGTCAGGCTTGCACGGGTAGAACTCGCCGTTCACGCCCTTGATGATCCAATCTCCGTCCTTGGCCTCCATCGTGCCTTCGAGCGTTCTGATGAGCAACGTGCCTTCTTCGGTATACTTGAACAATCCGTCCGTGCGTGCTGGCACGAAATCGCTGCTCAGCGTGCGATACGACTTGTACTGCTCGGCCTCAATCACCACCGGCTTCTTTAGGTACTTACCCATCGTTCTGCTCCTTTCCAAACTTCGCCGCGTCGTAGATCGGAACTCTGCATCCGTTTCCGTCACTCATCCACCCCACAAGCACCCTTGCCGCAGGCTCCACATCACCCGCTTCCTCTGCTGCTGATCCCCCCGGAAACAACCCCGTACCGTCTACGCTGTCCACCCCCTCATCCTGACACAGCTCCAGCCGCTTCGTGTCATTCACGCGGAGAACATGGCACCAGACTCCACGCTCACGGCACCACGCCGCCCACGTTCTGATGTTTGCGTCCTTCCACTCGCTTGAACCGCCCACACATACCGCGTCGTGCTTCGGGAACACACCAAGCCCAAGCCGCTCAATGTCGGCTGGCACCATACCGTCCTGAACCGCAATACCCCACCGCCAATCTGGTGCAAGTTCGCGGCACCGCTTGATCCAGCAGGTGTACCGCTTGCACGTTTCAACCGCGTCGTATGGCATGTCGGGCACTACCGCAAACAACGGTGCGTGATACTCCATCGCCTTGCCACATCGCCCGAAGAACTCGCAGAGCCGAGCTGGCCCATGCGGCTGGTCGCCGAACTTGAAATACATTCCGTTGTCAAGTGCGTATGGCATCGGATCGTGGCCGTCACGCACCGGACGCTTCCACCCGTCGCACCCGATGAGCCAACCCATGTTGTTTCCGTTCTGTCGGAGTTTCCAAACGCTCGTGTGATTCGCCATCAGGTAGATCATGGCTTCACCTCAAACTTCGCCGGGTCGAGGGCGTTGGTGGAGTCGGTAATGTCTCGCAACTTCTCAGCGTTGCACCATGTCTCACACATCTTGCATGGGCCGCCAGAATCCCACCGACCGCTTTCGCGGTGGCAGTGTTCTGGATGCGTTCCAACGCTATCGAACGTGTCGATTGCAGCCCGCAATCCAACAACCTCCGCCGCCAGAACGTCCGCGCGGGAACGCTCGCGGGCGAGTTCCGCTTCGGTGAGCATCACAAGTATCGACTGGTTTTCGTTGATCTTCCGCCATTCTTCACGCTCGGCCGTCAACCGCACCACATCCGCCCGTGCATCCGCGAGTGCCACGCCCTGCTCCGCGTGTGCCTGCTGCCACATCGCCGCGTCCGCACGGGCCGCGTCAAGGTCGTTACGCAACGACTGCAAGTCCGGATTGTTGGCGAACCCACGCAGGAAATCGGCTTCCGTGCGGGCCGCGTCAAGTTGCTGACGCAGGTCCGCCAGAGTCGCCGCTGTTTGAACGTCCATCATTGCTCCTTCCTGATCGCATCTACCACGCGGTCGATGCTCGCCACACGCCACGGGCACACCCCGCGACACTCAGTTCCATCGTCGTACTGCGCGACCCACCAGACACCACAATCCACCAACTCGTTCGGGAGCTTGCTGCCTGGCTCGATGTGGTGACGCCAGTGCTGCCGGGGTTCGGACCAGACCTTGAGGCCGTGGTGGTCGGGCTTTGGTATCGGTTCAATATCAAATAGGCTCACAAAAAATCGTAGCACGTTTCTCAAGGTTGTCCACTCGGAGAGACAACATTCTGGTATTTCACGGTCCAGTTCTTGAACCGATCCTGGTTCAACTCCGTCAACTTCATGTCGGGCTTGGCACCCTTGGCTATTTGCTTGAACGATACCAGACCCTCATCAACGCGGCGGTACGCCTCACTCAACAACTGACCTGCACGTGACCTGCTCAAGTCCTTGCCAACAGGTATGCCGAGTTTCTGTAGGGCGAGCAACTGAGCCGTAGTTGGTGGCTTGCCGATGTCCCACTGACGCTCACGTACCGGCTGGATGTCGAACACATCGAACGGGTCAACACTCTCAACCTTGAACTTTGTCTGAGCCAGAATCCTTGCACGCTTGGCCTTCTCTCGCTCGGCCTTGAGTTCGTCGTGGGCTTCCTGCAAAGCCTCTGACATATCAACCGTTTCTTCCTTGGCTTTCTTCTCGGCACGGTCGATGACCTCCTGCTCGTACTTTCCGCCGAGGATGTCGGCCGTGTTGACCAGCTTGTGACGGCCGCTGTTGCCAACGAAGTCAAGCACCTCAACGTGTGGCTTCATGCTGGTAGCAATAGCGTGCTTTCGCTCGTGTGCATGTTCGTACTGGTCAACGGTGCCTGGCAACGGTCGAGTGCCCCTGCCAATCATCTGCGCGTAGAGACTCCTGCTCTTGGTCGGTCGCGTGATCGCCACCACCTCGATACTCGGGTCATCGAAACCCTCGGTAAGAACGCCGACATTCACAAGGAACTGGAACTTACCTTCCGCGAAGTCCATGAGCATCTGACGGCGAACGTCCTTGGGCGTGTCCTGACTCACACGCCTTGCCGAGTTCGGCTTGTACCGATTCAGGATCTCCGTCATGCGTTCCGCGATGTGGAACCCATCGTCTGACTCGGTGGGCTTCTTGCTGCCCGGCGTAGCGAACACGATGGTCTTGCGAGTACCAGCCAACTCCACAATCGGGTGGATCATCTCATGCAGGATTGTCTCGTTGGCTTGCGCCGCCGCTACATCACCTTGGTTCAAGTCACCTGCCGTGGTCTTGACGTTGGAGTAGTTGAGTCCTGTCACCGTCACCAACCGCTGCTTGATCGGCACCAGCCAACCGTCTGCGATGATCTGCGGCAACTCGTAGTCGTAGGCAACGGTCTGAAACACCTTGCCCAACGCCTGCTCATCGGCACGATCTGGTGTGGCGGTCACGCCAAGGTGCTTGCATCGCCCGGAGAGCATGTGGGCGTAGACTGATGAATAGCTCGCGGCGGTGCTGTGGTGGCAGTTGTGAACCAGGATTCCTTTAGCGAAGTAGTTGTGGTTGTCCTCAACCTCGATGTTGTAGACCGTGGTGCTGTCACAGTTCTTGGTGAAGATCCGCTCAATCACCACGTCGCCAAGATCCTCTGTCGTGAGACGGTCGCCTTCACGCAACAGTCTTGCTGGCATGTATTCGTTGTACTTCACCAGCCAGAACGGATGATTCACGGTACAAACAATCTTGTGCCCGTTGCTCAAGTAGATGGAAACCAACTTCGATGCCGGGTTCACCATGCGAGTGATGACACGCTTCATCTCAATCTGTCCGGTCTTGTGGTTGAATGACTTGACCAGATCGCCGATCTTGATGTCCTCGATAGGCTTGCCGTCAACCAACGTGCCAGCAGGAAAGCACTCATCCGTAATCAGCAACGAAAACTCGTTGGGATCAAACCTCAACACTCGCCCAGTACACAGCGTCTGTACGCTGCTCACAACGATCTTTGGCTTGCTGAATCCATCCTCTGCTGACCACTCACTTGCCATCTCCACGGCGGGGTGATAGCCGGTGATGGAGTGGATGCGTGTCGCCGCCTGACGAATCAGTTCCTCACGGTGTGCAATGACCATCACACGCCCGTGATTGACGAAGTGTTCGGCCACCTTAGAGAAGCACTGAGTTTTTCCGGCCCCGGTGGGGAGTACAACCAACGTCGATTTGTTGGTTTCAAGCTCGCTAATTACGTTGTCAACGGCGTGCTGTTGATATGGCCTGAGTTTCACTTCAACCACTCCAGTGCCTTTGCGTAGGCTTCAATCAGTGTGGGTGCTTCAAAGTCGTGATGTTGGACTGTCACGCGAGCGCAATGTTTTGAAACAGCCGTAATCACTGAGTACGAATACTCTTGCAACGCTCGCTGAAATGATGCCTCAAACACAAACACGGCGTGTTCCGTGGGCATGACAAACTCATGCGTTCCTGGCTCACCACCACCATCATGCTTCAACAGAAATCCGCTTGGGTGATCTCGTACATCCTTCGGCCACGCTTCCGTGTGGTCCTTCACAATCTCGTACAGCTCATCGTCGCTCATCGTCCAGCCTCCCTGATCTCAACCGGAATGTGGTCCCACACGTTGCGCGTCACCCACCGTGATCCGTTGCACGCCTTGCATCCTGACTTCTTGCATGTGGTGTACGGGCATGTGGCGAACGGCATGGCAAACCTGACCGCCTCAACGGCGTTCTTGAGTTCCAGTTCGATCTGATCGACACGCAACGCACGTCCTTCTGGCTTCTTGGCAAGGTCCATGATCTCACGCTTGATCGCGTGAAGGTTGCCGCACAAGTTCTCGAACACGTCGCGGCTCTTGAGTGCTTCCTTGACTTCCTTCTCTGGAACCGTGTTGCCTGCGCCGTCTCTCACTACCTTCGCTGGTGGTGGTGTGGATGCTTGCTTCTCGGCAATCCTCTTGCCTTCGTTGACGGTGATCTCGCCAGCCGCTACACGCTCGTACACCTCGGGTGCCTCACGCTTGATCTTCTTGGCGGTAGCCACGGTGTCGGTCGATACCTTCGACGTGACGGCCATCTCCGACATCGCCTGTGTCACCGAAATGTCCTTGGAGTCGGCGTACTGGTTCACAAACTCAACGATCATGCACGCGCGTTCGCTGGTTGAGAAGTGCCGACGTGCCGCCGCTGTCCTCCACACGAAACACTCTGGCGTATCACCCGGTGCTGGTGCCCATTGAATGCAGTACGGCTCGATGCCAAGTTCGATGCAGAGCATGTACCTGGTACGGCCGTCAAGGATCATCCCATCCCACAAGTAGATCGGGAACGCATAGTCGTATCCGTGCGTCTTGAGGCTGTGTCTGAGTACCGCAACGTCTTCCTCTCTCATGGGAGGAACCTTGTTGCACGCGGGGTGAATCAGCAGGGTTGGTGGCATATTCCAATCAGTAACCTTTCGGTTACTGATTAGTCGGGTGAATCCGCAACTTAGAACGGGATCTGGAAGACTTCACAGACCTTGTGCCAGCCTTCCGGGTTCTTGGGATTGACGTTCTCAACAACCGTCAGCCAGTTGGCGTTGAGTTCGTCGTCGGTCATCTTGCCGCGATTGGCGTTGACCCATGCCCACGCCGATGCTTCATCGGTTGCGAGCAACTGTGCTGGCGTTGCCGGTGTTGCGGGCCGTGGAGGCGGTCCCTTGGCGACGGGCGGTGCCGGGGGTGCTGACGGTGCCCCTGCTGGCTTGGGCATCACTGGGGCCGTCGTAGGCTTGGGAACTGGAACGTTGCCGACCGCTGAACGGAACTTGGCCTGCAACGTCTTGGCTGCGCTGGGTGCCAACGGTGCTGACTGTTGCTCACCCCAGTATGCCCAACGCTCCTGCATCTTTCCGTTGTATTCTTCGTGCTTGCACTGGAGGGACACTTCGATGTCCGCAAACTTGGGGTTCTCGAAGTCGCCGTTGAACCCCAGATCCTTGAGCAACAGCATCGTGCGTTCCTCAGACTTCTCCGTCAACCAGAACGTGAGGTGCTTCTTGTGGCCGGAAATCTCGAAACAGACCTCCATGCCCGGCGTGCCCTTGTTCTTGCTCTCGGTGTACCGGCCACTGACCGGCTTCCCACGGTAGTCGTTTGACTCTTCCCAAATCTGACTCATGCTGACTCCTTGTTGAACACGTACTTCGTCACTTCTTCCCACACGTTCGATGGATCGCCGCTCAAGTGGATCTCATGCGGCATGGTGTAGCCTGGCTTGGCGTCGTGTGTGTCACGCCTGTTGGTATACACCACACGATCCGTGCCGCCGATGCCCTTGCTCTTGACTGACTTGCCCTGCCCTTGGTCCTTGGTGATGGTCAGGTAGTTACCGAACCACACACAGTCAGCCCAAGCCTTGATCGACCCCCATGCCAGCTTGTCCATGTTGCATGAGTAGCGGTCGAAGTCGTTGCCGTCCGGGTTCTTGAACTTCTCGACATACGAGTGACCCAGCAGGATGATCGTCATGCCTGCACGGTTCAAGGTATCAAGCCGCTGCATGATCTTTGCCCACTCGGTCAACGCCTGACGCGGACCCTTGCCGAATGACATGAACCCATCGTCGCCCGGCTTGCCATTGAACACCGTTGCAATCAGATGCTCATGGCACAGTCGCTCGAACGCCACCAGCGAATCCATGATGACCGTCTTGCGGTCATGCTTGGCGTGTGCCAGCGATTCGAGTGCGTTCATGGTGGTCGGCCAGTCAACGCAGTCGATGACAGGCGTAGGCCCGATGGCTCCTGAGTCCAGAAGTCGCTGCACACCACGTTCATCACGCGCTGCGAGTACCACGGGGTTCGGTGCCTGGCAAGCAAACGTCGTCTTGCCGAACCCTTCGACGCCGTAGTACACGATTCGCGGCACGGGACTTCGTGCTGCTCGCGGGGTAAGGTCCAGTGTGAACCCTGCTACAGGTTTCGTAGCAGGTGCCGACATCGACGGCGGGGCTGGTGGTCTTGGTGGGGGGGGTGGCATCGTCACGATAGCTCCTCATGGGCACAAGTGGTCTGTCGGAATCCGGGCGGCACGTCACCACCCACAACGATTCCGCTGTGGCATACATCAAGATACTGGCACCGATAGCCGTCAAGACAGCAGTTCGTGTTGCGTGCCATGTAGCCCTGCTTGCGTGCCACCTGGATCTGCTTCGCGGCATCACGCATTTCCTTCTCCCACGCCTCAAGGTCGTGGTCCAAACGAGGGATTTCGTACCGCTGATAATAGTCGGCTGGGTTCTCGGTGATGTCGGCCATGAGCCTCACACCGAACTCTTCGGGTGTCTCGTCACGATCTCGCAGATTAGCATAGAGCGTGCCGTCCTTCGTGTACTTCCGTTTCTCAACCGGCGTTGCCTTGTACGGCTTCATCGTCGGTTTCTTGATGATGTCGTACAGCACCGTGTCGATCTGGCGGTGCTTGCGTGCCGCGACAATGTAGCCGCTGATCTGGTTGTCGATGAGCAACCTACGCACGTAGTCGCCGGTGGGTGTGATGTCGTCGCTGCTGGTCTTTGTTTCACGAATCGCCGTGCGACCGTCACCCAACCGAACGATGCCGTCGATCTTGCCAGCGTAGACGTACCGGCTCCCCTTGATCTTCAACTCGAACTGCTCTTCGGCGGCGATGTTCTCGGCAACGTACAGAGCATGAGGCACAGAGTCGGGCCGCTCCCAGTACCAGAAGTAGGCCGTGAGCATCACCCCAACGATCTCACGCTCCATGAGTGCTTCATCATGGCGCATGTTGCCGGGTGGGTTGTCGTACTGCTTCATTGCAGCGAGTACGGCTTCCTCGGCACTGTGCCCGATGGCTCGCATCTCAATGCCGTGATGCACGTTCGTTCCGAACCGCAACGCTGATCCAGCATACTGCGGCCTCACGCCCAGCACGTAGCCGTAGAACTCTTTCCGCTGGCATGTGCGGAACGTGCCGATCTGTGAGTTGGTGAGTCGCCGTGCGTCTGGGAACTGTGGGAGTGAGATCATGGCTTCCTCCACGCAACGCACAACCAAAGGGCAACGTCACGAATGCCGTTCGTGTGGCTGTATAGCCCAAGACGAATCGCCTCCCGTGCCGCTGCGTACCACGGCTCGCAACTGTTCTCGTCAGCCCAATGAATCGGCTCATTGAGATTGAGACTCTTCGCAAACGCAATCCGCTTGCGTGTCATTTCCTGCTGTTGCTCTCGCGTCAACTTCGGCTTCTTGCTTGCGTTCTTGCGACGCTTCTCAAGTGCCTGCACGCGACATGCCGCCTTTGCAAGATCGGCATATGCCTTCACCTCGGCTCTAGTCATCTTGCGGATCATGGCCCCACCTTCGGTTCCACCTGACCGCTGGCCCGTGCCGTTGCGATGATCTGGTCAATGATCGCACCAGCATTGGGCGGTGTGCGTGTGTTGGCGTCTGACCGAACTACCGCAACGTCCTTGGGTGCCTGGATCAACAGGCGTGCCCCTCGATGGTCGGCGGTGATGCAC
>Ga0181352_1000743_pt1 | contig 13375 bp, 20 predicted proteins | sample Fa13VDMLBSN_FD_130103 | JGI IMG/M metagenome (GOLD analysis project Ga0181352, IMG submission 130103) | Freshwater viral communities from Lake Michigan, USA - Fa13.VD.MLB.S.N | ecosystem: Environmental > Aquatic > Freshwater > Lake | place: USA: Michigan | collected 2013-09-23 | reverse complement strand
GTTTGCTCGATGACTGCGAGGACGGTGACGGTAGCCCTGCCGAGCAAGCACAGCAGCAAGCCGAGTGGAAAGTGAAGGTGGCACAGGCTGCGCAAGCAGCCAAGATGATGGGCAAGATGTCAGCCAATATGCAACGTCTTGTGGATGAGGTGCTGCAACCCAAGGTGGACTGGCGTGACGTGCTGCAACGCTTCCTCGTCAAGGCCCGCACCGACCAGCGATCATTCTCCCGATTCAATCGTCGCTTCATTGCACAAGGACTGTACCTGCCCAGTGTCAGCGGTGAGGCGATGGGTGAGATCGTGTTTGCTGTGGACTGCTCCGGCTCCATTGACCAGAAGACCATCAATCAGTTCGCTGCCGAGATTGCCAAGGTCAAGGACGACCTGCTGCCTGAGCGTATCCATGTGCTGTACTTCGACAGCGAGGTCAGCCACGTGGAGTCCTACGAGGCACACGACGACCTCGACATCAAACCTCACGGCGGTGGCGGTACCGACTTCGCACCAGTCTTCGAGCAGATCATCGAGCATGGGTTCAACCCCGTAGCCATCGTGTTCCTGACCGACTTGTGCTGCAACAGCTTCGGCAACCAGCCTGATGCACCAGTGCTGTGGGTCACGACTGATCCCGGCAAGGCGCCCTTCGGTGAGATTGTGGGGATGGGTGACTGACGTGGCGATCACAGCAATCGGCACAGTCCGGTTCGCTGCCCTTGCTGGTGCTCCTCCCTTGCCGGAGGGGTATCACTTCGAGGCAATGCGGGACACACCCAACGGTGTACGTGTTGACGTGCATTTCAGGGGTGCCCGCATCTTCGAGATCGCTGGTGAGTACAGCTTTGACCGTGACACCACACGGTTCGCTGCCCGAGTGATAGAGGACAGACACCCGAGGAAGCGGGCATTCAACCATCCGCAGCCGTGGGTGGAGTTCGACGACATTACAACGCTGCTGCAAGCCATGCTTGCACGGCACAGGATAGGAGTGAAGACCAATGCCCCAATGTGACTGCGGAAGCTACGCTGTGAACCACCACTGCCACGGCAGGGATGGATCAGACAACAACCTGTGTGATGTGTGCTACTGGCGAAGCCGTGCTGATGCCCGTGCGGCTGAGGTGCTTCGCTTGAACCACAACATCGAGGTGCTGATGAACGCAATATGGAAAGCCTGCGGTGACGACGAGGAGGTGGTCACTGCGACGATTGAATCACAAGGAGAACTACGATGAACATCTTTCAAGATGAGGAGTACCACGACAAGGTGATGACTGCTGCCGCGATCATCCGGGATGCACTGGGTGAGACTGACTTCGACATCGGAACCAACGCACTGATGACAGTGCTGGCCGAGGCAGGTAAGCAGTCCACCCTGAGTACCGAGGAGTTCCTGATGGCTGTTGTGATACAGATCAAGCACCTGATGGACAACATGACAGTTACCGAACACCGCATTCAATAAGGAGAATCACATGGCTACAGTACGTTTTTCCAAAGAGTTGATCGACCGCATCGAGAAGGCAGCACGTGCCAAGATGGCACCTGCCATCACCAAGGCTGAGGAATCCAAGCCCGACAACTCGTGGGGTCAGCGCATCTACGACACGATGTTCCTTGAAGTCAAGCCAATCATCTCGCAAGTTCCTGCTGGATGGTTGCGGTTAGTAGAAGGGATGGACATCGAACGAGTAGGCAGTGTCAGATGCAACATGCGGTTTACCTTCAACACACCTGTACCTTGGCCCAACACGTTTCCCAATTCTGATATTGCCGCGAGGGATAACAGATACAGCGACAGCATAGTTCTCAAGGATCACCTTACTTGGGGCGAGTTCCATGCAGAGGTTGTGGCGTACAACGAACGTGTTGCCGTAGCCCGCCAACGACAGAATGAATTCGTAGATATGGTATGCAAGGTATGCAACGCATACAGCACACTGGCTCCGGCGCTCAAGGCATGGCCTCCACTGTGGGACTTGATCCCCGAGGATGTCAAGGACAAGCACCGTGAGATCAAGGAGCGCACCAAGACCGAGGTGGTACTGGACGTGGACATCGGCAAACTTACTGCCATGAGTACTGCTGCCAAGTTTGGTATCTGACATGCCCCGTATCGACGATGACAAACGTCGAGAGTGGCTACGTGCTTTGCGCCGTTTCAAATACGGTATCAAGGTACGGGCCAAGCTCGGGGTATTGCAGACCTACTGTGAACAAGTTGCAGCAGAACGTAAGGGTAAACAACGATGGGATGCACCCCAATGGGAGCACGACAGGTGGGTTACGTTCCTGTACACTTGCATCAAGAACAACGAGTATCCACCGGAGCTACTCGAAGGGTTTGTCAAGACGGCAGAAGTGACGTTCCTCAACCCTCGCAAGCAGCCCACGGTGGAGATGACCATTGGTGCAGTGAACGATGTATGCAAGCAGTTGAGTAAGCCGCTGCGTACAAAGTTCGGTGTGTTTTGGTGAGGTGATACATGGGCACAACGAAGAAGCCACGCAAGAAGTACCGTCCTAAGCCGGTACTACAGAACCCCGTGGGGTACGTGCTGGAAAGCATGATGCCCATCCGTAACCACGACTTCCCGCTGGTCGATCTCAAGATCAAGAACCACATGGCAATGACCATGCTGCTGCAAGGCAAAGCGAAGAAGGATGACATGGACAAGCTCATCGCACTGAGCAACATGTCTGAGGCACTGTGGGAACTGGGGTTCGGCAAGGAGTACCAGAACGTCTGCGTTGACGGGCGGTATGCCATCTTGTCTATCGTCAACCGTGCCACCAAGCACGGGCGCTTTACCCCGACAGGGCCTGAGATCACCATGCTCAACACGCTGATGGAACTCCACGATGCACAGATGGAAGTCATCACAGTGAAGGACATGGAGAAAGCAGTAATTCTTGTCGAAGCTGAGATGAAAGCCAAAAAAGCAAAAGTGATAAAGAAATGAGCGACAAACAGGAACAGTGCCTTGAATGCCTTGAGCAGGCGCGCTTGTTGGGTATGGGTGCGGAGCGGGAACTGAAGTTGATGGCTGAGCGAGACGAGTTGCGCAAGGCACTGCAAGAGTTGTTGGTGTTCCTGGGCCGCACTGCCGAAGACGGCTACGATCCGTTTAAGGCTGACCCGCTGATAGATCGAGCCCGCGCACTGCTCGTCCGGATCGACACGGAGGCGCTATGAAAGATTATAGGCTACTTGTAAAGGTAAAAAACGCAAACCTACTCCGCGCCATTGAAAAGGCCGGGTTCAAAACCGTGAATGCGTTCTGTGTAGCAAACGGTTTACTCCCAGGTGATGTTGGGGATTTGATAAATCTAAAATCTTCACCTCTGTATAAAGGCGGTGATTGGCGACCGATAGCGGAGCGGTTGAGTGTTGTACTTAACACCCCCCTGAGCGTGTTGTTTTCAGAAGAGCAATTTACCCCACTTGAGAAAAACACGGGGCATGTGGATATGTCTTTTGAAGAGATATTACCAATGCTCCCCGATGCAACAAGTTCTCCATTGCAGAAACTCATAGAGGTAGAGGGCCGGGCGGCTATCGACACGGCGCTTTCAAACCTTACCCAGCAACAAGAGTGGGTTATCCGTGGGAGATTTGGGTTGGACGGGGAGGAAAAAACCTTCAACGAGTTAGCCCAAGAATTGGGTGTATCGGGGAGTAGGGTGCAGCAGATAGAACGTAAGGCGCTTCGTATGCTAAGGAAGCCGTTTATGGCGAATGAATTACGGGACGTTCGGGGAGGGTAGCATGAGCGAGCACTTGAAATGGGGTGGAGAAACAAACGTGATGTTGGATGTTGATGAAAAGAAGTTTTGGACTGCCGATCAACCTTATCCACAGTGGCCTTTCGATACCGTGGATCCTAAGGAGCTTGCAAAGTGGGATGCAAAGAACAACCCGGTAGAGGAAGCATTGGTATGAGCGCGGATGACATTCAAATCGGTGGGGACCATTACCACGAGCTAGGCGTACAGCCCTGGCACGTCATGGAGTCGGTGCTGACTCGGGAAGAGTTTATAGGTTTCCTAAAAGGAAACATTATTAAGTACAGTATACGCGCGGGTAAGAAAGATTCGGACGACTTGGGCAAGTGTAGGCACTACATGCAGAAACTAAAAGAGGTGACCGATGGACGATAAATACGAAGGCTGGCTAGGTCTTAACCTCGCCGAAATTGACGAGTGTATCGATGGGAATATGAAAATAACGGACCACTTACTACGGGATGCGATTTACGCAGTTATCGTTGACGTGGAGATGACGCTCAAAGACAAGAATGATAGGGGGGATGGAAATGAAGTTTGCAGATAATCTTATAGAGGAAGCAAAAGCGCAGAGCGATGTGGTCCCTGGAAACATTTACCCTGCAAAAGGGGGGCGGAAAAGTCCTGGTACGGAATGGTGGCTTGTGATTGCGGTTTCAAACACTGGCGCTCACTGTATCGGGTTTACCGCAGAGGGGCGTCCATGCTCTACCACAAGTTATCTTAAAGGGGCTTTACGGGAGCGCCCTATCGTTGGGCGATGCGACCTAAGCGCAGTGCAACTTAACCCAAAGGATTAACAGGTGGACACTTGCCAGTCTGGTCGTCAGGCGCGAATCCTACAAGGACGTTTAATATGATGGACATTGTTACAATAGACATAGAATCTTATTACGACAAGGACTTCTCCCTGTCGAAGATGACCACGGAGCAGTATGTTCGCAGTCCCCTGTTCGAGATCATCGGTGTCGGCATCAAGGTCAACGACTACCCCACGGACTGGTACTCCGGTGACAACCCCGGCAAGTTCCTCAAGTCTCTTGACTACAGCAAGCGGGCAATCCTATGCCACAACACTGCGTTCGATGGTGCCATCCTATCATGGCTGTTCGGTATCCGTCCGAGGCTCTGGCTGGACACGCTCAGTATGGCTCGACCGCTGCACAACGTCACTGTCGGTGGCTCACTCGCCAAGCTGGTGACGTACTACGGACTGGGTAAGAAGGGCGACGAGGTGGTGGCTGCACTGGGCAAGCGCAAGGCTGACTTCACCGAGCCTGCCCTCGCTCAGTATGGGGAGTACTGCAAGAACGATGTGAACCTGACCAAGCAACTGTTCGACAAGATGAAGGTGGGCTTCCCATCCAGCGAGTTGTTGATCATTGATCAGACGCTGCGCATGTACACCGAACCGACCATCGAACTGGACGTGCCGCTGCTGGAGAAGCACCTCGAAGAAGTGAAGACCCGCAAGTGCACACTGATGTCCGATCTGGGCCACGGCATGGGCGGTGCGCTGCGAGTGCAAGAGATGCTCATGTCCAACGACAAGTTCGCCAACTACCTCAAGTCGCTGGGTGTGGAGCCTCCGACCAAGACCAGTCTGAAGACGGGCAAGGAGTCGTGGGCATTCGCCAAGACCGACAAGGGCATGACTGACTTGCTGGAACATGCTGATGAGAGAGTGCAGGCCGCTGTGTCCGCTCGCCTCGGTGTGAAGTCCACGCTGGAGGAGACACGCACCGAAGCCCTCATCGGTGTGGCTGGGCGCGGACGACTGCCCATCATGCTCAACTACTACGGTGCCCACACGGGCCGCTTCAGTGGCGGCGACAAGCTCAACCTACAGAACCTGCCAAGCCGTGGCAACACCACGATCCGCAAGGCGCTGAAGGCACCCGAAGGACACATGCTCATCTCCTGTGACTCGTCGCAGATCGAAGCACGTACTGTGGCATGGGTGGCAGGGCAGGACGATCTGGTGCAGGCGTTTCGTGACAGGCGGGATGTGTACTCCGAGTTCGCCTCTGAGGTCTACGGTCGCACCATCACCAAGGCTGACAAGGTGGAGCGGTTCGTCGGCAAGACCTGCGTTCTGGGACTGGGCTACGGCATGGGCGCTGAGAAGTTCCGGCGCACACTGGAGATCGGGCAGGGCGGGATCAGCGTCAAGATCGACATCAACGAAGCCGAGCGGATCGTTCGACTGTACCGCCAGAAGAACTGGAAGATCGTGCAGTTTTGGCAGAAGTGCGGCAACGCACTGAGAGACATGTTGTATGGTGGCAGCAACGCCCTGCACCCGCAGGTTCACTACGACAAGAAGGGTATCCGCTTGCCCAACGGGTTCTACATCCAGTACCCGGCGCTACGCGAGACGGCCAACGGGTTCATGTACATCTCGGATGCCCGCACCTACCAGAAGGCGCTCAAGGATCGAGTGCTCACTGGCGCACCACCTGATGACATCGCATGGACGAAGGTGTACGGCGGCAAGGTGACGGAGAACATCGTGCAAGCTCTTGCTGCATTGGTGATCCGTGAGCAGATGGCCGCAGTCGGGATGCACTTCAAGGTGGCCTTCCAAGTCCACGACGAAATCATCATCGCTGTGCCCGAGGACAACGCACTGGCCGACCAAGCCAAGCTCGAAGCCCTGATGTCCACCGCCCCCAAGTGGGCACCCGACTTACCTGTGGCCTGTGAATCCGGCATGGCTGCAAACTATGGAGATACGTGATGACCATCGCTGAGATCAAGCGCGAACCGCGCAACAAGGACACCCTCGACCTGCTGAAGCACATCGTGCAACAAGTTGAGGAGAGTGATGATGCCACTGAGGTGCTGGCCTTCGTGAAGATCGGCAAGGACTACCACCGCTTCTCCTCTGGCATCGGCAATCTGATGCAACTGGTGGCGACGCTGGAGTTGGCGAAGTTCGACGCACTGCAACGTATGTCTGATAGTTGACAGGGAACTGCTGTGGTGTATATTGAGGGTTCCAACATTACATCTCCCTCACAGGTAGTCCCTGTGGGGCACACTGCCATGCGCCTAAGCCACTCATACTCGTCGATCAAGCTGTTCGAGAACTGCCCGTTGCGGTACTACCGCCAACGGATCAAGAAGGAAGTCGTTGACAAGGGCGGCGAAGCGTCCAAGTACGGGGAACGTATCCATGCGTTCCTCGAAGCCCGACTGAAAGGCTCGGGATTGAATGCAGAGACGGCGCAGTACGAACCCCTATGCCTGTCGGTTGAGAAGCTGGCAAGCCGGGGTGAGTTGCACATCGAGAAGGAACTCGTGCTGACTGAGAACCTTACACCAACAGGTTGGTGGGATTCTGACGCATGGCTGCGCAGCAAACTTGACGTACTCGTAATCATCGGCAACGATGCTGTGGTCATGGACTGGAAGACGGGCAAGCGCAATGCCGACCAGTTCCAGATGCAGATGTTCGCGGCTCAGGTGTTCAAGCACTTCCCAGATGTGCAGCGGGTCAAGACCAGTCTGGTCTGGCTCAAGACGATGGAGATGGACACCAACCAGTACACCCGGCTGGAAGCCAACGGTATCTGGGCCGAGGTGATGAAGCGCATCCAGCGCATCCACGATGCCTACGACCACGGCAACTGGCCTGCCCGTCCCTCTGGGCTGTGCCGCTTCTGCCCCTGCCGTCACGACTGTGACTATGCTAGGGTTTAACCTTACAAAATAAATTTGACAACTGTGTAAAGGAGAATACAATGAGTGCCATGACACCCGAAGGCAAGATCAAAAAGAAGCTGACCGAGATGCTCAAGCACGAGGAGGTTTGGTACTTCCTGCCCGCCGCCAACGGCATGGGTAGGGCCGGTATCCCTGACGTGATCTGCATCGTCGAAGGCCAGTTTGTCGGGATCGAATGTAAAGCGGATGAAACGAAGAAGCCGACCACTCTGCAACTGATGTGCGCCAAGGACATCCGGGCAGCAGGCGGCTACTGGTTCCTCGTCTTCGATGACTACTCAATCGCGGATGTGGAGAAGTGGATTCAAACATGGAAGTTCTGGAATAACAGGTGACAACATGCTGGTAGTCGAGAAGGCCAAGGCTCTGGCCCTCAAGCTGAACAACCCGAACAGGGTGCTGGACTCTATCCCTACGGCTAGACCGATGGATGTGCGCGGCACTCAGATCGTGATCACACCGCACCGTCTGGATGAGGTCAAGGTTCTGCGCAACCTCGGCATCAAAGCACCCAGCCCCATCCTGCACTACTACGACTGGCCGGGACAGTACACCCCATTCGACCACCAGCGCGAGACTGCTGCGTTCCTGACGCTGTACCACCGCTGTCTGGTACTGAACGAGATCGGCACTGGCAAAACCCAGTCCAGCCTGTGGGCAGCGGACTACCTTATCAAGACCAAGAAGGTCAAGAAGGTGCTGATCCTGTCACCTCTCAGTACGTTGGAGCGTGTGTGGGGCGACGGAATCTTCACCGGCCTCGTGCATCGCAAGTTCGTGGTGCTGCACGGCACGGCTGAGAAACGACTCAAGCTGCTGCGCACTGAAGCTGATTTCTACATCATCAACCACGATGGCTTCCCCATCATCAAGGAGGAATGCCACGGCATGTTTGATCTGGTGATCGTGGACGAGGCAGCAGTGCTGCGCAACCCATCGACACAGCGGTTCAAGATTTTCCGCAAGTGGATGGACAACAACCCGCAGGCGCGGTTGTGGATGATGACCGGGACACCGACGCCCAACGATCCGACTGATGCTTGGGCACTTGCCAAGCTGGTGGGTTCACCCTACTGCACCAAGACGTTCACGGCCTTCCGTGAGCAGGTGATGATGAAGATCGGCCAGTGGAAGTTCGTGCCGCGCCCCGAGTCAGTGGACATCGTGAAGCACATCCTGCAACCTGCTGTACGTTACACACGGGACGAGTGCTTTGACTTGCCGGACACCATCATCCAGACCCGGCAGGTGGAACTGACTGCCGAGCAGAAGAAGCACTACACCCAGATGCTGCGCCACTTTGTGACTGAGATGGCAGCGGAACGTGTGACGAGCGGAACCATCACGGCAGTGAACGAGGCAGTGAAGATTCAGAAACTTGTGCAGATCGCTTGCGGCGTGGCGTATGGCGATGACGGTCAGAACATTGAGATCGACTGCACTCCACGAATTAACTTAGTCAAGGAGGTGATTGAAGAAGTAGGTGAGAAAGTAATTCTGTTTGTGCCACTCACGGGAACGCTCCACATGTTGGAGAAAGAACTGAGCAAGCACTGGACGGTGGCGGTTGTCAACGGTGAAGTTTCCTCCGGGAAGCGGAACAAGATTTTTGACGACTTCCAAAAGCAAAGCGACCCTCGGGTATTGATCGCCCACCCCGGCACGATGGCGCATGGTCTGACTCTGACCTCTGCATCAACCATCATCTGGTACGGCCCGATCAACAGCAACGAGGTGTACGTACAGGCGAACGGTCGCATCGAACGTATCGGCAAGAAGCGTGTGTCGAACGTGATCCACATCGAGGCAACAGACCTTGAGCACAAGATGTACGAGCGACTGAGGAACAAGCAGAAGTTGCAGGGCTTACTGCTTGACTTGATCCAACAACAAACACAAAGGTGATGACATGAGTGACAACGAAGTAGCATCGGACGCACGACTCCGCATGAACGTGCCCAACGTAGGCGACGTGATCCGTACCTACATGAAGCTGCGTGACCAGAAAGCCGCCATCGAAGGCGAAGTCAAGGAGCGCATCGCTGATCTGAAGGGCAAGATGGAGAAGCTGGAGGCATTCCTCAAGACGCAGATGGATGCGCAGGGACTGACCAGCTTCAAGTCTGACTACGGTACCGCCTTCCTGACCACCACGGACTACGCCAACGTGGCCGACTGGGACGCAGTACTCGGGTTCATCCGCGACAACGAAGCGTTCGACATGCTGGAGAAGCGTGTCAGCAAGATCGCTGTGCGCGGCTACATCGAGAGCAACAAGGCAGTTCCCCCCGGCATCACGTACGGCACCAAGCTGGAGGTGAACATTCGCAAGCCCGGTGCCAAGGCAGAGGACTGATATGAACTTCATCAGGAAATGGATCGCTAAGATAGCGCACGACGGACTGAATCAACTGGACGTGCAGCGGGAAATGCACCGTGCCAATAAGTTGCACGACATGTTCCAGAACAACATGGCTGCGATGGTGGCGTTCAAGATCGACAACGGATACGTTGTGCGTTGCATGAACCCCGACACAATGGGCGCTGGTGAGCGTGTCCCCGGCTTCACTTACTGCGCTGATCATCAAGCTATCGCTGACCACCTCGTGTCGTCGGCCATGCGCGACAAGCTGGGCGTTCAGTCCGACATGTTCGAGAAGGAGAAACAAGCAGCACAGCGTCAGTATAGTTCCCCCAAAGCCCGCGCCCTCGTCGGCGCAGCACAATCGTCTATCTAACCCAAGGAGTCTCGCAATGAGCAACATCGTTCCCGTTAACATTCAAGTTCCCGCCCACCTCGCTGGTCGTGTGGGTGTTCCCTCTGTCCTCGGCGCTGCCCTGACTGGTGGCCTGTCGTCTGGTCAGACGTTCCCCAAGATTTCCATTAAGGCCAGCCGCTTCCGCATCAAGGAAGGCGACACCGAGACTGTGCTGGAGTCCACCACTCTGGACGTGGTTGTCGTGGGTGCCAACCCCCGCCTGTCCAAGACTTGGTACGCCAAGCAGTGGGACGCCAACGCTGAACCCGTGGCACCTGACTGCTTCTCTCTGGATGGTGTGTCGCCTGACCCCGAGTCTGAAGACCCGCAGAATGATCTGTGCGCAAGCTGCCCGCACAGCGCATGGGGTTCCAAGGTGACGCCCACCGGGCAGAAAGTCAAAGCCTGCTCTGACAAGAAGCGTCTGGCTGTCGTCGCTGCTGATGACGCAAGCGGCCCGGTCTACCTGTTGGAAGTCACGCCTGCCGCACTGAAGGGCTTGAACCAGTACCAGAAAGAACTGGCTGTGCGTGGTATCCCTCCCGAGATCGTCAAGACTCGTGTATCCTTCGACACTGATGCGTCGTTCCCCAAGCTGAAGTTCACCTTCGGTGGCTTCCTTGAGGCTGACGTACAGGAAGTTGTTGACGGTCTGTTCGGTTCGGAACAGGTCAACGAGATCACCGGGGAAACCCTTAGAACGCCAGTGGCTGTGCCCAAGATCGCAGCCCCTGCACCAGTTGCGCCGAAGCCCGCTGTCAGGGCAGCGGCACCCGTTGAGGAACCTGCACCTGCCCCTGCACCCGCACAGGCTGCTGCACCCAAGCGTGGTTTCGGCGCATCCAAAGCCGCAGCCGCAGCCCCTGCCGCCGCTCCCGCAGCGAAACCTGCCCCGGCAAAAGCTGCCCCTGCGCCGAGCGCGGAAGCTGCAACATCTTTGGCTGATGAGATCGCTGCCCTCGTCGGGGAGGTGAGTGCTGATGACGCCTAAGCCGCCGCTCGACTTCAACAAGGTCGAGGCGCTGCGCAAGCATATGCTCCTGACAACCTCGGACATGGCCGAGTTGTTGGGAGTGACCCGCATGACGTATTATGGCTGGGTGAAGGGTAAGCCCCTTCGCAAGTCGAATGATGAGTCGGTGAGGACGATGCTTCGCAGGCTGCTGGCAGTGATGACAGACCACGGGTGGCCGATGCCAGACGTGATTGCGTCGGATCAGAAGCAGCGCAAAGAGCGCCTCGTTGAGATTCTGAACTCGAAAAACTAAGGTGGTGGGGCGGCTAACTACCGCCCCATCTCAGCAGGGGCACTATGAACACGTTGGAATTTCTTCAGCGGGTTCTACCGTCGGCAGGTTTCTATGTCACCACAGTCATCAATGCGGATGGCAGACGCCAAGGATTCTTCGCCACAGTAGATGAACTCGCAAAAGCTGTCGTTGGTTTAGACCAGCGCGGCAACAACACATACTTCGCCATCTCGGCATTCGTCGAGAAGGGGAACAGAAAACAAGAGAACGTCCGGGCGACCAAGGTGATCGCACTGGATGTCGATTGCGGAGACGGCAAGCCCTTCCCCACGTGGAAAGAGGGACTGGCTGCGACGGGCAAGTTCATCCAAGAGATGGGACTGCCCAAGCCCATGATCATCCATTCGGGCAATGGACTGCACGTTTACTGGGTGCTGACCGAGGAACTTGAACCGCTGCGGTGGAAGCCGCTGGCCGAAGCCATGAAGGCCGCTGCCAAGGACAAGGGCTTTGAGATCGACCCGGCTGTGCCTGCGGACAGTGCGCGTGTGCTGCGCCCCGTGGGCACCACGAATCCCAAGAGCGGAACTCAGGTCAAGCTGCTGATCGACGCGCAGCCCTCCACCGTGGAGCAGATGACCGCCTGTCTGTCGGCGTACTTGGTGGCTCATCCTGTGAGCCTGCCACGTTCAACATCCAACAGTCCGTTGGCACAAGCCCTCGCTGTTCAGCAGGACTTTCCACCTGCCAACGCCACCGTCATCACCACCAAGTGCCAGCAGATTGGCTGGGCGGTGAAGAACCAAGGCGATGTCGAGGAGCCATTCTGGTACGCCTTGCTCGGTATCGCCGCACACTGCAACGACCCAGAGGCAACTGCCATCGCGTGGTCAGAGCAGCACCCCACCAAGTACGACGCCAACGTCACCATACAGAAACTGCATCAGTGGAAGCAGGCGACGACTGGGCCTTCATTGTGCAAGAAGTTTGAGGAACTGCGCCCTGCTGGCTGCAAGGGCTGCAAGTTCAAAGACAAGGTGGGCACCCCCGCCCGCCTCGGTATCCAGTATCTTGAGGTCGCACCATCGACCACCGCCCCAGACTCAGCGGCCAACGACATCCCGATGCCTCGGCCATTCAAGCGCACCACCGATGGGATCAAGATGACCATCGACGAGACGGACATCGACGTGTGCAAGTTCGACATCTACCCAGTGGGCTACGGCAAGGATGAGTCACTCGGGTACGAGACGGTGCGCTTCCACTGGAATCGTCCGCATATTGGTTGGCAGGAGTTGTCCATGCGGCAGGCCCTGCTGACCGAGGGACACCGCGACTTCGCTACCGTGATGGCCGACCAAGGCATCGTCCTCAACAACCGTAACCAGACAGGATATTTTCAGATCATGCTGCGCTCATATATGGATGAGTTGCGGCAGAAACGTGCGATGACGAACCTGTACGCCACGATGGGTTGGAAGGAGAACTTCTCCCAGTTCGTCATTGGTGACACGATTCTGCGTCGCAACGCTGATGGCTCCGTCAGCGAAGAATCAATCTCCCTCGCCTCCGGCTCTGCCCGACTCGGCCACGAGTTGTGGTCTACCTCTGGATCGCTCGATGCTTGGGTCGGCTTCACGTCCCTGCTCGGCAAGGCCGATCTGCGGGCACACATGTTCGCACTGGCCGTGGGATTCTCTGGCCCGCTGTATGCGTTCACTGGCCTCAAGGGTCTGACCGTCTCGCTGTACGGGCCGACAGGCGGTGGCAAGTCGCTGGCCCAGATGTGGATTCAGTCCATCTTCGGCAACCCCGAGAAGCTCCACTTCGCAGCCAAGTTCACCCAGAACTC
>Ga0181352_1000742_pt1 | contig 13378 bp, 14 predicted proteins | sample Fa13VDMLBSN_FD_130103 | JGI IMG/M metagenome (GOLD analysis project Ga0181352, IMG submission 130103) | Freshwater viral communities from Lake Michigan, USA - Fa13.VD.MLB.S.N | ecosystem: Environmental > Aquatic > Freshwater > Lake | place: USA: Michigan | collected 2013-09-23 | reverse complement strand
TCACATACACTACCAAAATGGTGTATATAGCGGCGAGGACATCTGGTTCTGCCGGTCAGCCAGGGAAACAGGGTTTAAGGTGATGTTGGACCACGATATTAGCCATCATGTGCGCCATATCGGGGCTTTTGAGTTTTCCTGTGCCCATGCGGCTGCTTCTAGGGGTGAATGAATATGGCGATTACCAGCTATTCCACCCTGCAAACTTCCATAGGCGATTGGCTTAACCGGGCTGACCTGACGGCGGTTATTCCTGATTTCATCACTCTGGCGGAGGCCCAGTTCAACCGGAACATCCGCCATAGGAAGATGGTGGAGCGGGCTACGGCTACGCTGGACAGCGAGTATAGCGTGGTTCCGGGCGATTGGTTGGAAAGCATCCGCTTCCAGATCAACACCAATCCCATCACGGTGATGGAGTTCGTTTCCCCGGATCAGGCGGCGATGCTGAAGGGGGCGAATAGCGCAAGCGGCAAGCCGATCTATTACACGCAGATTGGCCAGCAGTTTCAGGTGATCCCGGCGCCGGATAGCGGGTCTGCCTATACGGGTGAGTTGACCTATTACGCCAAGATTCCGGCTTTGACGGTATCCAATACGAGTAATTGGCTTCTGGTGGAGGCGCCGGATTTGTACCTTTATGGCTCGCTTTTGCAGGCGGCGCCCTATTTGCAGGACGATCAGCGCATCACGGTATGGGGCGCTTTGTATGATCGTGCCATGAGTGACCTAAAGGTTTCGGATGAGCGAAGCCGCATGGCCACATCAGCCCTTCGGATGCGAGCAAGGAGTTTCGGCTAATGACCACTAACGCCTTCACCAATTATCTTGAAAACAAGATAATGGCTTATGTGTTCTCTGGGACGGCTTATTCTTCGCCGTCTGCCAGCCTTTATGTGGGGCTGTTCACCGCCGCCCCTGGCGAGGGTGGTGGCGGCACGGAAGTTTCCGGTAATGGTTACACCCGCAAGCAGGCGACAATGACCACCAGCGGTAACGCCAGCACCAATAGCGGGGCTATTGAGTTCGATACGGCGACGGGTTCCTGGGGCACGATTACCTATGTGGGTATTTTCGATGCCTCCACATCTGGGAACCTGTTGGCTTACGGGGAACTGACCACCAGCAAGACCATTGGCACGGGCGACGTTTTCCGTATTCCGGCTGGCGATCTCGACATTACCTTGGAGTAATCTAAGTGGCTGGTTATGGCAGCGGCTTATATGGGCGAGGTAATTACGGCATAGACCCTAAAGAGGGGGCGGCTGTAATTGATGCCATTGCTGCCTTAACGGCTGCTGGAACCGGCACTTTTAACGGCGCCACCAGTATAGATGGGGTTGCGTCTGTAACCCCTTCTGGCGCCATTATTTATTTGGGCGCGGTCCAAATAGATGCGGTTGGCGAGGTTACGGGTGATGGCGTTATCTACCGCCAATCCGGGGTGAATATAGAGGCTTCGGGCGATCTGACGGCTTCAGGGGAAGCGGTCTATGTATCTGGGGTGGCGATGACTGCCACCTCTAACTTGGACGCTACCGCCCTGGCTATTCGTAATTTTTCGGTCCAAATTGGGGCGTCTAGCGAGTTTGTGGCTTCGGCCATTCTGAAGTGGGAGCAAATCCCAGATGGCACGAAAACATGGACGCCGTTGGTTGATTCCTCTACAATATGGACGCAAATCTAAGTGTCCCAGCACAGGCGAGGGTTTCTAAATGGCTGATACGACAACCACCAATTTAGGGCTTACAAAGCCAGAGGTTGGCGCGTCTGCTGATACCTGGGGCACCAAGTTAAACAACGACTTGGATTCTATTGATGCGCTGTTTGCCGGGGCTAGTGGCGGCGCCTTGGTTGTGGCTAGTGGGGGCACTGGCGCCAAGACGCTATCGGGTATTGTTAAGGGTAATGGCACTTCTGCCTTTACGGTTGCTACGGCTGGAACGGATTACCTAGCGCCCCCGAGTGGCACGGCGATCCTGAAGGCTAATTCCGGTGGGGCTTTGGCCAATGCGACGGCGGGGACGGATTACCTGGCGCCGCCAAGCGGTACGGCTATTCTGAAGGCTAATTCTGGCGGCGCTTTAGCTAACGCCACTGCTGGTACGGATTATGTCGCGCCAGGTACGGCCACCACGTTTACGGCGGCGCAGACGTTCAATGGTTCTTCTAGCGTGTTGGCGGCGGTGCTGGCTAACGCGGCGGAGACAGCGACGGTATCTGCTACGGCTGCAACCGGCACCATTAACTATGATGTCACCACGCAAAGCGTGATTTACTATACGTCCAATGCTTCGGCTAACTGGACGGTGAACTTCCGCGCTTCCTCTGGCACTTCGCTGAATACGGCGATGTCAACCGGCCAGGCGATCACGGTGGCTTTCTTGGTGACGCAGGGTAGCACGGCTTATTACAACAACGTGGTGCAAGTGGATGGTTCTTCGGTAACGCCGAAGTACCAAGGTGGCACGGCATGGGCTGCTGGCAATGCCTCTGGTATTGATGTCTATACTTATACCATCATCAAGACTGGCAGCGCCGCGTTCACGGTGTTTGCTTCTCAGACGCAGTTTAAGTGAGGTAGTTTAATGCCAACCGTAATTACCCAAGGCGCCGCATCTGCAAAGGGCTACGGTTTTGGTGCGCGGGCAACCGCCGCCAACTACATCGAAGATGTGTTCTCGACGTATCTTTATACAGGTAACTCGACTTCCGGCGGAACCCAGACCATCACCAACAATGTTGATCTTTCAACAAAAGGTGGAATGGTTTGGATTAAGGGACGCAGTGCGGCTTCTAATAATGTGCTTTTTGATACAGCGCGTGGAGCGGGTACTACCGCATCAAACAATCAGGCACTTTCAAGCAATTCAACCGACTCCGAAGACCTTGGCGCTTCGTATGATTTTTTGTCCGCTTTCAATACTGATGGCTTTACCGTCACGCAAGGCGGCACAACAACGGCAGCGCGTGCAACTAATTACAACAACGTAACCTATGCCTCCTGGACCTTCCGCAAGCAGGCGAAGTTTTTTGATGTTGTGACTTATACGGGGGATAACGTTGATGCTCGGCAGATTTCGCATTCTTTGGGATCTACTCCTGGCTGTATCATTGTAAAAAACCTGTCTTCGGCGCAAGACTGGATGGTTTGGCATCGCTCTTTAGGGACAACTGGCGGTGCGTACTACAACTTGCGCTTAAATACGACTGCGGCTACGGTTGCGGACAACATGCTTCGTGGCGCTAACAGCACGACGTTTACTGTTAGTAACGACGTTCAGGTAAACGGCACCTCCAGCAACACCTACGTCGCCTATCTCTTTGCCCATGATGCAGGCGGCTTTGGCGCTACCGGCTCGGACAATGTGATTAGTTGTGGGTCTTATACGGGAACGGGTGCGGCTGGAAATTTTGTAAGCCTTGGATATGAGCCTCAATGGGTTTTGATTAAAAGATCAGATGCGACGCAGGATTGGTTTTTGTTTGACAATATGAGGGGGATTGTAACAGGAACAGGTGGTGATCTTTATTTAAATCCAAACACAAATGGAGCAGAAGGGGCAAGCGGAACATATATTGCGGCAAATGCAACCGGATTTACTTTAGAGGGGACAACCTCGGGATTTAACTCCAGCGGAGGAACCTACATCTACATCGCCATCCGCCGTGGCCCGATGAAGACGCCGACAGTGGGGACGAGTGTGTTTGCTGCTAATTACGGTTCTGACGTAACAACATACACAACCAACTTCCCATTAGATTCGGCATGGGACACTCAATTACCAGCCGGATCGGCTACTTCAGGAACTTATATTGGCGCCAGACTTCTTGGTGGTAACTCTTTAGTTACAACTGGCAGTGCAGGAGAAAACACGACCACACCTCCATCTATTTTTTGGCAATCAAGTACAAGCTACAGATGGAATACCTTCGGTAATGAATGTGCAACATATGCCTTCCGTCGTGCTCCAAGCTTCTTTGATGTGGTGTGCTATACGGGGAATGGAACATCAGGAAGGACTGTCACGCATAATCTGACGGTAGCGCCTGAACTCATCATCGCAAGACAAAGAACGGGAGGGGATTGGTACGTTTACAGTTCTGGAACAGGTGCTACAAAGTATCTAGTGTTGAACTCATCCGCTCCGGCAGCTACTGACTCTTCTCTCTGGAATAATACTTCTCCCACAAGTTCTGTTTTTACACTAGGTAATGCAACAGGAGTAAATAGAACAGCGACTGATTTTGTCGCCTACCTCTTCGCAACAGTCGCAGGCGTATCGAAGGTCGGCTCGTACACCGGCACCGGCACCACCAAGCAGATCGACTGCGGGTTTACTGGGGGCGCCCGTTTCGTCTTAATCAAGCGCACCGACGGCAATGTCGATTGGTATGTTTACGACAGCGCGCGTGGGATTGTGGCGGGTAATGATCCATACTATCGCCTTAATACTACTGGCTCCGAAGTGACCAACACAGACTACGTTGACACCTACAGCGCGGGATTCGAACTCAGCAGCACAGCGCCAGCAGCACTCAATGCCAACGGCGGCACCTACATCTTTTTGGCAATTGCATAAGAGGACAACATGGAAATTCGCATTCGATCCACTGGCGCCGTGATGTTCGAAAGCGAACTGCGCGCCTATCTGCTGGCCAATGGTGGTCCGTCTTACGAAACACTCACGCCAGAGGTGATGGAAGCCATTGGCGTTGATCCCGTGTTTGAGGGGCCACAGGCTACTGGCGGCACGGTGTATCAATACTCCATGCGCCAGGGTGTTGAGAAGCAGGCTGACGGCAAGTGGTACACCAAGTACATCTTGGGGCCGATCTTCACCGATACGCCAGACGCCACCGCTGCCCAGCAAGAAGCAGCCTATAAGGCGGCGAAGGATGCGGAGCAGGCTAAAGCGGTGCGGGCTGACCGGGCTGCGCGTTTGGCGGAGAGCGACTGGACCCAGCTTGCGGATGCCCCGGTGGATGATTTGGTCTGGGCAGTTTATCGCCAAGCGTTGCGCGATATTCCTACCCAAACCGGGTTCCCATGGAATATAACCTGGCCAGCAAAGCCCTAATCTTACAGGTGCGACATGGTTGATAACCACGAAACCGCAAAGACCATAGGCGATGTGTTATCAATCACGACGGTGATCGGGACATTGGCCCAGGTTCTTCCTTCGATTGCGGCGATCTTCACCATCGTTTGGACGACGATCCGCATCTATGAAACCAAGACCGTCCAATCATGGCTTCGACGTTTGAGGGGCTAGATGTACATTCCGCTAAAGCTACCGCCGGGAATTTATCGCAACGGAACACAGTATCAGTCTGCTGGCCGGTGGTACGATGCTAACTTGGTGCGGTGGTATGATGGCACCTTGCGCCCGATTGGTGGCTGGCGGAAGCGCACATATAACGGAAGTAATATTCAGCTTACTGGCATTATGCGTGGTTCCCATGCTTGGCGGGCTAATAATGCGAATGCTTGGTTAGGCACTGGCGGCGCCAAGAAGTTGTACGCCATTAAGGCGGATGCTTCGCCGTACAATATTACGCCGATCCGCGAAACAGGGACGCTCACTAACGCCTTCAGCACGGTAAATGCGTCTGCTGTTGTGACGGTGGCGGATACATCGCATGGATGCAAAACGGGTGATACGGTTAAATTCACCAATGGTACAGCCATTGGTTCTAGTGGGATTACGCTATCTGGCGAATATATAATTACTGTAACCACATTAAATGCTTACACCATCACGCATGGTTCCGCCGCCACTTCTACTGAGACGAATGCTGGCTCTGCTGACTATGCGTATGAATTGTCCATTGGTGATGTGGCTGCAACGCAGAACCTTGGATATGGTGGGTTTACTTACGGAACCAGTACCTACGGCACCGCGCGCCCTGATGTATCGCCAACAGGTATCGCAGCGGCAGCGACATGGGCGCTTGATAACTGGGGCGAGTATCTGGTGGCTTGCCGGTCTGATGATGGCAAGATTTACGAATGGGATTTGGATACCGCTGGCCGGGCTGATCTGATTTCCGCTGCCCCCACGGGTAATTCTTCAATCCTGGTAACGCCAGAGCGGTTTCTGTTCGCGCTTGGAGCGGGCGGTAATCCACGCAAGGTCCAATGGTGTGACCAGGAAGATAATACCGATTGGACGCCATCAGCGACAAACCAGGCGGGGGATTTCGAGTTATCTACATCCGGCAAGGTAATCTGTGGTGAGCGCACTCGCTATGGGTCTTTGTTGCTGACCACGGTTGATGCTCACTTAGCGACGTACCAAGGCCCGCCATTCGTTTATGGGTTTGAGCGTGTTGGTTATGGTTGCGGGGTGATCAGCGCCCAGGCTTCTGTCAGCATGGATACTGGCGTTGCTTGGATGTCTGACGGTTCGTTCTATGTGTTTGATGGCGCCGTGAAGCCTTTGCGGTCTGATGTGTCGGACTATGTGTTCTCCGACTTCAACTATAACCAGGCTTCCAAGGTGAATGCGGTTCTTAATATCGAGTTCTTTGAGGTGATCTGGTCTTACCCGTCTGCCGCGTCCAATGAATGTGACCGCTATGTAATCTGGAACTACCGTGAGAATACTTGGTCCATTGGTTCTTGGGCGCGGACAACTGGTGTGGCGGCTGGCGTGTTTGATTATCCCATTCTGATTGATCCCTCTGGTTATGTGTATGATCATGAGGTGGGGTGGAACTACGATGGCGCTTCGCCGTATGCGGAGACGGGGCCGCTGGAAATGGGGAATGGGGACCGGATTATGGTAGCCCGCCAAGTGGTGCCAGATGAGAAGACGCAAGGTCAGGTAAACGTCAGCTTCAAAACTCGTTTTGCGCCAGAGGGTACGGAAAGCACCTTTGGGCCTTACACCATTTCTTCCAAATATACCGATGTCCGTTTTTCAGGGCGCCAGGTTTCTTTCAAGGTGACGGGCGTTCAGTTGGCGGATTGGCGAGTCGGTAATTTCCGCCTGGAAGCGGTGCCTGGGGGTCTTAGGTGAGACTGCCCCCAGCCACCAATTCTTATGATAGTTCTAACGAGCAAACAGCCCGCGCCTTGTTGGAGCGGGCTGATGATGAGAACCATAAGAAGAACCGCGACCTGGAAGTAAGCCCAGGCCGGTTGATCTTGAAATCCCCTGACGGAACACGGTGGAGCATCACTGTGGATAATTCAGGGGTGGTGGCTGCTACAGCGCTATGACCCTATTCGAAGCCGAGTTCGAGAGGTGTTCAAAGTGGCTTCAGGACGCGCTTGATTATGCGGGCAATACGCATGATTTGGCGGATGTGAAGAAGAGCATTCAAAATAAAGAGGTTGAGTTCTGGCCAGCCCCTAATGGGGCGATTGTTACAATGTTTATAGATTACCCTAAAACCAGGGTTCTTCATGCTTGGTTGGTTGCTGGCGAACTCCCTCAGATTGAGGCTATGATACCTTCTTTGGTTACTTTTGGGCGCCATTTTGGTTGTTCACGGATAACCGGAATTGGGCGGGCTGGTTGGGTTCGTGCTTTGAAAAAGCATGGTTTCACAGGTATAATGACTACCGTATCTAAGGAGATTGCGTAATGGGCGACTTGTTTAGCGGTTCTTCAACGCAGACGCAATCCAGCCAGCTTGATCCCGATGTCAAGGAACGGATGCTGGCGAATTATGACTTCGCCCTGGACGTTGCTAATCGTGATTATCAGATTTACCCATATCAGCGGATAGCGGGCTTCACACCATTACAAGAAGCGTCCTTCCAGCGGGTGGGTGAAGTGGCGGGTTCTGCCCAACAGCCGATTACCCAGGCCCAGGCTTTAGCCCGCCAGGCTGGCGCCTATACGCCGGGCACCATTGCTTCAGGGATGGCGGCTTACCAGAACCCATACACGCAACAGGTGATCGACACCACGCTGGCGGATATTGATCGTTCCCGTCAGATGGCAAACCAACAAACCGCCGCGCAGGCAGTGAGGGCGCGGGCGTTTGGTGGTTCTCGCCAGGGTGTGGCGGAGGCCGAGACTAACCGGGCGGCGATGGAGCAAGCGGCCCGCACTGCCGCGCAATTGCGTTCCCAGGGCTTCCAGCAGGCGGGCGAAATGGCTGGCCGTGACATTGGTTACGGGTTGCAGGGCAATCAGCAGGCTCTCGCCGCTGCCCAGCAACTTGGCGCCCTTGGCGCCCTTGGCCAGACGGCGGGACTTACCGGCGCGCAGGCTATGTTCCAATCTGGCGAACAGCAGCGCGGGTTGACCCAGGCGAATATGAGTCAGGCTTATGAGGACTTCCTGCGCCAATGGCAGTATCCGGTGGAGCAGTTGCGGATTCGGCAGAGTGCGCTTGGGATGGCTCCAATGGGGCAGACCACCACGACGGAAACCACGCCTTCCTTCTTGCAGCAAGTTGGCACCATTGGTCAGGCTGCTGGCGGCTTGGCTAATGCCTTTAATCTCCTGTTCCGGTAAGGAGCCGCGCAATGTCTGAATTTCTATCGCGTCTTTTTGGTGGCGGGGAACCGACAAGCGGGGGTGATCCGGTGCCGGATCAGAGTCCTTATGCTGATCTTTCCCCGGACCAAAGGCGCCTTTTAGGCATTGCCGCCATGCAGGACGCTTTTGCTGCCTTGGCTGGCCAGCGGGGCGGGGCGCTTCAGAGCGTGATGCCCGTCACTAATATGTTGCAACAGCAGCAAAACCAGCGGCGCTATCAAGAGGCTGTGAGCCGGTTTGCTTCTGGTGGCGAGCCGACCAGCGCGGCAGCGGCAGCAGCCGCCGCAGGGGCGGCGGCTCCGTCTGCTGCGCCGGTACGGGCGCCTGCATCTGCTGACGAAACCAATGGGCCGTTTAGCCGTGCTGCGATTGGTCGCGCGCTGGATGTTCTTGGCCGAGCCGAAGCCCGTGGTCCTGGTGTCGTCAATTCTCAGGGCTATGCGGGGCAATATCAGATTGGTGCGCCTTTGGCTGCTGATGCTGGTGTCTATCGCCCCGCTCCTGGCGAAATCAGTCGCCGGGGTGAATGGAATGGGCAATGGGGTGGCACCTTCAACATCCCCGGTTTTGAGAATGTCCGTACATTGCGTGACTTCTTGGAAAACCCAGACGCCCAGCGTCGTGCTGCTGAATTGGCGATGCAAGTTCAGGCTGGCCGCATGACTTCCATGGGGCTTCCGAGTGCAATTGGGCGTAATGTTGGTGGCAACGAAGTGACGCCAGAGGCTCTTTTGCAAGGCGCTTGGCTCGGTGGTCCTGGCGGGGTTCAGGCGCTTATTGAGCGTGGCGAAGATAGGCGCGATGTTCTGGGGACGCCTGTTAGCCGCTGGATGGGCTTGCGGGGTGCCCAGGCACAAGCGCAACCAACCAGTGCCCAAGCGGCTCCCACTCAGGCGCAGCCAGCCCCAGCCGGGCAACCTACTTCTGGTGCGCCGCCACTCCGTCCGATTTCTGCTGAAGAACGCCGCTTGTTGGCTTCGCTTCCGCCAGAGATTGGCTGGCGTATTCTGGCTGAACGGGCGAACCCCACGCGGGTTGGTTTGCAGCCGGTGATGGTGGAAGAACCTGGGCCTAATGGCGAGCGTGTTGTGGTGCCGTACTTCCCGACACAAACGGGTGAATTGCGGCGCGGTCAACTTCCGCCGGGTGCGCGGGTCGCGGAGGGTATTCGTACGGTTGATATGGGGACAGGAACAGGTATTCTTGGTGGGCGTACTGGCACCCCAATGGGGGTGGTTCCACGTGATACCGCAGGACGGGAACGCGAAGAACGAGTGGGCCAAGCCCAAGGGATTGATATTGCAAAAGCCCCTGAAATTATATCAACTTCAAATAGAAGTATTTCCCAAATTAATGAGGTTCTAAATCATCCAGCATTTAGTACGGCATCTGGTGTTTTGTCGCCGCTGCAAAATATTCCCGGTACATCAGCTTATGATTTCGGGCGACGTTTGGAACAATTGCAGGGCGTAGCATTTTTACAAGCGTTTGATTCTCTTAGAGGAGCGGGCGCGGTTAGTAACCGTGAAGGTGAAATTGCCCAAGCTGCGATTGCCAGAATCAAGGCTGGTCTTTCTCCGTCAGATTTACGCAAAGCACTTGATGAATTACGGATGATTGCTGAAGCTGCTAGAGAAAAAGGACTTGCAGCCGCCCAAGGAAGGCCTTCACCAGTTTTGCAGGAACCTAGTCCTCAACCACAACAACGCCTTCGCTACAATCCCGCAACCGGAAGGGTTGAATAACCATGCCCATCGTCACGCTTCCTTCCGGCCAAGAGATCGAATTTCCAGAAGGTATGTCGCCAGACGCCATGGCGTCCGCCATCAGGCGGATGCAGGCTGGCGGCGCAGAACCTTCAACCGCCATGGGTTCTATCGCCCAAGGGGCCTTCGATCCGATCCAAGGGGGCGCACAGGCACTTACGCAAATGTTGCCGCGTGGTGTTGTTGAAGCGGTTAATGCGGCTACTGGTGCGGTGAACAGGGCGCCGGTTATTGGCCCGATTACTCGCGCGCTTGGTATGACGCCAGCAACGCCAGAAGACATCCAACAGCAGACAGTGGCGCGGGAGCGGGCTTACCAACAGTCTCGCGTGGCTGCTGGTGATACAGGTGTCGATCTCCCCCGTATGGCGGGCAGTTTGGTTCCTGCTACGGCTTTGGCTTTAGCCACCCGCAATCCGCAATCTTTGGCTGGCTCTATTGGGGTTGGTGGTTTGCAAGGTGCGGCGCTTGGTCTTGCGGAGCCGGTAACTTCTGGCGAGTTCGCGGAGCAAAAGCCGCAACAGGTCGGCACGAGCGCCATGCTTGGCGCTATTGGCGGTCCTCTTGGTTATGCGCTTGGTCGCGCCATTGCGCCGAAGCTTCCGGCTGGGGTTCAAGAGTTGGCGGCTGAAGGCGTTCAAATGACGCCCGGCCAGGTAATGGGGGGCATTCCCCGTTCTATTGAAAGCGCGCTGACTTCTGTTCCGGTGCTTGGCCCGCGTATTGCGGGCGCCATGCGTGAGTCTGTTGAATCATTCAACACGGCTGCTGCCAATCGGGCGCTAGAGCCGATTGGGCAAAAGATCGTTTCTGGCCCGGTTGGTCGTGAATTGATTGACACTGTTGGTGGTATCATTTCCAACAGGTATGATGACATCATTTCTCGCGCTTCGCCTTTAGCGCCTGACCAAGAGTTAGGGCGCGATCTGGCGAATGTGATGCGAACCAATCTGACGCCGGAAATGTCAGGGCTTTTGCGCCGCGAGTTGGATGATAAGTTGATCAGCCAACTGCAAAGCGGGCAACTTACAGCGGATCAATACAAAAACATCGTGAGCGATATGCGGAAGCTTGGCGAAAGCTACAGCGGCTCCGCCATGGCTTCTGAACGTAGCTTGGGTGACGCATTCAAGAAAGTGCGTAGCGCCATGCAGGATTGGTTTGAACGCACCAATCCGAACTTGGCGCCCGATCTTAAAAAGGCTGATGAAGCTTACGCCAACTTCATGCGGGTGAACCGTGCCGCTGCAAGCCCAGGCGCGGTTGAGGGGGTGTTTAGTCCAGCGCAACTTTCCGCTGCCGTCCGGGCTGGCGATGCGTCTGTAAACCGTGGACGTTTCGCCCGTGGCGAAGCACTAATGCAAGACCTGTCAGATCGTGCGCGTGGTGTATTGCCGCCAACTGTCAATGACTCTGGGACAGCAACACGCCAAGCCGTGGGTGGCGCCCTTACTGGTGGCGCGGGGTTCAGTTATCCAATCCCCACGCTTATGGCTCTCGCTGGCTTGTATGGCGCCTATACCCCAGCAGCCCGCCAAGCCTTCCAGCGGGCGATGGTGGCACCACGCGGTCCTGCGATGCAGGCGCTTGGGCAAAACGTGGCTGGTGCTGGTGGGGCGATGCTACAGCCCCCCCTCAATCCATTGGTAAATCCGCAAGAAAGCCTCTTGCAATAGGACCATCATGGTAGCCAAGACTGACCGCGCCGCCATCAAGGCGGCTTATGAAGCGGTAGCGGAGCATGGTTCCGTTATGGTAGCTGCGAAAGCAAAGGGGTTACCGTATGAGACAATGCGTAACCGATACCAGCGCGCCATGCAGTTGTACAATAAACCGGACATTAGAAGTTCAGCCCGCAGCCTAGCGCGCGAGCCGATCAGCAAGCCGTGGTCTGAGACTGAGGAACACAATAGCGCCCTGGTGATGGAGGTTCCCGCCATCAAGGATGGGGTGGGCATAGTCTTCTCAGACTGCCACTGGCGGTCATTATCTCAACCGCGCAGCTTGTCACATGAAGCCCTTTTGATTCTAGCCCGGCACATAAAGCCGGGCTTTTTGTTTTGTAATGGCGATGCACTGGATATGGGGTCTGTCTCTCGCCATCCGCCGCTGATGTGGTCCGACAACCAAAAGCCCAATGTGGCGGAAGAACTCGCAGCCGGGCAAACACACTTACGGGAGTTAAGGGAAGCCACTGGCGATCCCACCTGTTACTGGATACGCGGGAACCACGACGATAGGTACGACAAGTATTTAGCGGCCCATGCCGCTGCCTTTGAAGGGATGGGCGCCTTTAGTCTTCAGGACCAGTTTATAGATTGGCCTATGACCTATCGCCTAGATGTGGGGGATGTGTCTTTCGTCCACCGCTACCATGGCGGGGTTCACGCGGGCTATAACAACGCCATGAAGGCCGGGCGATCCATCATCAGCGGCGATACTCACGCGCTGGATGTGCGCCCCCTGAACCACTGGTCCAAGCGCATCTATGGCGTTCAAACGGGGATGCTGGGCGATCCTAATTGGCCACAGTTCAACTATCGCCTGGGCATCCCAGGACACCAACAGCAGGGCTTCGTTGTCCTGACTTGGCGCGATGGCGCCCTGGCACCGCCAGAGACTTGCGAGGTGGTGGATGGCGCCGCGTGGTTCCGGGGCCAAGTGATTTGCGGGCGTGTACGGATTAAAGCCGGGAGGGGGTAAACCATGCGCCGTATCAAAATTGTCGATTCGGATGCGCCAGGGGAACACCATGAGGTGTCCTTTGCCGAAGCGGCCCAGCAGATGATTGCAACAGCCCTGGCGGATGGTGCGGTGGCAATCATGGTGACATGGGAAACCCCGAGCGGCTACAAATACGCGGCGGTTCCGTACAGCCATGCGGTTCTGAGGGGGCTTTCGGATCAGGCGTATTCTGAACTTTGGATTAAGCCAGAAGATACAGACGAGGAATAAATGGAGTTACCGAAATTAACTCCCATCGTACAGTTTGCCACCGCCAGCTTTGCCTTGCTGGTTGGGGGGTACACGGCTGGTGAAAAATTTGGTTGGTTTCGAAATGAAATTATCGCTTGGGCGCCGGAACATTTTCGCATTGAACCAGCAAAGATT
>Ga0181352_1000741_pt1 | contig 13379 bp, 19 predicted proteins | sample Fa13VDMLBSN_FD_130103 | JGI IMG/M metagenome (GOLD analysis project Ga0181352, IMG submission 130103) | Freshwater viral communities from Lake Michigan, USA - Fa13.VD.MLB.S.N | ecosystem: Environmental > Aquatic > Freshwater > Lake | place: USA: Michigan | collected 2013-09-23 | reverse complement strand
ATAAAAGAGGGGGGTTGCAAAACCCCCCTTTTGCTGTATTCTTATAGGACTAGGATTTCGCTCGTATCTACTGACCTAGCAGACTTAGTAGAGAAGATACGAGAATGTGCTACTACACGAGGACAACATGGCAACTACTACCTTTTCCGGCCCAGTCAAGGCTGGCACTATCAGAGACACAACCGGCACGACGGTTGGTACCGATGTAGCAAACGTGGGCTATGCCCTGATGGCTCAATCCGCTGTGATTGACATCATTGGCGCGACTTCAAATAACCAAGTTGTAGCTACAATCCCTGCAAACTCACAAATTGTTGACGTTATTTTAAACGTCACGGTCGTCAACAACGACACTGGTACAGCTACCGTTGTGGTTGGAACTTCTGCTGATGCTGATGCATTTATTCCAAGCACAAGCGTTAAAACTGCTGCAACGACTCGCGGAACACTAGATACAGAAGCCACCGATGTTGGAACGGTTGACCTTCAAGTTTTGGTGGACTTTGCCGCAGCGAACGGAGACGGTACAACTGGTGCTGCAACGGTGACTGTTCTTTACATCCAGAACAACAACCTCTCCTAATTAGGGGGCTCTAGTGAGCTACAGCAATCTACTTGCGGTCACAAAGACCGCAGATGATGACGCAATTACCGGGCGAACTCGTGTAGCAGCTATCTACTACACTTGTTCGGGCACGGCATCATCTTTTCAACTAAAAAACGGTGCGACGACTGGTGCAACTACACTTGTAGACATTAAAACTCCTGCTTCTGCTGGCGCCTATGATCTTATTTTTCCAGACATGGGAGTTTTGTTTGATTCGGGAGTTTTTATCGAGTTTGCGGATGCAAACGTAACTAGCGTCACGTTGTTCTTTTACGGCGGAGTTGCTGCTTAATGGCCGAAAAATCATCAATAACTCGGGTTGGAACCTACGAACCATGGGAGTTACAAGTCTCCCGTGGGCAGATTCCTTATCACAGGTCCTTCCAGATTTTTGGGTACAACCCCGACGTGGATCAGACCGAGGAAACCGTGTGGGCTATTGGTGGACTAATCCCTCATCCGACAGTAGCATCGGTTCTTAAGATCAGTTCAACTAACGCTAATGACGACGGAAGTCCTGCTGGCACTGGAGCAAGAACGGTTTTAATTACCGGGGTGGACGGCAACTATAACGAGGTTTCCGATACGGTAACGCTTAATGGGCAGACAGAAGTCAATACCACGAACTCGTATTTGTATGTTAACGGGTTTAGTGTCCTGACTGTTGGTAGTGGCGGGGAAAATGCTGGGACTATTTACGCCGGTACAGGAACTGTCACAGCGGGCGTACCAGCCGTTCCGTATGACGCAATTGCTCCGGGGTACAACACTCGTACCACGGCTCATTATTGCGTACCTGCTGGATATACGGCGTATATTTCGGAAGGCATTTTTACAGCGGGGCAACCATCTGGCTCTACAAGCGTTACCGGTTATTTAAAGCAGCACGGGCCTGATGGAATCTTGCGTATAGGCGCCGTAACAGCATTAAATAATGGTTCTGTAACCTATGACTTTGTGTACCCACTTCGTATTCCAGAAAAAAATTGTTTTGGAGCATCTGCGATAGCTGCCGCAAACAATAACCTCGTCAGCGCCTTTTTTAACGTTATTCAAATTGAGAATGCGTAATGGCTAAGGAAATGGGAATTAAAACCTCGGTCAAGAGCGGCAACTTCCGCTCTACCAAGTCTGGCGCGGGCATGACCAAAAAGGGCGTTGCGGCATATCGACGCGCTAACCCAGGAAGCAAGTTACAGACTGCGGTTACCGAAGACAATCCTACCGGCAAGCGAGCAACACGGCGTAAGTCGTATTGCGCTCGTTCTGCTGGCCAAATGAAGAAGTTTCCAGAGGCGGCAAAAGATCCAAATAGCCGTATTCGCCAAGCCAGAAAACGATGGAAATGCTGACATGAGCGTCGAACGAGAACTTGCCACCCATTCTGTTGAAATCCGTCATATCCAAGACGACATGGATAAAATGATGGCTGATATGAGTGATATTAAAAAATCGCTAGAGGCGATTAATTTAACGTTATCAGAAGCGAAAGGCGGCTGGAAAACCCTTATGTGGGTAGCCGGAGCGTCAAGTGCGGTGACAAGTTTTTTTATTGGTTTGTATTCATTTTTCAACGGAAGGTAGAACCATGCCAGCAAAACCCGGCTTGTATTCTAATATCAACGCAAAAAGAAAACGTATCGCTATGGGTTCTGGTGAAAAGATGCGTAAGCCAGGAACTAAAGGCGCTCCTACTGCAAAAGCTTTTATACAATCTGCAAAAACGGCAAAGAAAGGAAAGTAATCATGGGGTTCAATCTTAAGAATAAGCTGGCAGGAAGCGGTGTTGCAGAACCGGGCGGTGGAGGCGGTATAAGCAAGAGAATCTTTGCTGCAGTTAAGAACGCCTCTGCAGGAAGTTCAGAAAATGCTGGTGGGGGCGGTTTTAAGGGCAGGATACGTGCAGCCCTTCAAGCCCAAGAAGCCCAAGAAGCAGTCAAAAAGGGAGCGCCTGCTGCCGCCCGAAAAGATAATATGGCAGGAATGGCAATTGAAGCTAAGAAGGGCGGCCTAATGAAAAAGAAAATGGTCAAAAAAAGCGGCATGTCAGACAAAGCAGGTCGCGCAATGAAAAAAACTACGGCTGATGCAAAAGGCCGTGCGATGAAGAAAGGAAAGTAATCATGAAGGGAATTGCAAAGTTACTTGCAAAACGTCTTATTAAAGAGGTGCCAGAAGAAGAAGGCAAAAAGGGAGCGCCTGCTGCTGCTCGAAAAGACAATATGGCCGGAATGGCAATTGAGGCCAAAAAAGGCGGTTTGATGAAAAAGAAGATGGTAAAAAAAGGTGGCATGGCGGATAAGGCCGGTCGTGCAATGAAAAAAACTACGGCTGATGCAAAAGGCCGTGCAATGAAAAAGGGGAAATAATCATGGCCGGTAAAGGAATGGGCGCTGCAACAAAGGGTGGCGGATGTGTTGAGTCGGGACCCAAAAACAAAATGATTTCAAAGACCAGCAAAACCAGCGGTCCTTTGATGATGAAAAATGGCGGTGCCGTTAATCAGCACAAGCGCATGGCCATGGGCATGATGGGTGGCGGAATGGCTAAGGGTTATCGTAAAGGTGGCTGTGCTTAATGGCAACCTCGGGAACAACAATATTTGACCTTTCGATTGATGATTTAATCGAAGAGGCATTTGAGCGATGTGGGATGCGCATGCAGTCCGGGTATCAACTCGGGTCTGCGCGTAGATCACTAAACTTGTTGTTCTTAGATTGGGCCAATCGAGGATTAAACCTTTGGACAATCGAGCAGGCGACCTATTCATTGACCTCTGGGGTAAATGAGATAACCCTTAGCGACGATGTCGTCAATGTCTTGTCCGCTGTAATCCGTTTAACGTCTCAAGGTACCCAAACGGATATAACTATTGACAGGATCAGTCGGGCCGAGTACTTAGACATCCCGGATAAAACCACTCAAGCCCGCCCAGCACAGTTTTATGTGCAACGCACAAACAGCCCAAAAGTATTTTTCTACCCGGCAGCAGATCAAAACTACACTTTTGTCTACTATCGAATTCGCAGAATTCAAGACGCTGGCGCCTTCACAAACACTGCAGACGTGAACTTCCGGTTCTTACCCTGCCTAGTGTCGGGCCTTGCCTATCAACTCTCTATAAAGTATGCCCCTGAGCGTACGACTGCCCTAAAAGGCTTTTACGAGGAAGATTTTGCCAGGGCGGCGGCAGAGGACAGAGACACAGCAAGTGTGTCCTTTGTGCCGGAGATGGGGGTCTGACATGTCTTTTGCCACGGGAAAGTTCTCTTATGGGCTTTGTGACTATTGCGGACAACGATATCCGTATAAAATACTACAAAAGAATTGGCGAGGATACAAAGTCTGCCCAGAAGACTATGAGCCTAAAGAGCCCCAGCTTGAGCCATTAAAGTATCGTGGAGACGCTATTGCGCTACTAGAGCCACGCCCAGACAGAACGGAGCCGTTGACTATTTACACTCCAGCGCCTGGAGACAGTGCGTTTCAAAGTATAGGCAGTGCGAATAACACGGTGAACATGCAGCCGTATCCGGAGGATCAGGCAATGGTTATGAGTATGCGTCTTGGAGAAGTGACGGTGGTTGTATGAACTACAACGAACTTGTCACGAACATTCGCAACTACACAGAAGTTGACGCGAATGTTTTTTCCAATTCGGTGATCGATACGTTTATCACTTTCGCAGAGAATCGTATTCTGCGGGATATTGATTTAGACGTATTTAAGCTCGAGGCAACCGCAAACCTGACTGCAAACACCCCGTTCATTACGATGCCGTCTGGTATTTTGACTCATCGTTACATGACGGTTAAGAACCAGGCTGGGCAAAAGATATTCTTGGATTTTAGAGATCCCTCTTTCATGAAAGAATTTTGGCCAGACGGGACGGCCACAGGTATTCCAAAATATTACTCAATTTGGGACCAGGATACGTTTTATGTTGCTCCCACGCCCGCGTCCGCGTACGAGGTTGAGCTAGGGTATATTTACAGGCCCCCTCAGGTTTCTCCAACGGTCCCCACAAACTGGATAAGTGAGAATGCTCCCGAAGCATTATTTTATGCTTGCTTGATTCAAGCATATAGCTACACTAAGGGACCAGCAGACATGATGGGTTTCTTTGAAAACAGCTACAAGCAGGCTATTCAAGGCCTTGGAATTGAACAGCAGGGTCGCCGTCGTCGTGACGAGTTCCGTGATGGCATGGCTCGTATTTATGTTAAATCGGAGAGCCCCGGACCATGATGAGTTCCCAAACAAATATCGAAATTGGAAATGTTTCCGTGGCCACTACCCATGGCCGTGGATTCTCGCCTGAGGAAGTAGCTGAACGAGCTTTAGACAAGATCATCTTTGTTAGCGAGTCAGCAGCGGGCCCAATACGGGACCAGGCAATGGCATATAGAGATGCTTTGCGTAAGGTTCTAGTGCATTATATGCATGAAGCGGTTCGTTCCGATCGAACCACAGTGGCAAATATCGTGACTCAGGCAGGACATCCTGAGCTTGTTCATTTATTGAGGAAGTGACATGGCTATCTCCCAAGCAATTGCAAATAGTTTCAAGCAGCAACTAATGCTCGCTGTCCATGATTTTCGCCCAGTTGGCGGTGATACATTTAAGTTTGCTCTGTATACATCCGCTGCAAACCTGGGGGCAAGTACGACCGCTTACACGTCGTCCGGGGAAGTTACCAGCCCGAATTATACTGCTGGCGGTGCAACCCTAACTAACCTTGGGACGTTTTTGTCCGGGGCAACAGCTTATCTAGACTTTGCTGATTTCACTTTCGTTAACGTCACGTTAACTACTCGTGGTGCTTTAATTTACAACTCAACCCCATCCGCAAACGATAATGCCAATGCCCCGCTTACTAATCCAGCGGTGTGTGTTCTAGATTTTGGTGGTGATAAACAGGCGGTGGCCGGGGACGTGACAATTGTGTTCCCAACACCTTCAAATACGACTGCTCTAATTAGGATCACATAATGCCTCTCGTACTTGCAGATAGAGTCCAAGAACTCACCACAACCGTTGGCACTGTCGACTTTGCTTTGACTGGGGCGGTGAACTCGTTTCAAAGCTTCAATGCGGCAATTGGCGTTGGAAATACTTGCTACTATGCTGCAGTTCACTCCGACGCAACATTAGGTGAGTGGGAAATTGGTGTAGGTACCTTAAGCGCTTCAACAACGCTACAAAGGACTACTATTTTATCTAGCTCCAATGCAAATTCCCCAGTTAACTTCTCTGTCGGGGCAAAATCTGTTTTTGTAACCCTCCCTTCCCAGCGGGCTATTTATTCAAACGCGGCGGGAGTTCCTCCTTATCCAACCATTGACGACTCTGTCGCCATATCTATTGTCATGGGGTAAAAGATGGCTACTGCATTTAAAAATTATCTAACTTCTAACATTGGCACAACGCCTTCCGTTGTTTTTACGGCTGGTGCTGGTGCTCAGAGCACTATCTATAGTTTTACGATTGCCAATGTAAAAAGTCCAGCGGCAACAATAACGGTTTCTACTTATATTACTTCTGGGGCAACAATCTCGTATTTAGTCAAAGATGCCCCAATACCCGCCGGTAGTACATTAGTGGTTGTAGGCGAGCCACAAAAACTTGCCATGGAAACTGGCGATACGATATCAGTTGTAGCTAGCGTAACGGCAGCCGCTGATGTAGTTATTTCAATTGTTGAACTTACGTAAGAGGTAGACATGAGCTATATTGGAAAAGAACCTACCCCAGTCCCGCTTTCTACGGCGGATTACCAAGACGCATCGGTTACGGCTGCGAAGCTGGCCCCTGGTGCTGCGGTTGGGAATATCGGGTATACCCCGTTAGATACGGCTGGTGGAACAGTAACTGGAACTACAACGTTTCAAGGAACCGTCAATCTACAAGGTACGTCAAACATCACTAACGCCGACGTTACAACGTTAGACGTTACTGGGGTTACAACCCTTGGTCTAGATCCTGTCCTTCCTCTCCAGGCAGCCACTAAGCAATACGTAGACAACAACTTTCAGCTAGCAACAGGGTCTGTACAGGCTCTTACCGGCGATCTGACACTAACCGCTGCGTCTGCGCGAGTATTTGAATTTACTGCTGTCCCTGAATTTACAATAGTTAATCTCCCAGCGGCAAATACTTTGACCATTTCTAATGGTAAGTTTGTGTTTAGAAACGAAGGTAGATTTCCTTTTGGACTACGGGACAACGCTGGCAATCTAGTTGGCGCTGTCGGCCCCAATTCAACGGCTACTGTTTATTTGTATGACATAACAACTGCTGCAGGTAAGTGGTCTATTCTTGGTGATGATGTAAGACCATTTTTTATAGTTAATTCAAATACTCTGCCCAACAGCGGCACTGCTGTTGCAGATCAATTGGTGTCAACCCAATACGCTTTGACGGTTAGGTTATCTGCTACGTCCTATGTTATTATTCACGCTGATAACACAGCTACAAACCAACAGGTTATAGCCTATGCAGTTGACGCATCAACCCGTCCTGCAACGATTGGTTCTCGTACACTTATACCTGCGTTAAGCGCGGCTTCCGGCGTTGCAACTAACGCTCCACCATGCATTGCTTATGCTATAAACGCCACCACTGTTTATGTAGCCAATGCTTCTAGTTTAACGTCACACGCCGTCCTTACTGTTTCTGGCGCAGCCATTACTGTTACTAGCACGCTTGCTGGAACTTTTGCTTTAAATCCGTTCCAATTTAATCCCGTGCTTGGTGAAATTAGCACCGTCCAAAGAATTGCTGACGATTTGTTCTTGTTTATAAACGCGCCCAGCGCAGCAGCAATTAGCTATCAAGCCGTAAAAATTGACGGAACAACTATTCGTATTTCTGCTCAACAGACAGCAAGCACTAACGCTACAGGTATGGCTGGTTGGATAGACACGAGACTTATTTCTTGGGATCCTACTGCTGGTACAGCACCTAATAACACGGGCGGTGGAATAGTTGGCGTTGTTCACCCAACTGCTGCGGCAGCGCCGTTTGGTTTAACATTTAACCGTGTATCCGTTTGGAAAAATGCTTCTGGTTCTGCTCCAACTTTGGGACTAGCCTCTGGTACGCATACCACACCATTAGCGGCTAGTGAGCAATTGGTTGTTACCGGCGCGACTATGGCGGCTACGTGTAACTTTGGGTTTGCTATTGATACTGCAGATACACAATATGGCTGCGTGTTTTATTACGCTAACAGCACCATATACCCAACGTACAACGGTATTTATAACCTAAGAACGGGTACTTTAACCTCTACTGCAGCGCAAACAATTATTGCTACAGCAGGCGTGGCAACCGGGTTCCAAAGATACGGATCAACCACAGCAGCAGGTGCAGGTGCAGCTACCGCAACTACTGCCGGTATTATTGGAAATGCTCGTGGTCTGTTGTTTGATAATTGTGGTGCTAGTGCTTGGCGTGCTTACCTAATTACAGCAACGTCTATTCGCTTTATTAAGATTACTCATTCAGCCGCATCGTATACGGCAACCCTTGCAGACTACGCTATTCCTGACGGCACAAACACAGTAAGCGGTTTGGCCATACTGGCAGGCACTTCTTCGCGTATGTTGAATCCAAGCGCTACTGGAACAGGTACAGCGTTTGCCGTGCTAAGTAATTCAGCGATGGTTCCGGGTGCCGGAACACAAGGTGGTGCAAAGCTGTATTCCATGTTTGAAACGCCAGTATCGCCCACTCCCACTAACAAAATTAACCTTGTTGATATATACGCACCAAGCACGTTCTCTATTAGAGATGCAACGCCCACGTTGATTGGTCTGCAGATACTTCAAACTCAAACCGGATATTTTGCACTTCCTGTTGGAGACCCCACAGCCATAACCACAAACCAAGGGTCTTTTAACTATTGGGCGTGGTTTAAGATGGGTTCAAACGGTCAATTACGGTTTTTTGGAATCTGGAATTTACCAATTAAAAACTTTGGTGAAGTCGTGTTTAGCAGCCAGTTTGGAATCCCAGACAACAGTGATTTTATTTACAGCACTTCTAACGGCATTGAATTTGAACAAAATTTAGGTATTCACTGGCGCAGATTCATGCTAATTCAAACTGCTACGGTGTCTTAATGATTTTTGGCGTAACCGCATTCGGACAAACACCGTTTTCAACGCTCCCTCTAGCGGGAGCAACATTGATCGGTGTGTCCGGAATGCAGTTAGCGATGGAGTTGCAACGGGTAGAAGTTACTACGCCATTTAACATTAATGTCTCAATTAGCCCAACTGGAAATCAGTTAACCATGGCATTAGGGGGATTAGCTGCTACCTGGATTCAGGTGGATACATCTAATAACACAACTTGGACTCAGATTATTACTTAAGGAATTGCTATGTCTACCTTTTCCCCTTTATTACGAATTGAGCTTATAGGTCAAGGCGAACAGTCCAACACTTGGGGTACAACCACCAACACAAACCTTGGGACCTTGATTGAGCAAGCAATTGCCGGGGCTGTAACGGTCACAATTGCCGACGCAGATTACACTTTATCAACGGCTGATGGAGCATCGGACCAGTCTCGTAGGGCCCTAGTTATCATAGCGGGCGTACAGACACAACAGCGCACTGTTCGTATTCCAAATACGTCTAAGGTTTATTTTATCCGCAACGTGACTTCTGGAGGTTTCCCGGTACAAATTCAACGTGTTAGTGGTGGTAACTCTGTTTCTGTGCCAAACAATAAGACAGCACTTGTAATTTGTGACGGCTCCGAAGTTTCTACGGCAGTGCAATATCTTGTGGATCCTGTTATTACGGGCGGTACAATATCGGCTCTGTCTTCTCCTTTGCCGGTAGCTTCTGGTGGTACGGGCGGGATAGATGACACTGCGGCTAGGGCAAACTTAGTCGCGGCCAAATCCGGGATTAACAACGACATCACTGCTCTCCCAGGACTTATTACCCCATTAACAGTAGCTCAAGGTGGTACTGGTGCGGGTAATGCCAATACAGCTCGAACAAACCTAAGTGCGGCCAAGTCCGGTGCTAATTCAGACATTACGTCTTTGACAGGGTTAACAACCCCTTTAAGCTTAGCTCAAGGCGGAACAGGAACAAATATTACGGCTGCGGCAGGTGGTGTTCCTTACTCTACTGCTGGCGCCATAGTACTAACTGCACCGGGTACATCAGGTCAGCTTTTGCGCTCAAACGGTGCTAGCGCTCCTGCCTGGGCTAGCCAGTCTACTGCGGTATCTTTGGTTGTTGACGGTAACGGGGCGCCATTTAGCACTGGTGTAAAAGCGTATTTGCAGATTCCTTTTGCCGCAACAATTACAGCAGTAACGTTATTAGCAGATCAAACGGGGTCTGTGGTTGTTGATATTTGGAAAGATACTTATGCTAACTTTCCTCCCACTGTAGCAGATACGATCTGCGCCGCAGCAAAGCCAACTATTACAGCAAATAATAAATACACGGATTCCACGCTTACCGGTTGGACAACTTCAATAGCGGCTAACGACATTCTAGCGTTTAACGTTGACTCAGTTATCAGTATTACAAGGCTAACAATTTCGTTAACTGTAGTGAGGTTGTAAATGGCTGATAGATATTGGGTTGGCGGAAACGGCACTTGGGACACAACAAGCACAACTAATTGGTCTGCTACTTCTGGCGGAGCAGCCGGGGCGTCGGCTCCTACAAGCGTTGATGATGCTTACTTTAATGCTAGTTCTGGCTCGCCTACAGTAACCATGTCAGGCGCTGTTTGCCGTTCGTTTTCTCACGCTGCCGGTACTGCAACTTTTTCTGGTGACGTAACAATGTACGGCGGTTTAACTTTTTCTGCCAATACAACTATTTCTAGTGCATCAACTTTTTTATTTGCTGCCGCTTCTAGTTCTTGGACAATTAATACTGCAGGTAGAAGTCTTAACGGATCTGTAGTTTACATAGGCACAGGAAGTTCAACAGCCACATGGACTTTAGGCAGCGCTTTAAACAACGTATACTTATTGAGAATAGCAACAGGAACTTTTAGTACTTCTGCTTCTAACTATGCAATAACGTATCAAGATAATTTTTCTTTCTCTAATAAAGGGATAGAAATAGACAACGGAAGTCCTACTAGCCCAAGCAGTAACATAACCGTAAGTTTAAACGGCTCAACAATAACAATGCCCAGGTTTTGGGCTACGGCGTTTACTTCTAGCACTCTTACCTTAAATCTAGGAACATCAAAAATAAATTGTTCGGATGTAAGATTATTTGCTTTAACGTCTATTAGCTACTCCTTAGGAACTCTTGCAATTACTTCTTCCTCTGGGCAAGAGTTTATTCAAGACGACCTCTATGGCCCTTTTGGGTTTTATTTCTATGGGGATTCAAATGCTGCGCTAGGAGGAATTAATGGTTTTTATAATTCCAACATTTATTCTTATTCAGGTAGTGCAACTGCTAAAGCATTGGTTTTTGCCAACAATACTTCTTCGTTGGTTATAAATAATGCCGCTAACTTTACTCAATTTGTTGGTAGTCTTGGAGGAGGAATTTTTCCCTCCGGCACTGGAACAATTTCTTTTATAGGTGCTATCACAGCAAATCCCGTTAGTGCTTTATCAGTAAATTTTGATGGCACCATAAGTTGTGTTGCTGGAACTTTTACCTCAAGCGCAGCCGTAAATCTTCCGCCGTCAGGAAATTTTCAAGGTGGAATTTTATCTGTCCCAAATGGAACTACGGCCACATTTACTGGGGCATCTGGTACAGCAACTTTGCAAACTGTGAATTTAGCAAGTGGCGGAATACTAAACATGGGCGCTTCTACTGCCCATTCAATAGCAAATTTAAATGTAATTGGGACTCTTCAACTTAGCTCTTCTACCACAACTGTTACAACCTCCATGGTTGTCAATGCTTCTGCAACCATTACCCCGGCAACCTCAACTCTTAATTTTAATCCTCCAAATCTTAGTACACTGTGTGATTTTTTCCATGCCGGTAAGACGTATAACAACATAACAGTTAATGGGTCTCAAGTTCGTTTTATTGGTACTGCCTCCCCTACGCTTACCTGTGTTAATTTTACACGTACAGGTGCAGCAGATGTTTATTCTTTTTTGCAATTGCTTAATACAAATATTACTGCTAGCGGAACAATTACCTTAACTGGAAATAGCTTAACTAATAGAACATTTGTTTACGGAGCTACCGAAGGGTCTCAACAAACTTTGACGGCAAGTACAAGATCACTGACCAACGTAGACTTTCGGAATATTGCTGGGGCTGGTGGATCACTTCCTTGGGGCGCTGGTACATCTGTGGGAGACGTTGGTAACAACACGAATATTACTTTTACACCTGCTGTTACTCGTTATGCCAGAGGTAGTGGCGCATGGGATTCAACAACTGTTTGGTCTGCTACCGCTGGTGGGGCGACTGGAGCAACGGTTCCTTTGGCGCAAGACGATGTGCAGTTCACTTCCGCATCTGGGGCAGTAAACGTAACAACAGGAACTCGTCGTTTTTTATGCCGTAATTTAACTATTACAAACTTTACGGGTACCTTAACTGCTAATGCTGGCACTGCTAGCTCAAATCAAATATCTTTTAATCAAATACTTGGAGACCTAACTTTAGATCCTTCAGCCACAATAGTTGGTAGTGGAGGCAGTATTTGCTTTACAAAAGTTGGAACCATTTCAGCGCTTGTAACTAATAACATCACATCAATACTCACTTTTAGGCCAACAGTAGCAACATTTTTAGATATTGGTAGCTCTCAATTAGACGGTGTTGGGCTTCTTAGCGGTCTTCTCACATTAACTTGTACTGGTGGGACAATAAAGTCCTTCATACCTAGTTTTGGTTTAACTAATAGTGATACATATTATTTGGCTTCGGTGACAACTCCGCCTACTGTAAGTTTTGTCAATACATCCACACTGAACACAAATCAGATACAAGTTACTACGGCTACGACTGGAACCGCAACAATTAACTACACTGTAAATAGTTCCTATTCTCAGATTATTTCCGGTACATTTTATAACGTTGTTTTTTCTAACACAACGGATAGTACAATTCCTACGATTACATCATCTTTTGAAATCGTAAATAGTTTTACAACGGCTCCTTCTACCTTAAGAGCAAGGTTTTCTGGGACCATTACCTGTAGTGGAAACGGTCGTTTTACCGCAGGAAGTTTTACGGCTCCTATGTATATTAGCAGTGTTTTCTTTGTTAATAACTCTGTTTTTGCGCAAGAAACACAATATGCGTATTACAATAACACTTCTGTTAGCGGAACAAACCCAGATTTAAGAGCATTTGGTGCAACCAATGTAACTGGGAACAGTGGTATTACATTTCCTAGTCCGATAAAAGTTGCAGCATTTAGTAACTTCACTGGAAGTTGGCAAGTTCCAAACGACTTTGGCGGAACTTTTCAAATTTTTTCTGTTGGTGGCGGCGGTCAAGCAACTGTTCCAAGTTCAGGTTTTGCTAGTTCTGGTGGCGCGGGGGCCGGTGGAATAGGCATTACTTATGGAATATATGGGGTTCTACGTAACTCTACTGTGTACGTTAATGCTGCTTCATCCACAGGTAAAAATACAAGCGTAGGATCTGGCGCTTCCGGTGGAAGTTCATGGTTAAATGTAATTACAAATACATTGCCAACCGTTGCTACTGGATCGGTGGGTTACGGCGGTACTGCCCTGGGTTCCCGAGGTTCTGCTGTTGGTACGTATACGTTAACAACAGGTAGTTCT
>Ga0181352_1000740_pt1 | contig 13413 bp, 23 predicted proteins | sample Fa13VDMLBSN_FD_130103 | JGI IMG/M metagenome (GOLD analysis project Ga0181352, IMG submission 130103) | Freshwater viral communities from Lake Michigan, USA - Fa13.VD.MLB.S.N | ecosystem: Environmental > Aquatic > Freshwater > Lake | place: USA: Michigan | collected 2013-09-23 | reverse complement strand
TTTGTCGGCCCCACCCCACCGTCCCGTGTGGGCGGCGTAGTAAGAGAGGGGAACAGGTATCAGCCCTCGGTCGGCGATCCCCAGCATCCGCTCGGTGCGCGTCTCCTCCAGCGTGGTCTTGTTACCCAAGCGCGCAGCCACCAGCGTCTGCACCCGCTCATCGGGGTGTTCAGCCAGCGCCTTGAACTCCTCGTCGTTCTTTGCCAGCGCCAGCGTTTGTTTACCTGTGGTCAGGCTGATCTTCATGGGCGGCTCAACACCCAGCCCACGCAGCAGCTCCGCGAACTTCTGGTTGGACATCAGGTCCTCAAGGTTCGCCCCAGCATCAGCCAGTAACTTCTCCTTGCGTGCGCGTACCTCGATCAGATGTTTCTGCAGCAGGTCCTTGTCCAGTCGTAGGACAGGTTCTGTAAACATCCTGATGGTTGCGTCGATGAGCTTAAGCTCAACCTTATTGAACTGCGGCAGCAGGCACAGGAACAGCTCGTAGGTCAGCGCCACGTCGTTGCAGCAGTACTCCCCGTATGCCGCGAGCTGGTCCGGCGGGAAGTTTTTGCGTTTGATGTTGATGGCGTTGACCACCTCAGTGCCCTTGACCCCCAGCTTGTAGTGCTCTGCCAACTTCTTGAGGCTGTTACCCACCTCGATGCCATGCACAGCGCGGGCCATGCTCAGCGTGTCAGCGATTGCCTTGGGGCGGATGTCAAAGTGCCAGTTCAGGATAGCCATGTCGAACAGGGCGTTGTGTGCCAGCGCCATGGAGTTGGCCCAGTCAAACTGGTTGAACCACACCTTGATCTGCTCGTGCGTACCACTGAACCACTGCGGCTTGCCATCACCCACCTGCACCGACACACCGATCACCTCAAAGCGCTTGTCCCGCACGTACTCCTCGGTGGTCTGGGTCTTGAAGCCCAGATCGGTGTTGGTGTAGTAGGTCTCAAAATCGACCGTCAAAATGTTCATCAATAGCTCAATCCAAAAAACGCAGCGATGTACGCTTCAAACTCTTCTTTGTCGAATGTCCCCGCCTCCCCCGTGAGGGTGTCAGCAATGTAAAAGCGCTGATCGTCATGGTCACCGATCAGGTACCTCCCAATGTTGATCACGGGAGAGGAGGGGGTGTCGTCAGTCATATGGCAGATTTAGCGGCGTATTGCGCAGTGCTCGTGCTCTCGCTCTCTTCCTGACCCCGCGATACAGCCTCAAGTTCTTTCAGCGCCTTGTACTGAACAAGGGTTTCCGGGTAGGCGTGAATAATCCATTTATAGAAGCCACTGATGTGCTCTATGTTTATACGCAACTCCCGGATGTCCGACTGCATGTTGCGCAGGATGATGCTGCCGCTGGTTGTGCTGTCGCTGACGCTGGTAAGCCCCTGTGCTTGGTTGATGCTGTTCTGAGCCATGGCCATGTTCATTTGCATTTCGAGCTTTTGCCTTTCGATCTGTTGCTGCATATCCATCTGATGCTGCATCGCTTGCAGTCGCGCCATGTCGGCCTCGTATGCGGCTTTTTCTTTCCTGTTAAACAAACCACCAAACATATCAACCTCCAAACGCTTCTTTGAGTTCTTTGTACAGCTCACGCGCCTGAGAGAAGTTGATGCTGTTCAAAATCTCGATGGCGGTCATGGACTGCAGTGAGGGTGCGGGTGCCGCAGCGGGTTTGTCCTCCAAGGGCAGGGGGATCTGAACCTGAGGAACGGTGACGACCTGCTGGGCCTGTGCTGCACGTGCCGCTGCTTTCTCTGCTTTGGCTTGGCGTGCGCGCTCAGCCCGCAGCTTGGCCTGCATCTGCTTGCGCTTGTGCTCGGCCTTAGCCTTGGCGGCGACATCCTCGGGCACTGCAAAGTACGTGTACACATCCCGCCCGATGCCAGCCGGATTGGGGACCTGCTCACGGCGCAGGAGGAAGTCTTGGAACAGCGTAGTAATCTGTGAGGTGACAGAGCTGTACGTCTGTTTCAGCCCACGTTGCAGCACAAAATCCAGTGTCTTGTTCGATGTGATGCCGGGGTTGTCTTTGATGATGTTGTAGATCGCCGTGCGATAGCAGGGCTTGGTGTCCTCCTGCGCCACTGCTTGCTCTTCCACCACTGCTTCAGGCTGGGCGTTCCACTTAGCCATCACCTTACGCATCTCTTCACTCATATTTCCCATGTCATCTCTCCTTGCAAAGTTACTAACACTTCCTGAACGGCGTTCAGGTTCTCCTCATTGACCACGATAGCGATGCCACCGTTGTCTCTGATCTGCTGCATGTTGCGCTCCTGCAGAGCGGTTGGCTTGTTGGCCCCGGCCTTGCATTCGATGGCCAGAAACTTGCCGTTGCAACACACAATAATGTCTGGTATTCCGCTTGATCCATACCCGCTCATCACGGGGTAGAAGTAATACACCCCAGCGTCTTTGAGTGTGGCGATCACCTTCTTTTTCACCTTCGCCTCGGGGGTCATAGCTTGCCCGCTCGTGTGTACACAGTGAACTGCCGCAGGTTGACGATGCGCTGTTCCTTGGTCGTTAGCCCCGGCAGGTGACTCACATCGTGTCCCTTCTCGCGCTCTTTATCGACCACGGTGCTCTGGCGTATGGACAACATCACGCTGTTGTCCTGAGCAAAGATAGATGGGCGTGGATCGTCCTGCCAGTGGAACGGACTGTTGGGCGGGCATTTGCAGGTTCGTTTTTTCATTTCTTTTTTCTCTCGGGTTTAGGGCAGTGCGGCGGAGGGATGACCACGCACCACACAGCAGTCAAGCGCCTGCCGACTTTTAGCCAGCGGTCGATGTACGCGTCAGGCATTGCGTTGACGACCCTGTAGGCACGTGAAAGGCCAACATCTGCTGCCTGTGATAGTTGTTCGACAGTCAGACCGTTGTCATTGGCGCGTAGGATTTCGCGGATAAGTTTTTGTTTAGGCCCCATAGCTCACCGCGAACCAGACAACAGCCCATGATGCTGCAACCACCGCCCAGAAGCGGACGTTCACCCAGAAGTTTTCGTCAATCTCCAAGATCATCATCACGAACGGGATCGTGACAAGCATCAGGACTGCGGTGGCTAGCAGGAAGATGATGATGGCTAGGGTCATTTCACTTCTCCTCTTGCGCGGATGGCATCGGATTTTGTCCACCGCTTCAACTCACGCCTCGCGCTCTTTTCTTTGTCGCACTGGAACAGAATCTTGAACGCGGCAAGACTGATCTTCTCTTTGTGGAACAGCTTGCTGTACTCTTCTTGTGTCATGTCTGCCTCCCCTTAACGAACTGCTGGATGTGGCTCAGCGCGTAGTCGTAGCCGTCGGAAAACATGGGATGGCGCTCTTTCTCACTGCCCATAAATTCTTCGATTGTTTGAAGCACAGCTGTCTGCTCGGCTGCAACCGCCGCCTTGGCCTTTTCCCTCCAGAAGTCTGCGTTGCCTGCATAACGCCTTGCCTCCTCTTGCCAATACGACTCCTGCCGCTCGGCCTGCTCAATGGCGAGGCGCAGGGCGTCCACCAACATCTTCACGGTCTCTGGAGTGACTGGAACTATTGCGCCGGGTCGTGTGTACTCCAGCGCCTGCTTCATGGCCTCGATGCTCATTTCACCCTCCGCATCGGCTCCCACCCTGCGTCAGGCACCTTCTCCGGGGGCGGCGGGGTCATCGTTGCACTGGGCGGTGTCCATCCAAACTTGCGCCATGTTGCCTGCACGTCAGCGCCTCGGGTGTAAGAGAACTTGATGTCAGTCACGCGGGTAGTGGGTTCAACTCGGGTTTGTTCACGCTTCATTTTTATAGCTCCTGTCAATGATGTAGTACAGCTTGTCATTCACCTTGTAGCCAAGGTCAGGCACGACAGAACGCTCCTCTGTCATGCGCAACATGGATACCGCTTCCACAACCCACTGTGGGATCTCCTCTTGCAGGGCATTGAAGAACCGCACTCTACCCTCCTTGCTTGGGGTTGTAAAGTCTACAATGTCAAATCTTCCGTGGGGGTTGATAGAAACCCTTAATAGTTCGTTGGTGTTGACGTTCAAACTCATGAGGGCCTGTAAGGTGGTGAGGACATTTACATCCCATACGGGATGCGCGGTGTAGACAATAGCCCGCTCCGTCATAAGAACACCCAGTACTTGGTGTCATCAACTTTGACACCTACGTCGATGATGGGCTGCTGGATGGAGCCAATCTGAAGCACTGCGACCTTGTCACGTAGCTCCTGCGGCATGTCCTCCATGCGGGTCACGGTGATCTGCTCACCCCCATCGTACTGGTAGGTGGCCCGGTCGGACTGGAACCATACAAACGCTTTGTTGTGTGGTATGTAATTGCGCCGACGATTTAGCTCCTCGCCCTGCTCACGCACCAGCCCCAGCGCCTTGGTGAACGCCGCTGTCGTGGGCTGATATCCCGATGTCACCATGGCGCGCACCTCTGCCAGTATCTCCTCCGTGGGGATATGCCCAACAGAGAACAGCTTCTGGTTTGCTGAGTCATTGATGGTGGACCGCGCTGAGGCCACGCTCCATACGGACTCCTGATGTACCCGCTTGAAGGTGAAGGGTTTGAGGTACTCCCCCGCTGCCTTCATCGCACTCTGAAAGCTCTTGCTGGCCTTCTTGAGCGCCTTGGGGTTGTTGTCACGGTATCGCCCGTTCCTGATCAGCGGGGAGTTCACGATGAACACCCTGTTGTTGACGTTGTCGAACCCAACCTCCAAGCCACCCACCAACATGTCCGGCGCTTGGGCGAACGCAACACCTACGCGGTCATACACTCCCACGATCTCACCCGATTCATGACGGATGCGGGAAGGCCGTGTGTCCACGATGAAAACTGCGTCACGGTGCTTGTGGCGAAACTCCAGCGCGAACTTGAGCAGGTCGGGCTTGACCGGGATGGAGTCGTCCAGCCACGTAGGCCAGCCATGCTCCTCGGCGGATTCAAACGCGATGAGGTAACGCGCACGCAGCTCGTTGTCTGCGGTGAAGCGATTGAGGTCAGTTAATTTTGTTGGCATGTCACTCTCCTTGATACCTGTTCTCACATACGGATGGTCTGTCCCGTCGGGGCGCGACGGTCAGTGTTGATACACCACAGCACAGGGTGCTGCCACTTGCCCCAGTCACCCACGTAACCATCGGTCAGCATGATCACGCACTCGGGCTTGATGCCACGCGCCTTGATGTACTCAGGCACGCACGCTGCGCTGGTGCCCCCGCCCCCTGCGGGCTTGGTCTTGGCGATCAGCTTGTCCAGATCATCACGTGAGTACACCTCGTGCGCTGCCACCTCAGTGTCCCAGCACAGCAGGTCAATCATCTCGGGCTTGACGTTCTCACAGATAGCCCGGACCTCGGAGAGGAACTCATTGAGCACTGAGCCAGCGATAGACCCCGACGTGTCGATACCCACCACCACCCGCCCCATGCTCTCGGACAGTGTGGAGGGCATGTACATGTCGTGCTGCAGCCAGCGACGGCTCACGCGCTGCCACGTGGATACATCTTTGCCATCGGCCAAGCTGGACATGAACTCACGTAGCTGGTCCTGCCACTTGACCTTCGGCTCCAGCATCGCACCGATCTCACGGCTCAAGCGCCCACCCATCTTGCCTGCCAAGATCTGACCCTGACGCAGAGCTTGGTCGATCTCCTTGCGCAGTTGGTCCTGCGCCTCCTCGGGCATCTGGTCACCCGTTGTCCAGTCGTGGTCGTCCAGCCCAGCGCCTTCCTCGCCATCGCCTTGCCCACCTTGGCCCTGACCCTCCTGCATGAGGGTGTCGAACACCTGCTGGGAGTCCATGTCACGGAACCGCTCATCGACCAGCCCCTGCTTGGGCAACGTCACGAACCCCTGCGACGAACGGCTGATGTCCTTGATGATCAGGTTGATCACGTAGTCGCACGCCATGTTGGCAACCCGAGGGTTCTGGTCATACAGGTGCTTCCACAGGAACGTATGCTGAAACGCCTTGTGCAGGTTCTCGTGCAGGATCAGGCCCCGCAGGTCCGAGTCACTCAGGGACTGGATGAAGTCCTTGCCGTACTTGCAGTTCAGGCCGTCGGTGCATGCCGTCGGGATGTCGGGGTCAACGCTGTACTTGCCCACCATGATCACGCCCGCATACTCCATCGTATCTTTGTGGGCCATCAGCTCGATGTGCGACCGCTCGATGCGCTGCAGCGGGGTCAGTTGGTTCAGTTGTGTGATGAACATCTTGGTCTCCTTTCATACCGTATGAACGGTTACTTACGTGCAAACATGTAGTTGTTAGCTGCCGCCCACTGTGCGAACGCCGGGTTGGTTGCCGCCACATCACGGGTGGGGCAGCGGTCGGTCATCACACTACGGGCAAACAGACCCTGTGCCTCCTTGGACATGCGGGATACGAACTGCATCCACGCACCGATGGACTCGCGCTTGATGCGCTGCACGGCTTTACTCACCAGCATGCATGAGGCTGCGCCGTTGCTGGGCACTTGGGTCGTGGTGGGATTCTTGATGATCTCGTCCCAGTCCGCAAGTTGTGAGTCCATGTCCACCATCGTCAGGATGTTGTGCATCGCCTTCTCACCCACCGTACCCTTGAGGGCATGCGCCATCACATCTTTGCCAAGCACTGCGGTGCGGTCCACGATGTAGCCTGCCTTCTCCAGTGAGCGGGGCGTGACAAACGCAAGGCGCACATCACGTGGGTCGTTGATGTATGTGTTCTGCTGCGGGGACTCGTAGTCCTCGTACGATGCCAACATCTCAGGGTACTCACGCACCGTGGCGATCACGGTATGGTTGACACCCCGTGAGATGGCATAGGTCATCCACTCCTCAGCGGTGGGCTTGGCCACACGTACCTGAGTCACACGGTTGCGGGCATGTGGCGGCACGTTGTCACCAATCCCCTCGACCGCGAGGTTGGTCGTGGCAAACACAATGCTGTCCGGGTGCAGCTCGTACGTACCCAACTGGCGCTCCTGCATCAGGCGCAGGCAGGCATTCATCACCCCACCCTTGGCCTTGCCCAACTCATCGAGCATGATGACCACGGGCTTCTTGAAGTGAAACCCGAACTCCTCGTTGGGGATGAATGAGCACACGTCCACGCCGTCCACCGTGCGGATCTTGGGCACCACAAAGTCACCGACATCTTTGGTCGTGATGTCCACGTAACAGAACATGTGGTTCTTCAGCTCGGGCCTGTCCTGCAGCATCTTGAGGATCGAGGACTTGCCAATACCCATCTCACCTTGCGCGAGGATGGTTTGTACGGAGCCGACGGCAGCGATCAGGTCGGCGGTTTGTTGAAGCGACAGGGATTTGAACAAAGACATGATGATTTCCTTTCGGGTTGAGTTGTTACAGAGTTACTTCAGGATGATGGCGACCATGGTCACGACCAGCAGATAAAGCAGGCAGGCGGTGGCAGCGATGTGTTTCATACGGTATGAATCCTTGGGGTTGGGTTGATGGGTGTTACAGGGAGAACTTGTCCAGCAGGGCATCGACCTTGCTCTTGGTCTGCTCACGCAGCAGGTCCGACTCACGCAGGGAGGCAGCGTCCACGCCACGCATGGCATCTTCAAGCTGGACCCGCATGGCCTCCAGCCGGGTGTCGTTGGTGGTGTTGAAGTGTTTGAGCAGCTTGCACACCTCGACCGCGTTGTCCACCAGCGAGTCCCGGAAGATCTTGCGCTTGGGTTGCCCGTCCTCACCGACGTCATCGGCCAGCCTGTCAGACATACGTGACAACACGTCATAGAGCCTGTCCCATGCGTCCTTCATCATCCCCTCGGTGCGCTGCTGCATGACACCTTCGTAGTGGTCGCGCAGTTCATTGAGGCCCTGCTCACCGATGTCCACCCGGAAGTCGCCTGCCGTTGGCAGCGGGGCGAACGCATACCGGAACCCGAACTTGCCCACGACGTGCTCCCGCTCGGGGTAGTCCTCCCGGTTGAAGAGGTCGCCCAACTGGAAGGCAGCGGCTGCCACCAGCGTGTCGTACTCATTGAGAAACACATTGACCGACTTGGCGAACTCAAGCTCATACTCCGTGAGCTTGGCGCGGTAATCCACAAACATACTCATAGGTAATACGCGGTCACCGTTGTCCCCCCACGGCTGGGTCGATGCGTAGTGCCACGTGCGGATGGCACCTGCCAGCTTGTTGATGTCGTCGAGCTTGCCCGAGCCTGCCAGCAGGTTCTTGTGGTAGTTGCCCGCTCGGGTCTTGGTGGACTTGGCCTCATCGACCTCGGCAGACACACGCTTGTCCAATTTCCGGGCAGTCCAGACGGACAGATTCAGGTTCACCACAAGGGCGGAGCCCGACAACTTGCTAACTTCAACTGCGTTCATGATGATTCACCTTTCAGGTTTGAGGTTTCATACGGTATGAAACCGACTTACACATAACTTCACTAACACAAACTACATTGTAACAGATTGACATTACTTTGTCAAGCTGGTGGTCTCTGGAGTTTCCTGTACCTCCCACCCATACGCAGTGGTGCCATCGGGTTGGTTGCGTAGAGTGTTGGCGTACATGATCTCAGCCGCTCGCTTGGTCAAGTTGCGCCACTCAACGACGTGCCCATTACTAGTAACGACGTAGAAGCTGTACTGCTTAACATCTTTGGGTGTTGTGTGGGTGGCTGAGGTTTCGCCCAGCATGTCGATGGTCTTGTTGTCTTCAGGTTGTTTCATCTTCAGTTCTCCTTCTTGGTTAAACGTCACCGCATCGGCGGGGTAGCGGCGCGGCCCCTTCTTCAGCATCAGCTCATACAACTTCATGATCTCACCGCCTTCTGGTTGGTTTGTTTCAGGGTCGTCGCGGCAGCGTCTGCCGTCACGAACATATACCCGCCCTTCTGGTACTCCTGCACCACGGTCCATGACCTGCGTTCTTGCCGGGCGCTCTCCTCACCGCACCACATACAGACGCGGTACCCAAGCTGTGCCCGCTGCGGCGGGTCGATGTCGTCCCCGCACTGCACACATATATGTTTCATGCTGCCTCCGCTTTGTTAACCCAGTAGTCCCGTGCCCACGTGGCCTGCAGCAGACTGATGAAGTAGTAGTCCATGTCAATCACCCCAGAGCGCTGCGCCCTGTCGATGGCGAACTTGGTGCGCCGGGCCATGTACTCATGGAAGGGCAGTTTAAAAAGCTGGTTCAGGTCCATCCTCATTTCTCCTTTCATACGGTATGAATGGCGATCCCCGCCAGTCGGGTGTCCACCGCACGCTTGCGCGTGCCATGTGCAGGGAACCCCACGATAGTGCTACGTTGGCGCTGGCATAACTGGCATGACGCACATGACACATCTTTGTTTGTTTCTATAGTGGCTGGACACACGATGACCTTTCTACCTTTCGGGGTGGTGGTGTTGGTTGTCTGGGTGGACGGCAGGATCACCGTCACTGGCCCGGCCTGCGTGTCCGCCAGCATGTCCGCATCTGCCAGATCGTTGGCCGACAGGTTGACCGTGAACCCCCACTGGTTGGCGTACTTGACCCACGCCAGTGACGCTTTGTCCCTGTGGTGCGTGTATGTGAACCCGCGCTTGCCGTGGTTGGCCCGCACAAGTTGTCCGAGCTTGACCGCGTCCACCGTGCCGTCCACCTGCGGCAGGTCCCCCGCTTGGTTGTGCCGCCACAAATGCCCGTCGGGTAATTGGGAGATGGTGCTGCAGAACGTCCCCCAGTCCGTCCCCCGTGTGCCTGCCGTCACCGCTGACCAGTGCAGCGCCAGCGGCCCACTGTCTGCATAGCACTGCGCTTTCATGGCGCAGTCCGTGGGGCATGAGTCGCGGGATGTGGTGGACACGGGGATGGGTCCGGTCTTGGCGTTGGCTGACTTGAGTGTGATGTGTACTTGCATGGTGTTGTTGCCTTTCATACGGTATGAAACCGTGGTGGTTGGTGATGGATGGGTCAGTTGATCCGAGTCGAGAGAGTGCGCAGGCGCATGGCGCGGTGCCCCGGGGTTCTGTGCTCCTTGTGCGCAAAGATGGGCAGCAGGGTGAATGGGTGGGGTGTCTCGCGGGTGGCACGCTTGACCCAGTAGCGGATCAGGTTGACTTTGCCCACGGTCAGGATCTGGAGGTTGATATGGCTTGCCATAAGATGTTAGTGGGTTGTTGGGTGGGTCACTCGCCCATGGCACGTAGTGCGTGTTCTTCAAGCACCCGCAGTTGCTTGTCGCCCAGCATGTCGTACACCTCGACCCCGGCAATCTTGGCTTGCATGATGACGGTGAATGGGTCGCTGCCGGGATGGGCATCGGGTGGGAGGGCGTAGACGGGTGCCTCGCCGGGGTCGTAGTCGAAGGTGATGTCGATGTCAAAGCCCCAAGGGCGCACGGTGGCGGTGTGATAGAGGTCGGTCATGGTGTTGCTCGCTTTCATACGGTATGAAACTCCCTGATGTGTCTTGCTGTTTATGTTTTGATCTAACCAGAGGTTAGTGTACCACAGTTGTGATGGTTTGTCAAGTTGTTACAAGCTATTGGTGGGGGGTGCGAAGTAGTGTTTTTTTCCTTTTATTCTGCAATATTCTGGAGGTGGGAATAAAAGAAAAGCCTTATGAATCAAGGACTTAGAATTGGGGACAGGTGCAATTTACCAATATTCCGTGATTTTGGGGAATTCCGCGAGGGAAAGCGAGAGAGCGTGAAAAAACACAAATTTTAGAACACACATAAAGATGTTTAGCAGGTGATGGGTAAGTGAGCAAATTCAAAAGGGGGTGTATATATCTTTTTTAAGGAATATTGTAATAATAGGGGGAAAAACCTCCGCAAGTGCTTGATTTTAAAGGCTTTTCAATTATTCCGGGCTGCAGAATATTGGAGAGCTTGGGTAAAAAGCACTGCGTAGCATCAGTTTGACACTTTTCAACGGTATGAAAGCTCAAAACGGGACGGCCAACGGGGAGGGAACAGGTATCGGAGTGTCCAGCTAGTGTAACTTGTTGGGGGTAGTAGTGTCTGTAGCGCAACTACGCGCAGTTTCATACGGTATGAAAGCAGCGGTAACAACATGGCGCAAACTGGTGAGGGTAGTAGTGTGTGTAGCGTAAGCTGGTGATGGCCTGCACAATCGACGGCCAACGGGAAGGGAACAGGTCTCAAGGGGGTAGCGCATTGCACGCCACCCCCGGAAATTTTGGGCGAAAAAAAACCCGGCTTTCGCCGGGTTTGAAGGGTCAGATATGCGCGCTGGCGCGTCGGTCGAGCTTGATCATGCGCGTTGCAACCCAGATGGTCCATGCCTCGCGCCATCCGTAAAACCAGATCGCGTACCAAATGCCGTAGGCGTTGATGGCGGATTGAACTGCAAAGATGTTGGGGGTTGATCGATTCATGATGATGTCCTTTCAAAAAAGCGCCCCCGGTTTCCCGGGGGCTTGGTGGTTACTGATTACTCAGCGTCTTTCAGTTCGATCCCTTCGGATTCAAGGTAGGACTTGATGCAGTCGATCAGGTCACCTTCGGCGTTGTCGTATGCCGACTGCAGGTCGGCCACGAACTCTGCAAACCCGGCGTCGCGATAACACGTGGCCAACTTGTTTGCCAGTGATTTCGGTTCGCTGGCCTTGGCACCCTTGCCTGCTTTGGCTTTGGCGCGCTGGCCATTCCAGTCAGTGACTGGCTTACCCGATGCGACGGCTTGCTTGAAGGTCGGCAGGTAGACCTTCTGCGCGGTGCTGGCTGCAATGCCACCCGTGATGCAGCCGTCCATGAAAGCCGTGGCGATCGCGCAGCCGGTGCCGTCCTTCTTGTAGGTGCCGACCTTTGCCTTGCCAGTGTGCAACTGGGCGATGGACTTGTTGATCACGTCCTTCAGGAGGCCTGCTTCGGTTTCGATCTTCTTGAGATCACCCAGAGCAGTGCCGCAGGTGTTAGCGATTTGGGAGAGATTGACGTTGCTCATGATTACCCTTTCAAGGTAGTAGTTACAGTGTATGGACAGAGCGAATTCCCGATCCATGAGATGGATTGTGCACTACTTATAAGATGTTTGCACGGGATAGCCATGTTTTCATACGGTATGAAGGGGGCAAGGGGTCCCCACCCCCCGGATTCTGGGTTAGGTACCATCGGCGGCTAGTGCTACTCTATTTTGCACATCACACCACCACAAAATAGAAATCGGGATTTGGACGGGTTGGACAGGATGTTTGCGATATTCATAAATCCTCCGGATCCGCACGTAGTTTTCACACACCAAAAGATCTTAAGGCCCCCTCCCCTTTCACATCTATACATGTCCCGCGCCAAAAATTTCCACAGAAACACCCCCCTATAGGAGTCCCAACCTCCTCGTGCTATATTGCAATATATTCCCGTAACCAACGGTGCCATGTCTGACGAAATGATCCTTGTGACTCCAGAGTTGGATGTTCCGCCGCCATTTGATTGGTCGGCTGACCAGATCATGGACATCCATGAGCGTGCGCAACGTGCGTTCAATACCGTCGAGTTTTTGCGCGCTAACGGTTTGGATGATGTGGAGGTCACAGAAAGTGACCGCAAAGAAGCGCGTGCTGTTTTCATGGACAGCCCCGCAACACCACCGGAGAACATCGACACTCCGGCTAAAGCGCTCATCCTGTCGGCACTGCTTAATGAGTACGACCTCGATGTGGTCAGGAACGCACAGCAGTTGCGCAACTACATTAAGTTGAAGTACTTGGAGCTGTCCAACAGTGGCAATGCCAAGGTAGAACTTAAAGCGCTGGAGATGCTGGGCAAGCTCTCTGATGTGGGTGCCTTCACTGAGCGCATCGACATCAACGTCACACACCGCACGACGGAGGAGCTGGAGGCGGATTTGGCCAGCAAGCTGTCTTCGTATCTGTCGGACATCATTGATGTGGACGCCAAACAGATTCCCACACAGAACTACGACCCACTGCCGCTGGCACCGGCGGTGCAGGTGATCAATGTGGACGAGGAGTTGGGGCTTGTGGGCGGAGAGTTGGGTGGATCAGACGGGGATCTGGATGAAGCCAGCCTCTGATGTTTATTATTGTGTGGTGTGTGGTCGGGCTATAGAGCCTGATGAATACGGGGTGTATGTCCATGACGACATGCCTCATCCGGCAGATATGACGTTTGACGAAGATGAAAACCCCCAATAAAAATGAAGCCAGCCTCTGAGTCACTGCAAAAGTTCTTTGAGAACCCGCAGGTGCGCGAGAAAGTGCGCCTGCTCACACCCGATCAGCTCTTGGCGTTGGTCAAGAAGTTCCCACGGGACGAGCAGGAGGCAGTGGCGGAGATTTTGGAGGAGCTGCGCACACGCACGATGCGTGAAATGGCGCAAGAGGACTTCATGTCCTTCGTGAAAGAGGCGTGGCCCACGTTCATCGGGGGTCGGCACCACAAAAGGATGGCCAAGGCGTTCGAGGAAGTGGCTCAG
>Ga0181352_1000735_pt1 | contig 13467 bp, 14 predicted proteins | sample Fa13VDMLBSN_FD_130103 | JGI IMG/M metagenome (GOLD analysis project Ga0181352, IMG submission 130103) | Freshwater viral communities from Lake Michigan, USA - Fa13.VD.MLB.S.N | ecosystem: Environmental > Aquatic > Freshwater > Lake | place: USA: Michigan | collected 2013-09-23 | reverse complement strand
ACCACCTAATTGAGCAGCTGTATTACGACGTCTTTCAAGTTGTTGTGCACTTGAAACATCACCACTAACTACAAATGCTTGTACAGGACGATTTACATTTTGAGAGAATGTTGTGTTTAATGTGTTTGCGATTGCTGAACCTACTGATGCTTGTGATTGTCCAATTACTGGAATTAAGTTTGGAGCAACATTTTGTGCAGCAGGCGGAGCAGCAGCACTTGCAGCACCTGCACCACCAGCACTACTTGCTATTGAACTACTTGAATCAGCAGGGGCTGATTTAGAACCAGGAGGAGTAGGTATTTTAGTTGAAACGATTTTTCTAACGTTTAACAAACCACCTAAAATAACAGTACCAGCAGCAATAGCACCGAATGGAGGAGGGTATGTTGCTAATGCTTTGTTCGCACCTACATAAGTATTAATTACAGCTTGTGCTACAGCTAATGCTTTACCAGCAACACTTTCTCTACCAACCGCATCTGCAATAGTACCAAGTGCATCACTTACAATAGCTAATTTAGTTGCCTGTTGTGCTCTTTCAATATCGGTTCTTGCCTTAGCAGTTTCCTTATCAAACGCAAGCAATGCAGCACCTGATGCTTTACTAGCAACTAATCCCTCTCTATCTAATGCACGTTGTTTATCAAAGAAACTTAATTCTTCCTGGAATGTTAATGCGCGATTAGTTTGACGATCAGTTAATTCAGCTTGTAATGTTAATTTTTTATCTTCAAGTTCAGTAACAAGATTTTGCTTATTTATCTCACGTTGTCTATTATTTTCCTCAATATCTGCTTGTGTTAAGGCAGTAGCATCAACAGCATATTTTTTCTTAATTTCAAATAATGCTAACTGATATTGTTCTTCATCTAATAAACCTTGAGATCTTTTTAAATCAAGTTCTAACTTCTCAGCATTGAATTGTTCAGTAAGTAATTTTCGTCTGTCTTCCTCTGCTTTTTTAACAGCGTCTAATTCCTTCTTCTTATCGTCCTCTATTTTCTTTAATCTATCCTCTTCTTTTTTAGCATCTTCATCATCATATTTCTTGTTGATTGCTGCTACATCTCTTCTATATTCTTCTTCAAATTTAGATAGGTCTTTTACACCTGCTAATTTTAATCTTTTCTTTTCATCTTCAAAACGTTGTTCACGTTCTTTTAATTCTCTATTTCTATCATCAAGTAATGATAATTCAGCTTCATTAAGGATTTTATTTGCATCGTCTTGTAGTTGTTTACGACGTTGAGCTGCTTCCTTAGCTTTTTGTTCACGTTCTTTATCTGCTGCATCACGTTTTTCTTGTGCCTCTTTTTGTCTTTCTTCTTCTTTCTTATTTGCATCTTGCTGTACCTTATCTACTGATAATGTTGCTTCCTTAATTTTTTCAGTTGATATACCTAATTTTTCAGCAAAGAAACTAAATGCCTCAGCTACTTTTTCAATGATAGCTGCTAATCCATTGAATATAGGAATAGCAACTGCTTCTAATGTAGCAAGGATTGGACCTAATACTTTTGAAAATGCTGATGATACTCTATTTAATGTTTCTTGTCCCTCAGCAGTTGATTCAAGTGAACGTTTTAATAGCAAAAATACACCTACAATAGCAGCGATAGTAGCTACAATTGGGTTGGCAATTAATAACTTAAAAGCACCTTCTACTTGTTTTATTGCACCACCAGCTGCTCCAGCAGGACCAGGTATATCAGCTAATGCATCACCAAATTGTTTTGATTTTAATTGCGTTGCCTCTAAACCATCCTCTAAATCATCAAGTTGAGCTTTTAGTTTATTAAACTTAGCACTATCCCCTGCCTCAGCAGCTTGCTGTAAGGCAATCTTAGTTTCCTTAATTTGACGATTTAAGCTGGTGAATTTATCAGCGGTATCATCTACCTGTGCACCACCTTTGACTTTGATGTCTACTTCTACTGTTTTTGCCATTATTAAACTGCTTTAGATTTAAAGTGTTTCTTCATCCACTTGAATATCTCCCTTGGCTTTGGTAGATACCACCAACCACGAGCAACGCTAATATGCTTGCCTTTTAATTGAGGCATTTGTTTTAGCATCGCTATTGTTGTTTCTATTTCGATCGTTTCTATAAACATTTCTAATTATATTTTAATTAACAAGTTAGGGCACCATTTACTGTGATATAGAATGTATTAGCACCACCTGCTAAGAACTGATAATCAGCACATTGGTTTGCAGATGCTGGACAAGTAGTTGTTGATACACTTAATACTTTACTTCCAACACATCTAAATTCAACACTATCACCAGGTGTAAGTGCAGTTACAGTAGTAACAAATGTACAAGTTGATGTATTAATTGTACCTAATGAAACCCAACCAGTATTATTTACATTATACTCTAATTCAGCAGCTAAACTAACATATTTGGCATATATGCTCATTGTTGAACCTGTTGGTGAACAAGTACCATAAGTGTTAGCATACGATTGTGATGTACTATTAAAGTATGCTTGTGCAGTTGTTTGAGCATCTGCTTGAGATGATGTTGCTGATGAATACGATACTGGTAATGTGTATAACACATATGAACCTGCTTCACCAGACGGACAGTTATTACGTTGTACTGAAGCACTTATTTGATTACTATAATATACACCACCAAATGAACCTGTATAATAGCGAGGAGTATTGCTTGAGCTAACCCATCCTATACCAATATCAACATTTGCTAATTGTCCATCTACTGATGAACTAATCTTTACCCCATAGTTTCCACCACTTATATTTAATATTTGAGCTGGGAAGGTAGATGAAGTAATTGATGAAGGAGATACAACAGCATATTCGTTATCAAAATATAGTTGATCTGGTATTCCACAAGTAGCACACGGATCAATTACATAATTTACATCAACATTATTAACAATTTCTGCTGTAACTGATACTAACGAATTAGGATTTATTACATCAATACATTGAGCAGCACTACTACTTTGTCCATTGAATATTTCAACATCACCATAATAGTAGTTATTATTACTATCTATAGCTTGATAAAATACATTTATTGAAAATATACCATTCCAAATAGCACTTCCACTAGCAGCACAACTACCACTTCTAAGATGTGCTGTAACAGTATAAGGATTAAGCCCAGAACATCCAGAAAATACTTCTCTAAAACTCATTGATACACATAAACGCTGAATTTCAGTAGCACCACTTGGTGCAGTAAACACTGTGTATAAATTTTGTCCTGCACTTAAATTAGTGGGATAAGTAAAAGGATTACCTGGTGCCTTGTGATTATTATCAGTAATATTACCTTTTAAAGTATATGTTGACGGATTAAACGTTGGTATGTTTGCTGATGACGTTATTACTGTCCAAACTGATGCTGTATAACTTACTGCCATAATTTAACTTGGTTGATAGAATGGTCTTAATATTGCTTGTGAGTAATTACTATCCTCTCCTGGATTCGGGAATACATTGTATTGAGCACCTGCAATTGTATCTGGTAATACAGGTCCTAACAACACGATATCACACTCACCTGTTTGAAGTGAATAGTTGTTTATTGCGCGAATATGATAATGGTTGCCTCTAAAGAAAGCAACATCATTTAATTCAATATCAAAGTAATCAGCAATTGGAATAACTGCTTTAGCATTAATCATTCTTGTTTTTGGATTATACAACAATGAAATGTATGTGCTCCAATATTTTGTATACAACGATTCATTAGGTGTTACTCCAAAATTAGGTGTTTCATTCAAGAATAATAATGAACGAGAACCTGTTGTTGGGATAGCATTATTATAGTGTCCAAAGTGTGGTGCTACATTATATGATAATGGAGTATTAGGACCAAAATATAAATAATATCCTTCAACATTTCTTTGTCCATTATAAAAGAATATACGTGGAAATACTGTTGCTGGTTTATAGTTTTGATCAGCTATAAACGCAGGTATTTCTAATGCATTAGTATTTGAACCTGATAGTAATGAATCAGCAGGAATTACTAATGGAGATGAACCGAATTGTGTTTCTACTTTAAATTCACCTTGCGAGAATTGGTTTGTAGTATCAACATAGAATTCTTGACCAAACTCTCTATTTGATTGTGTTTTAAATAACGAACCATAATAGTCAACCTCACTTTTATCTTTAAATGATAATTTTTGATATGCTAAAGTATTAGCTGGTATTACTTGTATTTGTTCTTCTGTTTGAACATATTGATCAAAATTGACTACTCTACCTCTATTATACCATTCATTAAATGTTTCAATTATAAATTGATTATTATTACGCTTATCAGGATAAATAACTAAATTAAATTTCTTTTGCAAACCACGAATAAAATCAACATATTTGATTCCACTATTACCATACGGCATATTTGAAGGAATATCCATTATCAATCCATCAGCAGCATTATTAAATTTTGCTAAACGTAGATAACAGTTATTTTTACTTCCATAGTCAAATGAACAACTATAATTGTAGTTTGTATTAATTGAACTACTAATACCAATTATAGGAGTATACCAAGCAGGTCCATTAAGTACAATTTTAACTGTTTCCGTTCTCTCAACACTTGTTTTTGATGTATTTTGTACACGTCCTACTTGTTCAGCTATAAAAGCATTTGTTTGAGGTAAGGGTGCATCAACATATACTGAACTTGTCCAGTTATAGAATCGTAATTGTAATTGTGGGCCATTAGAACCTGTTGGGTTTGAACCTGTAGGCCCATATTCCATATAAGTATTCCATTCAAAATCTATTGATGAAGTGAATGGAATATACATTGTGTTGGAAGCAGGTGCTGACCAAACATCATTATAATCATATTCTACCCCTTTAAAATTATTACTCAACAACCAATTTACTTGTGGAAATGCTGTACTTGGATTAAGACTAAATGCAATATTTTGTCCTGATTGAGATATAAATTGTTTAACCTTAAATTGATTAAAAGTATCTAAACTACGAGAAGCAAATTCTGCATATTGGCCTTGATTATTACAGACCATATAGATATCATCAAACCAACTTTGTGATAAGAAAGACGAAGTATAAGTGTAACCTAAGTCATCAAATATAGCATCTAATACTGTTTTAACCTTAATTGCTGGTTTGAAATCTTGAACGAAAAAACCTCCACTAATATTATTAATAGAAGTAAGTAATGAAGGATTATAAGTAATTCTTTTACCATAATCAGCAATAGGATAAACTATGCTACCACTAAATAATTCATTACTCCACGATGCTGTAATATTACCAATTGATGCTGTGTGATTATAAACGCTTAATTCATCTAAATCAGTTAAGAATTTTAAGTTAATATCTCTATTGAATTTAGATACTTGACCAAATAAACTAATCTCATATGAGTCAATATATTTGTCTTTAATATTAATTTTTAACAATTGAATATAGCCACTAACAACATAGATACCATCGAAATCTAGATATGCATCTACCTTTTGATTCGTATTGAAATTCTCTGGAAAATCAATACTAATATCATATGCATTTTCAAAAAACAAATTGTTTTTGTATGTGGCTGGTAATGTAAAGTTTTGAGCAAAGTTAGATGGTACAGCACCTAAATCAAATAATTGAGTAATATTATTAGATACTTTTACATCTTCCTCCTTAAACATATCGAGGAATACATTGCCACTAACTAATTTGGCTCTAAAACTTTTACCTGCGCTTATACCCATTATAATACTAATTTATAACTTTGACCTACTTCAAAGTTGAATGTGTATTGAATTAATTGATCATTTACCACTTTCTTAATCTGGAAATCACTTGTAGTAAGCGATAGTGGTGTAATTAAATTACCATTATCTTCTACTTGATATATTTCAGGTGATACCATTAATTGCTTAAAAGCATCATTATATGTTTCAGGTAACCAATCAGTATTAACTAATAATGTTTGATCAGTATCAATAACATACTTTTGAATTGTTGATTCGTAGTTGTTATATTGTAATGTTGATGAGTTCCAACTACCTACTTGTGGGCGATAGTCGCGTGATTTGGTTTTAAGTGATTCTCTACTCACTTTAGGGAATGTAAAGTAATTCCACTGACCATATCTATTTTTATATTGTATTCTTACTGGAGTGTATTTTGCCTCACAGAATATTTTAACATATAAAGGTTGTCCAACTGCTGTTGTTCCAGCATATGCTTGAACTGTATAAGAATCAAGTAACGAACTATTAAACGAACCTGTTGTGTTATCAGCGATTGTTTGAGGTCCAAAAGGTACTAATTCAACTAAATCTTGTGTTGGACTACCTGCTGGAACAGGAGATAATGGTATAGCAAATCTTGCTGTTGTACCATTAGTATATGAAGCAGTAACTGAAGCAGTTGTTGGTGCTGATGCACCTGCAAGTGCTGTTTTCCAAATACCAACATATCCCCAGTCACTAGCTAATGCTGATTGTGATTGAGGTCCATCTGTTAAGAATGGATAAAATACAGTATTTTGATTTAATTCAGTACCAATTGCTTGGTTACGTGAAAGTAAATAACCATCTAAAGCATAATATACGCTTGAAGTAACATTACTACCTGTAATATATTGGCTGCCTGATTGGTATTGATAATTAAACTCACATTTAAAGTACCTAATATCACTCGGATTAGCATAGGCATTGTCTTTAAACGTTGATGATAATATTTTACTTAAATCAAAGATGCCGTAGTTGGCAGCGTTAGGATATTTCTGTAATTGATACTTGTAAGAACCACTACTTGATAATGAACCTGACCAATAATATAAATTGGCCGTATATATAAATCCTAAGTTAGAATATAAACCCACACTTTCGCTCACCGAGAAGGCAACTGGTGATTGCGCTAAGGAAGCGGTTGGTGGTACTTGATTGACAACTATTGCCATTGAACACGTGTTTTGACGTCATAACCCAAAATCGCGCGTTTTATGGTTCTAATATATTTCCTAAGCCATCAGCTATATCTTGGGCTATTATAGTTTCTAAATTGTCTAAACTATCTTTAATGGCTGGTGTAATCCAAGGTTGTGCTCTTTTAGCACGTTTTAATTTACCTGGTCTTCTACCCCAACTTTTACCTGATGGATATGAAGATTCAAGTATATATAAACCATACCAATTAAAACTAAATTCTAAACTTGCCTCATCACCTTTATCTCTTCTAAAAAATCTAATTGAACGAGCTAATGCACCTGTACTTGGTTTGTTTTTAATTACTCCATCAAGATTTCTAATTGCTTTAGACTTAACTGAATTAGCCCAAGCATTTAAACGTGGAGTTTGTTTTAAAAAACGTCCGCTCATTACGATAATGTTATTTCACAAGCTGGTTTATCATTAGGCATTGTAATGATTATATCAGCACTCCAACCTGCTAGTGTGTTATCAAATCTGTCTTTAAATGGAACACAAGTTACCTGATCATATATTTGATAGGCATTTGATTCCTCATTGCGTTGTATAAATGAAACAATATCGTTAAGTGTTGATAATGTATCATTCCATACATCATTAAGGTTATCTATACCTCTATAATTCCACTCAATTGTAGAAACTTTATCTACTAATCCTTCATTAGAAACATCATTTACTCTATCCATTACAATTAAACTAAATGAATATTCTGTAGCGCCGTTTACTGAAATAGTAGCCTGATTAGGTACTAAATAACACAACGGAAATAATGTTTGTTTAAACGTATCTATATTGTCAGCACCACCCATCTGGAATGTTTTGATGTGTGGGTGCCCAGTAGCAACTTGATTAATGAAATCTGTTATTTTGTAAAATGAATAATTCATTATCTAATACGTTTATTTTTGAGAACTTTATTTGTGATAGAAGTATTACCTTTAGGCAATTCGTTTTTTAAATCGCCTCTACCTGTGTTTTTAACGTACGCCTCTAATTTGACTACGTTATTAGACTTAGGCTTGTAACCTCCGTAATATGTTTTTTTTATATGTTCCATCCAGTATAATATTGAACACCTCTATTTGGGTAAACCTCTCTAGAATCACCTGTTGCTTGATAGTATTGTGGAATTTGTGTTGGTGATTTAGCAATTAGGAAATCACGTAAACGTTGAGCATAGAATTGTGCTGATTGTAATTCTTTATCTAATAGAAAATCAATCTCTACTTTCGTTGGTGCATTTGATGTTTCACCTACATTTCTTACTACACCACTATTAGCAAACGTATAAGATAAAAATGGTAATGCCTCAACTGCTGTATAGTGAACAAGAGTATCTTTGATATAATCATCAAGTAATTCCTCGTAAATACCACTTACAGTATTAGCAGCAATTATTTGTTGCAAATATTCAAACAATACAGTACCTAAAATAGGCAACATATGTTTGTCTTGTGCTGTCTTTACGTGTGGTATTAACTTTTCGGGTTGAATATTTCCGCCAAACGGAGTACGTTTAACTAAATCATCTCTTGTTATAAATAAAATATTTAAGCTCATTTTATGCTGGTGTTTGTATTATTGGTTGTATAAATTCGCGTGGATATTCTCTTTGTGCTTGTTGTATTCCTTCGTTAATAAATCCTGGTCCGCCTCCATCAACTACTCTACCATTAACGTATTTGGCATAATCAACTGCTTTAACCTCAAATTCATCTCCACTTTTTACTACTGAAATTGAGTTAAATAATCTACCTGATTGAACGTGTCCATTATCCACAATAGCATCTCTAATTCCATCAGCTACTGCTTCAGCTACTTCACGTTCGTCAGTAACCGCTACAATATCTTTTTTCCTACCAAGTTCTATACTTGATATTTTAGATAATACTTTACTATGGATAGTTCCGTTAAACATAGTTTAGGTGTCTTAAGTCGCTTGACATTTCTAATAATTCCTGAGTTGATAAAGTAGTAGTATCAGCTGGTTGGGTGTATCCTATTTCTTCATTTGTACGCTCAGGCTCACTTGCATCTTCAGCTACATCTTGTGCTGGTTGCTCAATATCAGGTAAATCCTCATCACTAATTACTTGTTGTGCTACACTAGCACCTGCGTCAGCAGTAATTTCAGCAATAAATCCAAATGGAATTAATGGCATAAAATATAAATTATCTGCTTCAACATTATTATAGTTGAGCAATTGCTCTATAACAGCTAACAATTCTTGTTGTGTTGGATTAATAACCCAAGCATACATTAAATCGTATGATGTTTTTAATTCATCAGCGTTTGAGCTAAATCCTTTAGACTGATCACGAATACCAAGTAATAATGGTGATGTGATACGGTGTGCTTTAATAATAGCTATTTCTGCTTCTTTTGCGATAAGCTCGTACTGATTATGTAAATTAGGTATGTTAATAGGGGTAACAGTAGTGGCGTATTCTGGATTTTCATTAAATGATAATACAAATTTGCCTGCATTACTCGTACCCGTAAATGAGTTTTTAATAGCACTTTCAATAACTGCTCTTTCCTCAATTGGAGGCATACCGTTATTAAAGTTAATAATCGATGTTGGTAAAAATCCATTTCTAATATTGCTTAGGTGTAGATTTGAGATTTCTTCTTCTACAGCACAATATTGAATACACGAATAATAATCTGGTGTTGAATAATAGAATTTCATTGGTGAATATGACTTAATATAAGCCACTTCTACCTCATCTTGGCTACAACCAAATGCTGGTATTCTAACGGGTTTAATTTTTTTATTTTCCCAATCTGGTGAATAATAATAACCTGTAATTTCACCACTTTCTTCAACTCGCTCAGCACGTAATGTAGGAACAGGTAAATGGTAAAAACCAATTATTCTAGTTCTATCAGGGCTATAAGTAATTTGAATTGCTGCGTTGCCATACAATTTGAAGTCTAAAATGATTTTCTTCATTTCAGCCTCAGTAGTTAATGTGTATAAGTAATCTGAAGTAGCACCATCATCATTACGTGACTTAACACCCTTACCATAAATCATATCAGCAAGTGAGTTAATACAAGCCTGGTTTGTTTGGCTACCTTCATAGCGCATAGTGAGTGTAGTAAAGAAATCATCGTGACCTTCAATACCATAGCTAATCCACTTAACTCGCTTATCTAAGTTGTTTTCACTTATGCGAGGTTGAATATAACCACCACTTAAATTTACTACTTTAATTGTGTTTTTATTTTCCATTATTCGTATATTATGTATTCATTAACTGAGGCAGATGCTACATAACCTTCCATTGGTGATGAATCAAGTATGATTGCTGAAGCTGTTGTAGCGTATATTTCTCCTCTATATAATTCTTTTACAAATGTACTACCAACATATTGGTGTACTTTAATGCTGTAGAAATTGTTTGATTCTAAATTAAACGAACCAGTAATAACCAGCCAATTACCAATGTATGAAGCTGATGCTGGTATAATAGTTTGAGGCACGTACGTGTACTCATTTTCTAATTCAAGTTTAACAGAGAATGGTGTTTGGCTACTAGATTCTCGTGTCAACAACTTAAATGATTGTGAGCTGGTTGTATTTGGTATTAGAGTTGTCAAATCTATTTGTTTGACATTATAACCCAAAATCTAAAATTCATTATCATAGTAAAAAAAAAGGTAGCATCTTTCGATGCTACCAAAGCCAAGAGTATATATAAGCGAGCCCGAAGGCTGAAACTTAGCTATTTGAACCTGTTACAACGGTTACGCCTAAAATACCAGCGAATGGGTTGCTAACTGTTGAACCTGTGATAAATTGAGAATATAATTGTTCTTGTCCTGTAAATGTAGCTGTATAACCATATAAGTCACCTAAAGCGGTACCTGTTTGGATTGAACCAGCTGTTAATTCCATACCATTGTTTTTGCCGCATAAGAAGGCATCACCTTGATATGTGTGAACAATCATTTGTGGACGTCCGTAAGCTAACAATTTCAACTCTTTATTAGTTGAAGCATCAAGCTTACTGAATTGAACGTTTACTACTTGCTCAAAGAATGTAGTTCCGTTATCACGAGACGAATTGATATTGTCTTGTAAGTTGTTATTAGCACCTTTAACTTCGTATTTATAAGCTGTAACTGTTCCAAGTCCTGTTACCACGTCGCTAGCTGATTGTGTAACGGCAAGATTACTATAGTTAATAAAGTAAACTGCTTGAATACCACCAACCGCGTCTTTACAAGGTAAATTACGTCCAAGAGAAATATTACACGCCATTTTTTTAAATTTAAATTTTTTAGTTAAGGTTTTTTTTGAATGTGGGGGGTATTTAACCCCCCTTTATTCAAATATTATTAGCGAACTTTGTAAGAAACAATATCACCAGCGATACCGTACTGAACAGCAGCTGTGTAACGCATAATTACACGAACGTTCTGATCACCTAAAGTTTCGCTTGTATCAAGTACTACTACTTCGTTTCTATCATCCATCAAACCAGTACCGAAGAACAAGTTTGATTTTTGACCTGCAATCGCTACTGAGCTAGGTAAACCTGGGCAGTAGTAAATAGGTACACCATCAAAGTTCAATGGTTTAGTTCCAACGAATGATTGGAATTGGAAGTTGTTCTGACCTAATGCTCTTTCGTAAGCGCGAACCATATTAGATGGTAAGTAGATAGCTGTATCTTCTTTACCGTAAACAGTTGAAGGGATAGCGTCTACAATCTTACCTAATTCAGCTACGATTGAAGCAGAAGTGATTGAAGCAGAACCAGAAATCTTTACAGATGAACCTGATTCGATTAATGAAGGTAAACCTTCGAAAGTACCGTTAGCAGCAGAAGCTGTTGACCAAATTGATTGCTCAGTTGACTCAGCTACTTTACCAGCAGCGTAAGCGATTAAGAAATCAGTGAAAGAAGGAGGTAAATTGTCATAAACAGAGATACCCATTTGTACTGCTTCCCAGTCTGAACGGAATGTCTTTTTACAAAGTTGTAAGTTAACTTGTAATTCTTTAGGCTGAAGAATTTGTTCAGCTAAAGATAATGATGAAGTAGCGTCGAAATCACAAGTTGCATCAGTTATCAAACCAACTGTAGATACAGTTTTGATTACGTCCTTATACTTGATGTTTGGCTTAATTGTGATAAAGCCCTTATCAAGAGTAGGAGCTGATAACAACGCAGCTGCGATATACTTGCCACTGAACTGACCAGCATAGGTACTGGTAATTGAAAGTGTTGTTGCCATTTCTTAAATAATTTTAAAATAGTTTTTGTTATATTGATAAACGATTAGTTAGCTAAACGTTTTAATACCCTGTCGAATGAGGTTTCTACTGATTGAGTGTTCAACTTAACATTTGCAGTTGGAGTTGGTTCAACAGGAGCACCTTTGAATAATTGAGCTTTGATAGCAGATAAGTTTTGGTTTTGAGAGCCTTTAGCTTCAAGACCTTTGCGTTGCTTCTCTTCGTTGTTCTTACCGTAAGCATACATTTCTTCTTCTTTTTCTACTGCTTTCTTCTCATCATTCATTCCTTCATCTTTTTGAGAAGCCATTTCTGCTTCTTTTTCTTTTACTAATGAAGCAAGAGCCTCTTGTAAAGCGGCTAATGATTTTTTGATGTCTTCGATTTCAGCCTTCATAGCGTCTTTATCGCTAGGAGACAAATCTTTAAGAGGTTCTTGTAATTTTTCAACCTCTTCCATAGTCATTTTGTTATCCATAGATTCTAAATTTTGTTTTGAAAGGTTTGTATTTGGAGCAAGTCCGTTTGTTTTAGATAGTGTTGGTTGTTTCTTAGCTTCAGCATCTTCTCTAATTTCGTCCATTTGTTCAATTACTGAATCTTTAACTTTAACTCTAAAAGTGGTAGGACCATCTGTTTGGTTACCAGGAGTGAATAATTTGTATTCACCATCTTTTGCTTTTAACTTAGAGCCTAATTCATCAAGTACAAATAAAACGTGACCTACGTCAAAGAAATCGCTTGCTACGATATCGCCGTTTTCTAATTTACCATAAACGTCACCACTTAAGTTGACATTTTTTTCTATGCCTAATAGCGACATAATTTTTGAAAGTGTAGTTGTAGCGTTCATATTATTGCTTTTCGTAATTAATAACCCTACGTATAGGGTTCATTTGATTTTTATTTAATAGATTTATTGCTGGGTATGTGCTTCATAAATTCATCTCTAAATTCACGAGATGCTTTAATTGCTTTCATATTTTGTTCTTTCTCGAACGTGTTAATACAGATAGCTACTCGTTGATCATTATCATCATACTCGTCAGCTATTGCTGATACGCAACGTCCAACAAAGTCATTTTGTGTTTCGTCGCCTTGTGGTTTTGGGATTGGCATTATTTTTTATTTTTGTTTTTAAAATAATCGTTTAGCTTAACTATATTATATACTAAAGCTGTAATTAAAACCGCGATAGAAAGCGCAGTTTCAAATGTCATTAGACTAACACCAAAAGCGGTGATATTAAGTAAATTCGTT
>Ga0181352_1000734_pt1 | contig 13480 bp, 9 predicted proteins | sample Fa13VDMLBSN_FD_130103 | JGI IMG/M metagenome (GOLD analysis project Ga0181352, IMG submission 130103) | Freshwater viral communities from Lake Michigan, USA - Fa13.VD.MLB.S.N | ecosystem: Environmental > Aquatic > Freshwater > Lake | place: USA: Michigan | collected 2013-09-23 | reverse complement strand
CTTTCTCCCGGTTTGCCATGTGGGCCGCAGTCAGAATTGGCGGGGCGGCATATTACGCTGAAAAAACGACAAGTGTCAACCCAGAAACCACCCGTGAAGCCCCCTAAACAGCGACAATCTACCTCAAGGAAAAGCACATGAAAACCACTGCCATCATCCTCGCCGCGATCCTTGTGTCCGGTTGCTCCGGTTTCAAGCTGGGCGCGTTTTGCTATTTGCCCTCAGGCGCAGAAACATCGGCCGGCCAATGCACCATCGTGACGGTTCCTGCCACCACAAAAGCCGCTGAAGCTTCCAAAATCTGAGGGCTGAAATGGCCACCACCTACACCCAAGACCAGATCAACGCGGCCTATGCAGCAGAGCGTGCCAACGGCGCCAGCGATGCGGACTTGGCGCGCGTTGGGGCCGAGAGGTTCGGCGTCACTGCCGACCAGTTTGCACAAGCCAGCCAATCATATGGCGGCGCACCCAGCGGCGGGCAGTTTGCATGGGCGCCATCTCCATCGCCTGCACCTTCTGGCGGCGGCTTGATTGCCAACGCTGTAGCCGGCAGCGCGCCGTCTCCAGCGCCCGCGCCATCCGGGTATGCCGGTGGCCGCGCGTTGACTGCTGATGAAATCGCCATGGGGCGGCAGTGGAGCACCGGCAAGAGCTCGACCGAAGCCTACAACGAAGCACAAAAGCAAGGGCTTACCGCCGCGCAGTTTGGGCAATTGTACGGATGGACCGGCGATGACTCCAAAGCAGGCGGCTACGGCAATGCGCAGGGCCTGGACCCGCAATATGCCCGCATGACGTTTGACGGTGACAAATGGGTTGGCGACACAAAAAAGCTGCCTACAGGCTCTGGATTTAGCTCTGCCGGCGTAGCGCCGTGGACTGTAGACCGCAACCAGACGGTGCAGGGCCAAGCCTATGACGTGATCGACAAGGACAGTCCGCTGATGCAACAGGCCCGCGCCCGAGCGATGCAGCAGATGAACGAACGTGGCCTGGTAAATTCCAGCTTCGCCGTGCAGGCCGGGCAGGATGCCGTGATGGACCGTGCTTTGCAGATCGCTACACCGGATGCCGCGACCTACGCCAACTCTGCCCAGTTCAACGCCAACGCGACCAACACGGCCAATATGTTCAATGCCGGCCAGTCTAACCAGTACAGCCTGGCAGACCGCGAGCTGGCGCAGAAACAAGCGCAGTTTGATCGCACGCAGACACAGAACCAATCGCAATTCGATGCGACTTTGAATCAAAAAGACAGTCAGTTCAACCGGACCCAAACACAGGCAGACGCGCAGTTCGCGCAAAACTTGGCGCTCCAGTACAAGCAACTGGACACCAACAAGGAAGTCAGCTTGGCGAGCGGACAGAACAGCCTTGCTGCAGCCGGCATCAGCGCATCAACGCAGCGCGACATTGCCGCAATGAACAACGAATTCAAGTTGGCCACCATGGGCGCCGACAAGGCTGCGGCCAGCACCAGCGCTTTCAATTCCAAGTACGACAACTTCATTACAAAGGTGACCAACATTACCATGGACAAAGACTTGTCCAGTGAAGCCAAGAACAACATGATCAACTCGGAAGTTGGCGTAATCAAGGGCTGGGCCACAATGAACGGAATTGTTGGAGACTTGAGCTACCTGGACACTTACGCTACGGGCAGCAAGTCGGGCGGCACCACGCCGGCAGCAACGCCAGCCCCGGCCACCGCGCCAGCCGGAACCGGCGATAGTGGCGGCGAATGACCGCATCTGAACTGATCATGGGGTCGCTCGCAAAGGCGTACCCTGATCTTTCTCAGGACGAACTGCGCGTCGTCCTGGCTGAGTGGGAAGTGTTCCCGTATGAGCAAAATGGCGTTTTGGTCGGCGCGGCTTGCATGAAAGGCACAGAGTTCCACTGCATCACACTGCCGCAGTTCCAATTGCGCCGCGAGGAAATGCGCGAGTTTGCCCGCCCTCTGTTTGAGCGCTTTGGCGTACTGACCACGCGGCTGCAGCACGGCGATACCGCCAACCGCAGATTCAACCGCCTGTTCGGCTTCAAGGAGACTTGGGCCGACGACAGGTTCCGATATTTTGAGATGGCCGAACTACCCTTCGGCAAGGAGCAAACATGCCAGCAATAGCAATTGTCGGGGCAGGGATGTCCATTAGTGCCGGCGTCGCTGCTGGCGTCACCACCTTGATCGGCGGGCTCCAGGTGGCTGCCGGTGTGCTGACCATTGCAGGCGCGGTGACGGGCAATAAAAAACTGATGCTGCTTGGATCTATTGCCAGCTTGGGTGCCGGCGTGGCGAACTGGGCCAGTTCTGCCGCAGACGCGGCTGGCGCGGTCACGCAAACTGCCGGCGAGACGTTGAGCAAAGCGGCGCTGGACGGCACTACCTCGTTTGGCGCGAACTCCGTTCCTGGCGCCTTTGACGTAGCTACCACGGGCCTTGAGTCAATTGCTGGCGGCCTGGAAACTGGAGGCTTGCCTGGCGTCACGGACTACATGACACCCGCTGCGGATGGCTTGGCCCCTGGCCTGGCTGGCGTGGACACTGCTCCAGTGGATCTGGACAAGGCGGCTGGCGACTACTTTGGTGCTGACACCCCGGTTACGGAAGAAGGCATTATTGCCAAGGCCGTGGACCAGAGCGGCACGGGCACAGCGACCGACTCTCTGACCAGCCCCGCAGTAGAGCAAACCGCCGAAGAAGTTGCAGCAGAGGCAGGCGGCACCGGATCTGGCGAAGTCGCCAAGGATTCCTCTGTGCTCAAGGGCAAGGGCGGCGTGACGACCGACTCTACCGCCAGCGGATTTAAGGGCAAGGCTACCGCTCTGATGGACTTCCTGAACGACAAGAAAAATGCCGGCGTGATCAAGGTTGGCAGTGGCATCATCAGCGGTGCCGCCAATGCCTACGCCCAGCAGAGTGCTGCCAAGGCTGCCGTCAAAGCCCGCGAGGAATCGGCGCAACGCGACCGCGACCGCCTGAACAACTCCATTGCCGGCCTGAACCGCTTCAAATAAGGAAACACCATGGCAACAGGACTGATCCAATCCGCTGCAACTGGCGGGCAACCACCAGCCGCGCCGGCGCCAGAAGGCGCAGCACAGGGGGGAATGCCCCAAGGCGCTTTTGACCCGAAGGAAATGCGCGCTCGCATGGACTTGCCGGACAATCTCAAAGCGGCTTATGACCGGACGATCAAGGCCGGCATGAAAATGATGTTTGATCCCAAGACGCGAGCCCAAACCATGCAGTTCATGGACGGCCCTGGCGACGAGGCCACAAAGATTGGCGAAGGGGTAGGCTCCATCATGCTGGCTTTGTTTGAGTACAGCAATCAAACCATGCCTCCTCAGATCATCATTCCCTGTGGCTTGGAACTTATCGCACATGCTGGAGAAGTAGGCCGCGAGGCGGGACTTCCACTGGACGACAATGTTATGGCTGAGGCAATGTCTCAGATGGTTCCATTCATCCTGGAGAAAATGGGCATCAAGCCAGAGAAGATCCAGCAAATGATGTCGGGCGCACTGACTGAGGGGATGCAATGAACTTCGGTGGAATCATTGCTGGCGCCATCGGTGGTGGCGCAAATGCTGTCGGCGAGATGGCAGATTACAACATCAAGTCGCAGGCCGAGGAAGACCGCTTCCGCCGCCAGGCTGCATGGGATGTGCAGAAGGCCAATGCCGCCATGGATCGCAAGCTGCAGCTTGACGAGCAGATGACGCAGCGCACCGAAAAACGGTACACCGACGCCGCCGACATGGCTGAAACCCGTGGTCAGCAGATCGGCATGGAGAAGGATGCCACGTCCATGCAAGGCGCCCGCGCAGCCCTGCCGAACGAGGGTGAATACGCCAACACGTCAGTCTCGCGCGCTGACATCGCCAGCCTGCCGCCCGCTGCCCGCAAGATTTACGAAGAGCAGGGGCTGATCCCCAAGACCACCGAATCCGGAATCATTGCCAACCAGATGCAAGCCGCCCGCGAAGGAGGGGCGCCCAAGGCTCTGCGCGACGACCTGCGCAAGTCCTACCAGGACACCGCCAAGGGCGAGGCTGAAGTCCGCAAAGGCGCGCTGGAAATGCAGAAGCTGGACCGCAAGGAAGCGCTGATCCGTGAGCAAGAGGACAACAAGGATCGCCGCCAAGAGAAAAACCTTGAAGCACTGCAGGCCCGCACCGAAGCCGCGCTGTCTGGGCGCGCCAACCGCGATGAAGTTGGTCGCACGTTGACCATGATCGACAGCCAGCGCAAAGCATTGGACAGTGAGGCCCGCGACAACCGCCGCGCCATGGAGGCCGAACTGGTGCAAGCCAACAAGACGATGGATAAAGAAGCTGCCGCAGAGATCCGCGCCCGCTATGCCACGCCCTTGAAAGAAATTGACGCCAAGCGCAAGCAGTTGGACAAAGATTTTGATGGTGTCCGTGAGGCCCTTGGTGCTGGGGGCACTCGGAGTAGTTCTTCAGAATCACCCGCACCGGCCGGCCGCAGCACTGCCATCCCTGAATCTGGCGGCGACGGGGCACCAGCAAATAACAAGGCCGCTATTGTCGGGAATGAGCGTTCGATTGAGTTGCTGCGCAAACAGCCGCTGAACAAAGGCGAAACGCAAGCTAGTCGAGACGAATCCATCCGCATGATCGAGGCAGAGAACGCGCGGCTGATGCGAGGCCAAAGCGCAAACCCTGGCGCGAGTGCGCCCGTTGCTGCCCCTGCATCTACGCCAGCAGCCCCCAAAGGCGCTAGCATGCCGCAGGGCTCCCGCTTTATCGGCACCAGCCAAGGGCGCCCCGTGTACCAACTTCCTGACGGTCGCAAAGTCATCTCTACATCTTGAGGAAAACTCATGGCACTTGAAGAATTCGACGGTGAACTGGACGCGCCCGCAGAGGGTGGCTATGAGGTTTTCACTGGAGAACTGGACAGCCCTGAAAGCGGTATGACCGATGGCCGGCGCGTAGATGACGCACGCCGCATCGACAATCCTGCGAACCAGCAAAAGCCATTCCTTGAAGACGTAGGCGACCGCTTTGTTTCCATGGCGCGCGGCACGGCTGCGGCTATCAATCCAGCGCTTGGGCGGCTGCTGGATGTCACGCAGGAGAAGAAGCCAGCGCCATCGGGCTCTGTGCTGATCGACGCCCCTGTGTTTGTAGGTGGTGCCAACCCGAACAACATGGCAGAGAACGAGCGCCTGTCGCGCCGTGATTATGCCGAAGAGGTGGACCAGCGCGCGCGCATTGCCAATTCGCCAAGCATGCGGGCACCGACGCCGCTGAGCCGCACGCAGCAATACGCTGAGGCCAACCCTGTTCTGGCTGCGCTTAAGGGCGATGCTGCAAAAACGATGGTTGGCACATTGAACACGCCTTCCGTAGTGGCCGGCCTTGCAGGCGAAACGATCAACCGTGTTGGCAACACCATGGGCACGGGCGAAATTGTTGGCCGCGTGCCTAACATGCCGCTGGTGGATGACTTGCGCGGACTGACGCGCGACTACACATCCAGCCTGCAGCGCAAGTCGCCCAGCCAAGCATGGGATGACGGGCAGTTTGGTCACTGGATGATGACTCAATTGGCGGGCAACGCCAACAGCGCCGCGATGTCGCTGGGCGCGCTGTTCACTCCCGGTGCGCAATCTGTAATTCTTGGCAGCATGGGCGCAGGTGTTGCAGGGACATCTTATGCAGAAGGCGATTCAGCCGGTGCCTCTACCCTTAAAGGGGTAAACGAGGCCGTGTCTGAAATGCTTCCTTTGAGCGCGGCGTCAAAGCTCAAAGACATCGTGCTCGCCATCCCGGCCGGCACGCGCAATCGCGTCTTGGCTGAGACTGGCAAGCGCCTAGCCGCTGCTGGTACGGCCATCACTGCAAACTCCCTGGTGGGCGCCATCGAAGAATCGGCGGCTGAGATCGGCGGCAATGCCATTGACAAATATGTCAGCGGCAAAGACAAGAGCCTGTTTGAGGATGTGGACCGCGCAGCCATTGTTGGCGCTGCATTCGGCGGCGCCATGTCTGCTCCATCCCTGGCAGGACTAGCCAGCCCCGAGAGCAACCGCGCCCGCGAGTTTGCACGCGCCATGAATGAGGGCACGCTGCCTGCTGCCGGCGTGACGGTAGACGAAGCCCTGCGCACCAGCGGCGCCACGCTTGCGCCCGAAGCAACATCCATCTCTGCTGCACAAGCCGCAGCCACCCGCGAACTGGAAGCGCGCGCCCTGTCGCAGCAAGCCATCACCGCTGTGGAAGAGATTCAAGCCAGCGCCGTTGCCGACATTGGCAAAGCCGCATCCGTGGATGAAGCCATTGCATCCGCGCAGAACGCTGTTAGCCTGAACGGCAAAGAGTTGGTAGACGAAGCCCTGCAAGCTGCAGGCGTAAACCCTGCTGACCTGAACGCTGTTGCCACACAGTCCTCTGCCGAGACTGTCGCCCAGGTGCAGGCCCAGGCCGCTGCAGAGCAACAGAAAGCCGCAGTCGCTCAGGCCACCACTGCGCCCACGGCACCCGCTACCCAGGCCGGCGAAACCACTGAGCCCGTCAAGACCTGGTTCGGCCGGCGCGGCGATGGCTACACCACGACCGAAGACGCTGCCCGTGGTCTGAGGGAGCGCGAGCGCCTGGCGCCTGATCTTGACTGGTCCATCGAGCCAACGCCTGATGGCAAGTACCGGCTGGCCGGCTACGCGCGCACGGCACAAGCAGCCCAGCCCGTGGCCGCGCCTGTCACCAACCCCCTGGCAAACGAGATCCTGCAGGCTGAGCAGCAGCTTGATGCCCAGGTGCAACGCCGCGCATCCGGCACGCTCGCCATCACCGGAACCAGTGCGCCTGCAATCCGCGTGCAACTGGCACAGGCCGGCATCCCCTCCGTGCCCATCAATGGCGGCATCGAGGTTGGCAGGGCCAATGCCGCCCGCGCTGAGACATTGATCTCGCAAAGTTCTGTGGTTCCGGCTACCATGCCAGTACCGCAAACGCCAGTCGGCCGCGCACCAACTCCACCAGCGCCACCCCCAGTGACGCCCCGCCAGGAGGCCACCCGTGTCCCAGAAAGCGCAGCACAAGCATCCGGGCCGTCGCCCACTGCAGCAGTCGCCACAGCGCCTACCGTCATTGCGCGAGCTACGGAGCCAGCAACTGCAGCAGGAGTACCCGCAGCGCGAAGTGGAGCCGGTCAAGCGCCTGCTGTAACGGGGCTGACTTCGCAGCCTTCTGGCACCCTGCTGGTGACTGGCGATGCCAAGCAGATCGCCGGTCAACTGCGCCAAGGTGGCATCACGAAGTTCACACCCACAAAGGGCGGAATTCTCGTTGGTGTGACCCAGGCCAGCAAGGCGCGCGAGGTTCTTGCTTCTCCTGCTGTGTCCGCATGGAGCGAACGTGAGACTGCGCCGGTTGGCTCATGGATAAAAGCAGACTTCAAACTTGCCGATAGCCAGCCTGTATATCAGGTGCGTGACATGGCTATTGATGACTTGTACCTGCCCGAGCTAACGCCTGATGGGAAGCTGCAGCCAGAAAAACGCAGGTACGTGGAAGGCTATGCAGCACGCAATAAAGCCGGTGAAAAGGCTCCATCCATCTCTGTGATTGAGATGGAAAACGGTCGCATGAGAGTTGTGGACGGCCACCGTAGAGTTATGGCTGCAAAAGCAGCCGGCCAGACAACCATTCGCGCGTTGGTATCACCACTGATTGACACGGCTGATGGGCGAGTTGAAGCAACGGAAAAAAATATCGATCAATCTGCAGACTCTTCTCAATTCATCCAAGACGACACCCGCACCACCAGCAAGCGTGACAGCAAAGATCAAGTGCAGGCCGCCAATTTTTCAATTGACGGTGCGCCGGCACAGGTTCAGAATCAGTCCGATGGACCACGCCCAAGCACTCCAGAATCTGGAAACCGAACTGTCGCTGATCGAGCACGAGGAACCAGCGAACAGCAGCGAATCGCCGACGACATCGCCCAGCGAGTCAGCGCACGCCTTGGACGCACTCTTGTGCTGGACGTTGTTGCTCCGGGACGTGGCGAATCCAGCGCCAGGAACAAGGAAGAGTCTGCAACTGTCCTGACGGCAAAGCGGCTGTTCGGCCAGAACGTCATCTTTGTAAGGCAGAGCGAGCGGGTTTTCCATGGCCTGATGTCGGACGCATACCCCAACACGGTATTCATCGACATCGACACAGACAAGCCCATGATGGCCATCCTTGGCCATGAACTGCTGCACCAGCTCCGCAAGAACCAGCCGGGCATCTACCGCCAACTGGACGAGCGTCTGACGGCTTTGCTCAAGAACCCCGGCGAATTCCTAGACAGGATTGAGGCCCAGTACCGCGCAAAGGGCATGGAAGTCCCGCAGAACTGGGATGAAGAACTGTTTGCGGATGTGGTCGGCGACAACTTCACAGACCAGGAATTCTGGACCGCGATGGCAGAGAGCCAACCGCGTTTGTTCCAGCGCGTTGCCCAAGCTATCCGCCAGTTCCTGAACAACATCCTGCTGAAGGCAAAGCCCTTTGGCACGGACCAATTCATGAGCGATGTGAGGGCCGCACGCAATGCTGTGGCCGACGCGATGCGCCAGTTCAGCGGTGCCGAAGTGGGGGCCATGGCCGATCAGACGGACGGGGTTGCGCTTTCGGTTGCGGATGAAAAATCCAGCATGGCGGATGTGGCCAAGGAAGTGCGCGATCTTGTCACGCTGCACAACCTGACGGAAGACAACTTGCGCTATGCCGCGAAGATTGGTGGCATTCCAGCGCCTTCGATTGGTATCACCAAAGTCAATTCACCTTTCACTGGGTTTGGCGACATCACATTGATTGCGCCAAAGGCCATGATTGATCCTGAGTCTGGCGTGCCTGTGTACGACCGTGATGCATGGACTGCTCGCTTCCCGCAGATGAATTACAAAAAGGTCAAGGCCAAAGCGGCTGACGCAGCCTATGAGCGCATGAAGGTTACGCGCGACCTACCAATTGGAGATGATGGTTTTGTTTCGCAGTTTTGGGAGCAGTTGCGCAACGCGAACGTACAAAGCCCCGAAAAACTCGCAGAGCTTTTCACGCGGTATGAGGCCCCACGGGTTCTCTACGTTAAAGAAGTGCTTGGCAAGGAAATCAAAGCTCCGATGCGCAACGTTCCATCGCAGATGCCATCGGGGCATGATCCTAAACTGGTCGCTTACTGGAAGAAAAACGGCGCAGCATTAAACCGAGCAGAGCAATCTATGAGTGGCGCGGAGTTTTCCGAGTCGCCAGAGAACAAGGCATTTTCCGCTGAAATAAGTGACAGCATTCGTCGTTACGCAGAGTCAGCAGGGATGCCGGACAAGGCCGACGCATGGATTGATACCGTGCTTGAAAATGGGCAGCTTGGCGCAGGAACGCGAGACAGATGGATTCGTGACATTGAAACTGCGGGGAAGAAGGAGATTGACCGCGCCAAGCTGGGACAAGCCATTGATAAGGTCGTTTCTCGCTACGACCCAGCATATCAGCGCTGGGTAAACAGCATTGTTGCGCCACTTTTTGAAGAGCCAACCATCACGCTTCGCGGCAAAGAGGTGCCGGCCACGCTAGAAAACATTGTTGATGCAATGACGGTTGGCGCAACTGCTGGAGTAGAAAAGTCAATGACTTTCAGCCCCGGGAAAGTGTCGGCTATTCTTGGTAAGCGCTTCAAGTCTATAGATGAAATCAAGGCCGCGCGTAACCAGGTCGTTTCTTCGCAAGTTGAATCCGATGGGAAAAAGGCAACAGATGAGCTTTTAAATGAATACCGCACGCATGTCAGCCAGTTCTACACGAACAAAGACTATCGCGGAAACATTGACACATGGGCTGCAACCGACGACTCCATGGAGGCACTCGCAAAAGCAGGAAAATCTGGAAGTAATGAATCCGGCATCCGTATGGCCTTGCAAAAAATGGGGTTTCGCTCCGTAGACCAGCGGTCTATTGACCTTGCTAAGAAGTCAATTGACGCATTGCGCAACGCTGCCACCGACTACTTTGAGGCCAAGCCGCAGCGCGCAGTAAAGCTCAATGAGTTCCGGGGTGCTGTAGTTCCAAAAACAATCAGTCAAGAATCTCTGGAGATTCTGCGGTCCAACGGGATTGCTGTGGAAACCTACGGCAAGGGCGAAGGAGCCAGGGCAACTGCCATTAATAAACTTGCGAACCGCCTGGATAAGCGTGATGCCGATATCCGATTCAGCCTGCCCGCCGCCCAGTCCGCATGGGAAGTCCCACCAGACACCCGCACGGACAAATTGATCTTTGAACTTTCGGACATGAGAATTGATTTGAAGCGCGTCCAGCAAGCTATCAAGGACGCCAACCGCCAAATCACCGAAGGCTTCGACGCCCGCCTAGCCGAAACCCTGTTCCCCGGTCGTGTAGCCCGCGAGACGGAAAACTTCCTCGATGTGGAAGTCAAGCCCGTGCTGGAGTTCATGGCGAAGAACGGCGTCACGCAGAACGAACTGTCGGACTACATGCTCGCCCGCCACGCGCCGGAGCGCAATGCGCAGATCGCTCGCGTGAACGACGACATGCAAGACGGTGGCGCCGGCACCAACAGCCAAGGCGTGCTGATGACCACGCAGGCCGCGAATGACCACATCGCCGCACTGCCAGCCCCAAAGCGGATCATGCTGGAGATGGCCGCCAAGCGCGTGGATGACATCACAAAGGGCACGCGCGACCTGCTGGTGTCGTCTGGACTGGAAAGCCAGAGCACGGTGGATGCATGGACCAGCGTCTACAAGAACTACGTCCCGCTGTTCAAGGATGAGGCGATGGAAACGCCTGCCCATCCGATAGGCTCCGGGATGAGCGTGACAGGCAACGCCACGAAGCGCGCGACCGGCAGCACAGGCGAAGTCACGAACATGCTGGCCCACGTCCTGATGCAACGTGAATCGGCCATCACCCGCGCAGAAAAGAACAAGGTGGCAATGAGCCTGTACGGGCTGGCGCTGACTAACCCGAATGCCGAGATGTGGACGACCATCCGGCCATCCATGCCAACGGACCAGATCGAGCAGGAATTGCTGCGCATGGGTGTAGACCCAGTGGAGGCGCAGGCCGGCATGCAAGGTGTGCCCACCATCCGTGGCGTGGACCCGCAATCTGGCAAGGTCATCGACCGTCCAAACCCGATGTACAAGCGGCTGGATAACGCCATTGTGGTTAAGGTCGGCGGCGAGGACCGCGTGATCCTGTTCAATTCGTCCAATCCTCGCGCAGTGCGGCTGGCACAGAACCTGAAAGGCACAGACAGCCGCCTTGGGGATATCGACCTTGCAGGCAGCATTGTCGGCAAGGCAACCCGCTATTTCGCCAGCATCAACACGCAGTACAACCCCGCCTTTGGGATGGTGAACATCGTGCGCGATATCGGCGGCGCGCTGGTGAACCTGACCGACACGGCGCTTGCCGGCAAACAGGCCAAGATCCTGGGCGACATTCCTGCCGCAATGGTCGGCGTGGCCCGCGATCTGCGAGGCGACCCGCAGCGCACCCCATGGTCAGACTTGTGGCAGCAGTTCCAGGATGACGGCGGGCGCACTGGCTACCGCGACCTGTTCGTGGACCCGTACAAGCGAGCAGAGGCGGTGCAATCCGAGTTGGACAAGCTGAGCAAGGAAGGCAAACTGTCGCCCGGCAAGGCCGCGCATGCCGTGCTGGACTTCTTGGACGACTTCAACACCACGTTGGAGAATGGTGTCCGGCTGTCCGCATACAAGGCTGCTCTGGACGATGGCATGTCTCGCGCGCAAGCTGCACGGCTGGCCCGCGAGCTCACGCTGGACTTCAACCGCAAGGGGCGCACGGGGCGCGAACTTGGGCCGCTGTACGCATTTTTCAACGCCAGCATCCAGGGCACGGCGCGCACGATCCAGGCCATCAAAGGGCCGGCAGGCAAGAAGATCGTAGCCGGTGGTTTGGCGCTGGGCGTTATCCAGGCGCTGATGCTGTCCATGGCAGGATTCGAGGACGATGAAATTCCTGAGTTCATCAATGCCCGGGCGTTCATCATCCCACTGCCAGGCAAGCAGTACATCGCTATACCGCTGCAGTTTGGCCTGAACGCCCTACCCAACACCGGCCGCGTCATCACTGAACTGCTGATGAGCGGCGGCAAGGACTGGGCCGAGAAGTCGTTCAACGCCATTGGCGAACTGGCTGGCTCATTCAACCCGCTGGGTGGTGGCAACATTTTCACGGCGCATGGCGCGCTGGCGACGGTGGCGCCGACGATCCTTGACCCAGTGGTGGACATGGCGACCAACACCAACTTTGCCGGCACGCCGATCAGCAAGGAGCGCATGCCGTGGGACACCCGCCCCGGCTTCACGCTGGGCCGCGAAAGCACGCAGCGCGCGCCTACGGGCCAAGCCTACATCGGCATCAGCAAGGCGATCAATTCGGTTTCGGGAGGCAACGACTTCAAGAAGGGATTGGCCAGCCCCACGCCGGAGGAAATCAAATACGTGTTCACCACCGTTGGCGGCGGCGTCTACCGCGAGTTGGAGAAGGCATTCAACGCAAGTGCGCTGATGGCCCAAGGGCAGACACTCAAGGCGCGCGAAGTGCCGCTAGGCGGGCGTTTTGCAGGGGAAGTGGAAGACATCGACCTGCAGCGCAGCCGGTTCTTTAAAAACACCAAGAAGATTGAAGGGCTGGAGGCCGAGTACAAGGGCTTTGCAAAGGCCGGCCGCAAGGAAGAAGCTGCGGCGTTGATGAAGCGAGAGCCGCTTACCAAGCTGTACGAGATGAACGACGACATCCGCCGCAGCATCTCGGAATTGAACAAGCTGGCCGCCACGAAGATCGACGACAAGGAAGCGCTCAAGAAGATCGACGCACAGCGCAACAAGCTGTACACCATCCTGAACGAGCGCGTGCGCAAGATGGAAAAGGCGCAACCCTGATCCGTGCGCTGTGGCTGCTGCGGCAGTTCTTCTGGCTGATGTGCTGGCGACAGCTTCTGCTGCTGTGGCTGAGCGTCTTGCCCATCCTGGCGCGCGAGCCGCTGGATATGTGGTGGTGGATATCCATGGCTTGCAAGCTGTTGCTGCTGGGCGTTTTCTGGCTGCTGATGCGCGCGTTTCAATGGCTGACGAACTGCGCCTACAGGATGCGCCACGGCTGCCCACACCCAGATTTCAGGAAGAAATTTAAGGTGTGGGCGCCGTGGTTCTGGGCTTTTATGCGGCGAGAGGTTTAGCCCCACAGCTTGCCAACTGGGAAGCCATATATCACTGTCACACGTTTCTGCTTTGACCAGCGAAAAACGTAATGCATTGCTGACTCAAAACACCTGTGCCAGTTGCTACGGTCAGTAGTCCAGAAAAACAAACAGCAGCGTTTTTGGACAAAGAAAGTCCCGCCATTTTCGCAAATGCGGTAGCGATCAGCCATGTGGCCGCCTTTGCCCATCGGGCTCCTGATCT
>Ga0181352_1000733_pt1 | contig 13502 bp, 22 predicted proteins | sample Fa13VDMLBSN_FD_130103 | JGI IMG/M metagenome (GOLD analysis project Ga0181352, IMG submission 130103) | Freshwater viral communities from Lake Michigan, USA - Fa13.VD.MLB.S.N | ecosystem: Environmental > Aquatic > Freshwater > Lake | place: USA: Michigan | collected 2013-09-23 | reverse complement strand
TACCTTCTGGTGGGTCTAGGATATTCGAATGGGGCTGGGCACCTGTAGGTGGAGCTTCACAGTTTGACGCAGTTTTAACCCCTAATGCCTTAGTTGCAATAGGGCAAGTTAGTTCAGTAACTATAACATAGAGAATAATATGAGCATTTTATCTGACAAGTATCCACAAATTAAACCAGTAAAAGTACCTAACCTTCCTGATGCAGGAACTCCTGTAAAAGATGTAAAGACTGCTGGTATTAAAATACGAGGCACAGGTGCTGCTATAAAAGGCACTCAAGCTCGCGGTCCAATGGCATAAACAATGAATTATGCTGCGTTAGTTCAAGCTATACAGGCGTATTCTGAAAATACTGAGCAGTTGTTTGTCTCTAATATACCGCTGTTCGTAAGTCAAGCAGAACTGCGCATATATAACAGTGTACAGATTCCAGTACTTAGAAAAAATGTTACAGGTACTGTGACGATCAACAATCCTTATTTGTCTTGTCCTGACGACTTTATGGCTGTATATTCACTTGCGGCAATTAGTGCTTCAGGTTCGTATAATTATCTTATTGATAAAGATGTAAGTTTTATTCGTGAAGCTTATCCTAACCCAAGCGCTACAGGTCTGCCTAAGTATTACGCTATATTTGGCCCACAATTAACCTACCCCAATGAGTTGTCATTGTTGTTAACACCTACACCTGATGCCAATTATACAGTTGAACTACATTATTACTACATGCCTGAGTCTATAAGCACTACAGCATCTGGCACTAGCTGGTTAGGTGATAATTATGATCCTGTATTGTTCTACGGTGCTATGCGTGAGGCAATGATCTTTATGAAAGGCGAAGCTGATATGGTTGGCTACTATGAACAAAAGTATCAAGAAGCCTTAGCACAACTGAAACGTCTTGGAGATGGTTTAGAACGTGGTGACGCATATAGAAACAATCAAACTAAAATACCTTATAGCGGCTTATGATAGTTCAAGGGCAAACTACAATATTTAAAAAGAACCTATTAAGTGGGCTAGAGAACTTTGCTACAGGTACAACTCAAGTTTATAAAATAGCTTTATATACAGCTAATGCTGAGTTAAATTCAGATACACTGATATATACTACTTCTAATGAGATTGTAGGAGCTGGGTATACAGCAGGGGGTAAAATATTAACCCCTATAGCACCTGCAAGTAGTGGCTCAACTGCCTATATATCTTTTGATGATGTGACATGGACAGCATCTAGTTTTTTATGTCGTGGCGCTTTGATATATAATAGTACAACTAATGCCGCTGTAGCTGTTTTAGACTTTGGTTCCGACAAGACTGCATCAGGTACATTTACAGTAACCTTTCCACCAGCTACAGCAACAACTGCTGTAATTAGAATTTCTTAGAGGAATTAAAATGCATATTGAAACAACACAAGTAGGAGATACCTGCTCAGCTTCTATAGATAGAGGCGCAAGTTATGATGAGTCTATGAGCTTACACGGCACATACCAAATTGTTTGTCATGATAAATTTGGTGATATCAAATGGGTTGATGTGATTGGTAACTTAGTTACTACAGTCGGTAAGAACTTTACTATGGATACCGTGTTAGGTAACGTAGCTGGTGGTGCTGTTGTTATGGGCCTTAAAGGTACAGGCACCGCCGCTGTAACCGATACTCAAGCATCACATACTTGGCTAGAAGTGGGTCTTGCTAACGCTCCTACATATTCAGGATCTCGTAAAACACCTGTATTTAGTGCTGCATCAGCAGGGGCTAAAACTACTTCTACTCCGGTTGTATTTACAATGTCGGGTTCAGGTACAGTTGCAGGTTGTTTTATTAACATTGGCGGTTCTGCTACTATTGATAACACTACAGGCACTTTGTTCTCAGCTGGTGATTTTACTGCAGGGTCTAAAACTGTAACGTCAGGTGATACATTATCTGTAACTTATACTGCAACTGCGGCATAATAGGAGCTACTTATGGCTCTTGCACTTAATGACAGGGTTAAAGAAACAACTACTATAGTAGGAACAGGAACTGCAACTCTATTGGGCGCAGCATTAGGCTATCAGTCCTTTGCGGTTATTGGTAACGGTAACACGACCTATTATTGTATTGCGGATCAAGGTGGCTCTAACTGGGAAGTAGGCTTAGGCACTTACACTGCATCAGGTACAACACTTGCTCGTACAACTGTCTTGTCATCATCAAACGCAGGGGCTTTAGTTGTATTTCCAGCAGGGACTAAAGACGTATTTTGTACTTATCCATCTGAACGTTCTGTACATCAAGACCAAACATTAACTGCCTATGTACCTCAAGTAGCTGCCTCTAATGGCTTAGTGCTAAACAACAAAACAGTTTCTACTTCTTACACAATACCCACTGGATATAACGCTACAGCAACCGGACCTATGACTGTTGCAAGTGGTGCGGTGGTTACAATTCCTTCAGGCTCAAGATGGATGATTTTATAGTATGGCTTCTACAATAAATGCAAAAACAACAGGCGTAGGTGGTATTGATGCTTCAGGCGATGCTTCAGGTGTCTTGGCCCTTCAAACAGGTGGCACAACCGCACTAACCATAGATGCCTCGCAGAATGTAAAATTATCTGCCGCAGGAACAGCAATACAAAATAGCTCAGGTAGACCAATACTTAACCAAACAGGTTCTGTTCTACAGGTTGTAAATGCCCTATATGGAACACAGGTTACGTCATCAACAAGTACAATTATTGATACAGGTCTAACAGCTACCATTACGCCATCAAGTACATCAAGTAAAATCCTAGTAATGGTAAGTCAAGCAGGTGTATTTAAAGGAAATTCGGCTAATCTTGGGGCTAATTTTTATATTAATAGAGCAGGTGTTAATTTAAGTATGTTTGGCTATGTAGTTGGGTATACATCAGTTGTAACATATGTAGGTACGACAATTAGTGGAGTTTATTTAGATTCTCCAGCTACTACATCAGCAACGGTATATAAAACTACATTTAGTAGCTCAGGTGTAGCTACAGATGTACAACGTGATACTGCAGGTATTTCATCAATAGTGTTAATGGAGATTGCAGGATGATGCCCCCTAGAAAAATAGATGCAATATTATCGTTAGTTCCTAATGCAGAAGTAGTCATTCGTGGTGATGAAGTTGAGTGGCATAATCCAACAAAATCTCCAGTGACAGATGTTCAGATTGATGCTGAATTAATAAGACTACAAGCAGACTATGATGCCAAAGATTACCAACGTACCCGTGCTTTAGAATATCCCCCTATTACAGATTATTTAGATGGAATTGTTAAGGGTGATGATGCTCAAGTTCAAGCCTATATTGATGCTTGCCAAGCAGTAAAAGGTAAATATCCTAAAGGAAAATTAGTATGATCGTACTAGATGGAACAAGTGGAATTACATCACCAAATGAAACGATCACAGGGTCATTAAACACGCCCAACACCTTCGGCTTCAAAAACAGAATTATCAACGGAGGCATGGTCATAGACCAGCGTAATGCTGGGGCGAGTTCTACAGGCAATGGCTACACAGTTGATAGATTTGCATATTTTGGTGCTGCTGCATCTAAAGGTACATGGCAACAAAACGCTGGTTCTGTCACACCACCAACAGGTTTTAAAAACTATTTAGGCTTTACTTCATCGTCTGCGTACTCTGTTGGTGCGGCTGAACAATTTAATTTTTATCAACCTATTGAGGGCTTTAATGTTTCTGACTTGGGTTGGGGCGCTACTGGTGCAGCAACGGTTACTTTATCATTCTGGGTTCGTTCAAGTTTAACTGGCACGTTTGGCGGAGCAATTTATAACAGTGCTGTTAATAGAAGTTATCCATTTAGCTACACAATTTCATCTGCAAATACTTGGGAACAAAAGACAGTCACTATTGCTGGAGATATGTCAGGTACATGGCTGACAACTAATGGTATTGGTCTTTACGTTAATTTTTCTTTGGGCGCTGGCTCAACAGTAAGCGGAACTGCTGGAGCATGGACTACTGGTAGATATGACTCCGTAACAGGCGCAACATCAGTAGTAGGCACATCAGGTGCAACATTCTACATCACAGGTGTCCAACTAGAAAAAGGCTCTACTGCTACTAGCTTTGACTATAGACCTTATGGAACTGAATTTGCTTTTTGTCAGAGGTATTACTGGCCTCTGCGGGGAACTGCGGCAACGCCATCTTTCCTTGCTAGAAATAACGCTAGTGCGGCAGGTCAAGGCCCAGGTCTTAATATTAAATTTCCGCAGTCTATGCGCGCTGCCCCTACGGCTACACAAGTAGGGTCGTGGACTCAAACAAACACATCCGGTGGTGCAGGGCCAACAACACCATCATGCTTTACAACGGACTATGTAACATTTTATGCAGATAGCGCTACTGCGGGGGATTGTTTTTACTACCTAAACGGTACTGCAAACGGCTTTAATTTTTCTGCGGAGCTATAAGAAATGTACAAACTAACTAACAACACATCAATAATCCGCATAGAAGATAACGCTTGTATCCCTAACGATCCAGCCAATACAGATTATGCGCAATATAGTATCTGGCTTGAAGAAGGCAACACACCAGAACCTGCGGACATACCACCTGTAGTCATACCTGACATATCAATGCGACAAGCTCGTTTAGCACTCTTAGCGGATGGTTTACTTGATGATATTGAAGCTGCTATGTCTACACCTGAATATAAAATATGGTGGGAATATTCAACCGTTGTTGAGCGTAATAATCCGCTGGTAGAACAAGTGTTGTCAATCCTCGGCAAAAGTGATGCTGAGATAGATCAAATGTTTATAGGAGCATCACAGTTATGAGTGCGATTACAGTGGCTGGGGATACGAGCGGTTCAATCACACTCCAAGCACCAGCAGTCGCAGGAAGTACAGTCTTAACTTTGCCAGTGGTTACAGCAACACTAATCACCGACAGTTCGGGCATACTGAACATAGGCTCAGGTCAGGTTTATAAAGATGCTTCAGGAAACGTGGGGATTGGGACGAGTTCGCCATCAAGTCCTTTAAATGTTGTATCTGCTTCGTCAAGTTTAGCAATAGCCATTAACGGACGCTCCTCAGACAGCTTGGGGGCTATGTATTTTTATGCCAATAACGGGTCTACTCAACACTCAACAATAACAGCATCTGTAACTGAATTTAGACATTCTTCTGTCCCTGCCGCCGCTGTTCAAACTTTTTACACCAACGGCGCAGAACGTATGCGCATCGACTCCAGCGGCATTGTTACTATGAACGCTTATGGCGCAGGGGCAGCTACATTTTCAGCAGCAGGGGTTATTAGTTCTGTTTCAGATGAAACTTGGAAAATAAAAGACGGTGTTCCCGTTGATGCTGATTCCATGCTCAAAAATCTTGAACCGGGATATTGGTACTACAACGATGAAAAAGCACCCATATTTGGTACTGATAGGCAACTAGGTTTTTATGCTCAAAATGTAAACGCTGCCATTGGCCCAGAAGCGGCGCCCGCACCTGAAGAAGGAAAACCTTGGGGCTACTATGATCGTTCTGTGTTGGCAGTAACTGTTCTGTCTTTGCAAAAAGCACTCGCAACAATCGAAGCCTTAACCGCAAGACTCACCGCACTAGAGGCTAAATAAAATGATTACAAACACTTGGAATATCGTAGCGATGAACTGCAAACCAGATGTCAACGGTATGCTTGATTACGTTGTAACTTCACATTGGACTTTAACTGCTACAGATGGAACTTATACAGGTTCAGTGTACGGCACAGCATCTTTTGAAGTTGATCCTGATAAGCCTGACTATACACCTTATGCAGACTTAACTTTAGATGAAGTCATTGCTTGGACACAAGCAGCATTAGGTGAAGAGCAAGTAGCATCCTATGAAGCAAACGTAGCATCTCAAATTGAAGCTCAAATAAATCCAACAATCGTAACACCACCATTACCTTGGGTAGCCTAATGATTAACTTAAATTTAACAGTACAAGAAATAAACTTAATCCTACAAGCATTGGGTCAAGCACCTTACGTTCAAGTAGCTGAGTTAGTTGAGAAAATAAAAGCACAAGCTGTGCCTCAAGTTGAGGCATTACCTAAAGAAGAGGTTGCTGAGTAATATGAATATAGACTGGTCCGAGGCTTCAACTAAACGCGGTCTTATTTGGGTAGTTACTGCTCTAATAGGTACTGTATTTATATTCTTGGGTAAACCCATAGATCAGCTTTTAATTCTTGCTAGTGGCGTTGCTGGTGGGCTCGGCGTGATGTTGAAAGACTGATGCCATACTTATTCGTTGGTATTATTATCGCAAGTTTTGCATCAGGCTATGGCGTTGCTTATAAAGTATCACAAGCAAAAATTCAGCATATGTCTGACAGCATTGCTGCACAAAATAGAGAAGCAGAACTGCAACTCGCGGCGCTTACTAAAGAAGCGGATACGGCACACGAAGAAGCTTTGAAGCTTAATAAAGAATTGGAGGACGCTAATGTTTCAGCAATCAACGCAATTAATAGTCAACGTGATTCTTTTAAGTCTGTGCGGATGTACGACAACGGCAGGAAAAGTAGTAGTTGCACCGCAACAACAAGTAATAATTCCAACACCCTTGTTGGAGCCGATGAAGATAGATCCGAACTTTCAGAAGAACTTACAGGATTTCTCAAGTCTGAAGCCTACCGAGCAGACAAAATAAGTGCGTATGCTATACTATGCCAAAAGTTTGTAGTAGATAATAACTGTGGGATAGCTAAATAATGTTTGGGATAACCACATTTGCTCAGTCTCCTTACGCCTCTTTAGGGGGTGCGTTTTATGGCGTCATTGTAAACGAGACTGAGACTTTAACAGATACTCAATCTGTTATAAGAGATATTGCTGTAAGCGAGACTGCTAGTACTCAAACTTTAACCGATACTCAATCTGTACTTGCGGCGTTCATAGCGGCACAAACCAACACTCAAACTTTAACAGACGCTCAATCTGTACTCGCAGCGTTTGTAGCAGATCAAACCGATATTCAAACTTTAACTTCGCTTGAAGTAGTTTCTCAAAACTTTCCTGTAACTGAAAACAGCAGTGCTGTAACACTAAGTACATTGGAAGATGTTATTGCAGGATTTGTAGGTGCACAAACCAATACTATAACTTTAACAGATACGGAAGTTGGTGGATTTCAATATGTAGTAAGTATTGTAGAGCCTCAAACACTAACCGATACTAATGTTTCACAGTTTGCTTTCTTAGGTGCAACTTCTGATGTATTGGTCATAACAACTGTTGAAGCGGTATTAGCACAATTTAATGTGGTGTGTACAGACTTAATTACATTAACAGACTATCAATTTGCTAGAGGATGGTTTAAAATAAATGACAATCAAACAGTTACATGGGTTCCTGTAAATGACACACAAACAAATATGTGGACACTCGTTAACGATAATCAAAACCCAAATTGGGTGCCAGTAAATGACATTCAATAAAATATATTTATGATAACTTACACATGGTCTATAACAAGCCTATCAACAGTACCTAAAGTTGATAACAGACTGGAAGTAGTTGTACTAGCACAATGGACGCTAATAGGTATAAATGAATTGGGAGTACAAGGATCGTTACACAGCAGCACTCAATTTACATTAACTCAGGGGCAAGGATATACCCCGTATAAAGATTTAACTGAAGATGAAGTTATAGGGTGGGTGAAAGCCACATTAGGTGTAGAAGGTATTGCCAATGCTGAAACCGCTATACAAGCTCAAATAACAAGCACACTAAACCCTAGTGTAATCCCAACTCCACAACCATTACCGTGGGTTGTATAACCATTTAATAAAGGATAACTTTTATGCCAAGTACTTATTCTCCCTCGTTACGCATAGAGCTTCCCGGTTCTGGTGAACAGTCTGGTGTGTGGGGTACAACTACAAACAACAACCTCGGCACTCTTTTAGAGCAATCTATAGCAGGTGTTCAAGCTATAACGATGGTTGATGCAAACTACACTTTATCTAACTACAACGGTGTGTCAGACGAAGCCCGTAAAGCAGTTCTTGTAGTAAGCGGCACTAACACTGCAGCTAGAGATATTATTGCCCCATTAGTCACCAAGACTTACATCGTAAAAAATAACACAACTGGCGGCTTTGCTATTAATGTTAGAGCACCTAGTGGAGCAAGTGTTTCTATACCTAATGGTGTTACAAGTGCTGTATACTGCGATGGTACTAACTTTAATTTAGCTTTAACACAAACTTTAGTAGCGGCAGGAACTGGTATCTCGGTTGGTGTTGTAGGGGCTACAAATACTATATCATTCGGACCTATTACTTCTGCACAATTAGCAACTGCTCTAAGTGATGAAACAGGGTCAGGTTCTGCTGTATTTGCAACAAGCCCTACTTTAGTTACTCCAAACTTAGGGACACCAACTACTCTTGTAGGTACTAATATAACAGGTACAGCTACAAGTTTAACTGTAGGCAACGCAACTAATGCAACTAACGCTACAGCATTAAATGGCACTTGGGCGCAAATGCCCGCAGGGACACGAGTCCCTTTTGCTCAAGCAGCAGCGCCTACAGGTTGGACGCAAGATGCTACAGACAATGCTACAAACCGTATGTTAAGAGTTGTTAATACAGCAGGTAATGGCATAGGCGGTTCTGATTCGCCAATAATAAACAATACCACAATGGTGGCGCATACTCATACATTTGCTGGTAATGCACTAGGCGCACATAGTCACGCAGATAGTGGTCATGCACATGCTGTTGGGGGGATTTCTGGGTCAAATATTGCTTATGCTGGCACTGGTGGTGATCCAAGATATAGTCTTACCCAAAATGCAGCTACAGCCGTTAGCTATGCAAATATATCATCAGTATCTGCAGGTACACCATCAGGTACAAACTCAACAACAACGGGTGTAGGTTGGACTCCAAGATATATTGATATGATTATTTGTTCTAAAAATTAATGGAAATTAAAACAGTCTTAATATGCCCATTAGTTGCAAAGTGTGAAGAAATAAAAGGCGATGCAATCCATCGTTGTGCATGGTACACAAAGTTGTCTGGTACTAATCCTAATACAGGTGAAATGCTAGATGAACATGGTTGCGCTATGAGTTGGATGCCAATGCTAATGATTGAAAACTCCATGCAACAACGTAGCACCAGTGCAGCGGTTGAATCATTTAGAAACGAAATGACGGCGGCTAATCAAACAAGTCAGCAAATATTATTAGCGCAGGTACAACAAGGTCTGTTAAATGGAAACTAATTATAAAGCAGCTTTAGACCATATTCTTAAAAGTGAAGGTGGGTTTCAAGATGACCCTAGAGACAATGGTAATAAGTTACCTGACGGTAGAAAAGGCTGTACTAATTTAGGTGTAACTCAAGCGGTATGGGAAGCTTATGTAGGGCACAAAGTCAGCACAGCTGACATGAAAGCTTTAACACCTGAAAAGGTTGCTCCATTTTATAAACACAAATATTGGGATGCTGTATATGGCGATGATCTACCCAGTGGTATTGACTATCTTGCTTTTGATTTTGCTATCAATGCAGGGGCCGGACGTGCGATAAAAACACTACAAACAGCCGTAGGCGTAACAGCGGATGGCGCTATAGGTCCAAAGACATTACAAGCAGTGAAAGCTGCAAGCGGTAAAGAACTTATTAATAAGTACACACAAGCTAAAGAAGCATTTTATAGAGGTCTTCCCTCGTTTCCTATATACGGTAAGGGTTGGTTAGCACGTACTAATGCTGTTGATATAACAGCTAAAACATTAATAGGATAGACTATGCCATTACAGAAGTTAGTATTAAGACCGGGGCTAAATAGAGAGGGAACTAATTATTCTAACGAAGGCGGTTGGTACGATGGGGATAAGATACGCTTTCGTTCTGGTAATCCTGAAAAAATAGGCGGATGGTCACGGCTCTCTAACTCTACTTACCAAGGTGTTGCAAGGTCTTTATGGAATTGGATTGACTTTGACGGCTCTAATTATTTAGGTGTAGGTACTAATCTTAAATACTACGTGGAACGTGGTGGTGACTATAATGATATCACCCCTATTAGAGCTACGTTTACTTCTCCAGCTACTAACAACTGCTTTACTACAAACACAACTGTAGGAACGGCTAATGTAGTTAGAGTAACTATTATTGCGCATGGCGCAACACAAAATGATTTTGTTACCTTTTCTGGAGCTACTGCTGTAGGCGGCATACCTGCATCTGAATTAAATGGTGAACAGCAGATAACCTTTATTGATTCTAACACCTTTAGTTTTGTTGTAAGCACCAATGCCACAAGTGCTGTAACAGGTGGTGGTGCAGCTATAACAGCAGTATTTCAAATTATTACCGGGTTAGATGTATATGTTATAGGCACAGGTTGGGGTGCAGGACCTTATGCTCCTTATATATCTACTACACTTACAAATCCATTTACTGCTACAGGTACGGGCATATCTGTACTAACAGTTGCTCAAACAGCTCACGGCTTAACTACCGGAGATTACGTATACTTTAATAGTATTGCTTCTAATCCTTGCGGTATAAACAGACTGGTCTTACAAAAAGCTTTTCAAGTAACTGTCACTGGTTTAAACACTTACACTATATCTACTGTAATAGGCTCTCTAACTTATACTACATCTTCTACAGCAGCATCAGGTGGTACGGTTGTTGTCTCTAAAAACTCTGAAATTGCACATGGTTGGGACTCTGCATATATTACAGGTATAGGTGAACAGTTACGTCTTTGGTCTAATGATAACTATGGACAAGACCTTGTTATTGCACCTCGTGGCGGCGCTATATATTATTGGCAGGATATAACAGGAGTTGGTGCTAGAGCACAGCTTTTATCTGATTTATCTACAGCAGCGTTGGGGAATACTCCTGAAAGCGGTTACACTGTTCCGTATGGCTCATATGTTCCTATTGCTACTAATCAAATACTTGCTTCAGCTTTACAACGATTTGTTATAGCTTTTGGAGCAAATTCTTATGCAGCTTATCCGGCTTCGCCAACTACTGCGTTTGATCCTATGCTTGTACGTTGGTCAGATCAAGCTCTTCCTTATGATTGGGTGCCTACTATCACTAACCAGTCTGGTGAGTTTAGACTTACACATGGGTCATATATTGTCGCAGCGGAAATAACTCGGCAAGAGAACTTAATTTGGACAGACTCCTGTCTTTATACTATGCAGTATTTAGGTCCTCCATACGTGTATAAATTTGATGTGTTAATGGATAACATCTCTATCATATCTCCTAACGCAGCTATTACTGTAAACAACGCTACGTACTGGATGGGGCTTGATAAGTTTTATGTCTATAACGGTACAGTATCTACTCTTAACTGCACATTAAAACAATACGTATTTGAAGACCTTAACTCAGACCAAGGCTATCAGGTATTTGCTGGAGGTAACTCAGGTTATAACGAAGTGTGGTGGTTTTATTGCTCTGAAGATACAACTGTAGTTGATCGCTATGTAATTTATAACTACTTAGACAATGTGTGGTATTCAGGCAGTATGGCTCGGTCTGCGTGGTTAGATTCAGGTATACGTCCATATCCTATAGCTGCAGATTATAATAACCGTATGCTTTATCACGAGTCTTCTGTAGATGATAATGCAGGGCTTACCACTGAGCCTATTGCCGCTTATGTGCAGTCTTCCGACTTTGATATTGAAGATGGTCAAAGCTTTGGTTTTGTATGGCGTATGCTCCCTGACGTAAACTTTAACGGATCGGCTGTTAATAATCCCCATGTAACTATCACTATAGTTCCTAGACAAAATTCCGGTGCACCATATGGTACAGCAGATGCGCCTTTAGTAACAAGTGCGGACAACTACGCTCCTCCTTACCCACCTAACTCAAGCGTGTACGTAGTACAACAGTTTACAGGACAGGTTTACACAAGGCTACGCGGTAGACAGATGAGCTTTAGAATTGAGTCTGATTCATTAGGTGTTGCTTGGCAGCTAGGTAATCCTAGGTATGACGTGCGTCCTGATGGACGTAGATGACGTGTATAGTAATTTTTAAAGGACTTTTATGACAGTTATAGCTCCTCTAGTTACATCTAAAGCCCCTAACTTATCTATTGCTCCACCTGAGTATAGTAAGCAGTATGCGGATATGTTAAACAATATTTTGCGGCTTTATTTTAATCAGATAGACAATGCACTTGCTTCTCTAAGCGGCAATGTAGGCGGAGCATACCTAAGGTTCCCTAATGGGGCCTTTCATCAGAACGGTGTTACCACGCTAACTGCAAACATGAGCAACGTCTCTACAGCTCCTATCCAAGTGACAAGCACTGCGTTGTTTTTGTCAGCAGGGGCGTTAATAATTGGAACTGAGTTAATTGGTTATACAGGAAAAACATCAACAACATTTACAGGTATTACTCGTGGCGTATATGGTTCGACTAACACGTCCCATACGGCTGGTGCATATGTATCAGAAGCACAACCAGTACCATCGCCGACAAGTCCGCTAACAGTAGCTATGACATCTACCGATGTTAGTAATCAAGTTACACTAGACCCTACAGATAATACAAAAGTAGTTTACGAATTTCCGGGGTATTACAACATACAGTTTAGTGCTCAGTTGATATCTTTTTCTAATACGATTGATAATGTAACAATGTGGTTTAAACAAAACGGTGTGGACATACCTAATAGTGCTGGGATCATTAGTATACCAACTATTCATGCAGGTGTTGCTGGCGCTGCGATTGTTTCATGGAACCTTGTTATACCTATAAACGCAGGAGATTATGTGCAGTTAATGATGAGCTCTGATTCAGGTAATACTGTTGCTGCAACATATCCTCCGGGTGTATCTCCAGCTCACCCTGCATCGCCTTCAATTATTTTAACATCAACATTCGTATCTGCACTTTATTAATGATAAACTCTGTAAAAACAATACATAAGCGTTATAATGAGTAACTAGAAACAATACATAAGGGTTATAATGAGTAACTTAGCTGAACTTGGAACGATGCCTGAAATACTGCGCATTGAACAAGAACTACTGCAAATGCCGCAAGTAGAGTTACCCATAGAGCATTATCAAATAGATGGTGTTTATGCAAGGAGTATGTTTATACCTGCAGGGACTATATTGACAGGGAAGATACACAATTTTGAAAGCATTGCTATTTTAGCTAAAGGCAGAATAAGAATCACTAACGGAACTGAATCTTACATTATTTCTGAAGGCCACATCATGGTAGACAAACCGGGTGTTAAACGCTTAGGGTATGCAGAAACAGATGTAATTTTTATCACCGTACATAGAACAGATAACATAGAGATTGAAGCTATTGAAAAAGAACTCGTCTCTGCTACCTTTGAAGAATATGAACAGCAACTGCTGTTAGGAGCACCATCATGGCATTTGTAGTATCAGCCGCAGCTACTGCGGCATCGGCAGC
>Ga0181352_1000732_pt1 | contig 13553 bp, 35 predicted proteins | sample Fa13VDMLBSN_FD_130103 | JGI IMG/M metagenome (GOLD analysis project Ga0181352, IMG submission 130103) | Freshwater viral communities from Lake Michigan, USA - Fa13.VD.MLB.S.N | ecosystem: Environmental > Aquatic > Freshwater > Lake | place: USA: Michigan | collected 2013-09-23 | reverse complement strand
TAACATTTACATTTCCGCTTATTTCTTGTTTATTAAATTTCCTTCCCATAAAAATATCTGCCACTAACAGCGTATTGGTTCAATAAGCCATTTATTTTTATTTGCATATTGGTATGGCTTACTGAACCAATACGCAAACCGTTAGCAGTCAGTTTGCTTTCGGTAATTCCTTGAAGCATTTATCACACTGTCTAACTCCGTATATGTAGCGTTTAGGTTTCTTGCAAGAGCAAACCGAACTGCTAACATAGGATAAGCGCAATTCTTTCTGCTTCTTATCAAATTCATCTATTGTTTTCATTTTTCTGTATTTTATTAAATTATGTTTGAACTGCGCCTATCCTCAACTGTTATAAGCAAGGTGGCTTAGGAAGTTCCATCCACCAAGTTTCATTTACGTTACAATGTTTTACCATCGAAGTTTCGTGAATAGAAATTGCCAAACTTGCTTGGCTGTCATTCATTATTCTATAAATCAAAACTTTCTGCCCATTATCTTCTACATTTGGCAATTTCTCCGAACAAGCCACCCAGCTTATAACAGCAGGTTTATTCAATGCTGAGTTTTCGTTGTTATTGTTCATTTTTACTTCTATTTAAGTTTCTACTAATTTGAAAGGGTTGTGCTTCTAAGTCCGCACTAAATAAACCTGCGAACCGTTATAAGCCATAAAACATAGAAAGTTTGCATAAATTATAATTCATTCGTGTAAGTCATTTATACTTACACATTACAGACCAATGCGGTTTATGTAATTTTCCACACGCTAATAGGCATTCGATTCTATAAAATGGCTTAAATAAACACCATTTAATAAATTTACGGCTTATAACAAAGTATAAAACCAATAAGGGTTTCAGTGCTTTGCGTAGTTTTGTGATTTCTATTAACTTATTCATATTTTGATAGTTTATTTGTTATTAATCCCTTACTGGTCTTATACCAGCCGTTAGGTGAAATAAAATACGCCACAATCATCGTGGGTAAATTGCCAATTAACTCCACCTTGCAATGCTTTGTCTAATGCGCTTTCGTGGCTTGTTGCGGGGAACGCTACCATAATATCATCATAAATTTTCTTTTCAGCTTTCGTTAGGCGTATTTTACTATCACCTAACAGCACATTGGCGTTATTGCTTTCCGTTTTCAAATTATCATTTTCCATCATTATTATAATAATGTAAATATAATAAAAAAATTTTAGATAGCCAAATCTATTTTATCTTCTCAACTTGGCAATCGCTACATATGAGCATTTGTGTAGAATCTTCTAGGGTGTATGTATAACAACTATCTAAACCTAGAAACGATATAATTTTGTAGTCTGTAACTGTATCACAATATACTGAATCTTTTTCAGTATAGCAAATTTTATATTGAGATTTTTTTGTAGGAATGAATAACGCAATAACAAATATTACACCAAATATTAATACCAAAACCCAAGCTATTTTTTCTGAATTTGGATTGAGTTTCATATTTGACATTTTGAATATACATATTTAAAAAATTATTTTTTATTTTTAATATTCTACAACTAATTCAAGTTCTCTCAATATATTTTCTATTGATGGTGTATCAATTTTTTTAAATCTAGTTGATTTAAATGAGGGTTCATAATCTTTTATTGTATTCTTACATAAAGGATTAATTATTTCTTCCAATAAAAAACCTATTTCATTATTAGAGTAATATTTTATTTGTCTTATAATGTATATTTTATGTTTTATAGGCAATAATTTAAAATAATTTATAGCATTATATGAAAATGAATCATTAATGCATAATACAATATCTCCTACATTATATTCCATAACCTTTATTATTAAAAATTAAATATTTTTAAGCCACTCTTCAATAATTTGTTTGTTAGCTGATAGTATATCTTTACCAAATTTGGATTTGTATTTATCATATAATTCTATAGGAATTTCCATTGTATCCACTATTGGTTTTCCTTTTTTGTATGGATAATCATGAAAATAAAAATGAGTAAATGTTTTTTGATTTTTCATAATTTTATTTTTTAAGGTATTATATTATAACTTATCTCATCTAAACATACACTAATAATACCATTTTCTTTTTCAAACACCATACATTTGTTGGTAGTGGTGGTGGGTTTGGGGTTATTATAATTACAACTAGAAAACATAGCTAATAATAAAAAGCTAATTAACATAAATAACCATAAATACAAAAACTTATTTTCATTTTTCATAACTTTTATTTTTTTATTTAAAATTCATCAATTATTACAGCAGTAAAATCAGCTTGTTTTTCTGTTAGGTTAATTATTTTTTCATATGGTTCTTGTTGATTTAATACTAAACAACCCGCTGACCATAATCCAATTTTGGTACCCATTATTATTTTTATCTTTTGAAAAAGTTTATAACTATTACTATGGATATTAGTATTATACAAAGCTAATTCAGGTTTACCTAACTCTTCTGCTTTATTATCATTATCATTATCTCTATGATACCAAATATTTTTAATTTGTCTTAATGCTCTCATTTTGCCAGCATGTAAACCAAATTTAAAACAACCATACATCCATTGGTTTGCTTTAATTACAGCTGCACCTTTATTTGTATATTTTTTCCACCCACCAGTTAATATTGGAGCCCCGGGATTTGTTGTGCAAGTAGAACGTGTAATAAATTCTTCTCCTTTATATAAAAAACAATAATCATCAAAAGCATCCGGAACATCAGATTTGCTTCTAACAAAAATTGCCCAATAATCTTTAGGAATATATTTAAAATCTGGTAGTGATTTTACTTTATTTAATAATTGTTTATCAGTATAATTCATTGTATTTTTATTTTAATCCTGCTTCTTTTTTCCATGAATTTCTAAATTCAGATATTGTAGATTTATCATTCAATTTAGGATTACACAGTAATATAACATCTTCATGTTCTTTAAGTAAATTATTAAATGCTTTTTTTAATTTATTGTATTTTAATTCATCTTTCATAACTGTTTATTTTTATTTATTATTCTTCTGAACTTTTTTCAGCAAAAAAATTAGTTAAAAATTTACCTATTACACCTGTAATTAAAGCAGCTACAGCAAGCCATTTACTCCATCCTTCAATTAATGTAAAACCTGCAAGAAAAGTATTTATTGCTAATAAACTATCACCTATTTTTCTCCATACAATAGGAGTAGGTTTTTTATAATTTTTCCAAAGTTTTTTAATTGTTTTCATAATATTTAATTTTGATTATAAATACTATGAATTTTTAAGCAATATAAATTATTTTTTACTTTTCCAAACCCAATTAATAGAATAATCCCAAATTAACCAACTTATATAAATTGAAGATTTAAATTGATATCCTTCTGTATATCCAATACTTGGTAAAAGGGTAAATTGTTTAAAACTTGGTTCCCAAGTATTAACAAGTACATGATTAATAATTAATTTTTTTTTCATATTAATAAATGTAAAAAAGATATTTTAAATTTCCAAATTTTAATTTAAATAATTCATAGAAATAACTCCAATTATATCCTATAAAATCTAAAACATCAAAATGCCCCATATTATCAGGACATATCCCTATAAAATGTAATATAATTTCTGTCATATTTTTTTAATCTTTCATAAATCCCCAATTTTCTTTTGCAGTCCAAAATCTTTCACACCAAAGATCAACTTTAGTACCATCAATTTCTTTTTCCTTTCTACGGTTAGCTTCAGAAATTTTTAATATACCCCAATCTAGTAGTTCATCTGTTTCTTTCAATTTACCTTGTTTATATGTTTTTCTAGCATCTTCCCAATCTTCAGAGATTGTTGTTTTTCTTCTGTCAAAAATAAAATCTGTTATTTTCATATATATTTATTTTTTTAATCTATTAAACCTAACATTTTAGCACGAGTATATCCAACATATTTATTATTAGTTGGGTTAAAATATTTTCTTTTAGTTTTTGGAAGATTTTCATCATCTATTTCATTTCCTACATCAGCACTATTCTCTCCATCAATAATTTCAGTTTTAAATGGATTCATTCCATATTTGTCAACATCATAATACCAAATGATTTTTACTCCTTCACGGTCAGAAAATTCACGTGTAAATTGTCTTGAGTTTTTTGTAATGTCTATTCCTTGCATAACTTTTATTTAAATTTCTTGACATAAAAATACGAACAATATATTTAATTTCCAAATATATTTATTAAAAAGGAATTAATTTGATAAAGGTGCTTTGATTGTTGAGAATGATTATACTTTTAAAATGTTTTTAATACGTTACCAAGTTTCTCTTTATTTTGTCCACCCGATAAACGATTGTAATGAAATTCTATCATTTCTTTCGCTTCTTTAGAATCTTGCGACGTAGGCTTTGTTATATATATACCTTTCTCCACATCGACAAAATCACCGTTTAACGTAACAAATAATCCAGAAGAAGTTTTTCCGAGTACGACTGTTTGTCTCGGCCCGCCCTTTCCAATCGGGGTTTTAACAGACTTATCCATCAGCGGGTTGATTGTGAATTTACCCTCATTTAGAGTTTTAGCAATCTCTTCTCGTATGATTTGTCTTAGTTCCGATTTTTTCATTGTATTATTTTAATATAAATATAACTAGTTTGATAAAGGTGCTTTAATTAAGCCTCAATAATTCTTAAATGCACCATATCGTTTTTACTTAATACATCATTAGCTTGTCTTATTAATTTATCAAACGACATTGGACTAGTAAAATACATAGAATTTATATGTTTGTATCCACCCGAATAATGACCGCTTTTATCTTCAGGTGTTAGCTTTAATCCGTTTTTATTTAATAACGAAATAGCATCTAGTATATTATTTAAAGATTGTTTGGTTTGTTGTGGATCGATTATTTCATATCGATTCTCATTCAACATATTTTGTATTTCTTCCTTGATGATTTGACGTAATTCTGATTTTTTCATGATTTAATATGTTTAATATAAATATGAATCAATTTGATAAAGGTGCTTTAATTGTTGGATGTGATTGATAGTTTAGGGTGGTTGAGTATTTTTTTATATATTTCTATATCTTTTTGCCTAGTTTCTATTCCTTTTTTAAATTGTTCCCTTTTTGTTTTATAGTATTGTTGTTCAGCCCACTCCAATCCTTTTTCAGTTGTTTGTAAAGCTTCTTCTATTCGATTAATTATAGATTTAGATACTTGTATTTCTTCAACCCATTCTAATGGTATTTGACCTTTAACAACTTCTTCAGCTTCAATTCGTTTATTTTTATTTGCTATATCACCCACTCTAGGAAATATTTTATAACGTTGTCTGATTTTTTCTTGGTCTATTTTGAATACTACGGGTGTTGAATCACCTTTTACTTTATAATTTTTATCTCTTGTCAGAAATATGTATCCTAATGAATTAGGTTTTATTATTTCGTCCTCTATAATAGATAAAAATCCAACGTAAGAAGTAGCATGGTATAATGGAGCATATTGTGTCTCTCTTAATAAATTAATTAATCGTATCATACTAATAAATATCGATCAATTGGATAGTGGTGCTTTAATTGTTGGGTGTGATTGATGTGAATAACTTTAATAAAGATATTAACTCATTTTTAGATAAATCATACTGACTATACTGCGTAGATGATGTATTATTGCTATTACTAATTGTACCGCTTAATTCTAATTTTGAGCTCAAAGGCTTATATAATTTATCAAACTCGCTAGGTACTGAAAGATGTGCTGTGTAGTTGTTTGGTTCTTTGCCTTCTTTCCATCTAAATACTTTGAGTGTAAGATTTGGAGATACCTTTATGTTATTAAAGGTGTAATTTTTACCAACAACTCTACCATACATATAATCTTCACCTTCCTTAACTTTAATATCGCCTTTTGCGTATATTGACGGGTCAAATTCGAATTCGGTTGTAGCTTCTTTTAATACTTTACCAATTTCTTCTTTAATAATTTGTCTTAGTTCCGATTTTTTCATTGTATTATTTTAATATAAATATAACTAGTTTGATAAAGGTGCTTTAATTGTTGGGATATAATAATTATTCTTTGTATTTCCAAACATAACCAAAAGCGGTTTTTTGTTTACCTCTACAACAATGTGATATAGCAACTTCACTTACATTCAAATATTCTGCTGCTTCTCTTATAGATGGAAATTCATTAATAAAATTATTATTTTTATCAAATTGTAATATTGCCTTAATTAAATCATTTCGTTTTGGATTATTTTTTCTTTTCCAATTTTTCCCTTTAGTTACTCCTTCTCTGCCTTTTGATTTATGTTGTCTTAATATGGGTGATTTTCTATCCCATTTGTCTTTATATAACCAAATATATCCTCCTGCTGAATGTCTATTTTCTTTACAAACCTCACATATTCCACCAATAGATACTCCTGTTTTAGAATATGCTTCACCCATTGATTTATATTCAGCTATAAAATTTCCTTGTTTATCAAATTGTAAAACAGCTGTACTAGTTCCTAAATCCCATGTTATTTTTTGTCCTTTAAGTTTACTACTAACTGTTGGTTTTTTAATTCCTCTCTGTTTATCTCCTATTAGTTTTTTAGATGATTCTTTTTGATACTCAGGACCTTCCCCACCTTTATTCCCATTTGATAATTTTATTCCCCAATTATAAAATAATTCAATCCACCATTGTTCCCAAAACATCCATTCATTTTCTTCTACTTCATCTATAACTTCAAGACAAACATCTTTACTAAAATTCATTCGATGCTCTCTTAATCGTCGGTTTGGTTTATTAGTTTTACCTAAATAAACAGGAATATTATTTTCTACTAGTATATAAATGAAAATCATAATATTATTTTATTATAAATATATGATATTCTTGTTTTTAATTCAATTAGAGAGAGGAAGTTTAATAGATGGATGACTTATATAATCTTCAACCCTAAAATCAGTTATTAAACAACTATTTAAAAATTCATCGATACCTTCATTAAAATTAACTTGATTAGATATTACTAATTTAGGTAATCCAAATGGTTCTCTTGTCAATTGTTCTTTGATACCTTCCATTTGATTTAAATAAATATGAGCATCTCCTATATTAATAACAATTTCATCAGATATCATATTAGTTAATCTAGCTATGATTTCTAATAATAAGGCATAACTTGCTATATTAAATGGTAACCCTAAAGGTACATCATTAGACCTGATATTGATCATGATACTTAAATGGCGTTTTTCTTCTTTTTCAACAGAGTACATTTGGAAAAGATTATGACAAGGAGGAAGTACCATTTGGTCTAATTCACCTACATTCCAAGCATTAACCATTAATCGTCTTGAGTCTGGATTTGTTTTAAGGTCGTTGATTAGGTTTGCGATTTGGTCTATACCTTGTTTACTTATAAATTCTTTATATGGGTGTTTTTCTATTCCGTTTTCAACTCTTAAAACAGTGGATGTATCCAAATCCATTTGTTTTTCTTCACCCCAACTTCTCCACTGTTTACCATAAATTGGACCTAATTCACCCCACGTTTTAGCAAACTCATCATCTGTTTTGATTTCGTTGATAAATTCTTCTTTTGTATATCCGTTACTTCCTTTATTTTTTCTAGCTTCTTCTCGTTCCTTTCCTGGCTCAACCCAATTTTCAATGTAGTCATCATTGTTCATTGTAGTGTGGTATCTCTTATATGCGTCGCCATCCCAAATATGACAATCGTTATCAACAAGGAACTTGATGTTTGTATCACCACGAAGGAACCATAGTAATTCAGTTACCATAGTCTTCCAAGCCATTTTTTTGGTTGTGAGTAATGGAAATCCATCACTCATTTTGTGACGAATAGTGTAACCAAATATTGATTTGGTTCCTGTTCCTGTTCTATCTTTCTTTTCAACACCAAAATCAATGATGTCTTGAAGTAATTGTTGGTATTGTTTGTCTAATTTATTCATTTTAAATTTTTATTCTGGTAATTTATCCCAATCACCTGATGCTAACTGCCAGGTAAAATAACCAACAGTATCTTTCCAAGATTTATTACTAGTCCACAACCATATCCAAGTTCCTAAAAACATTGGAATTGGACTTAATGGAAGCCCAATCATAATTCTAAGTAGTCTTTTCATTAATAATTTCTTTTAATCGTTTAATTTCAGCAATTACATCATCACCCAATTCAATCTTAGACATCATTATTAAGTCCATGATTTGGTTTTCTAACAACTTTATTAGTTGTGTTTTTGCTTCTTCTTTATTCATTATCATTTATTATTTCAACATATTCTTTAACAATATAATCGGGTGCAGGTAGAATATCGAGTCTATGAGCAATCTCAGTTAGTCCAAATTCTTCATCTTCCATCAGTTCTTCTCTTAATGAGTTAACATCATTTTTTGTTGGTTTATTCCAATATCCAACAAAGTGCAGAATGTTCATCATTTCACCTTCTTGAATTGGGTCAATAACTATCAATCCATATTTAATGTCTTTTGGGTTTGGTTCTTTATTCATAACTGATACCAAAGTTTATGTGTTGTTTTATTTGCATATATTAAATCTCCTCCACTTAAATGACCTCTCATTTCTACTATATCTGTTTGCCCTACTGCTTCTCTAATAGTAATTGTTTCAATATTAATGGGTTTAACTTTATGTTCTCCTATCCAAGTATTTAATTGCTCTAGTGAGTAAAATGTTTTATTTAGTATCAAACTCTTTTAATTATTTATATTTCTTTCGTTAATGATATTGGCCATTTATCTTCAAACCGTTTCCAATTTTCATAAAACTTTTTTTCCAACTCCTCTAATCTATCATTTTCATGATAGTCTTTATTAGTTGCTTTTAACTTATTATATAATTCTATTTTTTCATTATATACTCTTGAACCTCGTTTATAGGATTCGTTAACGTGTACATAGAATCCCCATAGCAATATAAACAATTCTCGGTCTGCTAATTCAATATTTATTGTTGTGGGCATTATGCTTTTTTTATTATTAATATTTCATCCGGATTTGTTTTCATAAAACATTCTTTTACTGTTTCCATATCATCTATAAATCCACTATTAAATACGGTATGAAATAATACACCATCTCGTTTATATGTTATACTCCATACATTTATATTTGTTTTTATATATATCTTTTGTATCTCTTCTTCTGCTAATACTTTCTCTCTATCTCTTAAACGAGCTGCTATTTCATATTGTTGTAAGTGTATAGCTACCGTTTTTAATGCTGCTACAACAATTTTAATATCATTAGGTATTTCTTTTGATAAGAATTCTAGTGCCTCTTTTCTTTGATTATAATTATCCATTGTATTATTTGTTTCGTTATTCATAACTTTCTATTATTATAGTTTTTTTAACCTTTATAAGTTTTGCTTCATTCAATCCCATTGGATAGGGAGAAGCAACTTTACATGGGTCATCTAATTTAAGATTCCACCCTATTGCTTTCGTTGGGTCATCATGCCAAGCTCTTTCATGTATGTCTTCATTATCACCATAACCAAAGTACTTTCCATTCTTTGTTATTAACTGACAGTCCCATTCCAATTTTCCAATTTCTTTATTCATAACTTTCTATTGTTTCGGTGTTATTGTTATTGGATTATTTTTCCAAAATTCTTTACCCTCTATACTATTATTAAAGAACATAAAAAATTCTCCATACTTGCTTTTTACTTTTTCCATTTTTTCAATGTTGATTTCATCACTATCTCTAAAATTTATAGGAATACTAGCAAATGGATGTAACACACCATCAAAATCTTTATATGTGTATGTTAATAGTGCGACTGGTAATTCACACTCACTCTTCATTTGTTGATAAAGTTTATTCATAACTTTCTATTTTTGTTTTTAAGAATATAATAATACACAATACGTTACGTTAAGATGTAATTTAATAATAAGCGGTTCTGTAGTTACCCAATCCAAAGTACCAAAATCAACTTTATCAATTGTACCTTTAATTAACCATTCTTCAACTTTATCACCAACAGGACCTAATATGGTAAGATTAACTTCTATTGTTTGGTCATCTAACTCTCTTAATTCTCTTAGTCCTGTCATCAATGATTGACTTGTTGATGGTACAATTGGATCGTACATTGAAAAAACCATTTCTTCCCATTTATGTCCACCATTTGTCATAACAATTGTTGGTCTAGTTGTACTTTTTACAGCAAATTTTGGAATGTTAAATGGTGGTTTAAATTCCACTATGAATCTACTTACGGATTTAGGTTCAAATGGTACAAATTCTTCTTGATTAATTACTTCTTTATTCATAACTTTCTATTGTTTTGTTGTTGTATGTTATTGTGATTTGTTTGGTTGGGATGTTTGCATCATCCATATTGTCAACACCAAATTGAGGTGATTGATCAAATAATGGATTATCCTTTATAAATTTATCCATAAAAATCCTTCGTCTTTCGTGAAAGTTCAACTCTCTTTCCTTAATCTTTAATCCACACCATTCAGAGAACTCTGAATCGGTTTTGATGCGGTTAATAAAGGATTCTCTACTGAGGACACTGTACCCTTCAGTGTGATCATCTTTTAAGATTCCTTCTTCAGTTGCACGGTCAATTGAATCTTTAACAGTTCTCTCATAAACCCTATGTGCCTCATCAAGAATATCATTCATCTTCTTATTCATAACTTACTTTTTATTTTCATCATAAACATATATACACAATGCAAATGCTAATATAGTTAATAGTATTGCTTCAATCATAATAATTCATTTTTTTCAATGGAATATACGTTAATTAATGTTCTAAACAAACCTTTATAATCTAATCCTCTCCCTACTACAAATTCATCTAAAGGGATTTCAAAGCCATAAAAGTCAGGCTTTACTTTACTTGTATTTTTCCATAATAAGCTTGCAACCCTCACACTCTTAGGATTAAACTTACGAAAATGCTCTTTTAAAAACAACACAGTGTTTCCAGTATCAACTATATCTTCTACAATTAGTATATTACTACCATAGTATTCAGGTTTATCCTGTACATCTAAATCTAAAGTAACCTTTCCTGATGATTTTGTTTCATCACCATAAGAAGATACTTTAATAAACTCAACATAGCAGTCTCGTATAATGTTCTTAGTGAGATCAGATGCAAACATATATGCACCTTTAAGCACAACTATAACAACAAGCTTTCCATCATCTGGATAAGTATTTGTTATTAACTTTCCTAATTCGGTAGTTCGCTTATTTATCTCCACATCCTTAATTAGAATCTTCATACACACTAAATTTTAATTTATAACCTGCAACCATACCTCTCAAAGTTTTCTCATATGTCTTAGACTCAGCATATCTCTTACCTGAGCAATTTACAAAGTTTAAAAGTAATTGCTTCTCTGTCCTACACGAAAGGTAGTCAGTACATAATAGCTTATAATACTTTAATATACCTTCATTTGGTGATTTAAATAGGTTATAGCCATGTTTCTTGGATCTAATGTTATATGGGTTATTAGCATTATACCTACCAAAGCTAGTTTCAAGTTGGGCTTGTGCCAAAGCCAATTCTAGAGGCACTTTGATGTTAAACTCTTTGTAACATTCAATGTAAGCATCTGCCAACATATAACCTTCAATTGATCTTTTGGGATACTTTATAAGTATCTGATCAGCTTTTTGTTTGTAATCTGTATGCATTTTTATAAGCATTACATTTTCTGAGTTGTTCTTGCATGAGCTTAAACATAGCATAACCATTAGTGATAGTATTGTATTTATCATATTTGTTTTTTATAGTTTATTTTTAATTAATAGGCGAACTTTCTCACCCAAGTCAGCATCATTTGGATATTTCTTACACAAGTCAATAATTACTTGTATAAGTTCTGCATTTCTGTTTATGTTATTATTTTCCACTTCTTAATAATTTTAAATTATATCCTAATACCCAATTAGTGTACGCAAAGTATATATGAAAATATTCTGGATCTTTATGTAGTTGTAATGTTACAGTACACCTAACACCATCATGATCTACAGCTTTATAAGATGCTTTAGAATACTCAGTAGTTTCGCTACTTTCTATACCATCACCAATTATATAATCATCTCCATTCTCAATTAACATTTTAGATGTGTATACATAAAATTTGGTAGCATTGTCTGATAATGTGGGAGCCCACTGAACTTTATCAGGTATTGTTGGATCATTATATCCAATGAATCGATTTAGGATTAGGTATGTGTCATATGACTGTGCAAATGTACTACCTACTAATATACTTAAAATAATTAATAGCTTTTTCATAATTAAATTCGTGTTTTTAAGGTTTCAATTTCTTTTTTAATTCGTTTGATATCTGAGTCTGATAATGGTACTGGTAGATTTATAACAGTTTTAGTACTAAGATTTAATTGACTTTCTAGACGTTCAATTACTCTTTGTCTCCTTTGTCTTGCTTGGGACCTTTTATCCCAATTTACTCCACTTGCTTTGTTTGACATAGCTTCTTCGTTTTTATTTGTTTATATTATTTCTTTTTAAATTGTTCAAACCAATGGTTAAATTCTTCTATATCTTTCATATCACCACCATTAAAAAATGCTGATTTTAAATCTTCTTCACTATACATTCTCTCTGCTTGCCATTTAGCTCCATTAATAAACGCTCTTTCACATTCTTCTTTATAAACAGGAAGAAAAGATTCATCTATTACATAATTTTCAGCAGCTTCTTCCAATGTTTCTTGTTTAGGTTTTAATGGTTTTGCTGGACAATCATCTTCTCCATACTTACAACTATCTTCATATTCTCCTTGATAACAATGTCTTATATGAACTCCACTATAATCTTGTTTAGGTTCTTCTTGTGGAATGATGATTTTGTAGTTAACATATTCTACATTTTGAAAATCACCTTCATAGCTAATTTCTTTTATTTCTATGTAAGATTTTTTCTCAACCTCAACTTCCTCACAACTTGGATTCTTAACAAACCATTCTAAAAATTCATCATCAATAGCTTGTACACCATCTTTGATTAAGTCTTGGTCTGTTGTCAGAATGACTTTTTTACAATAATCCATGTGTATTTGACCTCTATCATCAAAAAGGAATTGTTCGTTGTAATAACCTATTACAAGTCTTACTTCTTCTATTTCTATTTCTGAACAATCGACAACTACATAATTTCCTTCTTTAATTTCTTCATCAGAAGTGATAAACAATTCTTTTCCTATTTTGTAAATATTTCTTTCCATTTTACAGTTAAAAGTAACCCATTCAGCAAAGTCTACCGCATCTTCATTAACGCTAACTTTTTGAGTGCAATTACAGTTTCCAAATGGATCGTAGTTTGTACATCTGTGGTCTTCATTAACGCTAACTTTGGGTTGTTCTACTGACTTATCTAAGTGCTTAAAGTCTGAGTAGGATATGGTAGATGGGTCGGATTCTTCTACGGCATCACCAATAGCATGCCAAAATAACTCACCCTGTTTGGATTTTCCAAAATAAAAAGAACCATAAAGAAAAGCGTTAAATGATTCTATTAAAGTTTCAGT